>Ga0209328_10000423_pt1 | contig 10406 bp, 13 predicted proteins | sample JacPinW_OM3H0_M1_FD_187954 | JGI IMG/M metagenome (GOLD analysis project Ga0209328, IMG submission 187954) | Forest soil microbial communities from Algoma, Ontario, Canada - Jack Pine, Ontario site 1_JW_OM3H0_M1 (SPAdes) (version 2) | ecosystem: Environmental > Terrestrial > Soil > Boreal... | reverse complement strand
GTGCCATCGTTACCTCCTCTTACTTACCGGCCGGCAACACGCGTCGGAACATGAACCTCCCAAGCCCTTTCCCCATCAGCAGGCCCAACCCGATTCCTGCCAGATTGATCACGAGCCCCATTGGGTCCTTTGTCACCAACGCGAGCAGCAGGGCGCCAACCGCCAGGCCGCCGCCGCCGATCAGCAGGATTCGGTTCAGCCGCTGGAGGGGCGTGCGGGCAACCGCCCGAGGGCGGGGCGAGGGTTCGATCCCTCGCCCGCCCGGGGCCTTGCCGAGTTGTCGACTAAGCCGCCGAGACATCGTTCTCCTACGCCCGCGCCCGCGTCGTTTCTGGTACCGGTACCGTGTCGGGACCGACGGGAGCCGGCAGGTGCTGGTGGATGAAGAAGTCGTAGATCCACGCGCCGAGAGGTCCGCCGATGAGTGGCATCCCGGTCGTGATCCAGAGGTTGAAGTTCTGACCTGGAATGGCGTTGGAGCCATAGCCGATCAGCAGCCCCCAGATCCGCGGACCAATGTCACGCGCGGGGTTCAAGGACGCCATCTCGATCGGGGCAAATAGCCCGACCAGGGCGGCCACGACGAAGCCGATCGCGATCGGCGCCAGGTTGGCCGCCGACGGCATGCGGTCCTCAACGATGCCGAGAATGCAGATCACCAGGATCGCGGTGATGATGATCTCGGTTCCTGCGCCCCGCCACCAGGGATCCTGGGTCAGGTAATCGCCGGTATACCCAACCAGCCCCGGGTGCGGCCAGTTCGCCCAGAAGATCAAGCCGCTCGTCACCCCGTTGGGGTCGCCGCGCGAAACGATCTTGCTGGCAACCTCGTAGTGGACGATGATCCCGTTCCATACGAAGGACACACCCATCGCCGCGATGAACGCTCCCACAATCTGCGAGCCGATATACCCCGGGACCTTCGACCACGGGAAACCGCGGCGCCAGGCCAGTGAGAGCGTCACGGCAGGGTTCAGATGGGCGCCGGATACCGCCCCGCACGCGTAGATCGCGAGGGTGACCGCGAACCCCCAGAAAAATCCTGCGCCCAGCAGTCCGGCTTTGAAGCCGTTCCCGCCGGCGCCGGCGACCGCAAAGGCGACAAAGCTGTCGCCGAGGAAAACCAGAACGAATGTTCCCAGCACTTCTGCCAGGTATTTCTTAGTCCAGCTTTCGGATACCGCCATTTACTTCCTCCTCCGCTCTGTTGATCAAATGTCGCGCGCCATGACGCCTACACCATGGTCCTGCCGCCCTTTTGCACCTCCTTTGGCGGATTTCCCCAACAAAAAAGTCCTAACCTGCACGCTCCATTCGGAGCGCATAGGTCAGGACTTGTCCCTTCATGTCCCGCCAGTCGCTGCAGGCTTGTGATAACACACGAATGGGGTTGTGTCAATCTCCAATCCGGTTGTCCCGGAACTCGCGCCAGACCTTCAGCTCGGCGCTCGACACGACATCCGCGCCAGCAGCCAGAACGGCAGCGGCTTGCTCCGCGGTCGTGATGAAACCAGTGCCCCACACGGGAACATTGGTGCTCTCGCGGATGGTCGGCATCACTTGCGGAATGGCCACCGCGGGTGCAATGGCGATCGCGTACGGTGCCGGCAGGCCCATGCTGTTGAGCCCGGTTTCCAGGCCGGTGGAGTCGAGGGCGTGAATCCGCTGGATCGTCCGCAAGCGGAAGCGGCTGGCATCGCGTAGGAGGTGCGGCTTCACCGAGAGCACGCCCGAGAAGCCGAGGTCGGTGGCGAGGAAGGCGAGTGCCGCGCTATCCGCGGCCAGCCCCTCGACCGCGTCCAGGTTGACGAAGATGGCCACGCCCTGGCGGGCAGCACCGGCCAGTGCCCCCACCATCGCCAGCACGCTGCCGCGCTCCACCAGTAGCTGGCGGTACCCGAGGTCGAGCGCCTGTTGCAGGGTGTTGCTGTCGCGGATGGCCGGCAACATCGCGCCGGACGGCCCGGCGGTCCTCATGGCCACAGGCTGACCGTGCTGGTGCTGATCGCGCGTGCCCCCCGCTCGAGTGCGGCCTGACGCTGGTGTGCTTCGGTCACGAAGCCGCCGACGATGATCGGGACCGGGTGGCGAGCTCGGATCTGGTCCGCGACCAGCGGGAAGATCACGGCCGGCTGCACTTCGACGATGTCGGGTCGGGCGTGCTCGACGGCGGTCATCGCCGAGTGCAATCCGAGATCGTCGTAGAGCAGCAGCCGTTGCACCGCGATCACGCGCTCGGCTCGCGCGGCAGCCACCAGGGCGCTATGGGAGGTGATGATGCCGTTGACGCCGATCTCGCGGGCGAGGAACGCGACGCCGGCACGATCCTTGCCCAGCCCCGCGATCAGGTCGATATGGACAAACGCCATCTTCCCCCGGGCCTGGACCGCCCAGACGAGCGGGCCGAGATGAAACGCGGGGGCGCGGACGAAAAAGATCGCGGGGACCTGCGAGGCCAGCGCCCTTGGCAGATCCTCCGCGTGGCGGATGAGGGCCGCGACCGGCACGCGGTCGAAGGCCTCGAAGAGGCGCGTGACCGATCGATCGACGGCCTGTGCGCGAGCCGGCGTCACGTTCGCGCGAGTGGCCATCGCCACCTCCTCTTTAAGGCTTCGATTTTACGGGGCGGCGGCCGGCGAATCCAGAAGCGAGCTTGACCGAATGCGGTCTGGGTCGCAGACTACGGCATGAGAGGAGGCGAGCGAGGCGATTACTGAACGTCCGTTGACGATCACGAACAAGGTCGGCCTGCATGCGCGGCCGGCCGCGCTTTTCGTGCAAACTGCCGCGCGCTTCAAGGACACGAAGATCGAAGTGGTCAAGGATGGCACCGTGCGAGACGCAAAGAGCATGCTTGGCGTGCTCACGCTCGGCGTGAGTCAGGGGACGACGATCATGGTGCGCGCCGACGGGCCGCACGCGGAGGAGGCCCTCGCGGCGCTTTCCGACCTGGTCGATCGCGACTTTGGCGAGTAGTCCGCCGCGGCCGGCCCTTCGAGGGATTGCCGCGGCTCCCGGTCGAGTGGTCGCGCCGGTGTGGCGCTGGAGCGCCGCGCGGCTCGGTCCCTCGAGCAGCGGGCTATCTGGCGCGGAGGGCGTTGACCGGCTTGGCCGCGCGATCGACCTGGTCAGGGTGGACCTAGCCGCCAAGACCGCACGCCTCCAGGCACGCGGCCTCGCCGCGGAGGCCGGCATCCTCGAGGCGCAGACTCTCATGCTCGATGACCCGGCCTTGCTCGATGGCGCATCCGAATTGATGGCGCAGGGGAGGCCGGCCGATGAGGCCGTCGCCGCCACGATGGCCCCGTTTGCCGAGATGCTGCGCGCGTCGCCTGATCCGGTGTTCCAGGCACGGGCGGCCGACGTCGAGGACGTCGTCGACCAACTTCGACATGCGCTGCATGGTGTGTCCGCCACGCCGCCACCGCCGCCGGAGCCATCGATCCTCGTGGCTCGCGATCTCGCGCCCTCGCAAACCGCCGGACTCGACCGCGCGCTCGTGCTTGGCTTTGCCACCGAGCAGGGGAGCGCCACCGCCCACACCGCGATCCTGGCTCGAGCCCTGGGCCTCCCCGCCGTGGTCGGCATCGCCGGCCTCGTCGAGGCAGTCGAAGATGGTCAGGCGGTGCTGCTCGACGGGGACGAGGGCACACTCATCATCGATCCTCCGGCCGACGCCGTCGCGAGGGTGGGTACATCGGCGGAGGCTGCCACCGACGCCGAGCCAGCGGTGACGCGCGACGGCCGCCGAATCGAGGTCGGATGCAACGCCGCGGGTGTGGACGATGCACTGCGAGCAGCCGCGGCCGGCGCCGATGGGATCGGTCTGCTGCGGAGCGAGTTTCTTTTCCTCGGTTCCGATCGCCTCCCGTCGGAAGACGAACAGGTCGCGGTCCTTGAAGCCGTGAGCACGGCGATGGGCGGACGCCCGGTGATCTTGCGTACGCTCGATGTCGGGGCCGACAAGCCCTTGCCCGCGCTGCCCCAACCCCCCGAGGCCAACCCGGCCCTGGGCGTGCGGGGATTGCGGCTGCAGCTGCTTCGGCGGCCGGACCTCCTGCTCGATCAGCTGCGCGCGGCGCTCCGGGTCTCGGCCAGGCATCCGCTCCGCCTGATGTTCCCCATGGTGTCCACCCTTGACGAACTCCGCCAGGCGAAGGCGCTGCTCGCGCAAGCGAGGCGCGACGTCAACCCGAGCGCGGCTGATGGGACCGGGATGCAGGTCGGCATCATGATCGAGGTCCCGGCCGCGGCCGTCGGCGCCGATCTGCTGGCTGCCGAGGTGGACTTCTTCAGTCTCGGCACGAACGATCTCACACAATATCTTTTTGCCGCCGACCGCACCAACCCCGAGCTGGCTCCGCTTGCCGACAGCCTCCACCCGGCGATGCTGCGAATGATCGACCAGGTCGTCAAAGCCGCGCACCGGCAGCACCGCTGGGTCGGCGTTTGCGGCGAGATGGCCAGCGATCTCCGGGCTGTGCCGCTGCTGGTGGGCCTGGGCATCGATGAGCTGAGTGTCCACCCCCCGGTCGTCGCGCGGGTCAAAGCCCTGGTGCGGCGCCTCGACGCTGCCGAATGCGCGCGCGCCGCTCGCGCAGCCCTCAAGCTCGACAGCGGCGCTTCCGTTCGTCGATTGGTCGAGCGTCGAGGCCTGCGCTAGTCTCCCCTGCCCCCAAGGCGGGGGCGATAATGCACCTCGTTGCGCCCTGCCCGCCGGTTCGCCGGCTTCGTCCTGGTTAACGTCGTACTCGGCCTCCTTCTGCCAGCGTGCGTCAGCCCGGAGGCGGCCGCGGAACTGGCGCCAACCCTGAGCATGAAATCCGTGGGCGGCAGCCGGATCGCCTTCCAAAACGGCATCCCGGTGCCAACCTTCTCGTACCAGCCGCGGCGCCGCCTCGAGCTGAGCAGCCGCTGGCGGATCCAGACGACGCCGATGGACCATGACCTATCCCTCGCCGTCCGATCACAGGCGCTCGCGCGGATCGTTGCCGAGGCCGCCGGAAGGGAGAAGCCGGCGTTCGACGACACCCGTTGGCCGACGGTGGACGTGCCCGGCTCCTACGATCCGCCGCCTGCGGCGTCCGGCAGCGGCGCGTGGTATCGAAAGGACTTCGATGTCCCGGCGGAGTGGCAGAACCAGACCGTGACGCTGAAGTTCGGCGCGGCGAACTACGTCGCCGATGTCTGGCTGAACGGTCACTACCTTGGCTACCACGAGGGTGGCTCGACGCCCTTCGCGTTCGATGCCACCGACGCGATCGTGCCGGGAGACGTCAACATCATCGCGGTCCGTATCGACAATCCACCGTGGGGGACACGCCAGGACATCGTGCCCTGGGGCCTTACCGACTGGTGGAACTACAGCGGCCTGACCCAGCCGGTCTGGATGGAGGCGACGCCCGCGGTTTACGCGGTGCGTGCCGACGTTGTGCCGCACCTCGACAGCGCCGACATTGCCGTCACCCTGCACCAGCGTGGTGGTGCGGCGGCGCCGGTCCAGGTCGGCTTCGACATCCTGCCGGCGGCGGTCGACCCCAGTAATCTCACCAACCCTGATCCGCTGAGCCTCGTCCCGCCCGGTGCGGTGCCGATCGCCTCGCAGCGGGTGGACGCCGGTCAGCTTGGCCGCGATGGCACGACCCAGGTGCACGCGCGCTTCTCGCTCATCAACGCCGACCTCTGGTCGCCCCAATCGCCGGCGCTTTACATCCTCGAGGTGCACGTGTTCTGGCAGGAGCGGCGCGTCGATGAGCTGGTCGAGACCTTCGGTCTTCGCCGCATCGCCGTCGACGCCACATCGCCGCGGCTGCTGCTCAACGGCAACCCGGTCCAGTATGCGGGGGTCGCCCTTCACGACGAGCGCGTCTATCCAGCCACCAACGCCCAGCCGCGCGGTGGCCCGGTCGTGACCCCGGATGACATCTTGATCCTGCTCGACAAGGCCAACGCGACCAATGTGCAGCTGATCCGCGCCGACCACCATCCGGCGAACCCCCTGCTGCTGATGCTGGCCGATCGGCTCGGCTACGCGATCTGGGAGGAGATCCCTCTGTATCACTACACGCCGGCAACCTTTGCCATCGCGATGGATCGCGGCATCCCGCAACAGATGTTGAGTGAGATGGACCTGCGCGACATGAATCATCCGTCGGTGCTCTTTCATGGCCTCGCGAACGAATCGACGGGTGGGAATGAGAGGGAGCAGGCCCTCGCCACCCTGCACAATCTGGATCGCTCGATGGATGGGACCCGGCTCACCGGGCAGGCGGCCTACGGGAACCAGCCCGACGACCCAACCAGCCGCCCACTGGACGTGGCAGGCTATACGACTTACTTTGGCGTCTTCTATGGCGCTGACGCCGCCGCCGGGACGGTCCAAGCCCTGCAGGTCGCCCACGCCACGTTTCCGAAGAAGCCGATCATCATCCTGGAATTCGGGCGCTGGTCCGACAACGTCGCCGAGCAAGAGGTACAGCGGCGTATTCTTGCCGACACGTACCAGGCGGTCGCCCCCTACCTCGACGACATCCCCAACGGCTTCGTCGGCGCGACCGTGTGGTGGACGCTCGACGACTACTGGACGCAGCGGCCCGGACTGAAGGTCGAGCACTTCGGGCTCTACGCGCCCAACGGCGACCTGAGGGCCGCGGGACGGCAAGCAGCGCAGCTGTTCAGCGGCGGCGCCGGACAGGGCGCCAAGCACAAAATCGTCTCGACCGCCACCGGACAGACCGAGCAGGCCACCAAGCAGGGTCTGCGATTCCTCGGCTACCTCGCCTACGCGCTGACGCTGGCCCTGGCGATGTTGACCGTAATCCTCCTGTCGTTGCTCCTGCTGCGGCGCCGGCCGCGACGGCCGGCTGCGGTCAGCTGATGCACCAGGTCAGCGGTCGCGTCCTGGCGATCTCGGTCCGCGCCGCGATCATCGCCGGCGGCTGGACAGGGTTCGCGCTGGGATTGGTCGCGGGCTGCGTGCTGGGTGCCGCGCTCGCCTGGTTCGCCGGGGCCATCTTGAGCTGGCAGCGTGACCTCAGCCTGACGCTCGGCGTCACCGAGCAGCTGCTGCCCTTCGGCGGCCAGGTCCCGCTGCTACAGCGGGTCCAATCGTCGTGGTACTTCGTCGTCCCTATCGCCGGGCTGCTGGTCGGGATGTTCGCCGCCCTGCTGGGCGCCCTGATCGGCGGGCTGGTGGCGGCCTCCTACAATCGCTCACCGTTCGGGGTGCGCGTGGTGGTCGAGGTGCCGAACCCGACCCCTTAGTCCCGGGGCTGTAGCTCAAAGACCGGGTGGTGTTGGGCCGCAGCGTCGGCATCGGTGAGCAGTTCCTTGCCTCCGAGTATCGTGCCCAGCAGGAATCGGCCGAGCGGCAACTTGCTCACATAGGGGGTCAGCACGTCCTTAAAGAAGCTGGACGCCTCTTGCCGGCTGAGCTCAACCGCTCGCACCGGCTCCGGCCGGTGATGGATGGTGAGGGTTGCCTCGCGGGCAGCGCGCAGGTTCCGGACCCAGTTCACCTCACCAAACGTTCCGATCAGCCAGCGGCGACCGCTGATGGCCACGACCGCAACCGGCGTGGTTCGATCCAAGCCACTGGTGCGACCGCGGACAGTGAGGAGGGCGTTGGGACCCATCGGAACACCGACCCGGAGTAGCCGGCGGGCGATGGGATTGAAGAGGGGGACAAAGAAGGGTACGCGGGCTTTACCGTGCGGTCGATCCATTTGTTGTGCTGGCATCATGGTGGCGCCTCCAGGGTTCAAGCAGGTGACTGACGTAGTCTATCACTTCAATCAATCAATTGCTTGATTAATTCCGCGCCTTCTGCGGCACGAGCCCCAGCCACCGTTCCAGCTGACGGAAGGCCCGCTCGGTGCGGTCGGCGCTGGCCGTACTCGGAAGGGTCATGCTCGTCAGGGTCGCCATGATCAGAGCCGCTACGTCGTCGGTGTCGAGCTCGTGCGCCAGGTAGCCGTTTCGGGCCGCCCGCTGCAGCAGGCCGCGCAGCGTTCGATGCCAGGCCTGGAAGGCCTCGCCCATGATCCGAGCCAATGCGGGGTCCCGTGCCGAGCGGAGCGCCAGCTCACCCATGACCGCGCCGACCTCGGGTTCGTCGCGCAGCAGCTTGCGCACCGCCCGCAGGTGGTTGCGAAGCTGATCCGCTGGCGAGCCGTGCGGAGCCAGCGTCGAACGAAAGCGATCCATGGCGTGCGCCACCACGCCCCGGATCAGCGCCTCCTTAGTGGGGAAGTAATAGTGCAGCGTCGCGATGTTCAGGCCCACAGCCGCCGCGACCTCGCGCGTTCGCAGTCCTTCGAAACCCCGCTCGGCAATCTGGTTGAAGGCCGCCTGGACGAGCGCCTGCTGGCGGTCCTCCTTGCGTGAGCGGACGGGATGCGTCTTGGCGACCGGGCTCATTCGGTGTCAATTAAACACTTGATTGAAGGTCGGTCGTGTTGGCGCGCTTTGCCGCGGCAGCCGCGCATCGTCGGTGCTATGCTCGCGACAAGAGGAGGTGGGCAATGTTTAAACCACTACGTGCGGCCGCCGCGCTCCCGGCACAGGATATGGCACGCGCCAAGGCCTTCTATCGGGACAAACTGGGGCTGACGCCGACCCAGGATGATCCGGGCGGGATGATGTATGCGTTAGCGGCGGGCACCGGCTTCGGGGTGTTCCCCAGCAGCGGCAAGCCGTCCGGGACGCATACGCAAATGGGGATCGAGGTCGAGGATGTCGAGGGTGCCGTCAAGGATCTCCAGGCGAAGGGTGTGAAGTTCGAAGAGTACGACATGCCCGGGCTTAAGACGGTCAATGGCGTCGCCACCCTTGGCGGGTCGAAGCTCGCCTGGTTCAAGGATTCGGAGGGCAACCTAATCGTCATCAGCCTTCCCGTGCCGGTGGGCGCGCAGGCGCGCTCCTGAGCTAAAGCCGCTCGAGTCGCTTAGATCCCTTTCCCGGTCGCCAGGATTCGACCACGAGCTGGTCGCCCGCCTCGTTCAGATGGGTGAGCACCGCCTCGGTGATATCGATGCGGAATCGACGGCCATCGGCGACCGGTGAGTCCGGGAAGTCGACCTCGAACGCGGTACCGGCGAGCTTCGCCTCGCCGGGCCACCCCTGTGGGTTACGTTCGGGCGGATCATCCGTCGGACTGTGGAGCGCGATCCGCGGATCGCGCTCCAGGTCGCGAAGCTTGACCGAGTCCGGCATCATCCCGAGGAAGAGCTCGCCATCGGCGAACTCCACCTCGATGCCGCTGATGCGAGGCGAGCCATCCTTTCGCAGCGTCGCCAGCGTCTTGTGCTTCCGGATCGCGAACCGTTCCTTGACCCGGATCGCGAGGGCCGGCTCGGCGGAGGCAAACTCAGCCCAGCTCGCCATCAACCTGTCCCGAACCACTGCCGGTGCATGGGGAAGAGGTAGCGGTCGGTCAGGAAATTCAGAACACGGCGAGCGGCGGCAAAATTCTCGCTGACCTCGGCGAGGACGCCGGCCATCGCCGCGCGGCGATCCGCTCCCTGTTGGGCGATCCGGTAGGCATGCCGCCCGAGCTGCTCGAGCAGCCAGACGCCGTCGTGGCGATCCGACCGCTCGCGCTCGATGGTGCCCAGCGCGCGCTGCAGCTGGCGGCGCTCGCGCTCGGCAACCAGCCGCTCGCCCGCGTAATCGGGAAAGATGCCAGTCAAGAACAACGAGAGATCGCCCAGCCGGCGATAGACGGCGGGACGCTCTAACTCCGGGGCCATCTCCGCCAGTTCGATCAGCCGGAGCGGATCGAGCTCGCTAAAGCGCCGCCGCCGCCAGCCGCGGCTGGTTCTTACGAGGGTGCTGCCACTCGCGACCCGCGTGTACGAGGCCAACAGCTGGGCCAGGAAGAAGCGCCGCAAGGGATCGGCCCCAAAGTCTCGGAGGCTCCCTGTGTCGAACACGGGGACGCGCTGGCGTGGCCCAACCCATTCCTCGACGAAGGACGCCTGACCGAGGTCACGGACGACGCGATGGATCAGCACGGCGAAGAGGAGGAAGGGTGAGCCGCGGAGCAGAGGATCTCGACCGGGCACCGCAAACAACATCTGATAGGTCGCGGGATGGTCGATCAGCGCCTCGAGCCGCTCGGGATCGCGCCGCACGTCACGTCGCGAGTCCCCCGCCGCGTCGAGGAGTGCGAGATCCGTATCGGACAGATGCTCGAGGTAGAGCGAGCCCAGCAACATCTATATGATGCGGCGCCGGGCCGTAGACTTAGCCCCCAATGCGCCGTCCCGATGACGAGTGTCCATATCCGAAACCGTTTTCAGAGTACTTCGATGACTGCCCCGCCTACCAGGCCCGCCAGTTCATTCCACTGGACACGCTGTACCAGCCGCTGCAACCGGTTCTGACCTGCCGTCACCTGGAAACCC
>Ga0209328_10000422_pt1 | contig 10426 bp, 9 predicted proteins | sample JacPinW_OM3H0_M1_FD_187954 | JGI IMG/M metagenome (GOLD analysis project Ga0209328, IMG submission 187954) | Forest soil microbial communities from Algoma, Ontario, Canada - Jack Pine, Ontario site 1_JW_OM3H0_M1 (SPAdes) (version 2) | ecosystem: Environmental > Terrestrial > Soil > Boreal... | reverse complement strand
GACCGTCGGGAAAGAAAGCCTCATCACTTCCGGCAACGGTACCGAGGCGGCGCGGCTCTCCGGCCGGAATGGGGACTAACCATAAGGGGTAAAGAGCGTCTTCATATCCGCCAGCCGAAACTAACAATGACGAGTTATCCGGAGCAATTCCAGCAATCCAGGGGCTCGGGACCCTTGAATCCACTAGCGAAGTCCGCCCGCCTGTCGCGGAGACTTGCGCGATCTTCCAGCTCCCGTTCGGTCCTTCGTTGAAATAGATCCTCGATCCATCACTCACGAGTTGGCCATTCTTCGGCTCGCCGTCATCCGTCAGTTGAGTAACCGATTCCACCACTGGAGCTGCGGGTGGCGTCCTTAACCAGGCAATCGCGCCTGCAGCAAGTGCTACAAAAAATACCGCTGCAGCCACCCATTTCCATGTCCCAGACGATTCTACAACTCGCTCAACAGCAGCTTGCTCACCCGCAGTCTGCTCAACCGCCGCTGGCTTCAAACGAGTGAAGTCTGACAGTGCCTCCAGAGCGAACGCCAGATCCGATGCCGATTGAAATCGCCGCTCTGGCTTTTTCTCCAGGCACCGCTGCACAATTCGCAATAGCCCCGGTGAAATGCCTGCGGTAGTTTGCAAAATTGCCGGCGGCTCCTCGTGCAGAATCGCAGTCATCGTCTCAGCCGACGTTGGTTTCTTAAATGCTCTCTGGCGTGTCACCAATTCATACAAGATCGCCCCAAATGCGAAAATATCCGCTCGATGGTCAACCGCTTCGCCGCGTACTTGCTCCGGCGCCATGTAACCTGCCGTGCCCATCACCTGGCCTGGCGTAGTTTGGTCCTTCGCCGTGAGCGTGTCACCGTCTTCCATTGCAGTTGTGGGCTGCGTCAACTTCGCCAAACCAAAATCCAGGATCTTCGCCCGTGAGTCTCGGGTGATAAAAATATTCTCTGGTTTCAAATCGCGGTGCACGATTCCTTTGTGGTGTGCCGCCGCTAATCCGTGTGCGATCTGAACTCCGTAATCAATTGCTTTGCGGGCGGGCAGCGCACCGTGCGTCAATTCCTGACGCAGCGTGCCACCCTCCAGCAACTCCGATACTAAATACGTCGTGCCTTCGAAGTTCCCGAGCTGATACACCGCAAGAATGTTGGGATGGTTGAGGGCCGCGGCGGCCTGCGCCTCTTGCTGGAATCGGCGCATGCGGTCGGGATCTTGGGAAAGAAATGCGGGCAAAACTTTGATGGCAACGTCGCGTTTTAAGACCGGGTCACGAGCGCAGTATACCTCGCCCATTCCGCCCTCGCCTAACAGGCTAAGAACTTCGTAACCATCCAGTTTCGTGCCCGCGGCCAAGGCCATAGAAGCGCGGATTATACCTCTCGATTGGACTGTATCCTCATGCAATCAATGGTCATTGTGACTAAAACCGGCCGTTGCTTATTAGCCGTATTTGGTCCATGCCAACTCTTCGGCCTTTTGGCAAGGAATGTTTCGCAGCTAATGTGTTTTGTCCTACATACGGTAAACAATGTATTGAGGTGCTGAAAAGACCGGGGCATATTTAGAGTTTATGCGTAAGCGTGTGTTGATTGCCGATGATAGTACGAGTGTACGCGATGTCATTCGCTCGTTTTTACACGATCACCAGGAAATAGAGATTTGTGGCGAAGCTGTAGATGGACTGGACACTATTCAAAAGGCCCAGCGTCTGAAACCGGACTTAATCCTGCTGGATCTTGTGATGCCTGAGATTAACGGCGCGGTGGTGGCGTCCATCCTGAAGCAAAAGATGCCGAACGTCCGTATTATCTTGTTCACGATGTACAGTGAAAACGTAAGCAAAGCCTTCAGTTCCGCTGTCGGCATTGACGCGGTGCTTTCCAAGCCCGACGGAATGACCCACGTCGTAGAATCTATCAATTCACTATTTGACGATGATTAACGCTGTGGGGATAGCGCGCTGTTGAAAAGCCACGCGTTTGCGATCCTGCTTCAATGGATCGTCGATGCCATCCCGAGTTCCAGCAACTTTGCCGTCTCCATAGCAGGCATCGGTCGTGCAAAATAGTATCCCTGTCCTTCGTCACAGCCATGCGCCCGCAAAAACGCCAGCTGTTCCGCAGTCTCTACACCTTCCGCAATCACCCGGTGCTTCATGCGGCAGCCCATATTGATCACCGCGCTGATAATCGTCGCCTCGTCTGTATCGGCATTGATTTCGTGAATAAATGACTGATCTACTTTCAATGTGTCGATCGGAAACTGCCGCAGATAACTCAAGCTCGAGTAGCCGGTCCCGAAGTCGTCGATGGCCAGGCGCAACCCCATCGCTTTCAGCTTCTGCAACAACGGTACGCTGAACTCGGCATGCTGCATGAGGACGCTTTCCGTAAGTTCTAATTCGAGGTAACGAGGTTCCAGCCTTGTCTCCGTCAAAATCGTGCTAACGCTTTCAAGAAACTCATCGTTGCGGAACTCTACGGAAGAAACGTTAACCGCCATATCAATAGGCGGCAAACCCGCATCTTGCCATGCCTTCGCTTGCCTGCAGGATTCGCGCAGTACCCATTTCCCGATCGGCAGCATCAACCCGCAGTCTTCGGCAATGGAGATGAACTGCAGTGGACCAACCAGCCCCCTCTCCGGATGCTGCCAGCGGACCAGCGCCTCGACCCCTGTAATCTCTCCGGTCTTAAGATCGATTTTAGGCTGGTAGTACATGACGAACTCATCCCGTTCCAGCGCGCATCGCAAATCTCCTTCGATCGACTGCCGTTCCACGGCTCGAACATTCATGCCCTTCTCAAAGAATTGATAATTACTGCGGCCTTTTTCCTTCGCTTGGTACATGGCCAGGTCTGCATTTCTGATCAGCAATTCCGCGCTCTGGCCGTCCTCCGGATAGGTGCTCACGCCGATGCTCCCTGTAACTCGCAGGGTGACTTGCTCTATCTCGAACGGTGCGCTTAGCGCACTCAGTATTTTCCCGGCTTTAACCCCAGCATCACCCGCGTGTGCCACCTCCGACAGCAGTATCACAAATTCATCTCCACCCAGGCGGCACACCGTATCCGAGGTGCGCACCGCAGCCAGCAAACGCTTCGCTACCAACTGAAGTAGTCTGTCGCCTGTCGCATGACTCAACGAGTCGTTGATGTTCTTGAACCCGTCCAGATCCAGAAATAGCACCGCTATTCGCGAATCCTTGCGGCTGGCTGTCGCAATTGCTTGGGTGAGTCGATCCTGCATCAAAGTCCGGTTGGGCAAATTCGTGAGAGTGTCGTGTTGTGCCAGGTGCGACATTTCCGCTCCCAAGGCCCTCGCCACCGACACGTCGTGGAAAACAATCACCGCCCCGGTCGGCAAACCGTGCTGGTCATGGATCGGCGCGGCGGAGTCATCGATTGCAAATTCAGCTCCATCGCGTCGTATTAGAATGCAGTTCGGTGTAAGTCCAACAGTTCTGTTTTTCTGGATTGCCGTTCTCAACGGATTCGCACAAGGCTCCCGTGTGCTGCCGTCGATGATTCTAAATACCTCATCGATATCTTTGCCGGCGGCTTCTTCTCGGGTCCAACCGGTGATTTTTTCCGCTACAACATTAAGGTAGGTAACTTTGCCTTCAAGGTCGGTGCTCAGTACCGCATCCCCTATGGAATTGAGTGTCACTTGGGCGCGTTCTTTTTCCGTAAATAACATCTCTTCCGCAGCCTTCCGCTCTGCCATATTGCGTATAGCACGAACAAATGAGTCGTTATCGAGATGGTCCTCCAGCAGATAATCTTTGGCGCCGTGTCGCAATGCTTCCAGCGCAACTTTTACATCTTTAGGGCCAGCTATGATTAACGTAGGCACGCCAGGCACCGCCACCGCCAGGTTGTCAAAGGTTTCAAGACCCTGGCTGTCCGGCAGCGACAGATTCAAGAAAATCGCCCAGAATTCTTTTCCTTTCAATCGTCTGATGCCTTCCGCAAGCGTCTTTACGCACTCACCCGCGAATGGACCACCAGTCGCATTCAACAACGCATCGGTAAAAATGTCGACGTGCGAAGCATCGTTGTCGATAAGTAGTAAAGTCCGTACAGTCATCATATTTATACTCACCCTTACTGTGTACGTATGTAACCCAGTCAACTGTTCAAAATGGGACATTTGTCGAGATCGTAAATAGTGCTTAGAAACGATGCGACTAGGACTGCCGACTCGCGGCGGAGAGCGTCAGAAGCGAACTTATAGCGAATATTTTCAACAGGCGGTCCTGTGCGGGATTGAACATCAATTGTTCTGACTGAATGACATCATCCGCGTGCATCAAAACACTGAAAAACAGTCACCAAAAACGCGCTCGCTGGCGTCCGCAAGGAGGTAGCTCGGCGACGCGTTGGATCGGCACAAAAACAGTCGTGCCGTGCGCGTCTGTATTCAGAGTCCTGACTAGAACTAATTTTACGTGCTAACGAGTAACTCTGCCTGTATGGCCCGGATGGGAGAGTGACCGATATGTTAGATCCTTTCGATATTTTCAAAATGGAACAGAACGGAACCGTGAGCTGGGTGCGCGCAACAGAGGATTTCGAACGCGCTAAGACTTACGTCAACACAGTTCTAGCCGTTGCGACACCCGCCGACTACCTTATCCTCAACCAGCGGACGGGCGAGCGGATCATTATCCAAGCCGTGACCGAACAACGCGACCTTCGCGCAACCTCGCTCGCTGTCAGCTCCACAGCCTGAAGTAGTGCACGTCAGTCCTGTATCCGTGCTTTACCCGCCGAAATTATTCACAGGTTTCGCCACTGGCCACTAAAAATGCCTCGCTTCGGCGCGACGATTCCTCCGCACTTTGATATCGTATAGGCGGGTAGCTCTCCCATGGCCAAAGGTAATTTCGGCGAACACCTGAAACGCGAACGCGATCTGCGCGAGGTAACTCTGGCTGAGCTGACCGCCGGCACTCGTATCGGCCCGCGATTTCTTGAGGCCATCGAAAACGAGGAATGGGACAAGCTCCCGGGCGGTAGCTTCACTCGTGGTTTCGTGCGCTCTATCGCCCAATACCTCGGGCTGGACGAAGAGGATTTGCTCTCCGAATACGATCTGGCCCGCGGTGTCCAGAAAACCGACGCCCCTGCTCCCTACCAGAATCAACTCCCTTCGCCTCCCAAGTGGATTCCAGCTCTAGGCTTGCTGGCGCTCGTCTTACTGGCCTACGGATTTTTCCGTGGCGGTTCCTACGCCTGGCAACACTACCGCGCCACCCATTCATCCGCGAATCCCGCGCCGCCGCAATCCGCTTCCGATTCCGCAGTTCTTTCGAAAGCACCCGACAAGCTTGAACTCACTGTCTCAACCTCCGTTCGCTCCCACGTGCGCATCCTCGCCGACGACCAAACCCTCCTGGATGCCGACGTCATGCCCGGTGACATTCACCATTTCACCGCCGCGCAACAATTCCAGATCATCGCCGCCGACGGCGCCGCCGTGCATCTCGAGCTGAATGGCCGCCCTATTACCTCTCGCGCCGCACTCGGAAATTCCTCCCGCAAAGCGAATACAATTGTGCTTGGATATAAAGACCTGAGGCCTTCACACGATGGAACAGCTCGTCCCTGATGTTTTGCAAGATCTCACCTCTCGGGAGCGCAAACTCGCGGTCTGTGCCAGCCCAGGAAATCTTGCCCCTGCTGACCGCGCTGAAATTCTGGTGCTTCTTTCTACCGATGCTGACGAAGTGGTCACGCAGCAAGCCATGGAAGCCTTGCGCTCCCAACCCGTCGAAGCGTTCGTCGAAGCCCTGAAGCGCAGCGAAGCACTTCCCGCTATTTTTGAATATGCCTCCCAGCATCTTGTCGGCCAGCCCGCCGTGGCCGAAGCCATGGTACAAAACAGAAATTGCCCGTCCAGATTCATCACCCCGCACGTGCCGCAGCTTTCCGCTATGAGCGTTCAAGCACTGATGGATTCGCTCGATCGCGTCAGCGATTCTTCCGAGCTCGCCGCCGCTCTTCTAAAATCTTCATCGGCCACCGCGGATAATAAACGCGTGCTACAGGAACTGCTCGGCCCAGAAACTCCCGTCGACGAAAAAGCTCTCATGGAAGCCTTGATGGAGGCAGAGCCGGATGCCGGGCGCCGTCAGACCCTGCTTCAGCGGCTCGCGAAAATGTCCGTCTCCGAACGCGTGCAATTCGCAATCAAGGGTGGTTCGGAAGCTCGCCGCACGCTCATTCGCGATTCCAACAAAGTTGTGCAACGCGCGGTATTGCAGTCTCCGCGTCTCACCGACCAGGAAGTCGAAGCATTTGCCGCGATGTCCAGCCTCACCGATGAAATCCTTCGGCTCATCGCCGGTAATCGCGCCTTTCGCAAAAACTACACCGTGATCCGCAACCTCATGAACAATTCCAAAACTCCCCTGGACGTTACCCTGCATATGTTGCCGACGTTGAATGCCGTCGACCTCAAAAAATTATCGACTAACAAGAATGTTCCCGAGACGCTGCGCACCACCGCGACAAAACTTATCCGCACTCGCAAAATGGCTAAATAACAGCCACATTTGCATGTTTTAGAATCCTTTTAAAAAAAACTACAGCATTCGTTGTAGCTTAAATCGGTGAAGGTCTAGAAGTGTATTTCGCGGTAACATCAACCAGTTGGTGAGTCTGATCAAGTGCAACACTTTTTCAGCCAAGCGCTAAATTCGCTCGCGCGCGATCCATCATCCATCTCGCAACACCAAGCAACCGGCTATCATGTCGTGCAGCGCCTGCCTTCTTTCCGTCAGTCCAGCCAGCATAAATCCGACACCCAAAGGAATCAGCCCGGTAATTAATTTGGCGAAATGCCGTCCACTGGCGCGAGCGAAACTTATGCGCGCGCCGTAAATATCGGTTACGCGCAAGTTCAAAGCTTTCTTACCCAACGTCGCTTGCCATGACGAACTTTCCATCTTGGCGTGATAGAGCCATCCACCCAAAAAAGCCAGCGACACTACGGTGAAAAGTCCCAGAAAAAATGTGCCGCCGAGCACCGCGCCTACATCTCTGGGGTCTTCGCCGGGATGGATGTTTCCAAGTACCGCGGTCAGGCCTGTCATGATTGCAAACGGAATGAAGAGCGCCATAAACGCTACGCCCATGACGACTGAATCGATTAGATACGCAACCACGCGAAGCCAGAACCCCGCGTACTGCACCGTAGTTTGAGCGTACACCACCGGCGGGATCGCTTGCGATGCGGCCGGGTAGGCACTGGGATTATAGCCAGACGGAAGTGCCGCGGCAGAACTTGCTCCCATCGTCAGCCCCGCTCCGGCAGACGCAGTGGCTTGCACCGACTGTCCGCATGCCGGACAAAAAGCTGCCCCATCTTCAACCAGGCTTCCACACTTTGAACAGTACACAGTCCCTCTCATTTACCAGCACCACCGGATTTGAAGAGCGTACCGATTAAAACTGCGCCATCGTACTTCCCGCTGCGGATGCGGTCAACACATCAGTGCGACGCTCGGCATTCAGCACCAGCATGTAAAATGTTGTAGGATGCGAGTCATTTAAATGTGTGCGTTAAATGTGAGAAGGACCGCTCTGGTAATAGTCACCTTCAATTTGAAAACGGTTTCAGCAATTTTCCGAGGAATGAGATGAGTTTTTCGTTAGCGCTCGCGGTTGTATTCTCTCTGATGCTTTTCACATTACACACCGGCGGCCGTCCCGCGGCCTCCAGCGAAAAAGGCACGCTGGTCGTTGTCAATCAAGCGGAGCATAAAGTATTACTCGTAGAACCTGACCTGCACAGCGTCTTCGCGACCATCGCCGTCGGCGTTAGCGGTCATGAAGCTGCTGTCTCTCCCGACGCGCGCTTCATCTACGTTCCCATTTATGGAAATTCCGGGGTGGGCAAACCAGGTACCAATGGCGCCACAATTGACGTCATCGATATCAGCAAGCGCGAGGTTTCTCGGTCGATTCCAGTGGGGCCAGTTCGACCGCATCGCGCAGAATTCAGTCCCGATGGGTTGTTGTACGTGACCGCCGAGGTAGGCAACACGGTGAAAATTGTCGACCCTGCGGGACAGCAGGTGATTGGCGAGATTCCCACCGGAGAGCCGCAATCGCACATGCTGGTGATTTCTCCCGACGGACGTCGCGCCTACACTTCAAATGTAGGCGCGGGAAATATCAGTGTGCTGGACGTACCAGCGCGCCGATTGATCACCGTGATTCCCGTGGCCAAGACCATCCAACGCATTTCCATGTCGCCGGACGGAAGCCACTTATTCACACAAGATCAGGACGCGCCGCGGCTGGCGGTCATTGATCTCCCGGATCGCAAGGGCGATACCGCCGAATCTTACAAAGTATCGCGCTGGATCGATCTTCCAGCTGTCCCCTATGCTTCTACGCCCACGTCTGATGGGAAGTACCTGCTCGTGGCCTGCATGGCAAAACATTTACTGCTGGCCATCGACATGTCTACGCTGAAGATCGCCAAATCCTTCGATCTCCCGGACTCCCCTTCAGAAATTCTGGCAACTCCTGACGGAGCGATCGCTTTTGTTTCCTGCGTGAGCGCCGGAAAAATCGCGGTGCTGGATTTGCGCGCGTGGCAGCTACAGGCACCCATCGTTCTTACCGCCGGCGTTGATGGACTCGCGTGGGTGCCCCCAACCGCCGGCAATAAAGCGCGCTAAGTGGACGCGGGATAAATTTGGCAGTCGCGAGCGCCTTAATTGGCCTTGCCGCGCGGCAAAGATTTCAGATACGCGATAATCGCCTTCGCATCGGCGTGGTTCATGTGATAGATGTGCATAGGTGGCCGCAGTTCTTCGCCTTCCGGGCCAGTTCCCTTTTCCAGTATTCGTTCCCCTTGTTCCTCGGTAAAACTCGGGAAACCGGCCAACGCGGGCGCGTGATCGGCCCAGTTCGCGATAGGTGCGACCGGCTTGATCCATATGGGCGCTCCCCGCAGCCACGCATCGCGTTTCAGTTCACCGCGTTCATTGCGCGGAGTGTGGCACTCCGGGCATTTGGCGACTTCTTCCACCAGGTAGCGCCCGCGCTCGACCTCGCCTTTTTCACCTGCGCCGGAATTTGTTTGCGCGAACGTAATCGACCGATTTGCAGGCGCCAGAAGGACTGTCGCAGAAATTCCCGCTGCTAAAAGTATCGCCGCCAACCCAAAACCGCCGAAAGGTGTCATAAACGCTCCTCGTTGCTGCCAGCCACTCAAATTTCATATAGGACGTAAAAACAAAAAATCGATGGTGGTTCCATGAGCCTGTACGACAGTCCAGTGTACGAACGAACGGTGATCTCCGCGAAACACTTGTACGAGGTGCTCGCCAAAGCCTCGATTCACCTTTGGGATAATTGGAGGAAGCGGCGTTGTCCGCCCAAGGAGAATCGCACTCATGAAACGCATTTTGTTACCAGCCTTCATACTCGTTGCATCGTGTGCCGCACAAGCAAAAGATAAACCCGCCTACCAGAACGCCGTGATCCTGCAGATGGATTCTGCAAATTGCGGTTCTGAGGAAAAAGGTGGAAGCACCGTCGCCGGAGAGCTCCTCGGCACTGACGGCGAACATAAGAAAACCCACGAATTGCTTTGCCAGGAATATATTCTTCAGACCGACCGTCTGATTTACCGCATCAGGCCTAAAAGCGACAAGCATCCCGCACTGCTTCCTATTGGGGAAACTGCCCAATTCAGGTTACACAAAGGCGAACTCTTGCTGCGCTTGCCCGAAGCGAACGTGAAAGAACGCCAGTACATCGTTGTTTCCATGACGCCTCGAAGCGATGTCGCTAACACCGCGAATCAGTCCGCCTCAGCGGTCCACCCAACTCTTTAAACCGCCAGCGAAACGAATCGCGTTCAGCGATAAAGTGCCATTGCAAGAACAAAACCCCATCCTTCTCAGTGAAGGATGGGGTTTTTAGTTTACTAATCCTTCTTCAACGGCCGCTGGTGGCGTTGGCCTTGGTTTTCTTGGCAGCGGAGGTCCCACCTACGCTCTTCATCATTTCTTTAGCCTGTTTCAGATGATCCTGCAGAGTCGGCAGAGTCTCTGACGCAAAGCTCTTGAGGGAATCGTCCTTTCCGCCGTTAGCTTCTTTCTGAAACGCCGCGATGTCTGTCTCGTGATCTTTCACCATGTCTCTCGCGTAAGCGCGATCAAAAGCAGCGCCATTTAGCTTCGAAAGCCTGTAGTAGGTTGCTTGATCTTTTGCGGAAAGATCGCTGGGAAGCGTGATGCTCTCGCGCGAAGCCACTTCTTTCAATTTGTCGTTTGCTTTGGAGTGGTCGTCGACCATGCGTTTGCCAAAGCTCTTTACCGCGCCGTTCGATCCTTTTTCCTCAGTGAGTTGCCCAAGCTTCACTTCAGCCATGCGGCCCTGGGCCGCTTCTTTTGCGAAATGTGCA
>Ga0209328_10000421_pt1 | contig 10429 bp, 9 predicted proteins | sample JacPinW_OM3H0_M1_FD_187954 | JGI IMG/M metagenome (GOLD analysis project Ga0209328, IMG submission 187954) | Forest soil microbial communities from Algoma, Ontario, Canada - Jack Pine, Ontario site 1_JW_OM3H0_M1 (SPAdes) (version 2) | ecosystem: Environmental > Terrestrial > Soil > Boreal... | reverse complement strand
CGGCCAGCTGCATGATGGTCATCGGCCGGCCGTTGGCCGGCAGCCGGAACAGGTAGCTGATGACTTCTGCCATGGTGTCGCCGCCGACATTGGCGTTGTCGAACATGAAGGTGTAACGCGGATCGTTGCGCACGGTCTCGATGCGCGAAATCAGCTTGTGATAGATGATGCGCGAGGAGCGGTTCTCGAGCTTGCCCATGCGCTCGTCGATCAGCGAGATCAGGTCGACCAGGCGATAGGGCACCGGCGTATCGATGGTATAACCGATCATCTTGGGATCGGCGCGCTTCAACCCGACCCGATCGGTGTTCTGGTACTGGGTATAGATTCCCTTCGCCACCGGAATCACTTCGGCGAGAATGTCGAGTTCCTCGGGCACTCCGGGCCGGCCGGCGAACAGCACGTCGACGATCTCTTCGAAATTGAACAGCCAGAACGGCAGCTTCAGATTGCGCGGGTTCAGCACCAGCGAGCGCTCGCCGAAACAGCGGCCGTATTCATTGTGCACGTCGAGCAGGAAAATCCGCAAATTCGGCCGCGACTTGAGGATCTCGTTCAACAGCAGCGACACGCCGGTCGATTTGCCGACGCCGGTCGAGCCAAGCACCGCGAAATGCTTGGACAGCATCTCTTCGATATCGACATAGGCGATGACGGACGGATCCTGCTGCAGGGTGCCGATATTGATCTGATCCGATCCGCTCGGCGCATAGACCGTGCGAAGCTCCTGGTTGGTGATGAGGTCGACGGTATCGCCGATGGTCGGATAGTTGGTGACGCCGCGCTGAAACTTGGGGCGATCCGGTCCGCCCAGGATTTCGCCGAGCAGGTCGACCGAGGCGCTGGCGAAGTAGTCGTCGGAGGTCGGCAGGTTCTCGCAGGATACTTCCGTGATCATGGCGACGATGACGGAATTGGCGCAGCGGATGCTGACGAACCGGCCGACGGTGGCGCGCACCTCCGCGAGGCCCATCCGGCTCGCTGCCAGAAGTCCGACCCGGGCGAGGGATCCGCGCACCGAAATCACGCGTCCGAAGGATGTCACAGCAGTTGAACCTGGCCTGTCGTGGTGTGGGGTCGAAACGTCACTATGGCGGCGGGGGTTGGAGAAACGGTTAAGGCGGGACAGTTCCGAGTTCGTCAAATCCGCGACATCTTGGTCAGGATTTCGCTTGACCGGCGGATTTCTCTGCAAAATCGAGGTTTTTAGCGCGGTCGGTCAGCATCGCTGCCGGTTCCTGCTTAACATTTGGTTTACCACCCCCGAGCCTCGCATTCACAGGTCGTGCGTTGTCAAGGCGTCTGCGGGCTTGCGGCGAAGTGAAGAATCAGGGCTGATTCACTCACGCGATTCATCAGGCGATCATCCTCAGCTTCAAACACGAAAAAGAGGCCTCATGTCGTCCACCCGTGTCATCGTGGTAGCCAACGAAAAGGGAGGATCGGGCAAATCGACCGTCGCAATGCATATTGCGATTGCCCTGATCAAGTCGGGTCAGCGTGTTGCCACGATTGATCTCGATGCCAGGCAAAAGAGCCTGACCCATTTCATCGAAAACCGACGCGCCTGGGCGCGGCAGCTTGGTCGCGATCTCGAGACTCCCGATCATTTCAGCTTCGGAAAGATCCATTATCCCTCCGCCGAGGATGAAGTCGCCGGAGGCAAGACCCTGACCGATGCCGTCGAGGCGCTGGGACGCATCGGCGGGGTGATCGTGATCGATACCCCCGGTCACGATAATTATTTGATGCGGCTCGCGCATTCGCTGGCGGATACCTTGATCACGCCGCTCAACGACAGTTTCGTCGACCTGGATGTGCTTGGTAGCGTCGATGCCCAGACGTTCGAGGTCAGCGGCACCAGTCACTATGCGCAGATGGTGCAGGTGGCGCGGCGCCAGCGCCAGACCGATCGGGCTTGCGCCGAATGGATCGTCTTGCGGAACCGGCTTTCGACACTTGGTTCGCGCAACAACCGTCTGGTGGGGGGCGGGCTGCAAGTGCTTTCACGATGGCTCGACTTCCGCTGCGTGGAAGGCCTGGCCGAGCGGGTGATCTTCCGCGAGTTTTACCCGCGCGGCTTGACCGCCGTCGATGACATCGATGCGATCACGCTCGGTACGCGCCCAACCATGTCGCATGTCAGCGCGCGGCTTGAGATGCAAAACCTGCTGGGTGCTGTCTTGCTGGGCGACCAGCGCTCAAGGGAAGCCGTGATGAGCGAGAACCGCGCGGTAGGTTAGCGCACGATCCGGAAAAGTGGAGACCGGTTTTCCGAAAAGATCATGCTCAAACGGAGAGATGTGATTATGATCCGATTCTACTAATCGGATCATGATCACATGTCAGCCGCGTTGCCTCAGCGTGGAGCAGCTCTTGCTATTGAGGCGAGGGCGGCGGCTCGATGCGGGGATACTTCAATTCCGGAGACATTTCGAGACGATAGACCCTCATCTTGGGTTCCTCCCATGATGCCAGGCGCTCGCCGCAGATGACACAGTCGGCATGACTCGGACCTGCCGGGGCGGACGTTGATTCGGCTACCAGGTATGACGACCCGCAAGACGGGCAAACACAGTCAGATATTTTCATGGCATTCCGCTTAACGATCGTTCGGCAAGTCGGTGCATTGTTCTGGATCAATGCGACATTAGTTTGGAATTTTTTGTCCGCTTGTTTGACGGTATCGCGAAGTTGACTACGAGCGACGCAAGCTGCAAATGACACCAAATGCGAAGCTTTGTTGCATCGATGGCACGGACCGCAACTTTTATGGGGCGCAGAACGTTGTTGCATACAATTTCTTTCGCTCATGATGCACGACAGCTCACCGGTTAACTTGAATTTCGCGCGCCGCCCTCCCATTGTGGGGAAGTGCGTTCATTGCCCGACGTTCGGGACAGTTCCTAGCAAGAGATCACAAGCGCGATGGCGAGAGAGCCCATCCTGGCGGCGGGAGGCATTGTACTGCGGCAGGAGGAAACTCCGCTGATCGCGGTGGTGCGCCTGCGCAAGCGCAATGAATGGGTGCTCCCCAAAGGCAAGCTCGACGACGGCGAAACGCCGCGCGACGCCGCCGAACGCGAGGTGCTCGAAGAAACCGGGCATGATGTTTCGGTGCAGGAATTTCTGGGAACGCTGGTCTACGAGTCCGGCGGACGGTCCAAGGTCGTTCACTACTGGCGGATGGAGGCGAGCGACGAGCAGGCCCACGCCCTGATGGACGACGTGAAGGCGGTCGAGTGGCTGCCGCTCGAGGACGCCGTCGAGCGGCTTTCGCGTGGATATGAGCGGGCGTTTCTTGCCAATGTGGGGCCGCTTGCGCTCCGCTCGGCCGAGCTCGCGGAGGACGCGCGGCGGCGGGTTATCGCCGAAAAGCGCCGGAGCCGGCGGCTTGTCGCAGCCCGATCACCAATACAAATATCTGATTCGCCGCAGCCCGATTTGGAGGCGCCGCTCATCGCGCAAGACGAGCCTCCTTATGCCGCAAGCGAAGCGGCTGCGGCTGACATGCCCACCCATCCCGAGGAGGCCGGGATGGCGATGCCATTCGTGGAGGAAAGCGCTGCCGTGTGCGATCCCGCGCCTCAATACAACAAGACCGATAAAATGATCCAAGGTGGCTGGCGCGCAGGCATGGTGCGGAAGGTCAGGGGCTGGCTGCGGCGGGAGAAACCCGATCGGTCGCGCGAAGTTGCCAGTGGTTGACGATCCGGAACCTGGATTGCGCATCGTCCTGACGGAATAGCGCGATGCGGTCGATCGCGAGCGTCGTCAGACCAATCGTGGAAAAGCGCTCCCGCAGCATCGCCAGGATCGGTTCGCGCCCCGCGGCGTCAAGCCGGCCCATCAGCGTCATGTGGAAGCGGAAGTCTTCCATCACATAGGGGTATCCCCAGCGATCGAGATATTCGCGCTGCCTTGGCGTCAGGGCAGAGGGATTGCGTCGTTCGCGATCTTCCGGGGTCAGCAGCGCGCGGAAACAATCGAATTCGCGCGTACAATCCGCGGCGAGCCGTTCAAGTCCGGCCGATGGTCGCGCAGGCACCACCGCGATAAAGCCGCTGATCGAACCGACCACGGGCTCGATCGCCGGAATTGGGCGGGGTGTTCCGGCGAACGCTTCGCAGGCTGCGACGAGGTCAGCCTCGGTCCTGCCGGGCGCCAGCGACCACGGCGCTTTCAGCGTGGCATGAAAGCCATATTTTCGCGGATCCCGCGTTAGCTCACGCCAATCCGGCGCGAACTGCGTGATGCCGTCCGGAAACGGCAAATCCTTCCCGCCAAAGGCGTCATAGCCGAGCAATTGCGCGCCGAAGCGATCGAGATCGCTTGACGGCGCAGGGGCATAGTAGATCGCGTAACGGGGAAAACTGGCCATGTCAGCAGAATAAAGGCGGCTCACGCGGCTGCAACCGCCTCGCGCCGCGCGACCTGTGAACGGATCAGGCGGCTCGCATCGGCGAGATGCACCAGACGCCCGGCGGCGATGACGGCGACGATGCGCGGCCGCATCGGTAACGCGTCATCGACCAGGACGATATCGGCGCGATGGCCTTTTGCCAGAGTGCCGCGGTCGGCAAGGCCGGCAGCCTGGGCGGGCGCCGCGGAAATCAGGTCCCAGGCTTGTGCAAGCGGCAGCACGCCGTCGGCGTCAACACGGAATGCGGCGAGCAGCTGCGCGGGATAGTAATAATCGGACGCGAGGATCGAGCAAAAACCCTTGGCGATCATGTCGGCCGCCTTGGTCCATCCGGTATGGCTGCCGCCGCGCACCACATTGGGCGCGCCGAACACGATCGCGTCGCCGGCCTCCGCCGCCTCGCGCGCGGTCTCTTCGTTGACCGGAAATTCGGCGATGCGGACGCCTTGCGCGCGAAATGCCTTTCGCATCGCGGGACTTTCATCGTCGTGCGAAAGCATCTTTACGCCGGCCGATCGTGCCGCGTTTGCCAGCCGCGCGATCGATGCCGGAACGTCGGGTGCGCGCCCGACCACGCGCTCCACCAGGGAATCGAATTCCTCGTTGGATATGCCACAGCGTTCCACCACCTGCGCCCGCTTCCGAGGCCTTGCGGCGCTCGCAACGATAGAATTCATGTGATCGTTGAACGCGAGCAGATCGATGCGTCCGTCGGACAGCCATTGCGCGATCTCGGCTTCAGCATCGAGATTGTAGGTCTCCTGGCGCAAATGGAAGCGGGTATCGGCCGCGAGTTGCGGCCGCAGGGTCTCGATCGCCTCGAGCAATTGTCTCGCATTGTCGCCGCTGCGCAAGCCCGGCTCCCAGGACCAGGTCGTGGCGTGATAGACCGTGGTGATGCCGTTGCTGATCGCCTGCCGGTCGCTGTCTACAAGCGCCACATCGATCGGAAAATCGACGCCGGGGCGGGGCATCATCTGCCGCTCGAATGCATCGCCATGCAGATCGACGATACCCGGCAGCACCTTCAGGCCGCTTGCGTCAATGCCAATTGAACCGCGTCCGTGGTCCGGATCGACTGCGGCAATTTCGCCGCCCGCGATTTTAAGCGAGGTCTTGCAAAATTCTCCGCCGAAAAGGGCGCGGCCGCCTTCGATGAAAATGTCAGTCACGATGCGGCACTTCGTTGTGGCGTGAGTGGGCGGGCGGGGACGCGCGCCCGCTCGTATTTTGCGAGAAAGTCTTCGACCGAAAGTTTCCGGAAATCGGGCAGCGCACTGCGCAGCGTATCATGGTCCCAGTCCCACCATGCCAGCGCGGCGAGCCGGTTGGTGACATCTTCCGGAAACCGCCGCCGGATCATTCGCGCCGGGTTTCCCGCGACGATGGTGTAGGCCGGGACGTCCTTGGTCACGACGGCGCCCGCCGCGATCACCGCGCCGGTGCCGACGCTGCGCCCCGGCAAGATGATCGCGCCGTGCCCGATCCAGACATCATGCCCGATATGGACACGATGGCCCCGCCGCCATTCGAAGAACTCGGCCTCGTCACTCTCACCTTCAAAATACGCGCTGGCGCGATAGGTAAAGTGCGCCTGCGAGGCCCGCTGCATGGGATGATTGCCGGGATTGATCCGCGTCATGGCCGCGATCGAGCAAAACTTTCCGATCGTCGTGTAGGTGATCTCTGCATCGTTCACGACATAGGAATAGTCGTCCATCGACACCTCATGCAGGATGGTGCGCGCCCCGACCTCGCAATAGGCGCCGAGCCTGGTGTCGTGGAGCTTTGCGGTGGGATCGATGGTCGGTTCGACGGAGAGCATTTTGCCGGACATGCGAACTTCCAGGAGCGATGGATTCCAATCACTGATCCTCAAGTCCGCACGTCATCGGTGGAGGTGATGTCAGTATCATGACGGTTCGATGACGGCCAATGGGTGGTGGACATCGGTTGCACTGCAGCGCGGTTGTCACAATACTGTTAAATCCAGACGTTAGCGATGGGGCGGCTGCGCGTCCTGGAGCAATGCATGTTGGTGGTGGAAGGTTTGACGTGCCGTTTCGGCACAAAGGCCGCTGTCGACAATGCTTCTTTCGCCATCGAGCCCGGTGGTTTTGTCGGTGTGATCGGCCGCTCCGGCGCCGGCAAGTCGACGCTTTTGCGGATGATCAACCGGCTCGCCCCGCCCACCGAAGGCCGCATCCTATATAAGGGTGTCGATGTCACCGCCTTGCGCGGCAAGGAGCTGCGGCAATGGCGGGCCCGCTCGGCCATGATCTTTCAGCAGTTCAATCTGGTCGGCCGGCTCGACGTTCTGACCAATGTGCTGATGGGACGCATCTCGCAAATTCCGTCCTGGCGGTCGCTGGCGCAGCTGTGGCCCGAGCGGGACCTCGCGGTCGCGATGTCGGCGCTGGAGCAGTTCGATATGGCGCCGCTTGCGGCGCAGCGCGCCGACCAGCTCTCCGGCGGCCAGCAGCAGCGGGTCGCGATTGCCCGCGCGCTGGTCCAGGAACCCGACATCATCCTTGCCGACGAGCCGATCGCTTCGCTCGATCCCCGCAATACCAAAATCGTGATGGATGCGCTGCTGCGCATCAACAAGCATTTCGGCATCACCGTGATCTGCAATCTGCATTCGCTCGATCTGGCACGCAGCTATTGCGATCGCCTGATCGGCATGGCGTCGGGCCGGATCGTGTTTGACGGCGCACCCGCCACCTTGACCGAACATATCGCGCGCGAGCTCTACGATCTCGAGGCGGACGAAGTGATGGGCGCAGCACCGGCTGATGCGCCCCCCGGTTCAACCGTTCCGGCTCTCGGAACTGCTGCCGCAGCCTGAAGTATCCGCGTTCATAACCACTACGTTTTCGCAAAAGCACCGCAAAGCGAAACGGCTTCAACCCAGGAAAGAGGGCGTCATGATCAATCGTCGTATGTTTGTTGCAAGCGCGGCCGCGCTGGCCTTCACCGTGTCAGCCGCATCTGCGGAAGATTGGAAGACAAAATATCCCGAGATCACCTTCGCGGTGGTGCCTGCGGAGAACGCGTCAGGCGTGACCGAGCGTTACACCCCGTTCGTGGCCTATCTGTCGAAGGAACTCGGCATCAAGGTCAATCTGCGCATCGCCAACGACTATGCGGCCGTGATCGAGGGCCAGCGTGCCGGCAACATCCAGATCGCCTATTACGGCCCGGCGTCGTTCTCGCGCGCCCTTGTCACCGGGGTCAAGACCGATGCGTTCGTGATCGATGTCAACGCTGACGGCTCCAAGGGCTATTATTCGGTGTTTTACGTGCTGGCCAAGAGCCCGTATCATGAGCTTAGCGACCTAAAGGGCAAGAATCTGGGGCTGGTCGATCCGAATTCGACCTCCGGCAATAACATGCCGCGCTTCAAGATGAATCAGATGGGCGTCGACCCCGAGAAATTCTTCTCGCAGGTGGTCTTCACCGGAAGTCACGAGAATGCGGTGCTGGCGCTGGCGCAGGGCACCGTCGATATTTGCGCCAACTGGTGGAATGCCGATGACGATTCCAACCTGACGCGCATGCTCGCCAAGAACATGGTCAAGAGCAGCGACGGCACGCCGCTGAAGAAGGAGGATTTCCGCATCATCGTCAAATCGGACCTCATCATCAACTCGCCCTATGCCTATCTTAGCGATTTGCCCGAGGACATGAAGGCCGCGATCAAGCAGGCGTTCCTCGACGCCTCCCAGAAGGACAAGGACGCCTTCAAAAAACTTTCCGACGGCAAGAACCTGCCCTGGCAGCCGATCGCGAACGAAGACTACAACAAGACCATCGAGCTGATTAAGTTCGTCGACAGTCTTCGCAAGAAGGCCTCCTGATCGACGGGCACATGAAAAAAGAGCCGGGTCGCAGAACCCGGCTCTTTTGTTTGTCCGGATGCGGATAGTATGACGATCGCAGTCTCCATTCTTCCGAGCCAGCAACTCGCCGCGCTCAATGCGGCCTATCGCAAGGCGGTCGCGCGCAAGCGCCTGCGCTTGACGCTGGCTGCGGCGGTATTCTTCGCAGCCCTCGTCGTTGCTTCGTTCGGAGCCGAGGTCAATCTGCGGACCTTGTTCACGCACTTCGGAAATTTTGTCAGTTACTTCAATCGCATCTTAACTCTTGAGGACGGCACGCGAGTCTGGACCAATTTAACCGAATGGCTCTGGGGCTTTAACAAATGGTCGCTGTTGCTCGGCGAGACCATCCTGATCAGCTATGTCGGCACCGTCTCCGGCGCCGTGCTTGCTTTTGCGCTGAATTTTCTGGCCGCTGAAAATACCTCGCCTTCGGTCTGGCTGCGGATCGTCGTCAAGCGACTGATGGAATTCTGCCGCACCGTTCCCGACATTGTGTTTGCGCTGATTTTTGTCATCGCGTTCGGTCTCGGTCCAATGGCAGGTGTGCTGGCCATTGCCATCCATTCGATCGGCGCGCTCGGCAAGCAATATGCCGAGATGGTCGAGAACATCGACATGAAGCCGGTCGAAGGCGTGCGATCCACCGGCGCCAGCTGGATCTCCTGCATGCGGTTCGCGGTGCTGCCGCAGGTGGCCGCGGGGTTTGCCAGCTACACGCTGCTGCGTTTTGAGATCAATGTGCGCGGCGCCTCGGTGATGGGCTTTGTCGGCGCCGGCGGCATCGGGCAGGAGCTCGTGGTCGCGATCAGAAAATTCTATTACTCCGATGTCAGTGCGATCCTCTTGCTGATCGTTTTGACCGTCTTCGTCATCGATATCGGCACCGGCTGGATACGCGGTCGCCTGTTCGGCAAGGACCGCCACGCATGAGCAAATTGCCGGCGCCGGATTCCGAAGGGCTGCACGCGCGATATCCAGCCGTGTTCGACCGGCCGCTATCGGCGCGGCTCGCGACCCCCTTGATGCTGCTTGCCGCGTTCGGGATCTTTGCCTTTGGCCTGGTTCATCTCGACTTCTCGCCGGCGCGGATGCTGACGGGCGTGCGCCAGCTCGGATGGATCACGCTGATGATGATGCCGCCGGACCCGGGTTCCTCGCTGCCGCTCTATCTGAAAGCGCTGGGCGAAACCCTGTCGATCGCGCTGTTGGGCACCACGCTCGCCGCCTTGTTCGCGCTGCCGGTCAGCCTGCTGGCGGCCAAGAACATCGTGCCCTCGAACATCTTCCGCTTTCCGGTGCGCAGGTTCCTCGATTCGATCCGAGGCGTCGACACGCTGATCTGGGCGCTGGTCTGGATCAACGTCGTCGGCCTCGGTCCGTTTGCCGGCGTGCTGGCGATCGCGGTGTCGGATTTCGGCGCGTTCGGCAAATTGTTCTCGGAGGCGATCGAAGGCGCGGACAAGAAACAGGTCGAGGGCATCCGCGCCTCCGGCGGCAATGCGCTGCAGGAAATCCGCTTCGGCCTTTTGCCGCAGGTGTTGCCTGTGATCGCGGGACAGGTGCTCTATTTCATCGAGTCGAACACGCGCTCGGCGACCATCATCGGCATTGTCGGCGCCGGCGGCATCGGCCTGCAACTGGCCGAGCAAATCCGCGTGCTGGAATGGCAGAAGGTGTCGTTCCTGATCCTGATGATTCTCGTGGCGGTCGCCGCGATCGACTGGATCTCGAGCAAGCTTCGCTTCGCGATCATCGGACGCCGCGCGGTCGTATGAGGGCACCCGATCCCTATCCGACAGGAATCCAAGAAATGTCGTAATTTCAAAGCCTTATTGCGAATATTTGTAATAAAACCTCGTGGAAGTATTGACTTTGGCAAGGTTTTGTATCATCCATCTCGAGATGGAAACGACCCCAAATCGTCAGGAAGATCGCGCAACATCACTCCTTCACGAGCGTGGCATGCTGCGCTTGTCCGAATTTATCGAACAGGGTATCAGCGCCACCACCATTTCGCGCATGGAGCGGAAGGGCCTCGTCAACCAACTGAGCCGTGGACTCTATCAGCTTCCCGATGCTCCGCTGGATGCAAATCACGCGCTCGCGGAAGCCGCGAAGATCG
>Ga0209328_10000419_pt1 | contig 10474 bp, 9 predicted proteins | sample JacPinW_OM3H0_M1_FD_187954 | JGI IMG/M metagenome (GOLD analysis project Ga0209328, IMG submission 187954) | Forest soil microbial communities from Algoma, Ontario, Canada - Jack Pine, Ontario site 1_JW_OM3H0_M1 (SPAdes) (version 2) | ecosystem: Environmental > Terrestrial > Soil > Boreal... | reverse complement strand
AATTTCCCATTATGGCGGCGAATTGCGGAACGCCGGCAGCGGAAATGACAGAATTATTTCGAAAGATCCGGCCGAAATCATCCTCATCGGGAAAAATCTCGTCCTGCATCGGCAGAAAAACGCCGGCGGAATCGACCAGATAAATTATTGGGAGGGCACATTCGAACGCGATCCGTTGCGCACGCAGAAGTTTTTTGACCGTGGCCGGAAAGAACGCACCCGCTTTCACGGTCGCGTCGTTGGCGACAATCATGCAGGGAACGCCAGCGACATTGCCAATGCCGGCTACCGTGCCGGCAGCAACGATGTTCCCCCACTCCTCGTACATTTTATAGGCGGTCCAAAGTCCGATCTCGAAAAACTGAGCGTCTTTATCAAGGAGATGACCGATTCGTTCTCGTGCCGGCAGGCGGCCCAGCTTGCGTTGCCGCTCGAGTCCGGTTTTTCCTCCGCCCTGCCGCAGCACTGCTTCCTGTTTTAAGATTTCGCGGCAGAATTCTCGCAGCGGCTCACCGGAAGATGTCGATGTTCGGGCCATGTGCGAAGAGGCTTAATCCTCGAAACCGATTGAATCAAGCCGTCCCAAAGCGAACCGCCTGGACTTCGAGATCAATAGATGTCGACTTCAGAACGATAACCGGAATCACTCCGGATCGAGCGCAGACGTGCGCGACTGCCGCGCTCCGATTCAGGTCGATTGATCCGGGCGAGCGCGACTTTGACGAGAAATGGAACGGCAGCCAAAGCACCAACCGACATCAGGGCGATGGCAGCGGTCTGTCGGGCGGGACGTTTGATTTTGTCGGCGACGAGCATGCCGATGCCCAGGCCGAACGCGGTCCGCGTGAGGGCCAGCAAATTGTCCAACGGGCGCTGCTCAATCGTTTTTGGAATGGATACCGAGGGTGACATCGCGTATTCTTATACGTCTCGTTTGCAAAAAAGAAACGGGAAAATCTGCGCGCTGGCGTAATCTCCGCTATTGGCAGTTTCCGACATGGCTAATTCGATGTATGCCCTCATTCTCGCCGGCGGAAGCGGCGAACGTTTCTGGCCGTTGAGCCGGCGTAATCGGCCAAAGCAATTGCTGCGCCTTGTTTCGCAGCGCACGCTGCTCGAGGAAACAGTGGGCCGACTCGAAGGCCTGGTCCCGCCCGAGCGGATCCTGATTTTGACCAACGTCGAACAGGAAAGAGCGGTTCGGGATTTGCTCAAAATTTTTCCGAAACAAAACATCATTGCTGAACCGGCAAAGCGCGACACGGCCGCGGCGGTTGCACTCGGGGCCGGCTGGGTTGCGTCCCGAGATCACGCTGCAACCATGCTGGTATTACCGGCCGATCATGTGATTGCCGATCGTTCTGCATTTCAAGAAACTATGAAAACAGCAGCGGCGGCGGCCGAAGAAACCGGCGCGCTGGTGACCATTGGGATCAAACCCATCTGGGCCTGCCCAGGTTTTGGTTACATCGAACACGGCGAACCGGTGAAGTTACGAAGCGCCGGGAAGATCGCGGTCCATCGGGTCGTCCGATTTCGGGAAAAGCCGAATGTCGATCTGGCCGAATCATTTTTGCGAAAAGGGAATTTTCGGTGGAACGCAGGGATGTTTGTTTGGTCGGTACCCACGGTCTTGAGCGAGTTTAACCGACACACGCCGGAGCTGGCCGATTTCATCTCGCAAGTTCGCTCCCAAAAAGACCTCGACAAGATTCTGGGCGAAGACTTCGCGAAGCTGCCACGGATATCCTTCGATTACGCGATCATGGAAAAAGCGGACCGCGTTTTGGTGGTGGAGGCGAGTTTTGATTGGGACGATGTCGGCAGCTGGCAGGCAGTCGCGCGCTACTTCAAGAAGGATGGGCACGGAAATACCGCCAACTGCGCTCTGACCGCGCTCGAGGCGAGCGACAATATTATTTTCAACGACGGCGAAACGGCGATCGCACTGCTTGGCGTCGACAATTTGATTGTGGTCCGGACGGCGGACGCAGTTTTGATCTGCAATCGTCATCACGCCGAGAAGATCAAGAATCTCGTCGGCAAATTGCCGCCGGAACTTCAGTAGATCCAATGCTGGAAACGTGAACCCGATTTTGGGAATCGATTTCGGTCGCGCACGAATTGGATTGGCGATTTCTGACGAATTGCGTTTGCTGGCTCATCCGCTCGAGATGCTTCCGGCGAACAAGGACGCGATGAAGAAAATCACGGAGATCATTCGCGAGCGAAAGATCGACAAGGTCGTCGTTGGTGTCCCACGACATATGAGCGGGCATATCGGTGAAGCGGCCAAAGAAGCGTTGGAATTCGCAGCCAGACTGGGGGCGCAGATTTCTTGTCCGGTTGAAACCTGGGACGAACGTTTAACAACTGTCGCAGCAGAACGGGCACTTCGTGCCGCCGGAAAGAAAGCGCGCAAAACTCGCAATATCGTCGACCAAGTCGCTGCCCAAATGATTTTGCAAAGCTATCTTGACCGAGAACGAAATGTCGCAGCGCCTTAGATTAATCGTTGCCTATGATGGCGCGCCGTTTGGCGGTTGGCAGAGTCAAAGACATCACAACACGATCCAGGACGAAATCGAGCGCGCGTTTAAAGAAATTGGTGGCGAACATGTCCGAGTCCACGGCTCCGGACGCACGGATGCCGGTGTGCACGCCCTGGCTCAATGCGCGCATGTTGATATTCCAAATCGACGATTGTCGGTCGAGCGTTGGAGAAATGCGCTTAATGCCGTGCTGCCACCTGCAATTCGCATTTTGCGGTGTCGCTATGTGTCGCCGGATTTTCACGCCCAGTTTTCGGCGAAGGGAAAAACTTATCGCTATCGAATCTGGGCCGGACCAGTCCTGCCGCCGCTGGAGCTCAACCGAGCCTGGCACATTCAAACGTCGTTGGATGTCGATCTACTAAAGGCCGCTGGACGCAAATTCGTCGGCAAACACGATTTCGCGACATTCGCAGCCAATCGGGGCAAGAAAGAAGAAAACACCGTGCGCACGATCTCCTCACTTGAGATTCGGCGGCGAGGACCGGATCTCGCCATCGAAGTTACGGGCGATGGTTTTCTCTATAAGATGGTTCGCCTGATCGTGGGCGCAATGGTTCGGGTTGCCCTCGGCAAGATCAAAGTTGAGGAAATCTCCTCCAGGTTGAAATCAGGCGAGTTAACGAACGCGCGTCATGTCGCGCCAGGTTATGGATTGTACTTAGTAAAAGTGTGGTACTGAGTCTGCTTTGGGTTAGGAGCGTTGATCGGTGTTGCAAAGAGTCGAGCTGGCAGGAGAGCTGCTCTACGGCAATTATGGTAAATCAACCGGCCGACGCCCTACTACCATCCGAACAAGAAAAGGCGCGACGGCCGCTTGGTCAACGCGTCACCGACTGGCTTTTTAGTCAACGCCATTTCCATCTTAAGCTCCTCTCGGGCACCACGATCGGTGTGGCCGTAATCGTTTTCATGGTCGGAGTCTTTCTGTTCGTCAGTTTGCGCGACCATTATCAGAACACGCTCCGCATCCACACCATCGGAGTCATTCGTTTAAGCAGTCTCATCGAAAACGACATAGCCAATCTGGAAAGCTATCACCGCGGATTCTTACTAAGCGGCAAGGAAGAATATGTCTCGGCGTTCGACAAGAAACGCGAGTCCATCAAACAGCGCATCGACGAGTTGACTGGCCTCATCGTCGACAGCGCGACCCAGCGCAAACGGGTGATGAAGGTGCAGGAAGTAGTCCGAGAATGGCTCACCACGATTGCGGACCCCGAAATCAAGGCTGGCCGAACTAAAGGCGGGCAATTGCTCAACGAAACAAACGCGGCCGGCACCTCTGGCCTCGGCAATTCGCTGCTCGATCAAGCGCGTGAGATTCTTCAGTCGCTGCAGGACGAAGAGCAGATCGTGCTCAACGAACGAATGCATGACCAAGAGTGGGCTGCCCAATCCACCCAGATTCTAAACTTCCTGCCCAAACTCGATCGGTCGGTAATTGAGATGGAGAAAGAAAAGCGCGGCTATCTGCTCAGCGGAGAAAATAGTTTCGTCGAAGCATACAAACGTGCGGTTGCGGATTTTAATACTTACAACGCTTACCTGTCGATCCTGATCGCGAATTCTCCATCCCAGGCCCAGCTTCTCGCCGAAATTCGAGCAAACGTAGAGCGCTGGATTAACAGCTCAGCCGCCCCACAGATCGATGCCAAACGCTCCGGCAAGGATTCTGAAGGTGTCGCGACAGCCGCGGCCGGTGACACCGTCATGGCCGAGATCCGTCAAATGCTGGCCAATTTCGAAACCAACGAACTGAATCTTTACCAGTTGCGCACGAACTCAGCGACGCGCCAGCGAATCTGGCGAACATCGGCACTCGCTTTTGTTGCTTTCTTCGCGGTTGGGCTGCTCGTGATCTCGAATAGCTACAGCTTCGTCTTTGTTCGCCGCCAACTGACCAAACTCGAAAGTGCCGAAACTCACATCCGGTCGGTGATCCAGAACATTCTCGACGGCATGATTGTGGTCGAAGAAACCGGGGTGATTCGCTCGATGAATCCAGCGGCCGAAAGAATGTTCGGTTGCCGCGACAACGAAATGATAGGGTGCGATTTCACCAGGTTGGTTCCGAGACGCTATGAGAGCGAGCACGACGCCAAGCCCGTGGTCTGCGATTGGACCGAGATCATGCGCCGGACCGGCAGTACCACTCTCGCTCTCGGGCGCACGCGCAAACACGTCACGTTCCCGGTCGAAATCTCGTTGAGCGAAATGATTATCGATCAGCAGTTGTTCTACGTCGCCATGGTCCGCGATGTGACCGAGCGAAAACGCTTCGAACAAGAGATCGCTGCCGAAAAAGAGAGTCTCGCCGTTACTCTCCGCGCCATCGGTGACGGCGTTATCACCTGTGACGTCGACGGCAAGGTCATCATGATGAACAGCGAAGCCGAAAAATTGACCGGCTGGACGTTGCAGGAAGCTATCGGTCAACCGCTCAAGTCCGTGTTCGACGTCACCGTCGATCTTGCCGCGCAGGCGAAGGCCCAAAAGAGCGGCTATCGCAGCGAAGCGCAGTCGATTTTGGTGACGCTCCCCGAAACCGTCACGCTCACTTCCCGCGATGGGATCGAACGCGTCATCGAGCAGGTTGGCTCCCCGATTCGCGAGAAGAACGAAATCAGCGGCGTGGTTCTTGTCTTTCGCGACATCACTGAGCGCCAACGCAGTGAAGCGGAACGGCGAAAAGCCGAAACCCTCGAGCAACTTGGTTTGCTCGCCGGCGGAATTGCTCACGATTTCAACAACCTGCTTACCGCCATCATCGGAAATATTTCGCTCGCCTCGTTGCTGCTTCCGCCCGACGACGAAATGGCGACGCGTTTGGACGATGCCAAGAACGCTTCGATGCGCGCACGCGACCTCGCTCAACAACTGCTCACCTTCGCCCGCGGTGGCGCGCCGATTAAGAAAGCCGCCTCGATCACGAAATTGATTCAAGACACCGTCAGCTTTTCACTGCGTGGCAGTCGCAATCGCAGCGTATTTGGATTCGACGATGATGTCGCCCCTGCAGAAATCGACGCTGGTCAAATCAGCCAGGTCATTGCGAACTTGGTGGTCAATGCGGATCAAGCGATGCCCAACGGGGGAACAATCTACGTTAGTTGCGACAACTTCTGCTACGATGTGAATGACGTCCTAATCCCCGACCTCGCGCCCGGGGATTACGTTCGCGTTCGGATTCGAGACGAGGGTGTAGGCATACCGGAAAAATATTTGAAGCGCATCTTCGATCCCTACTTCACCACCAAACCCAAAGGCAACGGCCTTGGTCTGGCTACGGCTTATTCGATCATTAAGAATCACAATGGACTGATGACGGTCGAATCAAGAGTGCATCTCGGCAGCACTTTCACGATTTACCTGCCCGCGGCCATTGAGCAGGAGGAGGAAATACCGATTGAAGCGCCCGCAAAACTGACGCCAGAGCTGTCTGGGACCGGTCGCGTTCTCGTCGTCGACGATGAAGACGCAATTCGCGATCTTGTCGAATTCACTTTGACCCGACTTGGCTACGAAGTTTCACAGGCCGCCACCGCACTCCAAGGCGTCGAGCTGTATCAGGAAAAACTTCGAGTCGGCAAACGCTTCGATCTCGTTATTCTCGATCTAACGCTTCCCGGCGGAATGGGAGGAAAAGAAGCGCTCAAAAAATTGTTGGAGATCGATCCAACCGTGAACGCGATCGTCTCCAGCGGTTACGCTACCGACGCCACCATGAGCCGTTACCAGGACTTCGGCTTCCGCGGTTGCATCGCCAAACCATACGAAGCCGCTGAGCTCGGCAAGATTGTGCATGAGACGATCGAATCGAGTCACGTCAACGTCGTCAGCCTCAATTTTCCCTCGCGAGCTGCCGGTTAGAACTCCGCCTAGCTCAAACTCTAATCCGCCGGCAGCGGCAACTCCTTGACAAGGCGGAAGCCGTCTTTTCTGTATCCAAGCTTCTGGTAAAACTCGTGTGCCCGCGTTCGCTCGAAGCGCGCGTTTACCGCTACGCGCTTGATGTTTCTCTGCGCGAGGTTTTTTTCGGCTGCCGCAATCAACGCCTCACCGACACCGCGGCCGCGCATTTTTTCCGACACGACCAGCGCCAGGATCCTCGCCGAAGAACTGTTGTGTTCGTAAGTGTAACACGTGAAGGTGCCGATCATTCCACAGACTTTGCCGTCACTGATGCCGACAAACGTCGCATAGTTCTTGTTCGCCAAAATCGGTTCCATTCGCATCTGCATCTCAGAGGCGCGCGTTTCATAACCGAGTTGCGTCATCAAATCCGCCAGGGCTTCAAAGTCCGTCGCTTCCACGGCGCGGACCGTTACCTCGACATTTTTCTCGTCATTCATCGGTTTGTTCCGGTTTCAATCGCGGCAACAGAGCCTCCAAAATCGTCGCGACCGATTCGTTGACGGTTTGCCGATCCGTATGAACCACGATCTCCGCGTCTTCGGGCGATTCGTAAGGCGCGTCGATGCCTGTGAACTGGCGAATCTCGCCCGCGCGCGCTTTCTTGTAGAGATTTTTCGGATCGCGCGCTTCGCAAACTTCCAGCGGCGCATCGACGAAAACCTCCACGAACTCGGCGTTGCCTTCGAGCGCGATCTCGCGCGCCCGGCGCCGGTCCATTCGATACGGCGAAATAAACGCGGTGATCGCAACCACGCCCGAGTCCGCCATCAACTTCGCCAGCTCGCTGACCCGCCGAATGTTTTCGACGCGGTCCTCCGGCGAAAATCCAAGGTTCACATTCAATCCGTGCCGAATGTTGTCCCCGTCGAGCACGTAAGTGTGCATTCCGCGCGCAAACAGCTCGCGCTCGAGCGCCTGCGCGATTGTCGATTTTCCCGCCCCCGATAATCCGGTGAACCAAACGACGGCCCCGCGATGTCCGGTCCGTTCCGCACGGTCTTGCGCCGTGATTTTGCCTTCGACCCAAAAAATGTTTTTGCTCTTGGCGACCGTGCGATCCGTGTAAACGCCGCCAAAAATCGTGCCGCCCCCGCAGATTTCACCATCGTCGACAACGACAAACCGCCCGAGCTTCGGAATTCGATCGTGGTTGTCGATCACCAGCGGGCTGCGCGTTTGAATCGTCAACCGTCCGACTTCGTTACGCTCCAATCGATCGCGTTTTTCGCTCGTCGATTCGAGCGTTGCCGAATCCATCACTTGATCGACCGACACGATTTGGCATTTCACTTCCTGCGTCGCCAGCCGCAGATCATAAAGGTGGCCCATTCGCATCGGCTCGGGCACGATCCAGAAGACGTCTGCGTGAACCCGGTTCGCTTCCATCGGCGTTTCCGTCTGATGCGAAGCAACGTACCCGCGCTCCACGAATATCTGCTCCGTCAGTGTGATGCCGATCGAATCGCCCGCGATTGCCTCGGTATCACGTTTTCCATTCCACGCTTCAATCGACTGCACCTTGGAAGCCTTGTTCGCTGGCGAAAAAACCAGTTCGTCCCCCACCCTGAGTTTTCCGGTTTCGATCCGTCCGGCGATGATGCGGCGCTCGTCGAACCGATAAACGTCCTGCACGGAAAATCGCAGCGGAAGATCGACATCCTCCTTCTGCGACTCCAAAAGATCGAGCGCTTCCAAAACGCTTGGGCCGCGATGCCATTTCATTTTCTTGCTTCGGCTCGCCACATTGTCGCCGCTCTTGGCCGACGCTGGAACAAACACGCGCGCTTCCAGTCCGAGATCGCCAAGAAACTTCTGATATTGTTTCTCGATCTCGTTGAAACGCTTCTCCGAGAAATCGGCCAGGTCCATTTTGTTTACGACCACGATCAGTTGCTTGATTCCAAGCAGACTCAGCAAATAGGCGTGCCGCCGGCTCTGCTCACGCACCCCTTCATTCGCCGCGATCACCAGCACCGCCGCGTCTGCGCGCGACGCACCAGTGATCATATTCTTCAAAAACTCTTTGTGACCCGGCGCGTCGATGATGATGTATTTGCGCCGCTTGGTTTTGAATCGGATCTCGGTCGTGTCGATCGTGACGTTCTGCTTTTGCTCTTCCAACAACGCGTCGAGCACAAACGCGAACTCGAATTCCATTCCCTCTTCCGCGCACGCTTTCTTCACCATGTCGATCTTGCCTTCCGGCAACGAATCGGTGTCGTGCAAAATCCGCCCAATGAGCGTGGACTTTCCGTGATCCACGTGGCCGACGAACACGATTCTCAACGGCATCGCGATATCGCCCTCAGCTGCCTGGATTCGGCGTTGAGCGTTGGACGTTGAGCGTTGGACCTTTGCTTTTTGCATCACAAAAAGCCCTTGGCTCTGAGTTTCTGCATCGCGTTGCGCTCGTAGTGGTCCTGGGCGCGACCGGCCCGCTCTCCGACGTTCGTCGCTTCGAGCTCAGCGATGATCTCTTTGATGTTCGACGCATTGCTCTTAATCGGATGCGTGATCGGGCTGCAGCCTAACGAACGAAAGCGTTTCCCGTTTCGCGAGAAATACATTTGCGGGATCGGAATTTTTTCGCGCTGGATGTAGCGCCACACGTCTACCTCGGTCCAATCGAGCAACGGTTGAACGCGAACATGCTCGCCTTTTGCTGAGTTGGTCGCGAATTGTCCCCAAAATTCCGGTGGCTGATCTTTGTAATCCCACTCGAACTGCGCGTTGCGCGGCGAGAAGTATCGCTCCTTTGCGCGGGTCGGATCTTCATCGCGCCGAATCCCCGTGATCAACGCGTCCCATTTGTATTCGGCCAGCACTTGCTGGAGTGCGACCGTTTTCAATTCGTGCGTCACTGTGACCGGATCGTGGGTTTCATAGCCGATGCCACGCGCACGTGCTTCGGTGTTGATCTTCACGATCAGATTCAAATTGTGGTGCGTCTTCGCCCATTCTCGGAACTCGAGCATCTCCGGAAATTCGTAAGTCGTGTCGACGTGCAAAACCGGAAACGGCACCCGGCCGAAGAACGCTTTCCGGGCCAACCAGATCAGCACGTTCGAATCTTTTCCCATCGACCAGGGCATGGCGATGTTCTTGAACGCGTGATACGCCTCGCGAAAAATAAAAATGCTCTGGTTCTCGAGCTCGTCGAGGTGAGTGCGCTGATTTCGTTGCATGTCGATCTTGGCTGGCGGCATGTATCTTCTACTTGCCTCGGGTTGGCGCAACTTTAGTGTTGCCGCATGGCGGAACAACGCGCCACTGCTTACGACTCAAAAATCGAGGGCAACGTCATTTTTACCCGGCTCGATGCCGCCTTCAATTGGGTCCGCAAAAATTCGCTCTGGCCGATGCCGATGGGCTTAGCCTGTTGCGCGATTGAGTTAATGGCCACCGCCGCGTCCCGGTTCGATATCGCCCGGTTCGGCGCCGAAGTGATGCGTTTCTCGCCGCGCCAATGCGACGTCATGATCGTCGCCGGCACCGTGACTTACAAGATGGCGCTGGCGGTAAAGCGGATTTACGAACAAATGCCCGAACCGAAGTACGTCATTGCCATGGGCGCGTGCGCGTCCACCGGCGGCATGTATCGCTCCTACGCCGTGCTCCAGGGAATCGACCAACTCATTCCGGTTGATGTTTATGTTTCCGGTTGTCCGCCGCGCCCTGAAGCATTGCTCGCCGGTCTGATGAAATTGCAGGAAAAAATTTCCGGCGAGAAGTCGTTCGCCAAACAGAAGCCAGAACTACTCAAGAAGATCCACGAAGCGCTGGCATGAGTCCGAGCCTCAATGACTCAACAATGCGAATCCGGCTCGGACCTCAACAACTCAACCTCTTTAAATGACTGGCCAGGAGCTTCTCGCTTCGCTCGGCAAACTGTTCGGCCCAAAGCTTCAGGCGGAAACGGAATTTCGGGGCGAGACCACCTACACAATCCTATCGAGCGATCTGCGCGAGATCTCTAAGTTCTGTCGCGAAGATCTCTCGTTTGA
>Ga0209328_10000418_pt1 | contig 10487 bp, 8 predicted proteins | sample JacPinW_OM3H0_M1_FD_187954 | JGI IMG/M metagenome (GOLD analysis project Ga0209328, IMG submission 187954) | Forest soil microbial communities from Algoma, Ontario, Canada - Jack Pine, Ontario site 1_JW_OM3H0_M1 (SPAdes) (version 2) | ecosystem: Environmental > Terrestrial > Soil > Boreal... | reverse complement strand
CGGACCTTACAGAACGCGCCGCGGGCTCGATCTCATAGCACAGGCCATGAGCGGGTTGATGAGCATCACGGGGGAGAGCTCAGATCGCCCTCCGATCAAATGCGGCGCTCCGCTTTCAGACATCACCGCCGGGATCATTGCGGCGATGGGAATTCTTGCGGCCTACACGCATCGTCTGCGAACCGGGGAGGGGCAGCGGGTGGACACATCCTTGTTCGAAGCGGCGCTGGTGCAGACCTATTGGCAATCGGCTATCGCGCTTGCCACCGGCGTTGCGCCGCGCGCCATGGGCTCTGCCCATCCACTCAGTGCGCCGTATCAGGCGTTCCAGGCTGCCGACGGCTGGATTGTCGTAGGCGGGGCAAATCAGCGCAACTGGCTGCGCCTGCTCGAAGCACTGGAAGCCAACGATCTCGTAAATGACCCTCGCTTTCTCACCGGGAGCGAGCGTATGGCGCATCTTGCCGAGCTGGAGTCCGAGCTGGCAAAACGTTTCCGTGCGCGACCGGCTGCGCACTGGCTCGCCGCTCTGGAAGACAAGGGTGTGCCCTGCGGGCCGGTCAACAACATGCTGCAAGCGCTTGCCGACCCGCAGGCACGCGCACGCGAGATGGTCGTGGAGGTGGAGCATTCCGAGCTTGGTTCTGTGCAGACCCTGGGTCTGCCGGTGAAGTTCTCGCGCACGCCGGGCGCGGTACGCACCGGCGCGCCGGTCTACGGCGAGCACACACGCGCTGTGCTGTACGAATACGGATTCGAGGATGAGGAAATCGCGGCGCTCGAGCGAGAAGGCGCCGTTGTCGCTGCTGGCGCACTCAATGTCCGCTCGCAGAAGATCGCCTGATGACCAGTTCCCGAGCCCCCGGGTGAGATTGACCACCTCCGCACCTGTGTTACGGTACTGGAGACGGATCAGCGCAAGACTTCCGGGAAGCAGACTTCTGGAAAGCTGACAAGGAATTCTGAAATGTTGGACAAAGGCAACGCAGCCCGCGCGGCGCGGCGTCTTCCCAATCGGGAAGCAGCTCTCGCGGCGCTCTACGACGAGATCGCCGCAAAAAACATGTTTCCGTTCTGGGCAACCTCGACAGAGGTCGAGCACGACGAGATCAAGCAGCTGATGGGTACGCAAAAAGCCGTGCCGCATGTGTGGAGCTACAAGGACGACATTGAGCCGATACTTTTTCGCGCGGCAGAGCTTGTGACCATGGATGACTCCGAGCGCCGCTCGCTCATTCTGGTCAACCCCGCCCTTTCTCCCCGGCGCGCCACCGTGAGCACCATGTACACGGCTTACAGGCTCAACGATGCAAACGAGGTGATGCCGCCGCACCGCCACTCTCCCAATGCGATCAGATTCGGCTTGACCGGCAAGGGCAATTTCACCGGTGTCGGCGGGGAGGACATCACGTTCGGGCCGGGGGACATGGTGCTCACCCCGCTCGATACCTGGCACAACCACGGCAACGTAGGAAACGAGCCCGCCATCAATCTTTCAGTGCTTGACCTTCCTCTGGTCGAGACCCTCAACGCCGTCTATTTCGAGCACGACTACACCGAAATGCTGGACGGCAAGCCGGTCAGGAAAAAGCAGCAGACTGCCACCGTGCCCGCGGATTACTCCGGGCGAGCCTACGATCATGGCGGACTCAAGCCGCGGTTCCTCCAGCACCATCGCGGCGCCGGTCTCTCCTCCCCGATGTACGTCTATCGTTGGGAGCGCATGCAGGAGCTGATGGAACGATTTAAGGATTGGGACGGTGATCCCTACGAGGCTCTGTCGATCGAATACGTCGACCCGCTGACCGGCGGACCCGTTTTCAGGACGATGACATTCTTCGTTCAGATGCTGCGTCCCGGCGAGAAGACGAAACCGGTTCGGCAGACCGCGAGCCTCTTGCTTGCACCGTTCGACGGGAGGGGACACTCCGTCATCGACGGCAAACGGTTCGACTGGCACAAGTTCGATAACCTGGCGGTGCCGGGCGGTTGCTGGTTCGAGCACGCCAACGACGATGCCACACGGCCGGCAATCCTGTTCGTCGCAAGCGATGAGCCGGCTTTGAAATGTTTTCACCTGTTCAAGAAATGGGGCCGCGACGACGCCGGCGACGTTATCAAGCTCGGCTAGCGTTGTTTCCGAGTGCACTGGACTTGCTACGCCGTCATGGCCGGGCTGCGTCCCGGCCATCCACGTCTTCCCTGGCATGACGTAGAGAGAGTTTCGTGCCCAGCCAATCCAACACCAAATTAGTCGCGCACTTTGACTGTCCCGGCGGCGGACAGGTCTGGGTGGACGGCGCCACTCTCTATATCGGGCACATGCAGGCGCCGAGCGGCACCACCATTGTCGATGTTTCCGACCCGCGCCACCCGCGCAGGCTTGCCAGCATCGACCTGCCGGAGGGCTGGCATTCTCACAAGGTCCGAGTGTGTAACGGCCTCATGATTGTCAATCATGAGAAGCTCGGATCGAGCGGCCCCGCCGAATTCGGCGGCGGGATCGGCATCTACGACGTGTCGCGACCAAGCGATCCAAAGTTGATCACCAAGTGGCGCACCGCTGGGCGAGGCGTGCACCGGTACGATTTCGATGGCCGCTATGCCTATCTTTCGCCGACCGCCGAAGGTTATGTCGGCAATATCATGCTGATCCTCGATCTCGCGGATCCGGCCCGCCCGATCGAAGTCGGTCGTTGGTGGATTCCGGGCCAATGGAAAGCCGGCGGGGAGCCCTATCGGTGGAATGATTGGGTGCCGCCGCGCTGCCATCATCCCTTGCGCATGGGCGATCGCCTCTACGTCAGTTATTGGCATCATGGCTTGTTCATTCTCGACATTTCCGATCTGTCGAAGCCAAAGCCGGTCTCGCACACCAATATCAGTCCCGCATTTGCGCACCCGACCCACACCTGTTTGCCCATTCCACAGCCGTTGAAGGGCCGCCGCATCATGGTCGTTGCTGATGAGGATGTGGCAAAGCTTCGCCCTGCAGCGCCCTCCTTCAGCTGGATCTACGACATCACCGTCGAGCAGTTGCCGGTGCCGATCGCCACCTTCCAGGTTCCCGGCCTCGATACCGACGGCAGCGCGCAGCCGCCCATGACCGGTTGTCATCAGCCGTCGGAGCGGCTGCACGGGACCGTGATTCCCTTTGCATGGTTTGCGCAGGGCATGCGGCTGGTCAGCATCGCAGACCCGTTCGCTCCCAGGGAAGTTGGCCACTTCCTGCCCCCGCCCGCGGACGGGGAGGGGCGGGCATCCTCCAACGATGTCACGATCGATGATCGGGGTCTCATCTACCTCGTCGATCGCGTCCGCGGTCTAGACATTATCGAGACGACTGCATGGAATTGAAAGGAGAAAAGGCGTGATCAGATTGCTTGGCCGACAGACATCCGGGAACGTGCAAAAGGTCATTTTCTGCCTGGAGGAAATCCGCCTGCCTTACGTGCGTGAGGACTATGGCCGGCAGTTCGGCAATACCAACACGGAGGAATACCGCAAGCTCAACCCGAATGCGAAGGTCCCCACCCTCATCGACGGCGATCTGGTAATTTGGGAGTCTCACACGATACTTCGCTATCTCGCTGCGGTGCATGCGCCGGCCTTGACCGGGGCGACGCCGGGCGAGCGTACGCTGGTGGAGCGCTGGATGGACTGGCTCCTGGCTTCTTTGAACACGCCCTACGTCGCCGTGTTCAAGGACGCCAAGAAGCCGGCGGCCGAGCGGGCCCCCGATTTCCCAGCGCAAGCTGCGGATCTGGTCGGGCAGCTCGGGATTCTCAACGCCCACCTCGAGGGGCGCAAATGGTTCGCGCTTGATCGCCTGACGCTTGCGGATATCGCGCTTGCATCCATCGTCAAGCGCTGCCTCGAGTTTCTGATCGAGCGCCCGGCTTTTGCCGACGTGGAGCGCTGGCAAACCGAAATTGATTCGCGTCCGGCGTTTGCGGTGGCAACCGGAGCAAAGCCGAGCACGCCGCCGCAAGCCGCTCGGGCCAGCGCCATCTAAACCCTATTGATGTCTCGCGATCGCGGAGCTTTGTGAGGTGGGCAAACGCGCCTGCGGGGATGTTGAGCTGATGCGCGACGTTGCGCGCGTTTGTCCACGCGGTTGGCAGCCGCGGCTGCCCGTTCTACGGGCGCCCTGACTTGGCAGGTATTCTCCGAGAACGGTCAAGAGGCGCGTGGGCACGGCGCGCGCGTTCGGGTCTGCGGAGCATGCGCAAACTCGTGGAGCGCGCGTCTTTGCCCACCCTGCAGTTCACTGCTCCGCACCTGCTTGGCGGTGGAATATCGGCAGGAACGCAAGCGACTGCCCGCTCGTCAGAGGGGCTCTATAGCCGGCAAACTCGGCAAACTGCGCCTGCCGCACGAGCATCGTCAACGCGGCCAGCCACACGAAGCACATGAGGGTGGCAGCCGTGAACATCTGCTGCGCGTCTACGCTACGCCCTTGCATGATTGTCTCCCTGCTTGCCGGCAGGCCGGCACCCTAGGGAACACTGGTTAAATCATCGCTGCTCCGGCGTATGTGACGAGCATCACACAATGGGCGATTGTGGGCTGTTCGCTTTTTCGGGGCTCGATTCCCTGTTGAGTTGCCTGAACCCCGAGTTTTGGCCAGAATAATCCCGAAATGGTGGTTTCTGCCGCTTGCAACCGCCTAAATGGGCGAACGGACGATCCAGCCGGGGCACAATGACGGAAAAAGTGGACATTACGCTCAACATCAACGGCTGCGACTATGCCGTCCGGGTAGAGCCCAGAAGGACATTGGTCGACGTGATCCGGGACGATTGCGGGCAGACCGGGACGCATATTGGTTGCGAGCACGGTGTGTGCGGCGCCTGCACCATTATTCTCGATAACGAAGCGGTGCGCTCCTGCCTCATGTTTGCGGTGCAGGCGGAGGGAAAGCACATCCGCACGGTCGAAGGTCTCGCCGACGGGGACAAGCTGCATCCCCTGCAAACGGCGTTCATGACCCACCACGCGCTGCAGTGCGGGTTCTGCACCCCCGGGTTCCTGATGCTGGCGGTCAATGCGCTGGAGACCAATCCCGATATGTCGGAGGACGAGATTCTCGATCTCCTCGCCTCCAATCTCTGCCGCTGCACCGGGTACCAGAACATCATCAAGGCCGTGCGCAACACCGCCGCCGAGATGCGTCGCGCCCGCGCATGAGGTGGGTGGGTCGCTCGATCCATCGCCTCGAAGATCCGGCTCTGGTGCGAGGGGATGGCCGCTTCACCGGCGATCTGAAGGCAGCCAACTGGGTGAGGTTCGTGCGCAGCCCAGTGGCGTCTGGTTGCATCACGCGAATCTCATGGCCCGAGGGCGCCCCTGTCTTCACCTCCGCCGAGCTTGAGCAGATCAAGCCCATTCGGCCGCTTCTGCACAATTTCAATTACGTCCCGATCAGTCAGCCGGTGCTGGCGATGGATGTGGTGCGCTTTGTCGGAGAACCGGTCGCGGCGGTGCTCGCGCCGACCCAGGAGCAAGCCGAAGATTTGGCCGATCTGGTCGACGTCCAAATCGCGCCGATGCCCGCGATCGCCGACGCGCGGGACGCCATGGTTGCCGGCGCCCCGCGTGTTCACGCGTTGGCGGCGGACAATATCGCGCTGGATGCGAGGTTCAAAACCGCAGGCGTCGATGCGGCCATGACGAGCGCGCATCGGCGCATCAGGATTGAGATCCGCTCCCGCCGCCAGAACGCCCTCCCGCTCGAGCCGCGTGCGGCGCATGCGGCATGGGATCGCAACAGCGGGCGTGTGACGCTCACCTGCACCACCCAGATGCCGCACGTGATGCGCACCATTATTGCCGAGCTGATCGGAATGCCGGAGTCCGATCTGCGCGTGATCGCGCCGGATGTCGGCGGCGGCTTCGGGCAAAAGATGTCGCTTTCCCCGGAGTTCGTCGTCGTTACTTGGCTCGCGCGCCGGCTGCGGACCTCCGTTTCCTGGTTGGAGGACAGGCGCGAGAATCTGATCGCATGTTTTCACAGTCGCGATCAGCAGATCGCTCTCGAGGGCGGCTTTGATGCCGACGCGAGATTGGTCGCGGTTTCCGCCGACATTCTCGCCAATGTCGGTGCTTATTCCTGCTATCCTACGACCTGCGGGGTGGAGCCGCTCATGGCCATGGCGGAGATGCCGGGCCCCTACGATGTTCGTGAATATGCCTGCTCCGCGCGTGCCGTCCTTACCCACACCTGCCCCATGGCGCCGTACCGCGGTGTTTCTCGCCCGGTCATTACAGTTGCCATCGAGCGGCTGATGGACAAGGCGGCCGCCGCTTTCAATCTCGATCCCATCGAGATCCGCCGGCGCAACCTGATCCGGTCATTTCCCTACACCTCGGCCACCGGGCTCGTGCTCGATCAGGCGAGCTATGTCGAAACCATGGACGCCGCGTTGCAGGCGGCCGGCGTTGCAGTGTTTCGCGCGCGCCAGGCGCACGCGCGTGCGCAAGGGCGGCATCTGGGCCTTGGCCTGGCGACGTTCTGCGAGCGCACCGGCTACGGCACGCCTGCCTTTGCCGCCCGTGGGATGGAGGTCACTCCCGGGTGGGAAACGGTCGAGATGACCATGGATCCCTCCGGAGGGATCGAGGCACGCATCGGCGCATCCCCCCATGGTCAAGGGCTGCGCACCACGCTGGCGCAGATCATTGCGGACGAACTCGGAACATCTCCCGACCGCGTCAAGATCGTGCACGGCGATACCGACCGCACCCCATACGGCTGGGGCACTTTCGCCAGTCGCTCCCTGGTCATCGCCGGTGGTGCCACACTGATGGCGGCGCGCAAGGTCCGCGCGAAACTCACGACCATGGCCGGCATTCTGCTGGAGGCCGCGGCCGAGGATATTGTGCTCGAGGCCGATGCCGCCCGCGTCGCCGGTACGGATCGCGCGATCGCGATCGAGACGCTGGCGCGTGCCGCCTATCACCAGGCTCATCGGTTCAAGAGCGAGATCGGTCCCGGCATCGCCGACACTGCAACCTACGATCCGGCGGGCACATTCTCCAATGCCTGTCATGTCGCCATAGTCGAAGTCGACGTGGAGACAGGCGGGGTTATCCTGGAAAACTTTGTAGTGGCTGAGGACGCGGGACGCTTGATCAACCCCATGATCGTCGACGGACAGATCCAGGGCGGGGTGGCCCAGGGCATTGCCAATGCGCTCCTGGAAGAGATCGTTTACGACGACGCCGGCAACATTCTCACGGCGACGCTTGCGGACTATCTGTCGCCGAGCGCGCGCGAGATTCCCGCCATCGAGATCCGCCATCTGGAAACCCTATCGGACGCCTCCGTGACGAAGGCGAAGGGTCTGGGCGAGGGCGGCGCGATCGGCGCGCCAGCCGCCATCCTCAATGCCATCAATGACGCACTCTCTCCGCTCGGAGTCTCGATCGACGAATTTCCGGCAACCCCGCGGCGCATCCGCGAAGCCGTACGGGCTGCGGCGCAGAGTAAAAGACCTTCGTAGGGGCGACCGCATGCGTCGCCTGGTCACCGCGCGGTTCATGTTGAAAGCGGGCGAGGCATGCCAGGGCATCCCCAAAAAACGCTCTGCTCTTTTTTGGGGACCCCGTCTCGCCCCTACGGACGACAAAGAATCTTTCTTGGCGACAAGGGCGGGTGCGCGATGGTGCTGAGATGGCTGTGATCGGCCGGTCGGTCCCGCGCCTCGAGGATGGCCCCTTGGTAACGGGATGCGGGCGTTTTGCGGCCGATATCGCGTTTGCGCGTATGCTGCACATGCGGCTCGCACGCTCCACTCATGCACATGGGCGCACCGTGTCGATCGATGCGGAGGCTGCGCGTGGCGTGCCCGGGGTCGAAGCCATCTGGACGTTTGCCGATGTGGCCGACGTGCCGCCGATCGATTTTCGGCTGACCCGTATCGAGGGATTGGCACCCTATCGCCAGCCGATCCTGGCGCGCGACCATGTGCGCTATGTCGGCGAGCCCGTGGCTGCAGTATTCGCGACCGATCCGTACGTCGCGGAAGATGCCGCCGATCTGGTTGTGGTGGAGGTCGAGGAGTTGCGGGCGGCCCTCGATGCTGCCGGGTTGCCGGCAGAGTTCGCCGAAGGCCGTTCAACGGAAGCCGCGGTGCTGGAGAAGTCATACGGCGACCTCGCAGCAGCATTCCGGAATGCGCATGCCGTGGTCGAGCTCGATCTTGCCGTGGGCCGTCACTCCGGCGTGCCGCTGGAGACGCGCGGGGCGATTGCGCGCCACGACCGCAGCCGCGACGTGCTGGAGCTCTACGGCGCCGCGAAGGTGCCGCACTGGAACCGCGACGCCATCGCGCGGATGCTTGGCCGCGATCCGGCGACCGTGCATCTTTATGAAGGCCATGTCGGCGGCGGCTTCGGGGTTCGCGGCGAGCTCTATCCCGAGGATGTGCTGGTCTGCCTCGCTGCGCTCCGGCTCGCCCGGCCGGTGAAGTGGATCGAGGACAGGCGCGAGCACTTCATCGCGGCCAATCATTCGCGTGCGCAGCGGCACAAAGTCCGCGCCGCCGCCGATGCGGAGGGTCGTATCCTCGCCATCGACGACGAGTTCTTCCACGACCAAGGGGGTTATGTGCGCACGCACGCGGCGACGGTGCCGGATCTTGCCGCCGCCATGCTGCCCGGCCCTTACCGCGTACCCGCGTATCGCGCGGTCGGGCATCTGCGGCTGACCAACAAAACCCCCGGCGGCACCTATCGGGCGCCGGGGCGCTTCGAGAGCACCTTCGTGCGCGAACGCGTGATGGATGCGGTCGCTGCGCGGCTTGCGATCGACCCCGTCGAGTTGCGCCGGCGCAATCTCATTCCTTCGCACGAGATGCCCTTTACCCGCCCTTTTTCCGCGCTCGGCACGCATGTTGTTCTTGATTCCGGCGACTATGCCGGGTTGCTGGAGAAGGCACTGCACGCGGTCGAGTGGGACGACCTGAAACGGGAGCTTGAGCGCAGACGTTCGAATGGCGACTGCGTCGGTGCCGGGCTTGCGCTGTTCGTGGAGAAGAGCGGGCTTGGACCGTTCGAGACTGCGCGGGTAACCGTCGGCACCTCCGGCGCTGTCGAAGTGGTCAGCGGCGCAGCGTCGGTGGGCCAAGGGCTTGAGACGGTGCTGGCGCAAATCTGCGCCGATGCTCTCGGGGTCGATTATCGCCGCATACGAGTGGTGCACGGCCGCACCGATCGGATCGCGTTCGGAATGGGAGCATTCGCGTCGCGTGCAACGGTCATGGCCGGTGAGGCGGCGCGTCTGGCCGCGCTCGATCTGCGCGCCACTGCCCTCGAAGCGGCTGCCGAGCTCATGCAGCAACCGGCCGACGCGCTCGATATCATTGACGGCACGGTGCTGCGCAAGGACCTGAATGCCGGGCCTTCGATCACGCTCGCAGACATCGCTAAAGCTTTGCAGCCCGGTTCGACTCTGCGCGGGGGGCGTGCCCTCGGGCTTTCAGCAGAGGGCACATTCCACAGTGACCACATGAATTATCCCTATGGCGTGCACATTGCGGTCGCGCGCGTGGATCGAGATACTGCCGGTGTGACGATCGAGCGTTATTTCATTGCCTACGATGTCGGCCGGGCGGTGAATCCGATGCTGGTGCAAGGACAACTCGCCGGCGGCATGGCCCAGGGCATCGGCGGCGCACTGCTGGAAGAATTCCTCTACGACGAGCGTGGCGAGCCGCTGTCGGTCAACTTTGCGGATTATCTCATGCCTACCTCGCGCGAGGTGCCGCCGCTCGAGCTCCTGATCACGGAAGACGCTCCGAGCCCGCTCAATCCGCTCGGACTGAAGGGAGCGGGGGAAGGCGGGATCAATGCGGTCGGCGCCGCGGTTGCCGCCGCCCTCGATGACGCGATCGGAATTCCGGGAGCGATTACGCAGCTACCGGTCACCCCGCAGCGGCTGCACGCGATTCTCAAGGCCGCCAAGCCGTAATTCTTACTGCGGGACGGCCTCCGGGGTCCAGTTGCGCCGCCGTCGCGCCAGCCGGTCTTCTGTCGTCTCGCCTTCAAAACTGGTCGCCATCTCGACGAGCCGCAACTGGTCTAGGTCTTCAAACGTGTTCACGTTGAACACGGCGTAGCGTCTGCCCTCCATGATGCAGGTTACAATCGGAATGGCGCCGCACGTCGTGCAAACATGAAAATCCGCCGTCTTTGTTCCAAACCGATACCGCGTCACGCGCGATTCGTCTGCGAGTTGCAGATGAAATCGACCTTCAGGATGCGAGGTCCACGCCGCGCTATGCTTCGTGCAGAGTCCGCACCCGCACGCGCGGCTCGGGATGGCTGCGCCCGATCCAGGCCAAAAGCATCGATCTCGGCGACGTATCGGGCGTCGCCTACTACACCGTTGAACGCGATGGTTTTCATGTCGTCACGACCCTGGCGCAGGGCGAGGCGGGAACGCCGATCCGCGTCACGTCTGGTCTTGCACCAGGCCAGCGCGT
>Ga0209328_10000417_pt1 | contig 10502 bp, 9 predicted proteins | sample JacPinW_OM3H0_M1_FD_187954 | JGI IMG/M metagenome (GOLD analysis project Ga0209328, IMG submission 187954) | Forest soil microbial communities from Algoma, Ontario, Canada - Jack Pine, Ontario site 1_JW_OM3H0_M1 (SPAdes) (version 2) | ecosystem: Environmental > Terrestrial > Soil > Boreal... | reverse complement strand
CTCACGAGCAGCGGCGAGCGGAAGTCGGCAACTTTTACGACTTCCATGACGGTGTTCAGATCAAGCCCTGCCTTCTGCGCCAGCACCAGACCTTCCGCAAGGGCTTCCATTTCCAACGCGACGATGAGGTTTCCCACCAGCTTCATGGCCGCAGCATTTCCGTTCTGGCCGAAGTAGTGAACGGTTTGACCCAAATGCTCCAGGACCGGTTTCACTTTTTCAAAAATGGCCTTGTTACCAGCGGCCATAATCCAAAGCTTTGCATTCTCCGATTCATTTTTGCTGCCAAAGACCGGTGCATCGAGAAAATCGACACCGCGCTTCGCGTACGCTTCCTCTTCTTGCACGCTCATCGCGGGAAGCACCGTGCTCATGTTGACGGCGATCTGGCCTGCTTTTATTCCACTTAGAATTCCGTGCGCGCCGAAGACGACTTCCTCGACCGCCTGGTCGTTGCTCAACATGTACATGACAAGATCGACATCGCGCACGGCGGCCGCGGGAGTATCGGCCACGCGCGCGCCTTTCCTCGCGAACGGTTCGCATTTGTCCGCGCTCCGATTCCAGACAGTGACCTGGTAGCCGGCTTTGAGAAGATTCGACGCCATGCCGCTGCCCATGGTCCCGAGACCGAGATAAGCGATCCTTTTTATCATAAGTGAACGTCTCGAAGATTGTTTATTGGCTGATCGCACGGCTATTAATGACCGGCTTCAGTTGAGACAGAATTGCTTCCTTGTTCGTGGTTCCAAAAATCCCGATGCGAACCTCACCGTCGCTGAAATACAAAATCGTCGGAAGACATCGAATCCCGTACCAGAGCCCGAGATTAGGACTGCGATCGAGTTGAACGCGCGCGACCTTCAAAAGATCGAACTCGTCGGCAATTTCCTCCAAGGCTCCGTCCAGCATCATGGAAGGAAGGCTCCATCCGGTGGCAAACTCGACCAGAACCGGCTGACTGGATTTCAGAACTTCGTTCTCGAAGTTCGATTCGTTGATATCAATGGTCGGTTTCATGCTCATCGCGCTTGTTAATTTCAGTAATCGTGTGCGTGACCGAGGAAGGGCAGCGGTTGCATCCCCGCCTTATTCGAGAACTGAGTGAGGCCGAGGAGTTGCGCCAGGCGCAACTCGTAGGAGTCGCAGGTTGGACAGTCACCATTGGGCTCGACCCATTCCGGATGTTGAAGGCGCAAGTCATCGTGGATCTGCTGCTGAAGTTCGGTGTAGGAATAAATTTCGTTAGGCATGTTCTAATTTATGGTTCGTGACGATGCGCCTGCTACTGCGCGTGAGTGGGATTCTCGGTCACCTCTGCCGGGGTGATGCCGACTCCCCCATTCGGGGGAGGGTTGGCGCCGATCAGGCGATGGATCGCGGTCTGGACTGGCTTTCGATTAACCGTTTGAAATTGCGCAGATATTTGTCAACACGCCGGCCGACCGCGCCGCCGAAGCTTGAGGTCAACTTGAGCGTGATGCGTGTCAATCCATCACGATAGGACAGGAACGAAACGACTCCGGTAGCAAGGTGGACGGGAGCGTGACCATTGGCAATAGTTCGCCAGGCCAGTTTTCGATCCTGAACACGCAGCATCATCTCGAGGGTCGTCTCATATTGTTTTCCGTGGAAACGGAGCGATGCGACAAAATGGTTCGCATCCAATTTCCAGACGCGTTTGATTACGCTGATGAATTTTGGATAATCCTCAAACGCCAGCCAGCGTTGGTAGACATCAGAAACGGGCGCGTTAACCACGATTGATCCCTCCGCCGCACCCATCGGACGCGGTCTTGCCCGTTTATCCGGCATCGGTTCGTTAGGCATAGAACCGCGCATATTCATTTTTTGAAAATGTGCGGCTCCAGCCATCGGTGAAATTGAAGATCGACATGTTAAAAACGAGCATGGGGTCGTGCCTGTGCGTGCGTCGTCGAAAAAGGTCGCGCACTCTACTCCTGAAATTACTTTCACGTTGTTTAGCTTTCATTATAGAATTTCGTGTGTTTCAAAACCTAACCCGCCCCGCAATCCGTCACCACGTTGCAGTGGCGGGATTTTCGGCTGCCTCTTTCGAGGGAGGACGTAAGAGTGGCGGAGAGCGCGGACGGCTGTTAAATTGTGGGCCAGCGCTAAAGTAGGTTAGCGGCGGTTCCAACCAAGAAAGGAAACCCCTATGGATCCGACTAAAGACACCACCAAGTCAGCCGAAGAGGACAACAAACCAATGCGGTTTGCCAATGCAACGCTCGGCCAATATCGCCATGTCTGCGCGTTTTTTCATGACACAGAGGAGGAATACCGCGTGTTACTTCCGTTCGTTAAGGAAGGGCTCACGCGCGGCGAAAAGGCGTTTCACATTGTCGATCCAAAACTGCGCGACGAGCACTTAGAGCGACTTTCCTTAGGCGGCGTCGACGTCCCTGCGGTCGAGAAGAATGGACAATTCGAGTTGCATCATTGGCACGAAGTTTATTTGCGGGACGGTCATTTCGACAGGGACCGAATGCTTGCCTGCATGCAGGACGTACTGGAGCAGAGTCAGCGCGCCGGCTTCCCACTAGCCCGCGTGATGGGCCACGCCGAATGGGCTTCAGGAGACTGGCCCGGAGTAGACGATTTCCTGGAATACGAGTGCCGGTTGAACGACATCGTCCCGCAATACAAGGATGCCGTAATCTGTCTTTATGATCTGACCAAGTGTGGTGGCAACCTTATCATCGACGTCATGCGAACTCACCCGATGATTCTCATCGGCGGCATCGTCCAGGAGAACCCGTTCTTCGTACCGCCAGATGAGTTTTTGCGGGAATTGCGCGAACGCCGCGCGCCCCAGGGTAAGACAGCGGCCTGAAGTTACCTGGCGATGGAAGCGAAGGCGGAACAGGCAGCCAATGAGATTACGAAGTTAGATCTTGGTTTGCGAAGAGTCACGCCGGCCGTGTGGCGCTACGGTCTCTCGGTTTTATCCGTGGCGATCTCCACGGCCGCTACCATGCCGCTCCAAAGCTTTGGCGTCAGAACTTCGCTTTTTTTTCCCGCTGTTCTGCTCGCAACGTGGTTTGGCGGCACAGGACCTGGGCTGCTTGCTGTCTTGCTGTCGATTTTGTCGATCAACTTCTTCTTCACCGAACCGGTTTACGCATTTCAATTTAGCGTTCGTGATATTCCGACCACGATCGCGTTTCTTTTTTCGGCGCTGGTTCTCAGTTCGTGGAGCACCGCCCGCAAACGTTCCGAGAACCGCTTGCGCGAAAGCGAATCAGAGCTTCGGAAAGCGCGGAATGAGCTGGAAGCTAAAGTTGAAGAAAGAACCGCGAAACTTTCGCGCGCGAACGAGGAATTGCAGACAGAGATCATTGAACGCGAAAGCGCGGAAGAAAAGCTACGCCGCAGCGAAGGGTTCTTGGCTGAGGGACAGAGAATCAGCCACACCGGAAACTGGAGCTGGAAGGTTTCCAACGGAAAGGTCACATGGTCCGAAGAGCATTTCCGGATTTTTGGGTTCGATCCTCAGAAGACCGAGCCATCGTTCCAGTTATTCCTGGAAACGGTTCATCCGGAAGATCGACAATTCATTGAGCGAAGTCTCGATGAAGCAATTGAGGAGAAAAGAGGATTCGACCTCGAATTTCGAATCGCGCTTACGGATGGATCTATTAAGCATGTCCAAGGGGTGGGCCGAGCCGTCCTCGGGGAGTCTGGCAATGTCGATGGTTATGTTGGCACGACCGTAGACATCACTGGGCGCAGGCGAGGAGAGGCGTTGTTCGCCGGGGAAAAGCGTCTTCTCGAGATGATCGCTACCGGCGTTCCGCTCACGGAAATCCTGAATGTCCTGTGTCTAATTATCGAGGAGTACCGTCCCAGTACGCTTGCTTCGATTTTGCTCCTCCGTGCCGATGGTCTTCACCTCGATTCCGTGGCGGGCCCGAATCTGCCCAAAGGATGGAGGCAGGAGATGGAGAAGCTGCCTATCGGACCGTGTGCCGGCTCTTGCGGGACGGCAGCCTATCGCGGGTCAGCAGTCATTGTTTCCGATATTGCAACTGATCCGCTTTGGGAAGTACCGGAGCATCGTGCCGCCGCATTAAGTCATGGGCTGCGAGCTTCTTGGTCGAATCCAATATTGTCCTCAGAGGGAAAAGTCCTCGGAACTTTTTGTATTTATGAGCGCGAAACGCGAAGTCCGAGCACGCACGACCTCGAGCTTATCGAAAAGGCAACCTACCTGGCACGAGTTGCGATTGAACGCGATCGGGCAGAGACGGATTTGCGGACAAGCGAGCAAAAATATCGAGATCTGATCGACGCTTCGCCCGACGCCATCTGCGTTCTCGATGCCGATAGCAAATACGTGATGGTAAATCCGGCAGGCATCAAACTGGCCGGTCGCCCGGAAGAGGAACTGATCGGTTCCTCAGTTACCGACACCTATCTTCCGGAAGAACTCCACTTGTTTCGGGACCGGATCGTGAAATTGAAAGCGGAAGGATCCTTTCGGTTCGAACGAAAATTCCTGCGAGAAAATGGCGAGGTAATTCCGGTGGAGGTTTCTTTGTCCGCACTGCGCGGCCAATATTACCAGGCGATCATCAGAGACATTAGTAACCGTAAGCGGCGCGAAGCGCTCTTGGCTGGTGAGAACGAGGTCCTTGAGATGGTGGCCAAAGGCGATTCGCTGGCGGACATACTCGATAAACTATGTCTATTGGTTGAAGAGCAGTCCACCAGGGTGATCGCCTCCATCCTATTAATGGATCCAAATGGCAAACAATTGCGGCACGGCGCGGCACCTCATCTTCCGAAAACTTACACCGAAGCGATCGACGGAGCTTTTATCGGACCTTCAGTGGGTTCATGCGGCACAGCTGCCTATCGCGCCGAACAGGTGATCGTCTCGGATATCGCTGTCGATCCACTTTGGGCCGCTTTTCGCGACCTTGCGCTGACGCATTCGCTTCGCGCGTGTTGGTCCACACCGATTTTTTCTTCAGAAGGAAAGGTGATCGGCACGTTTGCCATGTATTATCGCGAGCCACGCGCCCCCACCGCGCGTGAGCAGGAAACGATTAGACACATTACTCATCTGGCGGGCATCGCCATCCAACGTAAGCTGGCGGAAACGTCCCGGCGCGAGAGCGAAGCTTATCTGGCTGAAGCGCAGCGACTCAGTCATACCGGAAGTTGGGCGTGGGTGCCCGCTACGGGCGAGATCCGGTACTGGTCGGAGGAAACCTACCGTGTGCTTGGCTTCGATCCGGACGCCGGGCCGCCGCGATTCGAAAAATTCTTCGGGCGACTTCACCCTGAGGACCAGGACAGAGTCAGAGAACTGTTCGGAAAAGCGATTGCCCAGAACGCGGACTTCGAAACCGACTATCGCATTGTTCATCCGAGCGGTGCGATCAGGAATATTCATGCGGTCGGTCATCCGGTTTGCGATGAGACCGGTCATCTGGTCGAGTTTGTCGGCACTGTGATCGATATAACTGAGAGTAAACGCTCCGAAGAGGCATTGCGGCGAAGCGAGGCTTATTTAACGGACGCGCAAAGGCTGACCCATACGGGCAGTTTCGCAATGAACGTTGCTACCAGGGAAAACACGCATTCGTCCGAGGAAAACTCCCGCTTATTTGGCTTCGATCCAGAGCGAGCTACGCCCTCATCCGAAGCGTTTCGGGAGCGCGTTCATCCCGAGGATAGAGTCAAGGCCGACGAAATCCTCGAGAAATCGATCCGGGAAAGGAAGGACTTCGAATTGGTTGTTCGAGTCATTCTTCCGGACGGCACCCTTAAGTACATCCATTCGGTGGGCCATCCTGTTTTCAACGCGTTCGGCGATGTTGTTGAACTTATCGGCACCAACATGGACGTGACCGAACGCAAGCACGCCGAGGAAGCGCTGCGCGGTGCCGAGCAACTGGCACGCGGCCAGGTGGAGGCGTTGGCGCACAGTTTGGATGTCCTGACGACGGCACCGGAGCCGGAGAAGTTTATTGGCCAGATGTTGAGTACGATTGGCCGCCTCTTGAACGCGCATAGCGCGAGCTTGTGGTTGTTCGACGAGTCAAACGACTCACTTATTTTGCGCTCCTCAACGTCGGATGGCGGGAAATTGACCGCTCCGGACCCGGAGCATCCATTCATAAAGAACCCCTTATTCTGGAAAGAAAACGCAGTCGTTCAGGAACTGCTTTTCACCGCAAGTCCCGTGGTTTGCGATGACGTCGACACTGATCCGCGCGTCAGCGGCGATTGGGGTGAACATTTGAAACGAAACGGGACAAAGCGGTTTCTTGCAGTACCGCTTTTAGTGGGTGGACAAGTCCGAGGATTTGTTGGCATTCGCCACATTGATCGTGCCTCTTATCGACCAGAAGAAATCGAATTGACCCAGGCACTCGCCCATCAAGTCATGCTCGCGCTTCAACTCAACGAGTTTGCCGAGCAAGGTCAGCGTGCCGCAGTCTTCGAAGAACGAAACCGAATGGCACGGGACATTCACGACACTTTAGCGCAGGGCTTCACCGGTGTAATTGTGCAACTGGAAGCCGCGGAGGATGCAATCGCATGCCGTTCGCGTAAAGAAGCGGACAAGCATTTGCACCGCGCTGGGGAACTGGCTCGGCGAAGCTTGAGCGAAGCGCGCAGGTCAGTGCACGCGTTGCGTCCGCACGCACTGCAGGAATACAATTTTTGGGAGGCACTCAAAGGTACTATTAAGAACACCACCGCTGGGACGGCGCTTCACACGACGTTTGAAGCGCAAGGCAAACTACCGGAGCTTCCTCAGCCCTGGCAGGAGAACCTTCTCCATATTGGACAGGAAGCGCTGACCAACACGCTCAAGTACGCTCACGCCCGCAACTTCAAAACGCGATTAACCTATAAGGCGAAAGAACTTCGTTTGGAACTGCGCGATGACGGCGACGGATTCAAGGTGAAAGATCGACACGACGGCGTCGGTCTCGTAGGAATGCGCGAGCGAGTCGAACAAATGGGCGGCGAACTGGAAATCACAAGCTCGCGCGGGAAAGGCACCAAGATCAGCGTGCTCCTGCCGTGCAACGGAGAGTTGACATCATGAGTTCAAAAAAGAAAACAGCACCGAGCTCGAAAAAGTCGGCAAAGAAACGAACGTCCGCTCCAAAGAAAGCGCTGAAAGTCGGAGATACAAAAAAGTCCCGGATAACTGTGGTCATCGCGGACGATCACAGTGTTGTCCGCGAAGGCTTGGTTTCATTGATCACACGGAAAACAGATATGACCGTCGTCGGTGAGGCTGCCAATGGCCGCGAAGCGGTTGATCTTTGGAAGCAACATCATCCCGATGTGACGCTGCTCGATCTGCGCATGCCCGAACTCGATGGCGTTGGCGCGCTCAAAGAAATTCGTGGCGGCGACGAGAAGGCCCGAATCATTGTATTAACAACATTTGACGGCGACGAAGACATTTACCGCGCCATTCAAGCTGGCGCCAAAGGCTACCTGCTCAAAGACGCACCGCGCGAGGCGTTGATGGATTGCATCCGTCGAGTGCACGCCGGTGAAACCTGCGTGCCGGTGCATCTCGCCGCCAAACTCGCGCAGCGCGTCAGCGGCGAAACATTGAGCGAACGCGAAATCGATGTGCTAAAACTGATGGCGCAGGGAAAAAGCAACAAAGAGATCGGGTCGGCCCTCTTTATCAGTGAAGGCACCGTGAAGTCGCACGTGAAAAGCATCTTCGCCAAGCTCAACGTCATTAGCCGAACCGAAGCGGTAGCAAATGCAACTCGTCGCGGTTTGATTCGGCTCTAAGCGCTTTTCCTCTTTGCTACAGTAAGCTTGTTCGCGGATTCTATCTCTAAGCGAACTCGGCTTATAGATGATCAACACCGGGTGATCCCCGAGCTTTCAACTCGAAGGAGGGAGTTAGGACCAACTCTTTAGGAGGACCGCAAAATCCCGCGGATGTGCAATGGCTCCAACACTGAAGAGTCGTGATCTTTGAACTGTGAAAAAGTTCAAATTACTAAGTTTAGCAGGCATCATATCGATCGCCCTGGCTCAGGCCGGATTGGCAGGTGGCCATGGCGGGGGCGGTGGCGGCCACGGGGGCGGAGGTTTTGGCGGTGGTGGTTTCCACGGCGGAGGCTTCGGTGGTGGTGGTTTTCACGGAGGGGGCTTTGCCGGTGGCGGTTTCCATGGTGGTGGGTTTCACGGGGGAGGCTTCCGCAGTGGCGCTTTCCGCGACGGTGGCTTTCGTGGTGGCCGTTTTACGGGGCGCAACTGGGGCGGGAACTGGCGCCATCATCGATTCTCTAATGATGTCTTCATTGGCGGCTACGGTTACCCCTGGTGGTGGGGCTGGGACTATCCGTACGGATACTACGGTTACGACTATTACCCGTACGATTACTATGGATACAGCGGATACCCGTATTATAGATACGGCCGGTACGGTTACTACGGTGGTCGCGGTTACGGATACCGCCATAGCAGCCGATCAGGGCATTCCCGGAGTTTCCGGAGTCGGTGACAATCCGCTACGGCACTTTGAAATCGCCCGCCTCTCAGTGCGTGCTCGATAACGACGCAAATTATGGAAGCTGATCAATATGGCAAGGACTGACAGGCATGGAATGGGCCCCTCAAACATCCTGAGCCATCGGAGGTAGCTATGCGATTAGGACGAGGAATATTGCAGTCCTTTTGCGTTGCATTATTGCTGTTGACCTGTTCCACGCTCTCAGCGCAGAACGAAGTGCCTCGCGTTCGCAATATTGTTCTCGTTCACGGCGCCTGGGCGGATGGTTCTGGCTGGAAAGGCGTTTACGACATTTTGGTCAAGGATGGCTACAACGTCAGCATCGTCCAAGAGCCGGAGACCTCCTTTAAAGAAGATGTCGCCGCGACGAAGCGTGTCCTTGCTCAACAAAATGGACCCTGCATTCTGGTCGCTCACAGCTATGGCGGAGCCGTAATTACCGAAGCCGGTACGGATCCATCGGTTGCCGGTTTGGTCTACATCGCCGCCCATATGCCAGACGCGGGAGAGAACGAGGCTGACGACGGAAAACGCTTCCCAAGTGACCTCAGCAAGTCCACTGCGATAAAGAAGACGGCTGACGGTTTCACTTACCTCGACCCTACGCAGTTTCAGGAGTACTTCGCCGCCGACCTCTCGGCTGAGCAAGCCGCTTTCATGGCGCGATCGCAGGTCCTCAACGCCGCCGACAATTTCAAAGCGGTTATCACGACAGCGGCGTGGAGAAGCAAACCGAGTTGGATGTTACTAGCGACGAAGGATCGAACCATCAATCCAGACTTGGAGAGGTGGTATGCCGACCGAGCCAAGAGCCATAAGGTCGAAGTCTGGGGCGCCAGTCATGCTGTTTACGTCTCCAGGTCGAAAGAAGTCGCAGCTCTAATAGAACAGGCTGCATCGCACACTTCTAACAACTGATCAGCTAAGCCAAATGAACCGCAGAACATTTATCACCACAACTGGCGCGGCCGTTGTACGACATCGTGCGCTTCGATTCGCCAGCCACGACCAACGCCGCCTACTTACAGGACTTGAAGGACGATTTTGACCTTTCACGTCGCAGTAGACGTAGCCTTTCCGGGCTAAGAAACGCGAGATTTTCGCGTCGGCGAGAGAAAAGTCCCAGGCTGATTCTACTTGCGAGTTTCGGCGGCGTGTTTGCCCAATTTTTTCAAGAGCCGCAGCAAGGTCAGCCGTTCGTTTTTTGAAAGGGCGCGGGCCAAGTCTTCCATGGCGGCGGCGTGCTCGCCAAATCCGCGGGTAATCAGCGCCCGTCCTTTGGGTGTCAGTTCAACCCGGCGCACGCGGCGATCGTCCGGGTGATCCTTGCGCGAAACGAGCCCTTTTTTAACCAGCCGGTCGACGGCCACACTGATGGATCCGGCCGTGAGCCAGACTTTCGGACCGATGGCATTCACCGGGAGCGGGCCCTTATGCAGGAGAACTTCCAGGACGCGGAAATCGGAGTCGCCCAGTTCTGTGCGCTTGATGCTCCCGGCCGCGTGGGGGAGCAACGCTTGAAAAGCTTTCATGAAAACGAGCCAGATATGGACGCCGGCGGAGTTCTCCCCCTTGGTCTTGCGTTTCGGTTTCATTGCCATTACGACTTGACAATATATATATTGATGTCAATATACTTTAAGTCAAACAAAGGAACCTAACATGAAATTCACTACTGTCATCGCTCGTTTGTTTCTTGGATTCATCTTTCTCGTCTTCGGACTGAACGGCTTTCTCCACTTCATTCCCGCAACTCCGCCGTCCGGAATCGCCGGCCAGTTTGTAGGGGCGCTCTTCGTCTCTCATTATTTGGTCCCGATATTTCTGCTCCAAATTATTTCGGCGGTTCTGCTCCTGCTCAATCGCTACGTCCCGCTCGCACTGACGCTCCTGGCTCCGATCATCGTCAATATTCTGCTCATTCACATATTGATGCTCCCGAGCGGTCTGCCTCTGGCTCTGGTCG
>Ga0209328_10000416_pt1 | contig 10504 bp, 13 predicted proteins | sample JacPinW_OM3H0_M1_FD_187954 | JGI IMG/M metagenome (GOLD analysis project Ga0209328, IMG submission 187954) | Forest soil microbial communities from Algoma, Ontario, Canada - Jack Pine, Ontario site 1_JW_OM3H0_M1 (SPAdes) (version 2) | ecosystem: Environmental > Terrestrial > Soil > Boreal... | reverse complement strand
GATTCGCCGACCGAGCGAAATGTATGTGCGGGCGACGCGCGACGGCGAACGTGTCACCAACGTTCGGGTGGGCGGATACGCCGTAGAAGTGCTGCGCGGAACGGTGAGGCTCGGCTGAAAAGTCAGAACTCAGAAGTCGCAGGTCAACTAAGACGATCGAAGATCACAGGCGGAAAATTGAAATCGGAAGAGAGTTGAGTGGTTGCGACGTTGAGCTGTTGAGAGCGAGCTCGAAGAAAGGACGTTGAGAAGATGAAGATAGAAAGGTCTGGATCAGAAGAGAGTTGAGATGTTGAGGCGTTGAGAAGTTGAGAAGAAAATATGGAAATAAAGCGAAGTGGATCACAGCCTTCGAACGAAGGGCCAGCTGATTGGTTCACTGGCAGCGTTCGAATTGACCCGCTGTTCGAGGCGCCCGAACCGGCGCGTGTTCGGGGCGCGAGCGTGACGTTTGAGCCGGGTGCGCGAACCGCCTGGCATACGCATCCGCTCGGTCAGACGTTGATCGTCACGTCCGGCCTTGGGTGGGCGCAGCGCTGGGGTGGCCCGATCGAAGAAATTCGACCCGGTGATGTAGTCTGGTTTGCGCCGGGTGAGAAGCATTGGCACGGCGCGACGCCGACGACTGCGATGAATCATATTGCCATTCAGGAAGCGCTGGAGGGGCAGGTTGTACACTGGATGGAAAAAGTGAGCGATCAGCAATACCGTAGAAGCTGATCGCGATCGGATTCGCAGCACTGCGAGCCATTCAGGCGATTGTCACGGCTTCTGCGCTGAATAACAGAAGCAGCGCCCAAGCCGCGCCAACTTCACGCTTGCGCGTGAGACATCCGCGTCCTTTGGCGCGTTCCATTTCCACGGCATCTCTTCGAGATTTGTGTAGAAGCGCTGAACGGCAAACCCGTCGACTGGATGGAAAAAGTCACGGACGCAGAGTACTCATCTCTTAGGAAAGCATGAAAGCAGGAAGCAGCGTGACGCTGCACTCGTTTCTATTGTGCCAGTCCGGCTGGGACTTCCTAGATTCCTGATTTCCTTAGACATCTCGGGCGGTTAAGTGTCAGTCCGGTTCGGACAATTCGATGATTGAGCTCGGCGTGAGATTCGGTTGCGATCCTTCACAAAGGGGACAAGCGTGAGGTATGCATCCAACTACCTACAACGCGAAGGCGTACTCCGCTGCCAGTGCGACATCGCGGCTGGCTTCCACCAAGATCAAGCGTCGCGATCCAACTGACCGCGACGTGCAAATCGAAATCTTGTTTTGCGGCATTTGCCACTCCGATCTGCATTCGGTTCGCAACGAGTGGAGCGAGTTCATGGCCACTGTCTACCCGATTGTTCCCGGTCACGAGATTGTCGGCCGTGTGACCAAGGTCGGCTCGGCAGTTACCAAGTACAAGCCGGGCGACCTCGCCGCGGTTGGCTGCATGGTCGATTCGGACGGCACCTGCCCACAGTGCAAGGCTGGCCTTGAGCAATTCTGTCCGAACATGATCCTCACCTTCAACTCACCGGACAAGCACCTCGGAGGCGTGACCTACGGTGGCTACTCCGAAAGCATCGTCGTCGATCAACGCTTCGTTCTGCGTGTTCCCTCCAACCTCAATCTCGCTGCAGCCGCGCCGTTACTCTGCGCCGGGATCACGACCTACTCCCCCATGCATCACTGGGGCGTCACCAAGGGCAAGAAAGTTGGCGTGGTCGGTCTTGGCGGACTGGGCCACATGGCGGTGAAGTTTGCCCGTGCGCTCGGAGCTCACGTCGTTGTTTTCACCACTTCACCCGGCAAGAAAGAAGACGCGCTCCGCCTCGGTGCCGACCAGGTCGTGGTCTCGCGCAACGCCGATGAGATGAAAAAGCACGCCGGCAGTTTCGATTTCATCCTCGACGCCGTCTCCGCCGATCACGACATCAACGAGTATATCAATTTACTCGGCGTCGACGGCAATCTTACACTTGTCGGCGCTCCTGCGAAGCCCCTCGCCGTTGCGGCGTTTGGCCTCATCATGCGGCGCCGCAGTTTCTCCGGCTCTGCCATCGGCGGCATCGCCGAAACCCAGGAGATGCTCGATTTTTGCGGCAAGCATAACATCACTGCCGATGTCGAAGTCATTCCGATCCAAAAAGTCAACGAAGCTTACCAAAGATTGCTGAAGTCGGACGTGAAGTATCGCTTCTCGATCGACATGGCTTCTCTCAAGTCCGAATGACCGGAGCCATTCAGGAGGGGCCGAACGGTAAGCCGGTCGACTGGATGGAAATGGTCAGCGACGAACAATACAAAAGAGGTTGAGAAGTTGAGAGCTGAAGAAGCGGTTGAGAAAATTGAGGGAAACTGAGAAGCAAAGCTGAAACGCCGAGCTAAGAAAGAATTTCCGCGATTTTTTCGATCGTATTCCAGCTGCGCGTCGTGACTGGCATGCCCAGGCGCTTCTCGATCTTGCCGAGGTAGCTAATCGTTTTCATCTGCCGACGATACAGACCCAAAACGAATCGGTCTTGGATCGCAATGATCTTCAGTAGCCAGTCGTCGTCCGAGGGTAGACTGAGAGGAAGAGGAGGCAGCGCGCGAAGTCGCTTGGCTAACACGCTCACGAACCGGGTTATGTCCGGGCCCGAGGGTTGTCGTGAGAATGGATCCTTTGATGCGAGTTTAATGATGTCGCGCGCGGGGCAGATCATGATCTCGCATTTGAACGGCAGCTTTCGAGCGAAAGCCGCGCGCAGAGCCGACTCGCTCACGTCTTCACGGACAACAAACGTGCCGACCGCGCCAATGTTAACGATACCGAACCTGGCTAACTGCTTTGCGATGAGCGCCGGTCGGCATCGATTTGTCCCACCGACATTCACCGCGCGAAGAAATACGACCCAGCGCATAGTGAGCTAAAGTCTTTCAGTTATTGTTAATTGTTAATTGTCGGGGATGTGACCGGTGACGAGCGGTCGGGTCTGGATAGGCGATTTCCTTTTGGATGAGCAGAGCGTTTATACGCGAAGATGTCGATCCTCCGGAGCGGAGTGGGAGGAAGCGCGTGCCTTCCGGGTTGCCGCCGGGCGCGGTAAATTACATCACCGCGCGCGGCGCCGCGCGGTTGCAAGCTGAGCTGACAAAATTGCGCGCCGCAGGCGACAACGCGGAGCGGATTGAAGAGCTCGAACAAATTCTCGGTTCGATTCAAATCGTCGAGCCGCCAGACACAAAATCGCAAAGCGTGACGTTCGGCGCGACGGTGACAGTAAGCGACGCGGAAGGCAAAACTGAGACTTACACAGTTGTCGGCGTTGACGAACTGGACTTCGTGCCAAACGCGGTGAGTTGGATTTCGCCGTTTGGCAAAGCGCTTCTCGCGTCGGAACTTGGTGATCGCGTTACGCTCGAAGACGGTCGATCGGCGAAGATCGTGAAAATCGAATCCAAGCCGGACGAGCACTTGTCGGATTAATCCTGCGAACCCGATCGATCGCAGGCATCACTTATTGATCTTGAACTCGACGGTCTTGGCGAGCTCGCCGTTTAGATAAATCTCGAACTTATAGTCGCCAGGCGGGTAGGGGTCGTCATGCGTCAGACTGAAATTGATGCGGTTCGCTTCTTTCACGCCTTCGATCTCGTCCTCGGTCAGTTCGATGTTTTTCTCGAGAAGCTCTTTGTCGTGCATTCCGCCGGCGTCAACGATTGTCCAAATTGCTTTTAGGCGTGTTCCAATTTTTGCTTTATTCAAAAAGACCAAAACGGCGAACGTGTCGTTTGGCTTGAAGCTTTCGACCGGCTCGAATTTGTCTGCATCTTCTCGGGCCAAAACCGCTTTCTCGATCTTTACGTCTTCGTCGGAAGTTGACTCGTCTTCATTTTTTTCTTTGGCGAGCAGCGCGCTCGTGAACGCGAGTGAAAGAGCGGCGACGATTGCGAAGGTTGAAAGCCTGATCATTTTCATATTTGGTCGCGATTATCGCTGAAGGCAAGAAGGTGGGCGGAAATGTTCGGTCGTATCTGACTCCAAAAGCTCAGGATCAGGCCGAGTGCTCGAATTTTTCTAGCCCGCGTTCCGGCAGGAAATACATCGTTGCCGGCAACGCGATCATGACCAAGGCGAGCGGCGTGGAGATGAACGCGACGGCGATGGCCGCGACATAGATGAGAATGGCGATGAGGTTCTTGCGCGCCATTTTTTTGTTCAACCGCTTGAACTCGGGTTCGTGATGATGACGGGCGATCGAAGCGCGCAGCACGAAGAACGAAATGGCGCCCGCAGTCGAGACGGCGGCATACAGCGCGACCGGAAATGGCAGCGCGTGATTGTCGCCGAGATAAACCGTGACCCAGGGGATGAGCGAGATCCAAAAGAGCAGATTGATGTTTGCCCAAAGAATGACCGAATCGACCCGGGTCACGAGGTGAATGAGATGATGATGATTGACCCAGTAGATGGCGATGATGATGAAGCTCAGGACATAGGCAAAGAAAGTCGGCCACATTCCCGCCAGGGAAGCTGGGGTCGGATCATGCGGGGCCTTCAACTCCAAAACCATGATGGTAATGAGAATGGCGATCACGCCATCGCTGAACGCTTCGATCCGGTTGGTTTTCATGCGCCGGAATGTAACACGCGAAGGCCCGCGCGTAAGCCGGGAGCGTCGGATCGACGTTCCTATCAATGCTGGCCGTTGACGAGCACCATTCGGAAACGTGCTTTGACTTGCATCATGCCAGCGTAAGTATCAGCAGCTTGCTCGAGAGGAAGTGTCTCGATCATCGGGCAGATGTATCTCTTTTTTAAGCTGAGGTCTTTGGGAGCGTTTTCAACGCGCCTCCCCATGCAATGAGCTGATCGAGCATGTCATTGACCGACGTCTCCTTTCGTGGATCTGGCTTGAAGACGCTGAAGTTTTCGAAGTCGGTATACATGTTGAGCAAGACTTGGAGGCGCACGGTGGCCATTTGCACCTCCGCCAGCACGAGACGGAGCTGCTCGACCGCGCGCGCTCCGCTGGCGCCGCCGTAGCTGACGAAGCCAGCCGCCTTGTTGTTCCACTCGGCAAATAGAAAATCGATCGCGTTCTTGAGCGCACCGGAGATTCCATGGTTGTACTCGGGCGTGACGAAAACGTAGGCATCGAAAGAGCCGATCTTGGCGGCCCATGCTTTGGTGTGAGGCTTACTGTATTGCCCCATTATTGGTGGCGCCGGCTCGTCGAGAAGAGGCAGGTTGAAGTCTTTGATGTCGACAAGCTCGAACTCGGCGTCGCCGCGTTTTTGCGCGACTTGATAGACCCACTTTGCTACCGCCTCGCCGTTTCGACCCGGGCGCGTGCTTCCGAGAATGATTGCGATCTTAAGCATAAGATCCTCCTTTTGTTGGGGGGTGTGGCTGGAAGAGCCCGACGAACGCGAAGCGGACATTCAGAAAGACGATGATCCAGAGTACCGTCACAATGATCGCCAGAGGCAGACCGCTCGGAAGCATCAATATATGAATGAGCAGAATGTTGACGATGATCGGACCGAGCAGGGTCAGCGCGAGTGGCACGTAGCGATTGACCAGGAGCAGAACCGCCGAAATGATTTGGAGCAGAAATATCGGGACCAGATAATGGGAGACAAAGAGCGCCCCGACAAACTGGGCAGCCGTTCCGGTCGGCGGAGAGCTGGGAATGAAGTGGAGGAAGCCGTTCAGTCCAAAGACGAGAAAGATCAAGCCCAGGAGAAAACGAGCAATGACAACAGTGATTTTCATGTTATGATAGTTTGTTTGATATAAATAATATCGACATCAATATAATTGACGTCAAGAAACAATTTCAATGAAACGAAAAAAGAAAAATAAGCGGCGAAACACCGCCGGGGTTCATGTCTGGCTTGTTCTCGCGAAAGCCTTTCAGGCGCTGATCCCCCACGCCGCAGGGAGCATCAAGCGGACGGACCTGGGCGATTCTGATTTCCGTGTCCTCGAGGCGCTTCTGCATAAAGGGCCGCTTCCCGTGAATACCGTCGGCCCGAAAGTCTGGCTCACGCCAGGATCGATCAGTGTGGCGGTCGATCGGCTGGTCAAGAAGGGACTCGTTTCACGTAAGGGCCACGCCCGCGACCGGCGGGTGCGCCAGGTTCAACTGACACGTAAGGGGCGGGCGCTGATCACTCACGGCTTTCGGGAGCATGCCGCCGCGATGGAAACCGCTGTCAGGGTCCTTTCGAAAAACGAGCGGCTGACATTGCTGAGGCTTTTGAAAAAATTGGGGAAACACGCCGCCGGGAAAAAAAGTGACGAGTGACCCGCCTTCGTCTGGCTTCGGCATTGCAAGCCAGGGGCGAGTAAAATCTCTATGTGAGATTCGTCTGGATAAATCGCGGACTCGCGTGGATGTCGATCTGACGCAGTGTCGTATCGCCGGAGTTGACGAATCGATGCGGACATCCCGCCGGAATGACAACGATGCCGCCCGCTTTCACTTCGCGCCGTTCGTCTCCGACTATGATGGCGGCGCAGCCTTCGAGCGTGAACGCGACCTCGACGTACGGATGTTTATGCAAAGGCGGGCCTTGGCCGGGCTTGGCCTTGACAATGTAGGCCGAAAAGGGCGCGCCTTGGGTTTCCCCGACAAACTCATAGGACATTCCAACAAACGGCAACTGCTCGAGATCGATGAAGCTCATGCCGCAATCTGCACTCGCACTCGCGTTGTCGCGACCCCTTCCGAGGCAGCCTTCTTTACTCTCGCGCTCGCTACTTGGACCGACGCATTCCGCCGAGCTTCGTGTGTCGCGGACATGTCACGAGATGATCGTTGACCATGCCGGTCGCCTGCATCAACGCGTAGCAGATCGTTGCGCCGACAAACTTGAATCCACGCCTCGTCAGATCGCGGCTCATCGCGTCAGATTCCGCCGTCCGCGCGGGTACTTGAGCCATCGTCCGCCAGCGATTCTGCTTCGGCTTGCCGCCGACAAAACTCCAAAGATAACTGTCGAAGCTTCCCAGTTCTTTCCGAAGCGCGAGAAATGCTTTCGCATTCTGGATCGTTGCCGCGATTTTCAGCCGATTCCGGACGATGCCGGCGTCGCCAAGCAGCCGCTTCACATCGCGCGCGCCATAGCGCGCTATCTTTTCCGCGCGAAATCCGTCGAACGCCTTACGATAGTGCTGCCGTTTCTTGAGAATGGTGGTCCAACTCAGCCCCGCTTGCGCGCCTTCGAGGATGAGAAACTCGAAGAGCGCACGATCGTCGTGTAGAGGGACGCCCCATTCTTGATCGTGATAGGTGATGTTTGGTTCAACGGTAGCCCAGGGACAACGCGACACTCGCTTAGCATGCGCAATTGTTGGCGCAGCTGAAAAGAAAATAGAAGCCGCCCCGATTAAATCTCTGTAGATCTGCGTCGGACTGCCGGTAGCGAACCGTTTCGGGAGTCGCTAGAGTGATCATTCATGAGCCGGATTGTTTCGCTCCTGCCCGCTGCGACTGAGATCGCAGCGGCGCTTGGATTGATGGACGACGTGGTCGGCGTTTCGCATGAGTGCGATTTCCCGGCAGAGGCTAACAAGCGTCCGCGCGTAACAAATTGTCCGGTGCACAACACAGGACTAGCGAGCAAAGAAGTGGATGAATGGGTGCGCCGCGCGCTGCGCGAGCAGGGGACGATCTACACGATCGATGAGCAGCTCCTGCGCAACCTGCGGCCGGACGTGATCCTCACCCAAAAGTTGTGCGACGTGTGCGCTGTCGGTTATGGCACCGTGGCGCGGCTGGCCGAAACGCTGCCCGGACCGCCGCGAGTAGTGAATCTGGAACCGACAAGTCTCTCCGACATCTTCCAGAATATTCGTCATGTCGCGCAGGTATGCGGCGTTCCGGAGCGCGGGAACGAAGTAATTGCTAATTTATTGGCGCGGGTGGCGGTCGTGCGCGAGCGAGCTGCCCAGATCGTCGATCGGCCACGATGTTTTCTGATGGAATGGGTCGATCCGCCGTTTTGTTCCGGTCATTGGGGACCGGAGCTGGTTGAGATCGCGGGCGGACACGATCCGTTAGGGCGCAAACATCAGCCGTCAGCGCAGATCGATTGGCAGGAAGTGCTGGACGCGCGGCCGGACATCATCGTGCTCGCGCTTTGCGGGTACGATGTCGATCTTGCGCGGCGCGACTACAAATTGCTCCAGTGCTTTCCGGGATTCGATTCGCTTCCGGCGGCGCGCAATGGCGACATTTATCTCGTTAATGCGAGTGCTTACTTCGCGCGGCCCGGACCGCGCATTGTCGACAGCATCGAAATTCTAGCCGGAATATTTCATCCGAAAGAATTTCCTGAGTTTGCGGAGCGCAAGGTTGACGTCCATCACGTCGCCGCCGTTGCGAGCGGAAAAGGCTCGGAAGTTGACGCCGACGTGTAAGACTCGTGCGCATGCGCACGTTTTATTGTTTGATTGCCGTTTTCGTTTGCCTTGGCTCGGTTTACGCGGAAGCGAAGATCGACTCGGGCACGGCGAAGATCGATAACGTGGAACTGTATTACCTGACAGCGGGCAAGGGTCCGGCGGTAATTCTGCTGCACGGTTACGCGGAAACTTCGCGAATGTGGCGGCCGATCATTCCATTGTTGGCGGAGAAGTTTACCGTGATCGCGCCGGATTTGCCGGGCATCGGGGACTCATCGATTCCAGCGGACAAGATCGACATGATAACTTCGGCGAGCCGGATTCACGCTCTGGTTCGGTCGTTAGGCATTGAGAAGGCAAGAGTAGTCGGGCACGATATCGGTCTGATGGTTGCTTACGCGTATGCAACGCAGTTTCCGGCGGAGACGGAGAAGCTCGCGGTGATGGATGCGTTTCTTCCAGGCGTTCCCGGATGGGAAGCAATCTATAACGCTCCGAATGTCTGGCATTTTCGGTTCAACGGCGAATACCCGGAAAAGTTAGTCCAAGGACGCGAGCGCACTTACTTCGAATATTTCTGGAACGTTTTCGCGGCCGATAAGACGCGATCGATTCCGGAGGCGGAGCGGAAAGCTTACACCGAAGCGTATTCGAAACCGGGAAGGATGCGCGCAGCGTGGGCCTATTTCGCATCGTGGCCACAACTGGCCAAGGATTTCGCTCAATTCTCGCAAACGAAACTGACGATGCCGGTGCTGTCGATCGGCGGTGAGAAATCGTTAGGCAATGAGCTCGCCGCGCAGATGAAGCTGGTCGCGACAAACGTAACGGTCGTTGTGCTGCCGAACACTGGTCATTGGATCCTCGAGGAGCGGCGGAAGGAAACAACCGACGCGCTCGTTACGTTTCTTTGAGTCCGAGCCGGGCGGGCAGACAAGAAAGTCAGAAGTCAGAGGTCGGAGGACGGCGGTCAGAGCGCAATCTAGTTTAGCAACTCGACGGAATCGCCTTTGCGAATCATTCCTTCCGCGAGCACGGCACCGTAAACACCAGCCATGCCTTCGTGGGCTTGGGCCACTGCTTTCAGGATCGCGGGCGATTTTTCCGCGGTATCAGGATCGAGCGTGATCATCATGCAGCGCGGGTCGCGTTCCAGGACCGAGACGACGACTTTGGATCCGATCCGCAATGTCTTGCCGACGAATTGATCTTCGGCGAAGCCGTCGGCGTTCGTAAGATCGACATATACGTTTGCGCGGAAGCGCCGCTTGTCGACATTCGTCCCGGTTTCTTCGCCAAGTTTTTTCGCCGATTGCACGGCGAAGATCGACAACGGACGGCAATCCGTGATCGCCTTGTCTGAACGCAGCAACGTGAGCTTGTGATTTGGGTCGAGGCCAGCGCGCAGATTGTCGATCAAAGCAGGATCGTCGATCGCAAAGTTTTTTTCATCCGGGGTTTCGACATCGATCATCAACTCGGACGCACTCGCCGAGATGGGATTGGCTCCCGAACTTTCAGCTTCGGCCAGATTAGTCGGACGCGCAGCTTTCTCCGGATTGCGGAAGCGCGCGCGGTAGCGAATCATTTGGCGTTGGTCGCGGCCGGTAAAAAACGGAAAACCTTTTTGGCTGGCCGAGCTCTCGAAAGCAAAAAGACGGTCGCCGTAAACTCCGGCATAGCCGGCGAACAATTCGTCCAATTCTTCGCCGCGCATGCTTTTGACCGGATAACGCCAAAGGCTCTCCACTTTTCCGACAATGCTCACGCGAGAAAGTAAAAAGGAGGAAGTAGAAATTAGAAAGTAAGAAGAAGGAAATTCAGAGAACGCGCCTACGCCAAGGCTACGGCGTGGTAGGCAAGTGACGAAAGGACGAGGACAGAGCTATCGGCGCGGTGTTGATTCGATGAGAGTCAATGCAGTGATTGCGCTGGCGATGGCCAAGGCCGCGCCAATGCCCATGATCGTTCTAAAGCCGGACACGAACGATTCATCGATCGCGCGGCGAATCACTTGTTGCGTTGCCGGGTCTTGATCTTCTGGAATTGCGATGGCAGCGAGCTTGGTGCGCTGTGCTTCTAACGACTGAGACACTGACGGCGCCAACTTCGATTCTTTCAGT
>Ga0209328_10000415_pt1 | contig 10534 bp, 9 predicted proteins | sample JacPinW_OM3H0_M1_FD_187954 | JGI IMG/M metagenome (GOLD analysis project Ga0209328, IMG submission 187954) | Forest soil microbial communities from Algoma, Ontario, Canada - Jack Pine, Ontario site 1_JW_OM3H0_M1 (SPAdes) (version 2) | ecosystem: Environmental > Terrestrial > Soil > Boreal... | reverse complement strand
GCGAAGTGCTGGCGATTGAATGCGCTCGGGACGCGGGCCGAGGCCGATGAGACGCGCGGGAATTGCGCGCAGAAGTGGAAACCAAAGGAACAATCGCAGAGGCAACGGCAGCTGGTCGCCCTTTTTTGATTCGCGTCCGGTCACAACGTGTCGGTGAACGAACGTTTGCATTCGTTGGATCAAACGGGTTGGCCATTCCCGGCGGTCTTGCACTTGCGAGAGATCAGAAACCGAGACTGGGCCCATCTTTAGTTTCGCCGCGAGCAAGTTGGCGGTGGCAACCGCGTCCTGCAACGCAAGATTGATTCCAACGCCGCCGGCCGGTGACATTGCGTGCGCGTTGTCACCGATGCAAAGCAGGCCTTCGCGATACCATTTCTTGAGACGATTGATCTGGACCGTAAGCAATCTGACCTTTTCCCAGTCGTCGAGTTCGCCGATTCGATCTTTCAAGAACGGGCCGAGCTGAACGATTTCGCGATGCAACACGGGCAGGCCGCGCTGTTTGAGTTGATCGTAGCCACCCTTGGGAATCACGAAGCCGACTTGGAAATAATCACCGCGATCCAGCAACACGAGAAGCTTGCCGTGCTGAAAAAATCCGAGCGACTGCGGAGGATCGCTTGCGCGTTTGGAGAGACGCATCCAGAGCACGTCGATCGGCGCACCGAGTTCCTGCAGCTCGAGATTCGCTCGGCTGTGAGTGATCGCATGGCGGCCGTCGGCGCCAATCACGAGATCGGAATAGAAATCGTGTTCGCCATCTGGCGCGTTTGCGCGCACGCCAGCGACACGATCATTGTCGAAAAGAATATCGATGACCTCATGTTGCATATGGAGCACGAAAGTCGGAAAGCGTTTCGCCTGTGCAGCAAGGAAATTCAGAAAGTCCCATTGCGGCATGAAGGCGATGAATTTGCAATGTGTCGGCAACCGCGAGAAATCGGCGATCGGAACCGGATGCCCGTTGAAGATGCCACGAATTTCGCGCAGTTCCTGGTGCGGCAGCTTGAGAAACTCTTCGAGCAATCCGAGCTCGTACATCAGTTCGAGGGTCGACGGATGAATTGTGTCGCCGCGGAAATCGCGAAAGAAATCGGCATGCTTTTCCAAAACAACGACATCGACTCCGGCGCGCGCGAGGAGATAGCCGGCCATCATTCCGCCCGGCCCGCCGCCGACAACTACGCAACGCGTCCGAATTTCAGGCAGCGCCGTCATGATTCAGATCAGGACGCGGAGGATTGTAAAAAAGCTGATGTAAACGGTCTGGGCCAAAAAGAAGACCGCGTAAAACTGATGGTAACGCTCGTTTCGCGTGATCGCCGCCGTGGCCAGGCCGATGAGATAGAGCGAATTGCTGACAAAGTACTGAGGACCGAGCTCCAGAAAATGCTGCATGCCTTTGAGCGCCGAATCAACGAAATCGACCGGCGTGAACAGTGTGAAAATCGCAAAGAACGCCCGATGGTTCGCGTAGTAGTGTTTTTTGTAGTCGATGAATTGATCCGTTGAGCTTTCGGAGGGAAACAGCAGGAGCGAAGCGAGGAACAGAATCGTCGGCGAGATGAGAACGAACACGAAAAGAAAAAAAGTCCACGGTTGCTGATTACGCCAACGGTAGAAGATCCACCACGCTATCACGAGATAGAGAAAGAGATTCAAAACCCAAACTAGGTGCACCCAGTAAATCCGACGCCGTGAACGCGCCTGAAGCATTTCCCCAACTCCCGCCAGCACTCGCGTCATGCCCAAAGCCAGAACAATCGAGATAAGGACCGAAAGATACTCGAACGGGCTCATGCGCTAGGAAATGTTTGATGTTTCGTGCCGGCTGATTGATGTAACCATAGGCTGGCGGCCAAATACAAAATGAAAACTAGCTACGATGTCGTCATTCTCGGCGCTGGCCACAATGGCCTGGTCGCGGCCAGTTATCTCGGGCGGGCTGGCCTGAGCGTACTATTATTAGAGAAGAACGATTACATCGGCGGCGCGACGACCTCGCAAAAGGTCTTTCCGGATTATGACGCGCGCCTGTCGCGGTATTCCTACCTGGTCAGTCTGTTCCCGGAAAAGATCATTCGCGACCTTGGTCTAAAGCTCGAGCTGCGCCGGCGGGGGACCGGATCGTTCACCCCTTATATTAAGAGGGGGCAGAACGACGGCCTCCTGATCAGCAACGTTGATGAAGCGCAAAGCCGGCGGTCGATTATCGATCTTACGGGGAGCGAGACCGAATTCGAGCAGATGAAAAAGTTCTACAATCTCTCCCGCGTTTTTGCGGAGCACACCTGGGACACCATGCTCGAGCCGCTCGTTTCAAAAGAGGAGATGAAACGGCAGTTCGCGGTGGATGATGTTTCCCGCGAAGCCTGGCGAAGTCTGGCGGAAGAACCGCTCGGTCGATCGCTCGAACGTTATCTTCAAGACGACTTGGTCCGCGGGCTGGTCCTGACTGATGCGAAAGTGGGGATTTTCACACATCCGCACGATCCGTCGCTCGTCCAGAACCGTTGTTATCTTTATCATCTCATCGGCAATAAGACCGGCGAATGGAAAGTGCCGGTGGGCGGGATGGGAGCAGTCGCGCGCGAGTTGGAACAAGCGGCGCGAAGTGCCGGCGCGGAGTTGTTGACGAATGTCGAGCTTGTGGATGTCGATCTTAAGGGAAAAAAGAAAACGGTGAAGTTTCAAACCGATGGAAAACAACAAACCGTCGAATCACGATTTCTGTTAGCGAACTTCGGGCGCAACGTGCTCTCGAAATACTCGGGCAGAGCCTATGAGCCCGAAGCGGCAGACGAGGGGAGCGTGTTCAAGATGAACATGCTGCTGCGCCGTTTGCCGACATTAAAGGCGAAGAGGTATCCACTGGAGCAAGCGTGGTGCGGAACGTTTCATAGCGACGAAGGCTACGAGCAGATGAATGCGAGCTACGAGCAAGCCGCCAAAGGCCGGTTGCCGGAGAGAACGCCTTGTGAGATTTATTGCCACACTTTGACCGACGACAGCATTCTATCGCCGGAACTGCGTGAACAAGGTTTCCACACGATTACGCTGTTCGGTCTCGATTCGCCGTATTCGTTGTTCGCGAAAAACAACGAAGCGATGCGAAAGCAAGCCGAGAAAAAATTCCTGGCGAGCATGAACCAATGGCTGGAAGAACCGCTGGAAGATTGCCTCGCCGTCGCGAGCGACGGGAGCCTTTGTATCGAAAGCAAAAGCCCCGTCGATATCGAGAATTCCCTGGGCATGTATCATGGCAACATTTTCCAAGACGCGCCGACCTGGCCATTCGCGACGAGAAATGAACAAGTCGGAACCTGGGGAGTCGAGACCGAATGGGAGAATGTTTTTCTCTGCGGCTCAAGCGCGCTTCGCGGCGGCGCAGTGAGCGGAATTCCCGGACACAATGCGGCAAGGAAAGTCTTGGAGATCGCCCAGAAAACGTCCAACGGTCCGAGCCGGACTGGCATTTAGCGCCAACACTCAATGTCGAAGTCAGAAACTGATCCGAGTGACGTTGCGTCAATCGACGCGATTGTAACTGCGGCCTATGACGTGATCTCGGGGCCGGCGGGAAAGAAGCGCGACTGGGAACGGGAGCGAGCGTTGTTCTGGCCGGGAGCGCGATTAATCCCAACCGCGACGGTGCCGGGAAGAAACGATGTCGATCTTGCGCCGCTCATGCTGGACGTGGAAGGCTACATCGAGCGCGTCGAGCCGATCTTCGCTAAAAGCGGCTTTTATGAAAAGGAGATCGCGCGCCGGGTCGAACAATTCGGCCGAATTGCGCATGTCTGGAGTACGTATGAATCGCGCCACGATCCGAACGATGCCGCACCGTTCATGCGCGGGATAAATAGCATTCAACTTTTCGACGACGGCAGTCGCTGGTGGATATTGTCGATCTATTGGCAGCACGAAAGTTCGCAGCAAACGATTCCGGAAGAGTACCTTCAAGGTTGAGACTTGCGCGAGTGTAGATGCTTCTTTTCCATCTGCACCGGCGGCCGCGGATGCGCGTTACGGTAAAACTTTGTCGCCAGACCCAAAACAAATGCTGCGATGACAAAGATAATGACGCGTTTCTCTTCCGGCGTGAGAGCGAGTTTGTGTCTCAGCTCCTCCCATTGCCAACGTTCGGGGAGTTTCAATATCTTTACTGCTTCACTCGCGGCCGGACACGAACGGACGGATAATTGCCTTTGATGTTCGCGTCGTAATAGCGCGCTTTGGAATCGGCTGTCATCAAGTCCCGGTGAACGGACGGCGCGACTTGGAGATATCGATAAACCGCACCGTTCACAAATTCGATTTCAAGAATGTGCAGCCGCTTGCTGTATCCAATCGACGCGATCACTTTCGACGCGACTGATTCGCGCGGAATATGCGACGTCACAGCGGTCCTAGCCGCGCTCGCCGGATTCTTCTCGATCGTGTTAGCGATCAACAGTCGCGAAGCGCATAGAAGCGAAAGCAGATAAAGAGTTCTCGCGCTCATTTGGGGGAACGACCGCGAATCGTTACCACGCTGCGAAACACCAAGTCGAGCGAAAATCTGAGGCGGGGAACGCGGTCGATTTTTGCCCACGGATACGGCCAATTTTTGGCCAGAACCGATTCAGCCTTCAGCATGAAGACTATCGTCCTCCTTTTCGCCTGCGTGATGATTCCCGCCCTGGCGTTCGGCGGGAAACGCCCGAAACCCACACCGACACCGACACCGGCGCCAACTCCGGTGACTGTTGGAGTTCATGGAAATGAACCGCTCATCGCGGCCGCGCCGGATGGGACGCTTTACATCAGCGCGTTGCAGCATATTTACCGTTCGACCGATTCGGGAGCGACATGGACGGAACTGTTGGGACCGATCTACGCCTCCAGCATTAATCTCAATTCCGACAGCTCGATCTCGGTCGATCCGGGCAATCGTCTCTATTTCACATTCGATTATCCCTACGCCGGCACGACCGCGGTTTGCACGAGCGATGATCGCGGCATCACCTGGAATTGTAATCCGGGAGTGGTTCCTGGCGGCACAGATCGGATGTGGACGCTGGCTCCGACGTTGACTGACGATTACGAAGTCACCAATGAAGGTCTTTACGAGACCGCGTTCTTGCACAGCACCGATCGAGGATCGACATGGACGCCGACGGCGATTGGCGCCGGGCTTTTCGAACCTCAAACCGGACCACTGCTCCAAGTTCCAGGAAGTAGTAACGTTCTCCAGGTCACAAAAATTTTCGGCACGTTGCCGCAGGAAGTGCCGGAGCTGAAGCTCTATGTTTACTCACCGAACTCAGCCGGGTCGATCATTTCTGCTGTTCGCTCAACCGGCCTTCCAATGCCGCTCGCATTGCCGAGCGCGGCTCTTGGCAAAAATGGCGAACTCTGGGTCGCTGCGGAGGAGCCAAATCCCGCCGGCGGCGTCGAAGTTGTCCTAGCTCACTCGACGAATGAAGGCGTAACCTGGAGCAAGCTCCCTCCAATTCCAGTAACAACGACAGGCACCGCGACTTTCGCCTGGGTCGCGGCGGGCAGTCCCGGGCATGTCGGCGTCATCTATTATTATACGCCGAACAACGGCCGAGACCCTGGGTCGATGACAACTTCGACCTGGGCGGTGATGTGGGCGGAATCATTCAACGCGACCAGTCCGACACCGACGTGGACAGTCAGAGTTGTGGAACCAAACGTTCACACCGGCGCTATTTGCGCGGCCGCCGGTTGCAGCGGCGATAATCGTTTTGCCGGAGACTTCATCAATTCGCTGATCGACACCAACGACGTCGCGCATTTGACCTGGATGGTCGAAGACATGTCGACGAAAGCGACAACGATTCGCTACGAGCGAATCAAATCATCTCCGCCTTTGCCTTCAAGCGGCGGCAGGCGCCACTGAACTCAGCCACAGCGGAAACGTCTCGGCGATAATGGGTGTGCTCTTCGGCGACACGACAAACAATGGGGTGGTCAATTCGAGCGATATTTCCCAAACTCAATCGCAGTCCGGCCAACTAGTCACGAATGCAAACGTCCGCGAGGACGTCACCGTAAATGGTCTGATCAACAGTTCCGACATCTCGGCAGTGCAGGCGAGTTCCGGATCAGGACTGCCTTCATCGCGCTAAAGGTGTGGTGATCGCGGTCCCGGCGGGAAGTGTGAACTCGAACGTTGACGCCGGAATCGTCGCGCGGGTTTGATTTGAATACGTCGTGACGATTTGATCGCCGTTCGGTTGCGTCATCTCGGTTCGTTCTGCGACGAGATCGTTGTTTAATCGGAGATCGAACTTTTGAAACATCCGTTTCATCGACGGCGAGCGGGGGAGCAGCTGCAAAGCATAGCCGTTGTCGATCTTCGCGGCGGTGATTCGAAACATTGCTTCAACATTCTCCAGATTGAGCGCGGTATTGATCGCGGCGATGGCGGCGTCAACCGGCGAACGCTTGCCTAACGAATAATGCTCGGCTGATTTGAAATTTGGATAATAAATCCAAAGATCGCGGCCGTTGCTGACCGTGACGCTCGGCGAATTGCCTGTTATTTCGCGCCGGAATTTGTTTGGCGCATGAAACCAGATTTTTCCCGAACTCACGATTGGTTTATTCAAGAGACGCATCGTCTTCTGTTCTTGAAAATCGGCGTGCATGTCCGGTGCCGACGCGCGCCGTTCCGCGATACGAGCAAGAAGATTCTTTATATCCGCTTCCGACAACGATTGCGCGCGGACAATCGGCGCGAAGAAAATCAAGGTCAGCAGGAGAAGGGAGATCTTACGCATAGATGATTGTCGACCTGATAATCGGCTGCGGTGGCTTCACCGCGCGTCCCAGACTTTGGGTTTGGCTGCTGCTATTGCAGGTAGTGCAAAGAAAATTGTCGCGAGCAAGCTCCAGAAGATTCCGATCGCGCAAGCGATGCCAAGTCCGCTCAACGAAGGATTGCGCGCCCAGCCTAACGAACCGAATCCGCTGACCGCCGTCAGCCCTGCGAGAATGACCGGTTTGATCACGCCTGCCACGTCGTGCTCCAACTCACGCGTCTTTTGCCAGACCAGCACGACGTAAATCCCGTAATCGACGCCGATGGCGAGGACGAGCCGGAACGCGAGCACGTTGAGCAGGTTCAATTGAAGATTCAGCAGCTTCATCGTTGCGATCATCGCGCCAATTCCAAAGGCGAGCGTAATGATTTGGATCAGCCAAAGCCGAAAGTCGCGATACAACCAAGCCAGCAATCCGACGTCGAATAACGCCATGCACGCACTGATGATCAGGAGTTGTTGATGCGACCAAGGCTGCATGTCCGCCAGGGCATAACTCCACCCGGAGAGAATCATTGGCACGCCGGGCACGGGGAGTTCGCGCCCTAATTCTTCGCGCTGTGCGTGAGTGGTGACCGGCTCGTTCGTGGTCGCGAAACCGGTGGTGAGCAATGGTGTTTTCGCGAAATATCGGTCCACCAAAAACCACCAGCTCGACGATTTCGGTAATTGTCTCCGCCAATCGGGAAGGGGAGTATTCGGCTTCGCTGCCGCTTGAAGGTCGTCCATAAGCTTGAACGCGGAGGCGAATGAGTCGTGGCTGAAGCCTTCGGCGTTCAAGGTTTCATCAAGAGTCTGGACTGCAGCTGGAAGGTTCACTGTTTGAAGACGTTCCCGGTTTTTTCCCATCCACATCGGAGAAAGGCAAAGCGCCGCCGGCGTCGAGAAACCTTTGATTTTTCCGGCCTGTTGGAGCTCGGCCCAATGCGCAGTGATTCTTTGCCAATCGTTATGCAATTCCTGAGCGTTGCCTGCATGCACGATCGCGAGAACCGGCTCCCAGCGCGTCGGCATTCTTTCCATGATCGCCTCCAACGCCTGGCCGGCCCGGCTGTTCTTTGGCTCGAGCGAGCGAGCACTCGCTTCGAAATGCAGCGGGGGAACAGGCGAAAACCCGATCACGCTCAGTAACAACAGAATTCCACCGGAAGCGATGATCATCGGCGCAGGTCGTTGCACGCTCCAGCGCACATATTTTTTTACGAGCTCGAAGACCCAATCGTGCCCTTGTGGTGCTTGCCCCGGTCGAACGAACAAAAACAGAATCGTGCACATGAAGAGTCCGGCGAAGAAAATGCCGATCGCGATCAGGACGCCGAGCTGTGAGAAACCCATCGAGCCGCTCAGGATTAGCGCGAGAAATCCGACCGCAGTCGTGAGCGCGCCAAAAAATACGGCGCGACCAAGTTTTGCCACAGACGTCGCGATTGCGTGCTGATATTCCTCGCCGTCAATTCGCGCCTGTTGATAGCGACCGAAGATCAGAATCGCAAAATCAACCCCGAGTCCGACCAGGATCGCGCAGAAGCCGACTGCCACCATGCTGAGTCTGCCGAAAATCAGCAGTCCCGCCGCCAGCGCCACGAGGCAGGACAGTAAAAGCGAAAAACCCATCCCGAGCAGCGGAAGCCATCGTCGAAAGCCGACGAAGAAAATAATTCCGACGAGCAGGACCGAGCTGCCGAGCGTGGCGACGATATCGTAGCGCATGCTCAAAGAAATCTCGGCGACATAAGCCGAGCGGCCGGTCACGAGAACGTCCAACGGTCCGCCGTCCCAGCCGTCGCTCGCCCGCGCGCGAAACGCATTTACCTGATGCATCAACCGCTGACATTCGAACGCACTGAGTGACGCTTGGTTCGTGACCGCCAGAAAAACGCGCATCGTCCGGTCGGGCGATGTAAGCGGTTGCTCCTGTTCGACCGCGTTCGCTTCCGCGAACGGCTTCAGCGCCGGGCCGATAATGCCCAGTGGATCAAACCCGAGTTCGAATTCCGGCCGCGGCGATCCGGCTTCGATTTCCTGACGTAATCGGTGGAGTCGCTCGCGAATTTTCTCCGGCTGCAAGATCGATATCGTCTGCTCGAATGCCGCGGGTTCCAGATTCAGGAGCAAGGGAACCGCGATTGATTGTAGATCACGGATGCCATCCGCCGATTCCATTGGCGAACCGGCCAGCACCCGCTCGCACCACGACTGCTTGCGCAAATTTTCCGCAAACGTCGTCGCGAATTCCTCCAGCTTGTCGACATCTCGAGGCTGACAACGCAATGCAAACGTCAGCTCACGGGTTTGCTCAAAGTCGCGATCGTAAATTTTCAATCCTTCGACTGATTCAAAACCTTTCGGGAGCATGTTGATGATGTCGGAGTCGAGCTCGATCCTCGTCAAAAGAATCGCCAGGCAGGCTGTGGCCAGCGCGGCCACACCGAACCAAACGAGCACGCGCCGTTGCGCCATGACGCGCGCGATCAAATCACTCATCCGCATAACTTGAGCTTCCGTGATTGCCGCCGCGATTAAAACCGGAAAACGAAAGTTTCCGATCCCGAAACATGACGCACCTGATGTCGATCTTTTCCGCGGATTACTTCATCGCGAAGCTCGACCCAGCCGCGAAGCTGTTGCGGCGCGCGCTCGATCGGGCCTGACCAGCCGCGACCTGCGAGCGGTCCGTTGAAATCAACAGAACTCGCGTCCTGGCGCAGTACGAGCAGGGTGACGCCGGGCCCTTTCGAAAATGTCAGTTCGAACTCGCCAGCTTTTGAAAAACGAACGACGACGTCGCCGATGACCGTCGTCTTCGCGGTGCGATAAAGAAGTTGTCCAGTGCGCGTCTGCCAATCCCGCGCTGGCTCGGCGAATTGGTGCGTTGAAGTTGTCGCACAAGCGGTAAGATCGACAAGCAACAGCGCGATCGCTGCGATCTTCGCCATCACGACGTCACGCCAACCGGCGTTGGCATTTCTTCGCGTTTCGGCACCAGACTCAATCGGGGAACGATCGGAAAATGTCGTTGCACCCAAACGAAGAAATAAAAGAGCCACATCCGCCACTTGATCGCCAAACTCTTGCCATCGTTGCCGGCGAGGACCGCGTTAACCGCAGCCGCGATTTGGACCGTGTCGCTCGGACTCAAGAAAACTTCGAGAAATTCTTTTCCGCGCCGATACCAGGCATTCACAAATGTCAGATAAATATCCATGATTCGGTTCACGGTCCGCGAATATTTACCGAAGAGGCGCTTTCGCTTCGATTCATCGCGCAAGACTGCCTCCAGCGTGTCGGCCGCTTTTTCCGCGGACATTATCGCCAGGAAAACGCCGCTGCTAAACACTGGATCGATAAACCCTGCGGCATCGCCGGCCAGCAGCCACCGTTCACCGTCAAGGCGCGTATTGCGATACGAAAAATCGCCGGCCGAATAAACCGGCGAAACCCGGCGCGCGTTCTTCATTCGCTCAGTCATCAACGGTTGCTCGGCTATAAATTCTTCAAGAGCGGTCTGCGGCGCGAGTTTGGTCGCTCGAAAAGTTGCCGTGTCCATCACTACGCCCACGCTGGTGCGCGCTTCCGTCAGCGGAATCGTCCAGAACCAGCGATCCAGTCCGCGCACCATTCGAATCAGCGTCGCGTCCTTTCCCGGCAACCGCTCGACATTTTCGTAATGCGCGAACACGGAAAACTTTTGCAGATGA
>Ga0209328_10000414_pt1 | contig 10538 bp, 5 predicted proteins | sample JacPinW_OM3H0_M1_FD_187954 | JGI IMG/M metagenome (GOLD analysis project Ga0209328, IMG submission 187954) | Forest soil microbial communities from Algoma, Ontario, Canada - Jack Pine, Ontario site 1_JW_OM3H0_M1 (SPAdes) (version 2) | ecosystem: Environmental > Terrestrial > Soil > Boreal... | reverse complement strand
TTTTTCATTTTCGAAAAGCGCTCAGCATTCAACCCGATTACATCGCGGCCGCTAATGATCTCGGTGCGCTGTTCGCCGGCAAAGGAGAAATCAAAGAAGCGATCTCGGCCTGGCGACAGACGTTGATGTTCGATCCGGATAACGCAGACGCGGCGAACGACATCGCGTGGGTACGAGCAACGGCGGCCGACGCGGACCTGCGCGATGGGAAAGAAGCGCTCGATCTGGCGAAACGCGCCCTGCGCGGCGGCGGCGAAAATCCGGTCGTGCTACGAACGTTTGCGGCCGCGCAGGCTGAGTTGGGTCAGTTCACGGACGCAGGTGCGACCAGTGAGCGGGCCGAAGAATTGGCTCTAAGAAATGGCGATTTCGCGATGGCGGAAGACTTGCGTAAGTGCATCGAATCATTTCGCCGGGGCGAACCGTTGCGTCGGACGCAAGTTTCGCATTGAAGCCGCTCGCGGCCCTCGCCTCTCCATACCCGCAACCCCGCTTGGGCGTTTCGGCCCCTTAGGGGCCCCTATCCAGGGTCAAAAATTGTTGAATTTTTTTCTAGGCAGCCGCCCGGAAATCCGATAGAACCGCCGAAAACGGGGAATCGCCAGACAATGGGCTGGGTTTGCCCGTTCAAAAAAATTTCAAAAAACTGAAAAAAAACCTTGTCAGCGTAAAGACTTTTCAATAATCCCTATCGCAAACCTAACCAAACCCATGGAGAAACCAATGACTAGAAACGTGCAAAAAACGTTGGGACTGCTTCGCGTCGTTCTGTTGGCCGGCGTGGCATTACCATTAATCATCGCGACGAGCGCGCGCTCTCAAGAGCCAGCCGCTCCGCCGCCGACTGGAACAAATATCGCGCCAGCCCCGGCAGCAACCGAAGCTACGGCCGAGCGCGTTATCGTGACCGGTTCGAATATTCCGACGGCCGAAGAAGTCGGCCCGAACCCCGTGGATACTTATCGCCGCGACGATATCACCCGGTTAGGTGTGCGCACTCCTAGCGACCTGATCTTGCGAATTCCGTCGGCAACTGGATCCAATACCACTGAAAGCAATACCAACGCCGGTGACGGTACGACGCGTATCAGCTTGCGTGGTATTGATCCGAAGGAAACACTGGTGCTCCAGGACGGCAGACGCTTGTCCACGGCGGACAGTTTTGCGATTGATTTTAACCGCTTTCCTCTCGGTTTGATCGATCACATCGACATCTTGAAAGATGGCGCCTCGCCGATTTACGGCACCGACGCTGTCGCCGGTGTGGTCAACGTGTTCCTGATTCACCGTTTTCGTGGAGTGGAGGTCTACGCCAGCTATGGGAACACGAACCTCGGTTTTGCTAACGACCGGGGTGAAGAGACCGCCTACTTACTTGCGGGCACCGGGGACGATAAAACAAACATCGTCGTTTATGCAGCCATGTACAATTCGGCCGCGATTTTTTCGCGGGATGTCAACATTTCGCACGACCCCGACCATGGTGGTCCGCAAGCTCCTGTAGGCGCCGATGGTCGTAGCGGTAACTTCACCGGCCGTGTTCAAGGCCGGGTATTTCGGGGCTTAGCTACGGACCCATTTAGACTTCTTTTGAAAACACCAACCCCGCACTCGGCGGCAAATCAGAACACCGATACGGAGTACACGTCGCGATTTAATGCTGCGATTCCTCGTGAGCGGGCGCTCTTCAATTTTGCGGATTTTACACCGGAGGTTGCACCGACCGATCGTGAATATTTCTATGGCTCGTTCGACCGGGACATTTGCGACAAGTACCTAACCATTTTTGCCGACTTTGAATATTTCCGGGAATTCTGGAACGGCGGTTTGGCCCCGGCTCCATACGGGCAACCGGACGTCTGGGCGGACAATGGCGGTATCGCACGGGACCACATTTCGGTCACGAATCCCCTTGGCCTTACAGGCTCGAATGGGGCTGGCATTAGCGCGGTTGGTATCAGTGTACCGACGCAAAACGCATTCAATCCGTTTACGGTTGCCGATTACACCTCTTTCGGGGTACCTTTCCAGCCAGTTAATGGTATTTCGCTGCCGAGTACCCCGCCTCCGGGGACAGAGTTCACTACTGGGGTTCGTTTCCGCTCATTGGAAGCGGGCTTGCGCGAGCAAAAGAACCTAAACAACAACTACCTTTTTACCGGTGGATTCAAAGGAAACCTCGGAGAATTTGCCAACGCTTGGGATCAGTTGAAAACGTGGGAGTGGGAATTCGGCGTTCGCTATAACGAGGCCTATCAAACCCAACGCCTTGGAGGGATCACAAACAACTACGCGTTACGAGCCCGGCTGTTGGATACTAATCCGGCAACGGCGTTTAATCCGTTTGGCCCGGCTGATAACAATAAATTTGTTAAAGACTCGGTGTACACGACCGTGCATAACATCACCGACGTGGTGCTGCTGACGGAAGATTTCACTCTGCGCGGCGACATGTTCAATCTTCCGGGTGGCGCTGTGCGGTTCGCAATTGGGGGTCAGCACTTGGGCAATACATTCCTTTTCGAGCCAGACCCGCTGATTTCAGCAGGGCAAACTACCGGGTTCACTAACGCCCAGCCATCCCGTGGCAGCCGCGATGTGTGGTCGGCGTTTTGGGAAGTGCGAGTGCCTGTTACCGGCCCGACCTGGAATTTCCCCGGCGCGTATAGCCTGGAGTTTGGCTATGCCGAACGCTACGAGAATTACAGCGATTTCGGTCAAACCGAACGACCGAAGTTCGACGTTCGCTGGCAGCCGATCGACCAGTCGCTGACGTTGCGTGCGGCATACATCGAAGCTTTCCATGCGCCGACACTGTTCGAGTTGTTCTCAGGACAAACTCAGAGCTTTCCGGCTGTGTTAGACACGTGCCATACCTGCAACACCCAACCTCAGGTGGAGCAGCACATTCTGGGTAACCGGAATCTTAAGCCGGAAATTGCCTACGAATATACCTATGGAGGCGTCCTCACTCCGGGTAAGTGGTGGGCTCCGTTGCAGGGGTTAACTCTCTCTGCGGATTTTATCCGCATCCAACTGCGCGAGTTTACCACGACGTTGGATTCGGGATTCCTTGTTAACCATGCAAGCAACACCACCGGTACGCTTGGGGTGTCGCAAGTCATTCGCTTGCTCGGACCAGGGGCGTTCCCCAACCAGCAGAACCCGATCCAATTGCTAATTACGCCGTATCAAAATCTTAGCGCAGAAAACCTCAGTGCTTGGGATTTCGAAGCGGTCGAGATATTCGATACCACGCGTCTGGGACATGGCGACTGGGGAACGTTCACAGCTACCTGGAACGAAACCTACCTGGCTGACGTGGACGTTGTGACGGTTCCAGGTGGCCCCCGCCTGACCGCGGTCGGCAAGTTTGGTGGTGGTTTCCAAGGCACCCTCGGTGGCGGGTCATTCACCCACAATCGCTGGTACGCCAGCTTGTACTACGACGGCCCGACCGGTTCCTGGATGCAAGGCATCGATGCTGGTGCGGTGGTTCACTACGTTGGTCAGTACTGGGACAACTACCAGCTTCAAGCCTTCAATAATCACCCTAGCAACAGACCCGACCCTACTACGCCGGGCGCATTCCTTCCGATCGGCAAAGTCGATCGCAAGGTGCGCGAATGGATCACGCTCGATCTCATTGTCAACTATACGTTCAACCTGCCACCACCAGCGGCTCAGTCAGAAGTCGCGGGTTATGCGAAGGATGGAGGCAAGAACGTGAAGATGAAGGACGGCAAGGAAAAGAACGTAATGCCCGTCTCTACTGCGGAGTACAACCCGTGCGGATGGAGAGCATGGCTAAACAACACCACGATCACGCTCGGCATGGATAACGTCTTCGACCTAGAGCCCCCATATGTGGCGGGTGCGTTTGAGAACGGGTTCGACGAAAGCACGACGAACGCCAAAGGCCGATTGTGGTTCGTCGGGATTAAGAAAAGGTTCTAGCTAGTTCGGATAGTTCGAAAATTCAACGGCCGGGTCCGAAAGACCCGGCCGTTTCGTTTTTTCCGTAGGCGCAATTCGGCCGACTAGCCGGATCTTCGCCGAGCCAATGGCCACATGGTGGGCCAGTTATTGGCGTGACTGAGAATCGCGAAGCGGCAACGAGCTTCTAAACAAGTCGATGTTTGATTTCAAAGCGGCGATGAGCGCGGGGTTGTTCTGAGTTTGCGCTATCTGCAAAGCCCGTTCAGCGGCGTGAATTGCTGCGTCGAAGCGACCCATTTCTGCATTCGCTGCGGCCACCAGCCGCCAAATGCGCGGATTTGATTCCGCAGAAAGGTGAAGCGCTCGCTCGGCATGTTCCAGTGCCGCTGGGCCGTTCCGAATCGAGCTTGTGGGAGACGTTGCGAGAACCCAAGCAAGATTACAGTGAGCGTCCAGATTATCGGGCTCGATGGACAGGGCTTTCTTCCACTGCTCGACCGCCTGATCCGTTCGTCCTTTTTGCGAGAGTACCACGGCGAGATTGTTATGTGCCTCAGCGTAATTCGGTTTCAGTTGCAGCGCGTTATGTAAATGCTCGGCCGCTTCATCGACTCTCCCCTCGCGCAAGAGAAGATTGGCGAGATTGTTATGTGCTTCGGCAAAATTGGGATCGGTCTGTAATTGCGTCTGGTAGTGTGCTTTTGCTTGGGCGGCGTCCCCTTTTGCCGCTAAAGCATTGGCGATATTGTATTGAAGTAGAGAAAGGCTTGGCTCGAGATCGAGCGCTGTCCGAAAATGTGAAAGTGCAGCGTCCGGCTGCCCTCTTCGAGCGAGCGCGACACCGAAGTCATTTTGGGCACTGGCATTTTTACTATTGAGATTGATCGCCAACTGAGCTTGCACAATTGCTTCGTCCGGCCTGTTCTTATCGAGCAGCGCGCTGGCAAGCCGCTCATGAGCGAGATCGCTCTCGGCAACATTAAGGGTATGGTTCCAAACAGACTCGCTATCTTTCCAGTACGCGGTTTGTTTCCAGGCACACCATGTAAGCAAGCCTAGTGTAAATACTGCGGTGCCACTCAAGAGAAATTTACGGTACGGCCATCGCAGCGACAGGTGTGCGATTCCCCAAGTGATCGCCAAATAGAGGCCAATTTGCGGGAGGTAAGAATACCGGTCGGCATGCGATTGAGATCCGACTTGGATGATACCAATAACAGGAGCGAGCATGATTAAATACCAAAGCCAACCGGCCAGATACCATGGTTGTTTCTGCCGCAGCAGGAGCACGCCTGCGGTAACCGCGGCCAGTAATACGCTCGCCAGTGCGATTTGCCAGACTGGAAGCTGATCGCCGAGATGAGGATAAAAGACCGCGAGGTCGACCGGCGATACCAGTTGGCGGAGATAGATCCCAGCACTGACCAACGCGTTGCCGATCCGCCATGGTAAAGAGAGATTTTCGATGGAATTGATCCCGCGGTGTTGAATCACGACTGTGATCACGGCTACCGGGGCCGACAGAATCAGGAGCGGAACTTTCTCTACAAGGAGTTTTCGAATCGTCGAGCCGCGTTTTTGCATTCTTTGAAGCGGCCAGTAATCCAGAACAAGGAGAAGGACGGGCACAGTAACCAGCATCGGTTTCGACGTGAGTCCGAGTATAAACGCGATCAACAAAACTGTGTAGCGAGCCGGTGTTGGGCGTCGGGCGTAAGCGCCGTACGTACCAATCGTCAGCATAAAAAATACTGCGCTTAGTACATCCTTACGCTCAGCAATCCACGCTACCGATTCGACATGAAGCGGATGAATCGCAAAAATCGCAGCGACAAAGGCGCTACGCCAGAGGGCACCGGTAATCAGACACAGCACCGTCAGAAGCAGAATCGCAGCAAGTGTGTGTAGAATTACGTTCGTCAAATGGTGACCGCGAGGTTTCAAATCGAAGAGCTGGCAGTCGATCATGTGCGAAATCGTGGTGGTCGGGTGCCAGTTGTGCGAAACAACATGACAGAGCGCCCACGGAATCGAATGCGCCGTCAATCCGCGGCTCACCACCGGGTTGCCGTATACGTAGGATTCGTCGTCAAAATTGATGAACTCGTGGCCCAAGGTTTGTCCGAAGACGAGCCAAACCAGGGCGACGAGCGAAATACTAAGCCCGGCGAGCTTCCAAGCGGGCATTGGACGACTGTTCATGACTGAATCGATAGAATCTTCGCGTGGATCGGTCAAAGCAAGCCGAGCCGAACCCAAGAGGATCAATTTGAATTACCCGAAATCACTTTGGAAGTCACACCGTCTCAAATAATATCGAACCTGATGGGCCATTTTTTGTCTACGTCCCGTTTTCGTGCCGTCCTTGGCGCGGTGATCTTATGCGTTTTGACAGTTTTAGTCTATCGGCCGGCGTGGCATGGCGGATTTCTTTGGGACGACGATCGCTACGTTACCGAGAACCATTTGCTGACCGCGCCAGATGGTTTGCATCGGGTCTGGTTCTCGCTCGACTCGCCCTCACAATATTTTCCACTAACCTACACCGTGCTGCGAATCGAACGCGCGCTCTGGGATCTGAATCCGACCGGTTACCATTGGATCAACATATTGTTACATGTCGCCAATGCCTGTCTCGTTTGGGCAGTCCTCGCCCGCTTAAACGTTCGGGGGGCCTGGCTGGCCGCTGCCGTTTTTGCATTGCATCCGGTGCAGGTCGAATCGGTAGCCTGGATCTCCGAGTTCAAGAACGTGCTGATGGGATTCTTCTTCCTGCTCACGCTCTTGGCTTGGATTGAATATGTCGATCCTCGCCGCAGCAGCCGAGGGATTTTCTATCTGGCTGCGCTCGTATGTTACGCCCTTGCACTCGCCGCCAAGTCTACCGCATGCACGTTACCGGCGGCGTTGCTATTGATCCTTTGGTGGAAGAACCTGCCGATCCGACGCAACGCCATACTTGAGATTTTTCCGTTCGTCGTTCTCGCTCTCGGTGCAGGTGTTCTCGCCGTTTGGTGGGAAAAATATCATCAGGGCACGCGAGTCCTGGTTTCGCTCGCGCCGATGGAACGAGTGCTGATCGCAAGCCGCGCCATCTGGTTTTATCTTAGCAAAATATTTTGGCCGTCGAACCTCACGTTCAGTTACCCACAATGGAAGATCGACGTGTCGGACCCGACTGCCTATGGTTGGCTGATAGTGACGGCCGGGCTGGCTGTGCTCGTTTATTTCGCCAGACGCTTTTTCGGGCGAAGCATCGAAGTCGCGCTGTTGTTTTTCGTGACTACGCTTAGCCCGTTGCTCGGCTTGATCATGCTCTACACGTTCCGCTACACGTTCGTAGCGGACCATTATCAGTACATCGCCTGCATCGGCCCGATCACGCTCGCGGCCGGCGGTTTCATCAAATTGACGGAGACGATCAAAAACGGGCAATGGATCGCCGGCAGCGGTGCTTTCGCCGTGGTGGTCTGTCTGAGCTTATTGACCTGGCGACAAAGCGCGACTTACCGAGACATGGAAACCCTTTGGCGAACAGTCATTGCAAAAGATCCGAACTCTTGGATGGCCTACAACAATCTTGGAATCGTTCAGGTGGAAAAAGGTGATCTCGATGATGCGATTGCTAAGTATCAGCGCGCTCTAGAGCTCCATCCGGACTATCCTGAAGCGCTTTACAATCTTGGCAGCGCCTTGTTACAAAGAGACAAACCCGACGACGCGATACAGCTATGCGAGCAAGCGCTAAGGCTGCAGCCAAATGACCCTGACGCCCACGTTATTCTCGGCAACGCGTTCATGGCCCAGCGAGACGTTGATCGAGCGATCCACCACTATCGGCAGGCCTTGGCGATCCGGCCGGACGATTCCAACGCCCATTATAATCTTGGCGTCGCGCTGGAGCAGAAAGGCGAACGGGAGCAGGCTGCTCGTGAATTTGAAAAGGCTGGTGACGTCAAACCGGATCGAAAGCCGTAACCAATCGGGACGAGTCAGTCCCAATAATGGGCGTAATTCTGCCGATAATATTCCAGCGTCGTCTTCAAACCGTCCTCTAAAGTTGTCTGAGGCGACCAACCCAGCGTGCTTTCGATCTTTACGAAATTGGAATAGTAATCGCCGATGTCGATCGCTTTTCGATCTTCGGGAAAAGGAATCAGTTGGTAACGGCCGCTGCCGCTTATTCGCACGAGCATCTCCGCCAGTTCCTGCAAGCTGACGTGCTCGCGGTGACCAAGATTAAAGACCTGGCCGTCAGAATTGCTGCTGACGGCGGCGAGGAGCAGCGCGTCGACGACATCGCTCACAAAGTTGAAATCCCGCCGCTGTTCGCCACTTCCAAAAACCTGGATTGGTTTTTGTTCGATCAATTGGCGAATCCAAATCCCCAGAAAGGTCTGGCGCGCATCTTTTACGCGCATGCCGGGGCCGTAAGTATTGGTTAAACGCAACGCGCACGCGCGGATTCCGTACACGTCGTTGTAGAGCAAGTGGTACCATTCGCCGGCGAGTTTGTTGATGCCGTTGACATCCACCGGATTGATCGGGTGCTTTTCGTCCACTGGCAGATACTGCGGACGTCCGTAGACTTGCCGCGTGCTGGCGAAAACGATTTTCAGATCGCGATTATGTAAGCGGCAGGCTTCCAAAATTTGGAGCTGCGCCGCGGCATTGATGTTCAAGTCGGTTATTGGGTCGGTCATTGAATCGAGATGACTGGTCTGGCCGGCCAGATTGAAAAGGAATTGCCGTTTTTTGATCAGCCGGGCCATGGACACTGCGTCGCGAACATCGGTAGGATCGACGATCACGCGATCCCGAATGTCATGAATATTAAAACGGTTGCCGCCGTATTCCGGGATCAGGCTGTCGACCAGGGTCACTTTGGCCCCGAGGCCGACCAGGCGCCGCGCGAGGGCCGATCCAATAAACCCGAGGCCCCCAGTTATAAGGACGTCGGAACCGGCAACAACATTGGAATCCTGAGGCACGATGGGATTGTGTCGCGGCCAAAAAGATTTTCTATAACTTTTCGCGTTTTTTTTGGCAGAATCAGGCAACTTCCACAATCCATCGACTGGCAATGCCGACAAATCCCGAGTTATCGCTGGTGATTCCCGTTTACAACGGCAGCCGCACCATCGGCCCGCTGGTCGAGCACGTCACAAAGATCTTTGGATCGACATCGTTCGAGATCGTTCTCGTTAATGACGGTTCGGAAGACGATAGCGAACAGGTTTGTGCCGGGCTGGCAGAGAAGTTTCCGCAGCAGGTGACCTTCGTGCATTTGAGTCGCAATTTCGGCGAGCACAGTGCCGTGCTTGCCGGATTCAAGCAGTCCCGCGGGCTTTACGTCGCCGTCCTGGATGACGATGGCCAGAATCCGCCGGAAGAAGTCATTCGGATGCTGGATGAATTAAAACGCAAAAAGTACGACGTGGTTTACGGCCATTACATCGAGAAGAGGCATTCAAAGTTTAGAAATCTCGGCAGCTGGTTCAACGACCAGATCGCGACACTCATGCTGCATAAGCCCAAGGATCTTTACCTCTCGAGTTTCAAGGTAATGAATCGATTCGTGGCAAACGAAATTACGAAGTATCGAGGCCCATATCCTTACGCCGACGGTTTGATTTACCGTGTTACTCGTAACATCGGACAGATTCCGGTCGAGCACCGGCCAAGCTTCGGCGGACAATCGCGCTACACGCTTCGCAGACTGGTGAGACTGTGGCTGAACATGTTTTTGAATTTCTCAATCAAGCCGCTGCGGCTTTCCATTTACGTTGGACTGCTCACGTCCTGCTTGAGCGTAGTGGCGTTGATTGCCATTGTGATCGATAGGCTTTGGATCACGCCGAACCTGACGCTTGGAATTCCCACGGTGCTGGGAACCATTGTGTTGCTTGCCGGCATCCAACTGATGATTCTTGGACTCGTCGGTGAATACCTCGGCCGGCTTTACCTCGATCAGACCGGGACGCCGCAATATGTCGTCCGTTACGTCCAACGCGCGAACACACGAACTGATGCGACCGAATGAATATGAAACGATGTTTCGCGTTGAGGAGACGCATTGGTGGTACGGCGCGTTGCATCGCCTTATTTTCCAGGTCCTGGGTTCGGAGTTGCCGGACTGGCGCAACAAAGAAATTCTCGATGTCGGCTGTGGCACGGGCGCGATTCTTCGACGGCTGGGAAATCCGCAAAAGAATGTCGGAGTCGATCTCGCGCCAGAAGCGATTTCCTTCTGCCGGCAGCGCGGGCTTAGCAATGTTCGCCAGGGAGACATTCAGGCGCTGCCATTTTCGGATGCTTCGTTCGATGCGGTAATTTGTTCGAGTGTTCTTTATCATCAGTGGGTCACTGATCTCGACAGCGCGCTGCGGGAGATGAGACGAGTCCTTCGCCCAGGCGGTGTGCTTCTAATCAACGCGCCTGCCTTTCGCTTTCTGCACAGCGTCCACGATGAAGCGGTTATGACCGCGCGCCGATTTCGGAAATCGGAAATCCGCAAGTTGCTACTCGATCAGAATTTCACGATCCAACGTTTAACCTACTGGACGACGCTCTTGTTTCCTCTGGCCGTTGCGGCACGC
>Ga0209328_10000413_pt1 | contig 10553 bp, 7 predicted proteins | sample JacPinW_OM3H0_M1_FD_187954 | JGI IMG/M metagenome (GOLD analysis project Ga0209328, IMG submission 187954) | Forest soil microbial communities from Algoma, Ontario, Canada - Jack Pine, Ontario site 1_JW_OM3H0_M1 (SPAdes) (version 2) | ecosystem: Environmental > Terrestrial > Soil > Boreal... | reverse complement strand
GGCTGGATCATCAATGGGCATCGCAGTTGCTCCCTGTTTCCACTTCCCCGCGCGCGGCAATCGATTTGCCAACACAGTGCCCACACGAGGCATTTTGGAACCGGCCGCAAATCCAGTTAAGTTATTGATTTCCTTGGTGAGCGCGGAGGGACTCGAACCCTCGACCCCATGATTAAAAGTCACGTGCTCTACCGCCTGAGCTACGCGCTCACTTAGCCCGGCTGTGTAGGGGGCAGCTTGGTGCGGGTCAATAGCACGAACTGCCGCAAACGAGGCAGCCGGGATAATCCGGATTTTTGTTGTCAGATGGGCGGTTAGGGCAGACTCTTCAAGCAGGCGCGGAAGGCAAAATCCGCTGTCCCTCGATCAGCTGGCCTCGCGATGAACCTCGGAAGCCACCGGCTGCGAGCCAGAGGCCACCTTCGGCATCGCGACGGGACGCAGCCCGATCAGCTCGGCGGTCCGGATCGCGCTGCTGCGCCAGAACGAGAACTCGTTGATGCGGGAGTTTTCCAGAATGGCAATCGCCACCGCCGACAGGAAGGGCAGGCTTTCCAGCACCAGCACGCCCGCGAACACATAGATCTCGCGGACCTGCTTGAAGTTATTGGTGACGATCAAGACCGCCGCGCCGGCCAGCAGCAATACGCCGATCACGGCCTCCCAGAACGCCTGAAACTCGATCGACATCCGCGACAGCCCGCCCTTCGAGGTGCGGCTGAACGGCAGATGCTCGGTGATGAGGCCGTTGGCGACCGCGCGCGACACGGTCCATTGCACCGACATCGCGGCGATCATTGCGCCCAGCATCTGGCCCCATTTCACCGGCACCCGCAGGCGATACATCGCCACGAAATGCACCAGCGAGACCACGAAGGATGCGATGATCGGCAGGGTCAGGATCTTGTCGGGAATGGCGATGTCGGCAAAGGCCACAATCGGCACCCAGATCAGGTTGAGGATGGCGACCAGCACGCCGAGGCTTTCGGCCCCTAACCAGTTCAGCCAGCCGAGCGCGAATTCGCGCCGTTGATCGGGCGACAGCCGGCTGGCCTTCGGCAGAAACCGCCGCCAATGTTTTTTCACGATCTGGAAACCGCCATAGGCCCAGCGATGGCGCTGCTTCTTGAAGGCCTCGTAGGTGTCCGGCAACAGGCCATGGCCGTAGCGGTGGTTGGTGTAGTGCGTCAGCCAGCCATGCTCGATGATCGCAAGGCCCAGATCAGTGTCCTCGCAGATAGTGTCGCCGGCCCAGCCGCCGGCCATGTCCATCGCCGCGCGCCGGATCAGGCACATGGTGCCGTGAACGATGATGGCGTTGGCCTCGTTGCGCTGGACCATGCCGATGTCGAAGAAGCCCGCATATTCGCCGTTCATGATGTAGTGCATCAGCGAACGGTCGCCGTCGCGATGATCCTGCGGTGCCTGCACCAGGCCGACGCTGGCGTCGGCGAACACCGGCACGAGATCTTTGAGCCAATCCGGCTGCACGACGTAGTCGGCGTCGATGATGCCGATGATCTCGGCATCGACAGCGGTGCGGTCCATCGCGATGCGGAGCGCACCGGCCTTAAAGCCTTGCACCTTCTCGGCATTGATGAACTTGAAACGCTCGCCGAGCGAACGGCAGTGATCCTGGATCGGCTGCCAGAATTCGGGATCAGGCGTGTTGTTGATAATGACCACGCATTCGAAATTCGGATAATCCAGCCGCGACACCGCATCGAGCGTCTGCTTCAGCATCTCCGGCGGCTCGAAGTAAGCGGGTATATGGATCGAGACCTTTGGGAAGGTGACGGTATCGCCGATATTGGCCGGCGCCGTAGTGGCTCCCTTGACGATCAACCGGTGTGGCTTGCGGCCGAAGGCCACAGCTGCGATCTCCTCGATCCGTGCCATCGCGATCAGGACCAGCGGCACCAGCAGGATCAAACCCAGCGTCAACGCGAAGGCTGAACCGAAGACAAAATAATGGCCGGTCCAGTAGGCGAATACGGTCGCAGTCCAGGCGCCGACCCCGTTGGCGGCTGCCGACAGCATCAAAGCCTGCATCACCGTGGCCCCTTCAAGCCGCAGGATCGGCAGAGACATCAGTACCCCGACCAGCAGTGCAATGATCGCGAGCTTCCAGTAGTCCGGGTTTACGATCGGCCCGGTCCAGGCAAATTTCGGTTCGCGCGCGGCATTCAAGACGCCCCAATACGGACCGACGCCGCCTTCAAAGAATTTCCAGGGCTGATCGATCGCCTCGACGATGTTGTACTCCATCTGGATCGCTTCGGCCCGGGTGACGAAGTTGCGCAGCACGGATGCCTGTTGGAACGGGCCGGGTTCGGCGCTGCGCAAATTGTAACCGGCGCTCGGCCAGCCGAACTCGGCGATTACGATCCGCTTGCCGGGAAATTTTTCGCGGAGCAGCTGATAGCGATCGACCGCCTGATCGACCGCCTGCTGGTCGGTGAAATTTTCCCAGTAGGGCAGGACGTGCGCGGCAATGAAGTCGACGGTGGACGCCAGAGTCGGCTGGCCAGGCGGGGTCGTGTTGGAATTGTCACGCCATATATTCCAGATTTCGCCTGTCGTAACCGGAACGTTGACCGACCTCTTGACCCGTTTGATGAGCTCGATCAGGTCTTCGGCTTTCTGCTCACCGCGATAGAGCGTTTCGTTACCGACCACGATGCCGATGACATTGCTGTTGTGTTTGGCAAGATTGATTGCCGCATCGATCTCGCGCTCGTTGCGGTCGGCGTTCTTGTCGATCCAGGCGCCGACGGTAACCTTGAGGCCGAACTCGGCGGCGATGGGGGGAACCAACTCGACGCCGCCGGTCGACGAGTAAAGCCGGATCGCCTTGGTCAGGGGCGCCAGTTTCTGCATGTCGGCGCGGATTTTCTCCACGCTCGGAATGTTGTCGACGTCAGGATGCGCCGTACCCTCGAACGGAGCATAGGACACGCTGGTCAGGATTCCCCTGAAATCCGGAGCCTGTTGCTTGTCCTGGAAAATGCCCCAAAGCGCAGCGTGAGCGGCGGTCACAAACAGCAGAACGGCGACGACGGCGCGCATCGCGAGGGAACCATACGGGGCATGCATGGGGAGAACGCGAACCCGTCCCCTAGGTTCGACCGACATGGCGTTTTGAAGATATCTCTGCCACGCGATTTAACAACTGGTATGACGCGATGGCGTTTTAAGGGCGCCACGACTGAAATTACCAGAATTTCACATCGTTGCGCCGGCCGCCGCAACTATTTCGTCGGAGCCGGCGGTGTCGCCGCGGGTGGTGGCGTGGCGGGAGCCGCAATCGCGGCGCCGGCAGTCGCGGGCGCAGGCGCCGGCGGAGCCGCCGCCGCGGCTTGCGGTTGGGCGCCCGGATTGATCCAGCAGGCATGAATGCGGTCGCCGAGGCTCCTCGGTACCTTGTCATCGATCTGCGCGCCGAATCGGGTCAGACAGCGAAACGCGGCCTGGACGTGTCCACCCGGACAGCCGAACCGATCGTAGAGGTCGAGATGCCGGAAGGCGGTGTCGAGATCGTCGCGCCACATCAGGCTCACGACACGGCGGCCGAGCCAGACACATTCCGGGTTGCCGGCGGGACCGTTAATGGCCTGGGCAGCTTCAACGAATTCGTCGGTCTTGCGCTGGCTGTCCTTGCCGGCATCGGCCGAATTGGCGGCGGGAGGTTTGCCCGACTGGTCCGGGTTGGCCGGGGTGCCGCTTTGGGCGGATGCGCTTCCGATACCGATTAGCAGTGCAAGCCCGGGGACGGCGAGGTGGCGTAAAATCGCACTTTTGAACTCAAGCACACCTCGACCCATAAATTCCCCGATTTGTTTCCTGCCCGCGGCCAGCCCAGACTAGCTGGTTTGCGCGGCTCGTTTGAATGCCGTTCAAATAGGTCCCCAATGCGGCGGGGACGGTCACGGAATCCCATGACGGACATTTCGGATTTTGTCCAGCAAAGTCACAACTTTATCATACCGTGGGTAAAGCTGGCGCGCTACGCTCCCTTTGGATTGCGCCTATCCTGCTCTTGGCAGACGGACGACGACCGGCTAATCGACGGTCCCTTCCCGGAGGACGGAACCGATTTCTCTTCGTACGCCACTGGCGCTTCTACTCATATCCCTGAGCGCGATTTTCGCCGTGTGGTGGTGGCTGGCCACGCCGATCTCGCTGCCGCGCGCCCCGATCGATCCCAATGCCAAGCTGTTGTGCGTGTCCTATGCGCCGTTCCGGCACAGCCAGACCCCGCTGCAGCCGACCACGCATATCGAGGCGGGACAGATCGGCCAGGATCTGGCGGAGCTTGCCAAAGTATCCGATTGCGTGCGCACCTATTCGATCGAGAACGGCCTCGATCAGGTTCCAGGCGAGGCCGCAAAAGTCGGCTTGAAGGTCATCCAGGGGATTTGGCTCGGCAGTAATCGCTTAAAGAACCTGACGCAGATTTCAACCGCGGTGCGCCTGACCAAGGACTATCCCGGCACCATCACCGCTCTCGTGGTCGGCAACGAAGTGCTGTTGCGCGGTGAGATGACGACCAATGACCTCGCCGCCACCATCCGCTCGGTCAAAGCGCAGGTCACCGTTCCCGTCACCTACGCCGATGTCTGGGAATACTGGCTGCGCAACCGGGAAGTCTATGACGCGGTGGATTTCGTCACGATCCATATCCTGCCTTACTGGGAAGACTTTCCGATCCGGGCGAAACATGCAGCAGGCCATGTCGACGCCATCCGCAAGCAGATGGCGGTGGCCTTTCCGGGCAAGGAAATCCTGATCGGAGAGACCGGCTGGCCGAGCCAGGGACGGATGCGCGAAGGCGCGCTGCCGTCACGGACCAACCAGGCCCGGGTGGTCTCCGAGATCCTTGATCTGGCAAAGAAGGAAAACTTTCGGGTCAACCTGATCGAGGCCTATGACCAGCCCTGGAAACGCCAGCTCGAGGGCACCGTCGGCGGCTATTGGGGCCTATTCGATTCGATGAAGCGCGCCGTGAAATACCCGCCCGGCGAGGCCATCAGCAATTTTCCGCTGTGGAAGCTGCAGATGGGGTTTGGCATGGGCTTGAGCTTTTTCGTCTTTCTGGCGGCCTGGCTGACCCTGCGGCGCCGGCCCTGGACGCCGCGGATTGCATCCTGGATCGCGGTCGCCATGTCAGCGACCTCGGCGGGAATCCTGCTCGGGGTCGCCGCCGACAAGATGTACTATGAGAGCTACGGTTTTGGCGGCTGGTTGATGTGGGGCGCGTTGCTGGCGGCCGCCATCGCCTCGCCGTTGCTGTGCGCCCACGCCTTGATGTCGGGACGCGCGCTGCCGACGTTTCTGGACCTGCTCGGCCCGCGCGATGACCGGGCCCGGTCGTTCCTCGCATTGCTCCTCGGAATGGCGCTTGTCGTGACGACTTTGATCGGCGCCGAGACCGCGCTCGGCTTCGTCTTCGACCCCCGCTACAAGGATTTTCCATTCGCCGCGCTGACCATGGCGGTGGTGCCGTTTGCGACCGTGATGCTGCTCAACCGGCCGCAAGCTGGCGTGCGCCCGATCGCGGAGGCGGTGTTTGCCGCCCTGTTTGCGGGATCGGCGCTCTACATCGTCTTCAACGAAGGCGCCAACAACTGGCAATCGCTATGGACCTGCGCGGTGTATTTCCTGCTCGCGCTTACGCTGTGGCGGGCGCGGGCCGTGCAAATCCTAAAATAAGCAGCCCGATCGCTATCCCCGACAGGCCGACATTGTAGAGCACGATCCCGAATCCGGCGGCGATCAGCCCGCCCGTCAACAACACGATCGACGGCCGGATCAGGTGAAGGGTTGCGATGATCAGCGCGACCACCCCGAATACCGAATTGCGAAACAGGGTGGTTGCAAGCAGGCGGGTCTTGCACAGCATGGTCTGTAAGCCCGCATCGCAGGCCAGCGCCATGCTCGAGAGCTCGATCGCCAGATAGCGCAAATATAGCGCGTAACCGACGGTGACAAAGCCGACGATCAGGAGCCACTGCACCTGATAGGGCGTCAGCCGAAACGGGGTCTTTTTCATCGTGGGACTATGCTCGGGAATGCGGGGTGGGACAACCCAATGCGCGCTGGAAAAGCCCTCAGCCTCACCGAATGCACGAGGATCTAATTTCAAGGCACTGTAATTGTGGCATTATTGGCCAGCGCTACCGCTTGCCGAACAGCGACGACATCGTCGAGGACGATTCCGGCTTCTTCGGCGGTTCATCAATAATCACGTGCTTTGAGCTACCGCGCCGGCGCGCCACGGGCTTCGCCGCCGCCGGCGGTTTTGTGGGGCTGGCCGCCGGCTCGTCGGCCTTCATGGCGAGCCGTTGACCATCGAATATGGTCGTCTCGCACAGCCGCTCGTTCGCGATCAGGCCGGCGCAGATCTTTGCTGCCGCGGCCGCGTCATCGAGCGGTCCGGCCACCAGCCGGAGCTGCATGCCGAGCCCGTTGGAACCCTCCCTGATCACGACGATCGGCCGTAACGTCGTCAAGGCCGCATTCGCCCTCGATTTCAGAAGTCCCCGCCACAGCGCGCGCAAGCCGCTGAGCGAATTCGCGCTGCCGACATCGACGCCAAATTCGGTGCGCTGCACGGCAACCTTTGCGGGCGCGGCCTCCGATGCATCCGATCCTGCATCGTCGGCGGGCGGCGACGCAGCCACTTCCGGCAGGGGTGCCTTCTCCACGCCGTTCATGGGCTTTTCCGGTTCGATCAGCTTTGAGGCCGCGGCGTCAGCCGGCGCCATGATCGATTTCGATGCCACCAGCGGGGTTGCCGGCGTCGCGGCCGGCGGATTTGGGGCGGTCTGTTGTCCGACGGAGGCGGCGGCCACCGGGCCTGGTTGGGTGGCGGTCGTATCGGTTCCTGGCTTCTCGGCCGGGGCGGTGGCGGTCGTCGCCACCGGGGACACGGCTGGAGCCGGCGAGGGAGCGGGCGGCGTATTTTGAGTGGGCGGCTGGGGGTTCGCCGCTGCGGGTGAGGCGGGCGTGGCTTGGACGGAAGCCACCGCGCTCTGCCGCGCAATCGCTCCGGTCACCGAATCCAGCCCCTGCTCCAGGACGGTAACGCGGGTGTACAGCCGGTCGCGGTCGCTGTTGAGGGTGTCGATGGCGGATGCGAGCCGCCGCGTCTCGTTCTGGCTTTCTTTTGCGACCGACTGGATCTGTTGCGCCTGGCGCGCCAGATCGGCCGCCGCGATCTGCTCGCGCCGCCATCCGATCGAGGATTGGTTCGCGGCGTATAGCGCCAGCGTGACGGCGGCGATCGAGGCGACACCCCAAGTTCCGAGCTGCCACAACGAGCGCCGGTCGAGGGCTTCCTCTTCGGCCAAAAGCCCGGACAGGATGCCGCCGGTATTTTCGGTCTCAAAACTGCCGGCCAGTTGGTCGGAATGCTTTGCCATACGACGCTTCCGGCCCTCCCGAGGCCAAGCCGAATCACACAGCAAACATTAACAGGAAATGCGCCGTGATCTGGAATCCGGCAGCCGGCCGGGGCCGAATCAGGTTTCAGTTGCCGTCTAAACGCTTTATGACGGCGACCGCGCGACGTTGGCGCAGGATGCCAAGGACTAAAATGAGCAGCAGAACCAGCCTCACCATCGTGCTCGCTGCCGGCGAGGGCACGCGCATGCGCTCGGCCAGGCCAAAAGTCCTGCATCCGCTGGCCGGCCAATCGCTGCTGGCGCATGTGCTCCGGGCTGCCCCGAAGGGAGAAGGCGCAGCGTTGGCTGTCGTCCTTGGCCCCGACCACGGGGCCGTCGAGGAAGAAGTCCGACGCATTCGCTCCGATGCTGCGACTTACATTCAGCGCGAGCGTCTGGGCACCGCGCATGCGGTGCTGGCTGCCCGCGAGACGATCGTCCGCGGCGCCGACGATTTGCTGGTCGTGTTCGGCGATACGCCGCTGATCTCAGTCGCGACCTTTGCGCGCCTGCGCGCGCCCTTGCAAAACGGCGCCGCGCTGGCGGTGCTCGGCTTTCGCGCCGAAGACCCGACCGGCTACGGCCGGCTCCTGGTCGAGGGCGGCCAACTGGTTGGGATCCGCGAGCACGCCGACGCGACGGCTGCGGAGCGCGCGATCACGCTGTGCAACGCCGGGGTGATGGCGTTCGACGGCAAGCGGGCGCTCGAAATCATCGAAAAAATCGGCAACGCCAACTCCAAGGGCGAGTACTATCTGGTCGACGCGGTTGCCATTGTCAGGGAATTGGGATTGGAGGCGGTCGTGATCGAAACCAGCGAGGATGAAGTGCGTGGCATCAACACCAAAGCCCAGCTCGCCGAAGCCGAAGCGGTCATGCAGGCGCGCTTGCGCAAGGCGGCACTCGATGCCGGCGTGACCATGATCGCGCCGGAGACGGTTTTCCTGGCCGCCGATACGACCTTCGGCAGCGACGTCACGATCGAGCCGTTTGTGGTGATCGGTCCTGGCGTTACGATAGCGGACGGCGCGGTGATCCACTCGTTTTCCCATATCGTGCAGGCCTCGATCGGCAAGAACGCCTCCGTCGGCCCCTATGCGCGGTTGCGGCCGGGGACCTCGCTCGGCGACGGTGCGCGGATCGGCAATTTTGTGGAGACCAAGGCAGCGACCTTGGAAGCTGGCGTCAAGGTCAATCATCTCTCTTACATCGGCGACGCCCATGTCGGCGCGGGCACCAACATCGGCGCCGGCACCATCACCTGCAACTACGATGGTTTTGCCAAGCACAAGACCGAGATCGGCGCCGGTGCCTTCGTCGGCACCAATTCGTCGCTGGTGGCGCCCGTAAAGATCGGCAACGGCGCCTATATCGGTTCGGGCTCGGTGATCACGAAAGACGTGCCCGACGACGCGCTTGCGGTAGAGCGCAGCCCGCAGACCAACCGCGAGGGCGGGGCGAAGCGATACCGCGAGATGAAGACGCGGGCGAAGCCGCCGAAGGCTTGATGCGCTCTTCGTCACAGCAATGACGGGGTGAGAGATTTGCGCGCGAAATCCGACTATTCGTCCTCGGCAAATTCCGAGAAGATCGCGCGCGTCAGGCGCCAGCCGCGCGGCTTGGCGCGTTTTGCGGGTTCGCCCGGTCTGTGCTTCATGAACACCGGTTTTGCCTCTTGCCCGCGGTGCGGCGGCGGCCAGTGGGCGAGGTGGGTGCCCTCGGTCTCGCTGGCGCCGACATACAGGAAACGGCCGATTTGGGCTGGCGCGTGTTTGTCACAGGCTTGCCTCCGTATGATCGATCTTCCGGAGAAAGCGTTGGTTGCCAGTTAAGCTTTCGGCTTAACGCTGTTTCAATCCGCAATAATTATTGAGTATCTGACCCTCGGCCTTTCTCGTTAAGAGAGGCCTGCGCTAGTTTGAAAACTTTTCGGCGATTTGGGGATATTTTTCCGCATGTGCGGCATTGTCGGAATTTTGGGGCGCGGTCCGGTCGCGGACCAGATCGTGGATTCGCTCAAACGCCTTGAATATCGCGGCTATGATTCCGCAGGTGTCGCGACCCTTGAAGGCGACCATCTCGAACGCCGCCGCGCCGAAGGCAAACTGAAAAACCTGGAAACGCGACTGAAGGCCGAGCCACTCGCGGGCCACACCGGGATCGGCCATACCCGCTGGGCGACGCATGGCAAGCCGACCGAGGGCAACGCACATCCGCATGCGACCGACAATGTCGCGGTGGTCCACAATGGCATCATCGAGAATTTTCGCGAATTGCGGCAGATGCTGGAAAAGCAGGGCGCGAAATTCGCCAGCGAAACCGACACCGAAACCGTCGCGCATCTGGTCAACTCGTATCTGCTCAAAGGCGCGTCGCCGCAGGAGGCGGTGAAGGCGTCGCTGCCGCAATTGCGCGGCGCATTTGCGCTGGCGTTCCTGTTCAGGGGGCACGGCGACTTGATGATCGGCGCCCGCAAGGGCTCGCCGCTGGCAATCGGCCATGGCGACGGCGAGATGTATCTCGGCTCGGATGCGATTGCGCTCGCGCCCTTCACCGACACGATCAGCTATCTCGAGGACGGCGACTGGGTGGTTCTGACCCGCGAGGTCGGCGTGATCTATGACGCGCACGGCGCGGTGGTCAATCGCGAGGTGCTGAAATCCGGCGCGTCGTCGTTTTTGGTCGACAAGGCGAATTATCGCCACTTCATGGCCAAGGAGATTCACGAGCAGCCGGAGGTGGTCGGCCATACGCTGGCGCGCTATGTCGACATGGCGACCGACCGCGTCTTGATGCCGGTAAAGCTGCCGTTTGATTTCAATGATATTCAGCGGATTTCGATCACGGCCTGCGGCACTGCGAGCTATGCGGGATACATCGGAAAATATTGGCTCGAACGGCTGGCGCGGGTGCCGGTCGAACTCGATGTCGCCTCGGAATTCCGCTACCGCGAGGCGCCGTTGCGCAAGGGCGATCTGGCGATCTTCATCTCGCAGTCCGGCGAGACCGCCGATACGCTGGCCGCCCTGCGCTACGCGAAGGGGGAAGGCGTGCACACGCTCTCGGTGGTCAACGTCGCGAGTTCGACGATCGCGCGCGAGAGCGAGA
>Ga0209328_10000412_pt1 | contig 10571 bp, 10 predicted proteins | sample JacPinW_OM3H0_M1_FD_187954 | JGI IMG/M metagenome (GOLD analysis project Ga0209328, IMG submission 187954) | Forest soil microbial communities from Algoma, Ontario, Canada - Jack Pine, Ontario site 1_JW_OM3H0_M1 (SPAdes) (version 2) | ecosystem: Environmental > Terrestrial > Soil > Boreal... | reverse complement strand
GTTTTTTTGGAACCAAAGCGCACTGTCCGCCGATTTGGCATCTCTTGTCCGAGCTGGGACTCTGCGCTAGTTTCCGGCGCATTTTTGCCGGCATAGCTCAGTTGGTAGAGCAGCTGATTTGTAATCAGCAGGTCGTCGGTTCGAATCCGTCTGCCGGCTCCAGCTCCCTCCTGTCACGCCACGGCGGTTTCGCCGACGCGCAGGCTCATTCCCATTAATTGGAAAATGCGGTCGCGTTTTTCGAGATAACCGGCTGAATCCAAATGACGCGGACGCGGAAGATCGATATCGACCACGTCCTGAACCGTGGCCGGCCGCGCGGTCATGACCAGAATGCGATCTGCAAGTTGGACCGCTTCTTCAATGTCGTGGGTGACAAACAGGATCGTTTTCTTTTCGCTTTGCCAGATTCGAACGAGGTCGGTCCGCATTTTCAGACGAGTGAGAAAATCGAGCGCACCGAACGGCTCGTCCATGTAAATGATGTCGGGATTGGCGGCGAGTGCGCGCGCGATCTCGACTCGCTGCCGCATGCCGCCGGAAAGTTCGTGCGGATAAGCGGCCTCAAAGCCGCCGAGACCGACCATGTCGATGTAACGCGCGATGATGTGTTGGCGTTCGTTATGCGTTTCTCGGCGTAAACCGAAGCCGACGTTTTCATGCACATTCAACCAGGGAAAAACGCCGTTCTCCTGGAAAACAAAAATTCGCCGCGGATCGGGATGCTGCACCGGTTGCCCCTCGACCGTCACTTCGCCGGAAGTCGCTTTCAAAAATCCGGCGACGATGTTGAGCAAGGTCGATTTTCCGCAGCCGCTCGGTCCGACAATGCAAACGAACTCGCCGCGCGAGACGTCGGCATTAACATTTTCCAAAACGGCGATTTCATCGCCGGCGCGTTTCCCGGGAAAACGCATCGATAGATTTCGAATTGAGACGGTCGCGTCCTTCATTTCCGCCTCCCGATATAACCCCAGCGGACCTCATCAAATTTTTCCAGTTGCCGAACAAGCAGATCGAGGACGAGCCCGATCAGTCCGATCATCACCATTCCGGCGACGACGAGGTCGTAGCGCTTGCCGGCATTGCGTGCGTCGATGATCAAGTAGCCGAGCCCGCTATTGACGGCGATCATTTCGGCGGCAACGACAACCAGCCAGGCGACGCCGAGAGCGATCCGAATTCCGGTAATGATCTGCGGCAAGCAGGCGCGCAAAATGACCTGGCGGAAAAGCTCGCTGGTGCTGAGGCCGAAGTTTTGGGCCGCGCGCAGATAAACGAGCTGCATGTTCTGCACTGCGGCAATCGTCGCCACCGTGATTGGAAAAACGCTGGCCAGAAAAATTAAAAAGATCGGCGCGGCATCGCTGACGCCAAACCAAAGGATGGCCACCGGAATCCACGCGATCGGCGAGATTGGTCGCAGGATTTGAATGAAAGGATTGAACGCTTGAAACGCGCGTGAGTACCAGCCGAGGACGAGTCCCAGTGGAACGCCCAGCGCCACCGCGAGCGTAAATCCCCACGAAACGCGAAAGACAGAAGCGACGATGTATTTAAGGAGGAGGCCCTTTTGAATCAGCTCAACGATGCCGCTGGCGACGTTGCCCGGTGTCGGAAATAAATCGCTGCCCGACCAACGCACAGCTAACCCCCAGGCGGTCAAAAAAAACGCGGCCATTCCCACCGGGCGCACGATGCGCCCTAACAACGAATCCGGATCGCCGATGCGGCGCGGCCGCGGCGTCGCAGATGTCGATCTTTGTTCGACGACTGCTTCAGCGCCGGGGCTGTTCATTTTGATTCGGCTCCCATGCGTATGGTTGCACTGCGCTATCGTCGGTCACAAAGGATGCGTCGGTGTAATCTTCAAAGTGGGCTGAGCCGCTCAGGATGCCGGCGGAGCGACCGAGCGCTTCAATCTCTTCAAAGTCCGGCTTTCGGAGCGCAAGGTTTGTGTATTTCACGCGGTCGGGCGGCTTGCTCAGGACGAACGAGAGTAGCCGCGGATTTTGATTGTAATAAAATCGACTGACGAATTGGGCCGTTTCCATCCGGTGCTCCATGCTTTTGTCGATCCATTTTCCACTTTTCGCGATGCCATCGACCAGCCGCTGCACCGTGTCGCGATCGTTCTTGATCATGTCTTCATGGACGGCGAGGACGCAGGAAATGAAATTCGGCCAGACATCTTTCGTGAGCCAGAGAACGCGGCCGTAACCGTCGAGCTCGGTTTGAGCCATGAACGGTTCGCCGCTTGAGATCGCGTCCACCGCCTTGGCGTAAAGCGCGGCCGGCATGTCCGGTGGCGGCATCTCGACAAGATCGACATCTTTCGGCGTCATGCCGGCATTCTTCAGCGCCCGAAAAATCAGCAGCCGTTGATTCGAGAACCGGTTCGGCACGGCGATGCGTTTGCCACGCAGATCTTCCATCCGACGAATATCGGAATCTTTGTGCACCATGACTGCGGAGCCGTCGCGATGACCGAGATAAACAATCTTGATCGGCACGCCTTGCTCTCGTAGCGCCATCGCCATTGGCGCAAGGATGAACGTGGCCGGCGTGTAGCCGGACAAATACGCCTCTTTTAATTCCGGCCAGCCGTTGAATCGGACCGGCTCGAACATGCTGTCGCCGGTCATCTGTTTATTAATGAAATCGGTGACCGGACAGGTGAGATGACACGTCACTGGCAGAAAACCGATCCGGAATTTTTTGCCGTTCGTCGCGCGGGTTGGCCCGAATAGATGCAGATTGAGCCAGGCGTGAACGACCGTGATCGCAATCAACCAAGCAATCGCGATTAGGATCAAAACTTTCCGCATCGACATGGAACGGCATCCCTACGCAATGAGCGCGGCCTCCGCAATCTCAAAGCAACTGATAAGGATCGACATCCACGGTGGCGAGGACGTCTTCCGGCAGCGGCAATTTGTCGAGGGTTTCGCGCACGAGCCGGCTCAGCCGCATGATTGCTTCGCCACGGAGCAAAATATGAAAACGAAACTGTCCCTGCAGTTTTTCCAACGGCGCCGGCGTGGCATCGCCCAGAATAAATTCGGAGCCGAGGGATTCTTTCAAACGCCTGACCAAAGTTTCAGCTGATAATTTTGCCCGGCCTTCATGCCCGGAGCGGACCGTGATCAAAGTGGCGTGTTTGAATGGCGGGAAGTCGCAGCGTTCCCGAAACTCGAGTTCCTGTTGAAAGTAGCCCGCGAAATCGTGGTGCCGCGCAAATTGGATCGACGGACTAAACGGCGTGTAGGTTTGCACAAACACTTCACCCGACGTCTCGCCGCGGCCGGCGCGTCCCGCCACCTGAGTAAGTAACTGAAAAGTCCGTTCGCCCGCGCGGAAATCAGGAAGATGCAGCGCCAGATCGGCGTTGATGATTCCGACCAGCGTCACGTTCGGAAAATGGAGGCCTTTCGCGATCATTTGCGTCCCGACCAGGATGTCGATCTTGCCGGTGCGGAAATTCCGTAACGTTTCGCGGTAAGCCTCCTTACGAGTCATGGAGTCGGCGTCCATCCGCCGCACGTTCGCCTTTGGAAAAAAGTGAGAAACGGTCGACTCGACTTTCTCCGTGCCGAAGCCCGCGTAAATGAGCGCGTCTTTTCCGCAGGCCGGACATTTCTTCGGCACGGCGGCGGTGTGTCCGCAAAGATGGCAACTCAATCGCGCCACGTGTCGATGGAACGTGAGCGCGACGCTGCAGTTGGGGCAGTTCCGCGCTTCACCGCAATTGCTGCAGAGCAACGAGGTCGAAAATCCGCGCCGATTCAAAAACAAAATCGTCTGCTCGCGTTTCTCGAGCCGATCCGCAATCGCTTGTGACAATTTCTCCGAAAGAATCGGAGCGACCTTTCCTTTTCGCCGTTCCTGACGAAGATCGATAATCCGCATCAGCGGCATGCGCTGATCGTCGACGCGCTGAGTGAGAGCAAGCAGCTCGTATTTACCGGTGGTGGCGTTGTGATAACTCTCGAGCGACGGCGTGGCGCTGCCGAGCACAACCGCGCATTTCTCGATCTTTGCCCGCACGACCGCGACGTCGCGCGCATGATAACGCGGAGCTTCCTCCTGTTTGTAAGTCGTTTCATGTTCTTCATCGACAATGATGAGTCCGAGGTCCTTCAAGGGCGCGAAGACCGCGCTGCGCGCGCCGATCACAATTCGGGCGCGTCCGGAATGGAGCTTGTGCCATTCGTCGTGGCGCTCGCCTTCCGATAAATGGCTGTGCAGGACCGCAATTACGTCGTGCATTTCGGCAAAACGGCTCTTGAAGCGTTCGACCGTTTGAGGTGTCAGTGAAATTTCCGGGACGAGGACGATGGCGGTTTTGCCGCGCTCGAGCGCAGTCCGAATCGCTTGCAGATAAATTTCGGTTTTGCCGCTGCCGGTGACACCGTGCAACAAAATCGGTTTGGCTGTTTCGGGCGCAGCAAGCGAGCCGGTGACCTTGTTCAGCGCAAGAACTTGTTCCGGGTTTAGCTCAAGATTTGTCGTCGCAATAAACTGCTCGTCCGCATGTGGATCGCGCTCGACTGCCTCTTCGCGGAGCTCGATCAACCCACGCTTGGCGAGCGCGCGCAGCGTCTGGTTATCGAACGAAGTCTTGCGTAATAACTGCGCGGCCGGCATCGGCTTCTCGAGTTTTGCAATCGCTTCGAGCAGTTCGGCCTGGCGCGGCGCGCGCTTCCGCAAGTTGTCGATCTTGTCGCTGTCGATCTTTCCGAGGGGCTGCACGAAAAGTTGTTTTTTCCAACCGACTTCCGCGCGCCGGATTACTTGCGGCAGCAAACTGCGCATGACTGTTTCGCGTGGGCAGCAATAATAGGTGCTCATCCATTTCGCCAGCTCGAGGAGCGATTCACTGATTGAAGGAGCTTCGCCCACCAATGCTTCGATTGGCCGAATGCCTTTCGCGTCGCTTTTCTCGAGCGTAGCAAGGACGGTGGCGAGAGCGGATTTGTCGCGAAACGGAACCCGCACGCGGGAGCCGATGCCGATCCGGTCGGCCAATGTTTCCGGCACGGAGTAATCGAGCTCGCGTTGAATGGCGCGGTCGATAATCACGCGAACGTAATTAGGCTTCATCATCTTCTTGGCCGACAATTTAATTGAAGTTTAGTTCGATCACGAGCAATGAGCAGGAGCGAAATAAGATGGCCCGGTTCGCCTTAAAACTGATTCTGTGTCTGCTGGTCGCCTTGGCGGCAGGCTTCGGTTACCTCACGTTCCGGTCCGGCGATGCCCTCTATAGCTTTTACGAATGGGTCAGCCCGGCGCGATTTCAACAATACGACAAACTGATTCTGTCAGTCGCGGCGGAGCACCAGCTCGATCCCATGCTGGTGAAATCTGTCGTTTGGCGCGAGAGCCGGTTTGATCGTCAAAAATATGGAACCGCCGGCGAGCGGGGCTTGATGCAGGTCAGCGAGAAAGCCGCAAATGAATGGGCGCGCGATCACAAGATCGACAGCTTCGAGGTCGACCAACTCTTCGATCCGAAGACAAATCTTGAAGCCGGTTCGTGGTATTTGCACCGTGCGCTCGACCATTGGCAAAGCGAATCCGAGCCGTTGTCGTTTGCTCTCGCTGAATACAATGCCGGAGCGAGCCGGGTCCAGCGGTGGGTTAAAGCCGGTGGAACCACGACCAGCCAGTTTCTCGGCAACATCGATTTTCCCGCTACGCGCAAATACGTTCAATCGATTCTCGATCGCTACGCTTTTTACAAAAAGCGCGGCCGAATGTGAGCTGGCATTTTGCTTAGGCGAACTCGCTGCCAATTTTTGCGTTGAGCTGAATGACGCTGTCGATCTTGAGCGGCAGATCGGCGCCGCGCTGCTTCAAGGCTGCGATCACGCTTTCGGTTGGAATATTTCCAACGAGCGAATTTTGCGCGAACGGGCAACCGCCCAGTCCGCCGATGGCGGAATCGAATCTTCGACAGTCGACGTCGTAAGCGGCGAGAATTTTCGAGACCGCGTCTGCGAGCGTGCTGTGCAAGTGGATGCCGATTTCGCACGCAACGCTCGATTTCATTGCGGTGGTGACGACTTGCTGAATCAACGTGGCGTCCGCCATTCCGACTGTGTCAGCAAGTGAGATTGATCGAACGCCACGCTCGGCGATGCGCGCGATCGCCGCCCGAAGCTCGTGTTCGCTCCAGGGATCGCCGTACGGATTTCCAAACGCCATCGAGAGATAAACGACAAGATCGACATCCGCGTTATCGGCGCGGCGCTTGATTGCGTTCAGCGTCTCGAAATTTTCTTCCGGTGATTGGTTCTGATTTCGCCGCAGAAACGTGGCTGAAATCGAGCACGGATATCCGAGCGCCGTCACGCGCTTGGTCGCAATTGCGCGGTCAGCCCCCTTTTCATTGACCACGATGCCGATGATCTCCACATCACTCGGCGCATCGAGTTGCTCGAGAACTTGTTCGCTGTCCGCCATTTGCGGAACCGCTTTTGGCGAAACAAAACTCACGGCGTCGATATTTTTGAAGCCGGCGCTAATGAGTGCGCGAAGATATTTAACCTTCAGCGCGGTCGGGATCTGGCGCGGCAATCCTTGCCAGGCATCGCGCGGGCACTCGATTAACTTGACCGACTGGTTCGCCATGTTCGGAATCTTCGATAACGGTTCAAGGGAATGACAAAATCGCAAATCGCCGACGTTTTGCAGGAAATTGCGACGTTGCTCGAATTAAAAGACGAAAATCCGTTCAAGATTCGAGCTTACGCGAATGCCGCGCGCTCGCTGGAAACTTTCGGCGGAAATCTATCCGATCTTCAAGACGAAGAAGCGCTGGCGAAAATTCCGGGAATCGGCAAAGCGATCGCGGCCAAGGTCAAGGAACTGTCAGCCACCGGTTCGCTAAAGTACCTCGAGGAGTTGCGGGCGGGATTTCCGGCGGCGATTCTCGAATTATTTTCAATCTCCGGACTTGGCGCGAAGAAAATCAAAGCGCTTTACGACCAACTTCATATCAGCTCGATCGAGCAATTGCGCGAGGCGTGCGAGTCCGGTCGAGTGGCGCAACTGCCGGGCTTTGGCGAAACGACCCAGGCCAAGATTTGCACGGCGATCGAACAACGCGCGAAACATTCCGGTTACTTTCAATTTGGACAAATTGCGGCTGAAGCGGAATCGCTCCGGCGAGATTTAGCGGGGCATCCGGATGCGCTCCAGGTCGATGTCGCGGGAAGTTACCGGCGGCGCAGGGAAATTGTGCGCGATGTCGATCTTGTGGTCGCGACGAAAAAGCCCGCGGCGATTACGGAGTTCTTCGTCAAACACGCGCTGGTGGAATCGATCATTGCCCAAGGTCCGACAAAAACGAGTGTCCGGCTTCGTTCCGGGATCCAGTGCGACTTGCGAGTGGTGAGCTCGGCCGAATATCCGTTTGCGCTCAATTATTTTACCGGGAGCAAGGAACACAACATCGAGATGCGCAGTCGCGCGCTCCAGCGCGGATGGACCTTGAACGAATACCGGCTGGCCAAGTTGCCGCGGGATCCGAAAGCAAAAAAGGCCCGAGCTGGAAGCGCGGTCAAAAAACCGATATTTAAGATTCCAACGGTTCGCGAGGAAGCGGATTTGTATCACGCGCTTGGGCTCGATTTTGTGCCGCCGGAGTTGCGCGAAAACTGCGGCGAATTCGAAGCTGCGGAAAAACATTCCCTGCCGCGATTACTTGAGCAGGAGAATTTACGGGGGACGTTTCACTGTCACACGGTCGCGAGCGACGGCCACAATACGCTCGAGGAAATGGTGGCGGCGGCGCAGGAGCTCGGCTTGGAATATCTCGGCATTGCCGAGCACAGCAAAAGCTCGATTCAGGCCCACGGCATCGATGCGGCAAAACTGCGGTCGCAGGTCGCCGCTATTCGCAAATTAAACAAGAAGCTCGACGGCTTTCGGGTGTTCGCCGGCGTGGAGTGCGACATCTTGCGCGACGGCAACCTCGATTTCGAGGATGAGCTTTTGGGTGAACTTGATTTCGCGGTCGCTTCAATCCATTCCGTCTTCAACTTGCCGGAAGCGGAAATGACCAAGCGAATCATTCGCGCGATTGAAAATCCGTTCATCACCATCCTCGGGCATCCGACAGGGCGCTTGCTGTTGAAACGCGATCCATATCTTGTCGATGTTCCGGCCGTGCTCGAGGCTGCGGCCGCGACCGGCACGTGGATCGAACTCAACGCCGCGCCGAAGCGACTCGATCTCGATTGGCGATGGTGGCCGCTGGCGAAAGAAAAAGGCGTCAAATGCGTAATCAACCCTGACGCGCATCGCACCGAGCGATTGCAGGATTTATGGTTCGGCGTCGGAATTGCGCGCAAAGGCTGGCTGACGAAGTCCGATGTGATGAACTGCCTGCCGCTCGGCAAAATCGAATCAGCGTTGCAAGCAAAACGGAGCAAGAAAGCTTAGATTTTTTCGCGCTGGGGCAAAAACAGAGTCAGACATTTACAGGCACCGCCGGCTTTAAGGAATTCGGTCATGGGAAGCTGATGACATCGGTAGCCGCGATTGCTCAGGGCGGCGACGAGTTTGGGCGCGCCTTCGGGTACAACGATGTCGCGCTCGATCACGACGGCATTGCAACAGAAGTGCATCGCCTCGTCCGGTACGACGTCGATCAAATCGGAAACGTGTTCGCGAATGGCGTGCTGACCGTATTCGTCGAAGGCAGCGGGAAACCAAAAAGCCGCGCCGTCGGGCAACGGACAAAAACAAGTGTCGAGATGATAAAAGCGCGGATCGACCAGTTCCACTGAGACCACCAGGCAGCCGAGCATCTCTGCGACGGCACGATGAGATTTGATGTCGGAGCGGAATTTGTAACCGCAAAAAAGTGTGTCGCCGATGAAAAGTGCGTCGCCTTCGCCTTCGAAATAGTAATCTTTGGCTAACCAGGAGATTTGGAAGCCGCGTTTTTCCATCCAGCTGGCAAAATGCGGCGCTTCGCCGGCGCGCTCTTTGTGCCGAAAGTTACTTGGAATAAATTGTTTCCCGACAGCGAGTCCGGCGTTGGCTGTGAAAACCATGTCCGGCAACTTTGGTTGCGGTGGGACGAGCTCAATTTTGCAATTCAGCTTGGAAAGGGTCGCGTGCAAGCCGCGCCACTGCTCTTGCGCAACCGGCGCTTCCGCCCCGCGCGCTCGACTCATCCACGGATTGATCTCGTACTCGATGCCGTAGTAATCCGGTCGGCAAAGGAGGAGCTCGCGCATAAGATCGACAGTTACTTATCGCCGAGTTGAGGGCGGTTTACTTCTGCGCCCTGCTCTCGCAAACGCTGAATTAGTTCGTCCAACTCGGGGCGGCTCGGGGCCGTGACTTCGATTCGAGCGAAACTTTGGTCGACGCGTTTTTGGCCAATTTTAAATTCCACGATGTTGAAAGTGGCGCCACGGGTCACAATCTGATCCAAAACCTTTGGCAAGGTAAGTGAATCGATAAAATGGCCGCGTAATTCGATTGTTTCCGAAAACATCGGCAAAATTTAGCCGATGAAGCTCCGCTGCGCCAATTGCGTCGATGCGATGGTGGATCGACACTCTGGGCAAAAGATCGACATGAAAAAACCGAATGTGCGCGGATCCTCACCGGCGCGAAAGACACATCTGGCACTGCGGGAAAAATTAAACCGCAAGTCAAAGCCGCTTCCGGCGTGGCCGGTTAGCGGCCGTGCCGGAAAAGCATCGCGACACACAACTCACACGTCTACTTATGGCAAAGATTGACGGCCTCTCCGGCTTAACCAAGAAAATCGCCGCCCGACTCGCGACCAAACCGGAGATTTTCATCATCCACCCGGCGGAACTCCGGATTTTGCGATCAATCTCCGATCAGGATCTTCGAGCGCTGGCAGCGGAAAACGGCTGGCGCCTGGTCCGCCGCCTTGGCGGGCGGCAGATTGAGTTCTACAACGATGCGAGCGTGCGTGAGAGCCCGTAGCTTCTACTGATCAACACGCGGCTGTTTAGTTAATCGTGAAAGTGGCGGTGGCGACGGCGCTATTAGTCATGCCGCTCTTTACTGCGATTGCCTTGGTCGTCCAAGAACCTTTGCGTCCCAGAGAGATTTGGCCGGTATAAAGAGAGGAACTTGTGGTCGGAGTTGTTCCATTAGTCGTGTAGTACATGGTCACTCCAGCTGTCGTACAGCGCAGGCGAATGTCGACTTCCTTGGTAAAGGTTCCGCCATTCGGTGCAAAGGTGGGTGTGGCAACAACATTGGTCGGGGTTGGTGTCGGAGTTGGCGTTGGAGTCGGTGTCGGAGTTGGAGTAGGCGTCGGCGTCGGCGTCGGGGTAGGGGTAGGGGTAGGAGTAGGAGTTGGAGTTGGCGTTGGAGTTGGCGTCGGAGTTGGCGCCGGGGTAGGAGTTGGAGTAGGAGTAGGCGTCGGCGTCGGTGTCGGTGTTGGAACAGGCGTCGGGGTAGGAGTTGGGGTGGGAGTAGCTGAAGGAGTGAATGCTTTGTAAGTGTAGCTGTTCAACACCCAGGAATTGTTGACCTTGGAATAAAGTTTCACGTAAACCGTGCGCCCA
>Ga0209328_10000411_pt1 | contig 10573 bp, 10 predicted proteins | sample JacPinW_OM3H0_M1_FD_187954 | JGI IMG/M metagenome (GOLD analysis project Ga0209328, IMG submission 187954) | Forest soil microbial communities from Algoma, Ontario, Canada - Jack Pine, Ontario site 1_JW_OM3H0_M1 (SPAdes) (version 2) | ecosystem: Environmental > Terrestrial > Soil > Boreal... | reverse complement strand
TAACTGCCGCGAACCTCATGCCGGTACAGGATGAGTTTGGCCAGACCGCTTCCTTGGCGTTCGCTCGGAAATGTTATTCCGCGGCCTGCCGCACATGGCGCGCGCATGGCGTGCGCATGGTCACGAGTTCCTCGGCCGCGGTCGGATGCAGCGCCATGGTGGCGTCGAAATCGGCCTTGGTCGCCCGCAGCTTGACGGCGATGCCGAGCACCTGAACCATTTCGGCAGCGCCGTCGCCGACGATATGACAGCCGACCACGCGGTCGGAGGTCCCATCGACGACGAGCTTCATCAGCATCCTGGTGTCGCGGCCCGACATCGTCGCCTTCATCGGCCTGAAGCTGGCCTTGTAGATATCGACATGGCTGAACTGGGCGCGCGCCTGCGCTTCGGTCAGTCCGACCGTGCCGACCTCCGGCTGCGAGAAAACCGCGGTCGGGATATCGGCATGATCGACCTGGACTTGCCGCTTGCCGAACACGGTGTCCGCAAACGCATGGCCCTCGCGGATCGCGACCGGCGTGAGGTTGATGCGATGGGTCACGTCGCCGATCGCGTAGATGTTCGGTACCGACGTGCGCGAGAAATGATCGACCGTGATCCCGCCATTGCCCGGATTGATGGCGACGCCAATTTCTTCGAGCCCGAGGCCAGCGACATTGGGGTGCCGTCCGATCGCGAACATCACCTGATCGGAGGTCACGCTCGAGCCGCCGGTCAAATGCGTGGTGAATTCTTTGCCGTGCTTGTCGATCTTGTTGACGACACAGCCGGTGAGAATGTTGATGCCTTCCTTTTCCATCTCGGCGCGAACGTGGGCGCGGACATCCTCGTCAAAACCGCGCAGGATGTTTTCGCCGCGATAGACCAGGGTCACGTCGGAACCGAAACCGGCAAAGATGCAGGCGAATTCCAGCGCGATATAGCCGCCGCCCTGGATCACGATGCGTTTCGGCAACTCTCGCAGGTGAAACACCTCGTTCGACGAGATCACGTGCTCGATGCCGGGGATCGCAAGCCCGTGATTGGGGGCCCCGCCGGTTGCGATCAGCACATGGTTTGCCGTCACGGTCTCGCCGGTTCCGAGCCGAAGCGTGTGCGCGTCCTCGAACACCGCGCGCGTCTTGACGATGCGGGCGCCGGATTTCTCGACATTGGCGGTATAGGCCGCCTCCAAGCGCGCGATCTCCTTGTCCTTGTTGGCGATCAGGGTCGGCCAGTCGAAGCTCGCTTGAGGAATGGTCCAGCCGAAACCTGCCGCGTCCTCGATTTCCTGGTGGATGTGGGAGGCATAGACCAGGAGCTTCTTGGGCACGCAGCCACGGATCACGCAGGTGCCGCCCATCCGGTATTCTTCGGCGATCATGACGCGGGCGCCGTGACCGGCGGCGATCCGAGCGGCGCGCACCCCGCCCGAACCACCACCGATGACGAACAGATCGACGTCGAACTCAGCCATCTCAGCTCCGATCGAGATCAGGCTGCAAGATCAGATTTGCTTGCCGCGCTTGCGCATCTCGGCGCGGAATTCGCCATTGGCGATTTCGCCGAATTGCTGCGCCCACTCTCTCATATAGGACATGCTGAATTGAATTGCCCGTGGCTCCGCGGCCAATAATTTCTGGCCGAGCGGCGACTTGTAGAACGTGACCAGGTCCTTCAGCTCCTGCTCGGTAAACTCGTTGGCATAAACCTTCGCCATCCCGTCGCCGATCTCCTTCTCGCGGCCGGCCAGCTTCTGGGCGACGATCACGGCGACTTCGTTGAGATCCTTTTGATAGTTGAGGTTCGACTGCAGCAACTGATCCTTGGTCTGCTGGACGATGTTGGGAACGGCGTTGGCATACATCGCGCTCGCGCTTTTCATCGCCAGAATTTCCTTGGCCGCCGCGATCGCCGCCGGTGACGCGTCCTTGAGCGGAGGCGGCTGCTGCTGCGCCCCGGCCGGGAAGCCGGTCAGAGCCAATCCGAGCGCAAGGCTTGCTGCCGACAAAATTCTCAAAAGGCGCTTCATTCCAATTCTCCTAAGATTGCGGCGCTACCGCCGTTCAACAACGCGAATTCCGTTACCCCCCGCCAGCACCGCGATGCTGGCAAGGCCAATGAACAAGCCGTGCTCGACCACGCCCGGTATGGCGGACAGCAACCCCGCAAGGCGCGGAGCATCTTCTATTCGTCCGAGGTGGGCATCGACAATCCAGTGGCCGCCATCGGTGACAAAAACGTGGCCGTCCGTGCCCTTCCGGAGCACCATTTGCCCGGAAACGCCGGTTTCGGCAAATGCTATGGCCACGGCGCGCCGCGTCGCCGCGAGGCCGAACGGAACCACCTCCACGGGTAGCGGAAAGCGGCCAAGCGCTTCGACCCATTTGGAGTCATCGGCGATCACGATCATGCGATCGGACGCGGCGGCTACGATCTTCTCGCGCAGCAGCGCTCCGCCGCCGCCCTTGATGAGATTGAGCGCGGGGTCGATTTCGTCGGCGCCGTCGACCGTCAGGTCGAGCCGGTCGATGTCGTCAAGCGTGGTCAAGGGAACGCCGCAGCGCACCGCGTCGTCGCGGGTCGCCTCCGATGTCGGCACGCCGATCACATTGAGCCCGGCGCGCACGCGCTCGCCGAGCAGCTCGACGAAATGCTTTGCGGTCGAACCGGTGCCGAGCCCAAGCCTCATGCCGTCACGCACTTCTTCGAGCGCACGCGCCGCCGCCTGCCGTTTCAATTCGTCCATCGTCACGCGCAAAGCCCCTGAAGCCGCCACCGATCGGGCCACCGGTGGAGTCCGGCGCAGCCTATCTAGCGTCGTTTTGAGGGGAGGAACAGCGCCATGCGGCGGCCTAAGCTCAAATCGCGACTTATGCAGGGATCGGGAGGCCGCCGATCTTGTCGGCTTTCTCAGGGAATATGACCAATGTCGATATCCCACTTGCACGATGGCGCCGGGATCGATAGCGATCTTCGATGGCCACCGCCCGCATGATTGTTTTCGATCTCGACGGCACGCTCGTGGATACGGCGCCCGACTTGATCAATGCCCTCAACTATATTCTCCACCGCGAGGGGCTGCCCCCGGTCCCGCTGCATTTGGCGCGCAATATGATCGGCGCCGGCGCCCGCCGGTTGCTCGAACGCGGTCTGGAGTTGGACGGCCGCTCCGTCGGTCTGGAAGATATCGACCGGCTCACCAAAGACTTCATCGATTATTACGCCGCCCATATCGCTGACGCCTCACGCCCGTTCGAGGGACTGGAAGGCGCGCTCGATGAGCTCGCAGCGCGTGGGTATCGTTTTGCGGTTTGCACCAACAAATTGGAATGGCTGTCGAAGCGACTGCTCGACCAGCTCGGATTGAGCGCCCGGTTTGCTGCGATTTGCGGCGCGGACACATTTGGGGTTTCAAAGCCGGATCCTGCGATCCTGCAGCAGACCATCGCGCGGGCGGGCGGACAAATGTCCGCAGCGATCATGGTCGGCGATGCCGGCCCCGATATCGGGGTGGCCCGCCGTGCCGGCGTCCCCGTGATCGGCGTCGAATTCGGCTATACCGAGGTTCCGATCGCCGACCTCAAACCGGATCGGCTGATCGGCCATATGAGCAACTTGCCGGCGGCGGTCGAGAGCCTGTCGCTGCAGCAAAACGCCATTTAACCTATTGATTTATTGACTATATTCGAAACCATCCGCACCGGCATTAACCATTAATTAACGATGCGGGTCCGCACCGTTGCGCGGGCTTCCTGACGCTCCTATGGTCGAAACGGGGATTGTGGCTGTTGCCGCATTAGAGTGACGGATGGATCATGCGTCGTGTCATCGTGATTGCCATGGCGGGAGCTAGCTTGGCCGGCTGCTCCTCGTTTTCCTTAGATGCCTCGACGCCGCCGCCCGTGCAGCTCCAGCTCGATTCCGTGCCGGCGGGAGCCGAGGCTCGTACCTCGCTGGGGCAGAGTTGCAAGACACCCTGCTCCGTTGCGGTTACCGCCCCCGATACCGGTTTCTCAGTCAGCTACACGCTCAACAAGTATCAGCCGGCGACGGTCCCGGTGCAGGTGATCCACAGCGGAGGCGATCTGCTTTCCTCCGCCACGACGACGTTCGAACCCAATCCAGCCGTTGCCCAGCTGCAGCCGATGGGCCCACCGCCCAAGCCGATACGGAAGAAGCCGAAGCGGCCCAAAGTGCCCAAAGGCACAGCCGCGGCGCCCGCGCAGACGGATTCAGCGTTCCCCGACCCTTCGGCACCCCCGCCGCCGGCGGCGCCCCCAAGCCGCTGATCGAAGCCGCTGATCGAAACCGCTGATTGCTTGCACCGCACCAGAGCTGGTTTGCGGATTGTGCCGGGATCGTATGATGCATAGATTGTGACTGCGGAACTTTGCCCTATGTCCTCATGGCGGCTGCCGCAGTGACAAGGCCGATAGAATGACCGGATCTCTCTTCAGTCCCTCCGCATCGCTGAGCCGTCCGATGACCGATCCGTTCGGCCGGAGCATCAGCTATTTGCGGGTATCGGTCACCGATCGCTGCGATCTGCGCTGCTTCTATTGCATGTCGGAAGACATGACATTTCTGCCCAAGGCCGATTTGCTGACGCTCGAAGAGCTCGACCGGCTGTGTAGCGCGTTCATCGCCAAGGGCGTGCGCAAGCTTCGGTTGACCGGCGGCGAGCCCTTGGTCCGCCGCAACGTGATGTCGCTGGTGCGCTCGCTGTCGCGTCATCTTTCAACCGGCGCGCTGAATGAACTGACGCTGACTACCAATGGCACGCAATTGGCGCGTTTCGCCGGCGAATTGCGCGACTGCGGCGTGCGCCGCATCAACGTGTCGATGGACACGCTCGATGCCGCAAAATTCCGCGCCATCACTCGCTGGGGCGAGCTCGACAAGGTGCTCGCCGGCATCGAGGCTGCGCGATCGGCGGGCCTCGCGGTCAAGATCAACGCGGTGGCGCTGAAGAACCTGAACGAGGATGAAATCCCCGCTTTGATGGAATGGGCCCACGGCAAGGGCATGGCACTGACGCTGATCGAGGTGATGCCGATGGGCGACATCGGCGCAGGGCGCATCGACCAATATGTGCCGTTGTCGCTGGTTCGGGCGCGGCTCGCCAAGCAATACACCTTGACCGACCTCGCCGATGACACCGGCGGCCCTGCGCGTTATGTCCGCGTCAGCGAGACCGGCGGCAAGCTCGGCTTCATCACCCCGATGACCCATAATTTCTGCGAGTCCTGCAATCGGGTGCGGATCACCTGCACCGGGACGCTGCATACCTGCCTCGGCCACGAGGATGCCTCCGATTTGCGCAGGCCGTTGCGGGCCTCACCCGACAATGATCTCCTCAGCGAGGCGATCGACCGTGCCATCGGCCTCAAGCCGAAGGGCCACGACTTCATCATCGATCGCCGGCACAACCGCCCGAGCGTCAGCCGCCACATGAGCGTCACCGGCGGTTGAGCCGTTAACGCCTTCGCGTACCGCTCGACGGGGCGAATATTCCCCTTCACAATCAACAAACTTCCAATTGACGACGCCTCCGCACGCTGGTTTGGTGCGGCGGCTTTAGCTCGCTCGGCTGGATAAGCCGCTGCGCCTCACGGGCGCGGTCAAGACAGCAAAGCTGCCATTCGGGGAGGACTATCGTTGCAATCGCTCTCGCAGATGAGCCGTCATATGGACTTTGGCTCCGCGCATTCGAACCGCGGCGGCAACGGCGATGCCAGTTGAAACGATCGGCTCGCTTTGATGGCGAGCGCCGGGGAGAACGTGATGCGTCCACTGCTGTCGGCTAGCGCAGCGATCGACCTGCTCAATGAGAAGATCGGCTATATCTGCAATTTTCTGGTGCTCGCCGCCTGCGTCGTGAGCGCTGCCAACGCGATGATCCGCTACGCCTTCGATTACAGTTCGAACGGCTGGCTCGAACTGCAATGGTACATGTTCGCCATTCTGGTCATGTTCGGCGCGTCTTACACCTTCAAGCGCAACGAGCACGTCCGGGTCGAGATCTTCTATCTGTTTCTGACCGAGCGCGGTCAGCTCTGGCTCGATCTGATCGGCACGCTGTTCTTCCTGATTCCGTCCTGTCTGCTCTTGAGCTATCTGTCCTGGCCGTTCTTCCATCAAGCCTACGAAGTCGGCGAAATGTCGGGCAATGCCGGCGGCTTGGTTCGCTGGCCCATCAAGTTCGTGATACCGGCCGGCTTCGTCATGCTTGCGTTGCAAGGCGTCTCGGAAGTCATCAAGCGCATCGCCGCGCTGCAGAACCTCGTGACTATCGATGCGAAATACGAGAGGCCGACGCAATGATCACGCTGGAAACGATGCCGCCGCTGATGTTCGGCGGGCTTGTTCTGGCCATGCTGATCGGCTTCCCGGTGGCGTTCACGCTTGCCGCGGTCGGGCTTTCATTCGGGTTTTTGGCGATCCATCTCGGCTTTTTCGACCTGAATTTTCTACAAGCCATCCCGGGCCGCGTCTTCGGCAGCGTGCTTTCCAACGAACTTTTGCTCGCGATTCCCTTTTTCACCTTCATGGGCGCGATCCTCGAGCGCTGCGGTCTTGCCGAAGACATGCTGGATTCGATGGGGCAATTGTTCGGACCGATCCGCGGCGGCCTCGGCTATTCGGTCATCATCGTCGGCTTCATCCTCGGCGCCATCACCGGGACGGTTGCGGCCCAAGTCATCGCCATGGCGCTGATCTCGATGCCGGTGATGATCCGCTACGGCTACAACATGCGTTATATCACCGGCGTGCTGGCGGCGTCGGGAACGATCACGCAATTGGTGCCGCCGTCGCTGGTGCTGATCGTGCTGGCCGACCAACTCGGCAAATCGGTCGGCGACATGTATCTCGGCGCCTGGGGACCGTCGGTGTTCCAGATCGCGCTGTTCGCCGGATACACGTTCCTGCTCAGCGTGTTCAAACCGGATCATGTGCCGGCGGTGCCGAAGACGGCGCGTACGCTGACCGGCTGGCCGCTATGGCGCAAATGCCTGCTCGGGATCATCCCGTCGGCGGTGCTGATCTTTGTCGTGCTCGGCACTATGATGCTGGGTCTCGCGACCCCGACCGAGGCTGGCGCGATGGGTGCGGTCGGCGCCATCGTGCTTGCCGCGATCCATCACAAGGATTTCTCGACCGCCGGCCGCAGGATCCTCATCATCGGCGTGATCGCCTGCGGCATCGGCACCATGGTCGGAATTTTCCTGACCGAGAGACTGATCTTCAAGCTCGCCTTCGCCGTCACCTATTTCGCCGTGGTCTGGGTTTGTCTCGAGGCCGTCCGCATCCCCGATTTGCGCGGCCTGATCAAGCAAGGCTACGAGACGACGATGCGCATCACCACCATGGTGGTGTTCATCCTGATCGGCTCGACCTGCTTCTCGGTGGTGTTCCTCGGCGTCTCCGGCGGCGTCTGGCTGGAACATATGCTGACGTCCCTGCCCGGCGGCGTCTGGGGCTTTTTGATCTTCATCAATCTCTTCATCTTCTTCGTGGCGTTCTTCCTGGATTTCTTTGAAATCGCCTTCATCATTCTGCCGATGATCGCGCCGATCGCGCAGAAGGTCCTGGCGCCGGTGGTCGGCCCCGATGCCGCGCTGATCTGGTTCGGCGTCATGCTGTGCGTCAACATGCAGACGTCGTTCATGCATCCGCCATTCGGGTTTGCCTTGTTCTATCTGCGCGGCGTCGCCCCCAAGGAAGTCAAAAGCTCGGACATTTATTGGGGCGCCTTGCCCTGGGTCGGGCTGCAAATGATCATGGTGGTGCTGGTGATCGCGTTCCCGATCACGGTGACCGCTTTGCTCGACAAGCCGTTGAACGTCGACCTCAACAAGGTCAAGATCGAGGTTCCGCAAATTGAGCTTCCTCCGCTGGATTTCGGTCCTCCGGCGAAGCAATAGCGGACCTAAGCAAAACCCCCGGAAGCAGCCGCTTCCGGGGGTCTTTCGTTTCTTGCCAATGATCGGCGAGCGCGATCAACTCTGCGAGTGCCGCGCCATGAAATTGTCGAAGCCGACTTCCGCGACCTGGAACCAGGAATAGCTGTTGTTGGAGAAGTTGGTCAGCGATTCATAGACCTTCTTGAAGTTGGCGTTGGTGGCTGCGACTTCAGCGTGCAGTTCCTTGGCGGCCTTGAACGAGGCATCCATGATCGGCGGCGAGAAGGCGTGCAATTTGGTGCCGTTGGCGAGCAATTTGCGTAACGCCATCGGGTTGGCGAGATCGTACTTGGCCATCATCCAGTTGTTGGCGTAGTGGCCGGCCTGCTCGAGCACGCTCTGATAATATTTCGGCAGCGCGTTCCATTTATCCAGATTGATCATGGCGAGCAGCATCGGGCCGCCCTCCCACCAGCCGGGATAGTAATAATGAGGCGCGACCTTGTAGAAGCCGAGCTTTTCGTCGTCATAAGGACCGACCCACTCGGCGCCGTCGATCGTGCCCTTCTCGAGCGCCGGATAGATGTCGCCGCCGGCAAGCTGCTGCGGCACGCAGCCGAGTTTTTGCAGCACGCGCCCGGCAAAACCGCCGATGCGGAATTTGAGGCCCTTCAGATCGTCAACGGTGTTGATCTCCTTGCGGAACCAGCCGCCCATCTGACAACCGGTGTTGCCGGCCAGTAGCGAGGTGACGTTGTAGTTCTTGAAAAATTCGTTGAGGATTTCCTTGCCGCCGCCGAGCGTGTACCAGGCCTGATTGATGCGCATATTCGGTCCAAACGGCACGGCACAGCCGAAGGTAAAGGTCGGATCCTTGCCGAAATAATAATACGTCGCGGTGTGACCCATCTCGACGGTCGCATTCTGCACGGCGTCGAGCACCTGCAGGCCGGGAACGATTTCGCCCGCGGCAAAGGTCTGGATCTGGAATTTGTTGTCGGTGGCCTCTCCGACCATTTTGGCCATCACCTCGGCACCGCCGTGCAGTGTATCGAGCGATTTCGGCCAGCTTGTCGTCATGCGCCATTTAATCTCGGGCATCGACTGCGCGATCGCCGGCGCAGCCAGGGTTGCGGCGCCCGCCACGCCTATGCCCGTGACCTTGATAAAGTCTCGTCGTTTCATGGTGTCCTCTCCTGTTGATGTGTCGTTTGGCCTTCGTGTCGAGGCTTATCCACAGCATGGAGCATCCGGTTCCCGATTTCCATGATGAACTGCTGCCGCAACACAAAAAGCCCGGCCTTCTCTGAAGGCCGGGCTTGCGATCTACGACTTAAGACGTAGCCGTCGTTGTCATGATGAGGGAAATGCCGACCTCATTCAGCCGCGGGTGCGCGAGCGGATCATAAAACTGTCGAAAGTATATTCGGCCACCTGCCACCACAGATACTGGTCGGACCGATAGGCCTGCATCGCGTCGATCGATTTCTTGAAGTCGGCGTTCTTCGCGGAAATCTCGGCCCACAATTCATTGGTGGCCTTCAGGCAGGCTTCCAGCACTTCATTGGTGAAGGGACGAAGCTGCGTGCCGCCGGCAACGAGGCGTTTCAGCGCGGACGGATTCTGCATGTCGTAGCGCGCCGCCATCCAGCTGTTGGCATTCGCAGCCGCGTTGGTGACGATGGCCTGATAGTTCTTTGGCAGCGAATTCCACTTTTCGAGGTTGCAGTACGCGTGAATTGTCGGGCCGCCCTCCCAGAAGCCGGGATAGTAGTAATATTTGGCGACCTTCTGGAATCCGAGCTTCTCGTCGTCATACGGTCCGACCCATTCGGCACCGTCGATGGTGCCTTTCTCGAGCGCTGGGTAGATGTCGCCGCCGGCGAGCTGCTGCGGCACGACGCCGACCTTCTGCAACACCTGCCCGGCAATGCCGCCGATGCGAAACTTCAATCCCGAGAGATCGGCGACCGTCTTGATCTCCTTGCGAAACCAGCCGCCCATCTGGGTGCCGGTGTTGCCGCAGGGAAATGCGATCAAGCCGAATTTCTTGAAGAACTCGTTGCCAAGCTCCATGCCGCCGCCCTGGTACCACCAGGAATTCTGCTGGCGCGCGTTGAGGCCGAACGGCACCGACGCATAGATCGCGAAAGTCGGATCCTTGCCAACATAATAGTATGAGACGGTGTGACACATCTCGACCGTGCCGTTGGAGGTCGCGTCCAGCGCCTGCAGACCCGGGACGATTTCACCCGCGGAGAAGAGCTGGATCTGAAACTTGTTGTCCGTCATTTCGGCAACCTGTTTCGTAAAGTATTCGGAGCCGCCGTAAAGCGTATCGAGCGACTTCGGAAAACTCGACGTCATGCGCCACTTGATCTCGGGCGAAGATTGCGCGATCGCCGGCGAGGCCACGGCGGCAACCGCAGCACCGGTTGCAGAGACTTTCAAAAAATCACGACGCTTCATTTAAGGCATCTCCTTGTACGGGACGTTTCCCGGATTCCTGGAGCTGTTCGCTCGGCGAGGCTATTTCCGCCGCAACCGGAGGGCGCTCTGGCGGGGGGCTTAACACGGAAGTTTGGCGGCAGAAAACGCGACATAGGCATGACAGCACTGTTTAAACGAAAGTCGCATACGCGATCCGAACAACCGCTCAGGCCGCGGCGATAACGCCCTTGAGC
>Ga0209328_10000410_pt1 | contig 10594 bp, 5 predicted proteins | sample JacPinW_OM3H0_M1_FD_187954 | JGI IMG/M metagenome (GOLD analysis project Ga0209328, IMG submission 187954) | Forest soil microbial communities from Algoma, Ontario, Canada - Jack Pine, Ontario site 1_JW_OM3H0_M1 (SPAdes) (version 2) | ecosystem: Environmental > Terrestrial > Soil > Boreal... | reverse complement strand
CATACCTGATTGAGGCTCCAGGCAGTCTTCTCCTGCGGAATACCGGCCTTCATCGCAGCCTGACGAGCTGGGTTCTGACCCTGCCCAGCGGTGAGGACCTGGCCGAGAATGACCTCATCCACTTCGCTCGGCTCGACCTTTGCTCGTTGGAGGGCAGCCTTGATGGCGACCGCACCGAGATCATGCGCGGGCGTGTTGGTGAATGCGCCGTTGAATGATCCGACCGGCGTTCTGGCAGCCGATGCAATAACAATGTCCGTCATGGCTTCGATCTCCTTTTATGGTCGCGCACGAATTCGATCGCAAACGACTCAGGTGGTGCGTACTGTCACGTAACGGCCCGGCGCCGGCTCGATCTCCGAAAACTCTGCATTGCCGAGGGTCGCGCGTGCTGGGACCTGCTCACCGGCTTGGGTTCGCAGCCACGCCTGCCAATCCGTCCACCAACTCCCAGGTACTTCGCGCGCGGTCTCCAGCCAGCGCTCTGGCTGCTTGCCCAACTCGCCGTCGATCCAGAAATTGCGCTTGTTGCGCGACGCCGGATTGATGACGCCCGCAATGTGTCCGCTCGCCGCGAGCGTGAAACGGATGTCGCCCGAAACCATTCTGGTGGTGCAGTAGGCAGTCTGCCAGGGAACGATGTGGTCCTCGCGGCTTGCAAGCACGTAGGTGGGAACGTCGATCTGCATGAAATCGATCGGAGCCTCGCACTGCGTGGTCTTTCCGGGGATGCGCAAGTTGTTTTCGAGATAGGTGTTGCGCACGTACCAGCAATACATCGGCCCGGGTAGATTGGTGCTGTCAGCGTTCCAGTAGAGGATATCGAAAGCGTCCGGCTGGCGCCCTTCCAGATAGTTACCAACGACGTAGGGCCAGATCAGGTCGTTACCGCGCAGTGTCGAAAAGACGAAGGCGAGCTCCCGTCCCGGCATGATGCCGCCATGTCCGATCGTCTGCTCACGCGCGGCCATGCTGGCATCGTCGACCAGCAGAGCGATCTCGCCAGCGTCGCTGAAGTCGAGCATCGTCGTGAGGAATGTCAGACTTGCGAGCTTGTCCTCGTCGCGTGCCGCAAGCACGGCCGCCGCGCAACCGAGCATCGTACCGCCGACACAAAAGCCGAGGGCGTTGGCCTTGTCCGCTCCCGTCACGGCGAGCGCTACATCGATCGCGCGCATGACACCCAATTCGAGATAGTCATCCCAGGTCAAATGACTCCGATCGGCGGTGATGTTGCGCCATGAGATCATGAATACCGTGTGGCCCTGCTCGACGGCATAGCGGACGAACGAATTGCCCGGCTGGAGATCGAACACGTAGAACTTGTTGATGGCGGGCGGAATCATGACGAGCGGTCGCGCGCTTACCTCGTCGGTGAGCGGCCTGTATTGGATGAGTTGGATCAGCTCGTTCTCGAAGATGACGGCGCCCGGCGTCACCGCGAGGTTGCTGCCGACCTCGAACGCCTTCTCGTCGGTCAGCGAGATGCGGCCCTTGCCGATATCGTCAATAAGATTCTTGATTCCGGTCGCCAGGCTTTCGCCGCCCGTTTCCATGACACGCCGAAGCGATTGGGGATTGGTGGCGAGGTAATTCGAAGGGCTCAAGGCATCCAGGATTTGCCGCGAAAAGAATCTTAGCCTCCGGCGGGTCTTCTCGTCCACGGAGGAGCGTTCGATGAGATCGTTCACGTAACGGATGTTGATGAGGTAGGACTGTTTCAGAAAGTCGTGGAGCGGGCTTTTTTTCCACTCCTCGCTGGCAAAACGACGGTCGCCCTTTGCCGGTTGGATCGGTGCGCCCGCAGCATGCATCATGGTGCTCAGCCAGAGCGTGCCCATTTGCTGCATATAGTCCTGCTGGGTCTGCGCGAGTTCGGCGAACCGATGAAAATCCGCGCCGTGCTCACCCTCGGTCAGCAGCTGGGTCGCGAGGTGCAGCATCAGCGCCTGGTTTGTTTGCGCGAAGCTGGAAACGTATTCGAGCGGAACCGGGTTGTTCATCGCGTACGCCTCAATGCAACTTCACGTGCGGCTCGGTGCGCCGCGTGATGAGACGGGCCAGCGTATCGAGCGTCACCTTTGTCGGACCGTGCAGCGAATACTCGTGCATTTTGTAGAGCGAGCGGTACATGAGGCGAGCGAATAGCCCCTCGATCCATAGGTTGCCCCCTATGAGTCCTCCCATCAGGTTGCCGACCGTCGAGTACTCGCCGAGCGAAACGAGCGAGCCGAAGTCACGATAGCGCCACGGCTGCAGCGGTGTGCCGCCCAGCCGTCGCTTGATTTGCTTGACGAGATGCGTGGCCTGCTGGTGCGCTGCCTGCGCGCGGGGTGGGACATAACGGCCAGGATGGCTTGCCCACGCGCAAGCGGCACAGTCCCCCATGACGAATATGTTTTCGTCGCGCGTCGTCTGCAACGTCGGCAGCACGATCAGTTGGTTGATGCGGGTACTCTCGAGGCCGTCAAGATTCGCGAGGACATCCGGCGCCTTGACTCCGGCCGCCCAGATTACGAGTTCGGCAGGAATGAAAGTCCCGCTCGCAAGCTTCACTCCGGTCGCGCTGACCTCCGCGACCTTCGATGATGTGAGCACATGCACCCCGAGATTCTTCAGCAACTTCAGCCCGGCATTCGAAAGGCGTTCGGGCAACGCCGGTAGGATGCGATCGGCCGCTTCGATGAGATTGATCTGGATGTCCTTCTCAGGATCGATTCGGTCGAGGCCATACGCGACGAGCTGGCGCGTCGTGTAGTGCAGCTCCGCCGCCAGCTCCGTACCGGTGGCACCTGCGCCGATGATTGCCACCTGGAGCTGCTCGCTCCGCAAGGGTTGCGGCTGCGCATGCCCGCGAATGTAGGCGTTCACGAGCCGGCCGTGAAATCGCTTCGCTTGCGTGGCCGTGTCGAGAGATATGGCATACTCGCCCACGCCGGGCGTGCCGAAATCGTTGCTTTCGCTGCCCACTGCGATGATCAGTGTATCGTAACGAAAGCTCCGCCTTGGCGTGACTTCCTGACCCTCGTCATCAACATGGGGTGCAAGCCAGACCTCATGCCGGGCTCGATCGAGCCCGATCATCTCGCCAACGCGATAGCGGAAGTGGTGCCAATGCGCCTGCGCCAGGAAATCGATCTCATGCACGCCGAGATCCATGGTTCCGGCCGCAATTTCATGCAGCAACGGCTTCCATAAGTGGCTGCGCGACCTGTCGATCAGCGTCACGTCCGCCAGCTTGCGACGGCCGAGCTTGTCGCCGAGACGTGTGGCGAGCTCGAGCCCGCCGGCGCCGCCACCAACGACGATAATATGATGAGGACTGGAGGCCTCGCTCGCCATGGCCGCCCTTTCCACGCTCCGCGTGCGCTGGTCGTGCCGATACCGGTCACTCGGCAGCGATTTTGGTTGTTCGCGTATTTATTTGGGTGGCATCAACCACCGCCAAAGCAGTCATGTTGAGGATGCCCCGGACCGTCGCCGTCTCGGTGAGGATGTGCGCAGGCTGGGCGGCGCCGAGCAGGATCGGTCCAACCGTCACGCCGCCGGCGGCGGCGACCCGAAGCAGATTGTAGGAGATGTTCGCCGCATCAAGACTGGGCATGATGAGAAGATTGGCTTCCGTCGTCAGGCTCGAGTCCGGGAAGATGCGATCGAGAACCCGCTTGGATAGCGCCGCATCGCCATGCATCTCGCCTTCGACCGCCAGGTCCGGAGCCTCGGTCTGAATGAGTGAAAGGGCATCGCGCATCTTCTGAGCCGAAGGGGCGTCGACGCTGCCAAAGCTCGAATGCGAGAGCAAGGCGACGTTCGGCGTGAGCCCGAAGCGCCGGATCTCCTCGGCCGCAAGCAAGGTCAGCTCGGCGAGTTGTTCCGGCGACGGATCACGATTGACGTAGGTGTCGCAGATAAAGATCTGTCGGCCGCCGACGATCAGCATGTTCATCGTGCCCAAGGTATGCACGCCCTCGCGCGGGCCGATCACTTGGCGAAGATATTTCAGATGGTCGTAAAAAGCCCCGGAGATTCCGCACAACATCGAATCGACATCGCCTCGGCGTAGCAGCATTGCAGCGATAAGCGTCGAGCGGTTGCGCACGGCTTCCTTTGCCAAGGCCTGGGTCACGCCGCTGCGCCGCACCAGCCGGTAATATTCGCGCCACGCCGCGTCGTAGCGGGCATCGCTTTCAAAGCTGACGATGTCGCAATCATTGCCTGGCTTGAGCCTCAAACCCAGGCTTTGGATGCGAGCACCGATGACCTCGGCACGACCCACGAGCACCGGCCTCGCGAGCGCCTCGTCGACGATCACTTGCGCGGCTCGCAAGACGCGATCGTCCTCGCCTTCCGCGAGCGCAACCCGCTTGCGCGCATTTTTTGCCGCGGCGAATACCGGCTCCATGCTGGCGCCGGACTGGTACATGAAGCGCGCCATGCGTTGCCGATATTCTTCAAGGTCGGCGAGCGGTCGCGTGGCAACCCCACTGTCCATCGCGGCCTTTGCAACGGCGGGTGCGATTCGCTCGATCAGGCGCGGATCGAATGGTGTCGGGATCAGGTAATCAGGCCCAAACTGGAGACGCTGGTCGCCATAGGCTGTCGCGACCAGGTCCGACAATTCGGCGTGCGCCAATTCGGCGATGGCGCGCACGGCAGCTGACTTCATCTCCTCGTTGATCGCGGTGGCACCGACATCGAGTGCACCGCGGAACAGGAACGGGAAACACAGGACGTTATTCACTTGGTTGGGATAGTCCGAACGTCCGGTCGCGATGATTGCATCGGGGCGAACCGCCTTGGCATCTTCCGGCGCAATTTCCGGCGTCGGGTTCGCCAGCGCGAGAATCAAGGGGTCTTTGGCCATTCTCTTGACCATGTCCGGCTTGAGAACTCCGCCGGCAGACAATCCAAGGAAGATGTCGGCGCCATCGAGGATGTCCGCGAGCGTGCGCGCGGACGTTGGTCTGGCATAGCGCGCCTTGATCGGATCCATCCCTTCGGCTCGGCCTTCGTACACGACGCCTTTAGCGTCGGTGATCAGGATGTTTTCCATCAGCAATCCCAGGCTGACGAGTTGATCGAGACAGGCGATCGCTGCAGCACCGGCACCCGAGCATGCCAGCTTGACGTTGCGAATGTCCTTGCCGACGATCTTGAGCCCGTTAAGGATCGCCGCGGCGGCAATGATCGCAGTGCCGTGCTGATCATCGTGGAAGACCGGGATCTTCATGCGCTGACGCAACGCCCGCTCGATATAGAAGCATTCCGGAGCCTTGATGTCCTCGAGGTTGATCCCGCCGAAGGTCGGCTCAAGGCTGGCGACGATGTCCACGAGCTTGTCTGGATCGCTTTCATTGATCTCGATGTCGAACACATCGATGCCGGCGAATTTCTTGAACAGGCAGCCCTTGCCTTCCATCACCGGCTTGCCGGCGAGGGCGCCGATATTGCCCAGCCCAAGCACGGCGGAGCCATTGGTGATCACTGCGACTAAATTGGCGCGCGATGTGAGGGTAGCCGCCTCTTTGGGATCGTCTTTGATCGCAAGACACGCATAGGCGACGCCGGGCGAATAGGCGAGCGCGAGGTCACGCTGATTCACCAAGCTTTTGGTCGGAGTAACGGAAATCTTTCCGAATGTCGGAAGCCGGTGATATTCCAACGCGTCGCAGCGTAGTTGTTCTTCCATTGGCGTCCTCCCATTTGGCATGCATCGTCGCACAGAAGGGATGCATTATTTCTTTTTCAGCGGAGGCAGGTCGGTGCATATCCCCTCAAACACTTCGGCACACATTCCGATCGATTCACATAAAGTGGGATGGGGATGGATGGTTTTGCCGATGTCGACGGGATCGCAACCCATTTCGACCGCAAGGCAGACCTCGCCGATCAGGTCTCCGGCATGGGTGCCGACGATGCCGCCGCCGAGAACGCGATGGTTGGATTCGTCGAACAGGAGCTTGGTGAAACCCTCGTCGCGGCCATTGGCAATGGCGCGGCCGGAAGCAGCCCAGGGAAAAACCGCCTTGCCGTACTTGATTCCCTGCGCCTTGCACTGGTCCTCGGTGAGACCCGCCCATGCGACTTCCGGGTCGGTATAGGCAACCGACGGGATCTGGCGCGCTTCGAAAACACTGTTCTTGCCGGCCGCGGTTTCCGCCGCAACGTGGGCTTCGTGCACCGCCTTGTGCGCCAACATCGGCTGGCCGACGATGTCGCCGATGGCGAAGATGTGCGGCATATTGGTTCGCATCTGCTTGTCGACTTGAATGAAGCCGCGGTCGCTCACGGCCACGCCGGCCTTGTCGGCATCGATTTTATTGCCGTTGGGACTGCGCCCCACCGCCACCAGCACCATATCGTAGCGCTGCGGTTGGGCCGGCGCCTTCTCGCCCTCGAAGCCGATGCTGATGCCGTCTGTCGTGACGGCCGCGGACACGGTCTTGGTCTTCAGCATGACCTTCTCGAAACGACCGGCGTTCTTCTTCTCCCAGACTTTGACGAGATCCCGATCCGCTCCGGTCATGAGTCCATCGAGCATCTCGACCACATCGATGCGAGTCCCGAGCGTCGAATAAACGGTCGCCATTTCGAGACCGATGATACCGCCGCCGATGACCAGCATGGATTTCGGCATCTGTCGTAACTCGAGTGCCCCGGTCGAATCGATGACGCGCGGATCATCGGGGATGAACGGCAGCTTGATCGCCTCCGAACCGGCGGCGATGATCGACTTGTCGAACTTGACCACCTTGCGACCGCCGCCGTTCTTGGCCGCGACTTCCAGGTGATGCGGATCGAGGAATTTTCCGACGCCCTCCAGCACGGTGACCCTGCGCGCCTTCGCCATCCCGGCGAGGCCGCCGGTCAATTTCCCGACGACCTTCTCCTTGTGGGTGCGCAGCTTGGCGAGGTCGATCTGCGGCGCGGAATAACTGATCCCGTGGGCGGCCATCTGCTTTACCTCGTCTATCACGGACGCGGTATGCAACAGTGCCTTAGACGGGATGCAGCCGACATTGAGGCAGACGCCGCCGAGCGTCGGGTAGCGCTCAACGAGCACCGTGGTCATCCCTAGATCGGCGGAGCGAAACGCGGCCGAATAACCGCCGGGGCCGGCACCCAGAACAAGCATGTCGCACTCGTGGTCGGCTTCACCAACATGGCGCGCAGCCATCGGCATGGGCGCGCCGGGCGCAGCGCGCGTTGCGGCAGGCGCGGCCGGAGCGGCATGCGTGAGCCCCGTTTCCAGCGTCAGGATCAGGCTCCCCTCGCCGACCTTGTCGCCGATCTTGACCCTCACGTCCTTGACCGTCCCCGCGGTCGGCGACGGCACCTCCATCGAAGCCTTATCTGATTCGAGTGTGATCAGCGGGTCTTCCGGCGCGACCTTGTCACCACTCTTCACCGCGACCTCGATGATCGGCACATTCTTGAAGTCGCCGATGTCGGGGACTCGCACCTCGATGACTTCGTAGACGCCGGAGGCCGCGCCGTAGTCGGCAACCGGTGCGCCCTCACCGGTGGAGCGGCCGCCCTCCTTGATCTTCTCTCTGGGTGCGAGGCCGGCGGGCGCGACCTCCGCCTCGGCGACAAGGATGAGGGAGCCCTCGGAAACCTTGTCGCCGACCTTGACCCTGACTTCCTTGACCACGCCGTCGACCGGCGAGGGCACCTCCATCGATGCCTTGTCCGATTCCAACGTGATCAGCGGATCTTCGGTCTTGACCCGATCGCCCGGTTTGACCAGCACCTCGATGATCGGCACGTCCCTGAAATCGCCGATGTCGGGGACCTTGATGTCGATGAGGTTGGCCATCCTTCATTCCCCTATACGAGGGCGCGGCGCATGTCGGCGAGCAGGCTTGCAAAATATGCGTTGAAGCGCGCAGCCGCCGCACCGTCGATCACGCGGTGATCCCAGGAGAGCGACAACGGCTGGATGAGGCGCGGCACCGCCTGCTTGCCGTCCCAGACCATTTTGTGAAACGACCGACAGGCGCCCATGATTGCGACTTCGGGCGCGTTGATGATCGGCGTGAAATAAGTCCCGCCGATCCCGCCGAGGCTGGAGATCGTGAACGTGCCGCCCTGCATGTGATCCGGCTTGAGCTTGCCGTCGCGGGCAAGCTTTGCCAGATCGCCCATCTCCTTCGCGATCTCGGTTACGCTCTTCTTGTCGGCGTCGCGAACGACGGGTACCACAAGTCCCTGTGGGGTATCGGCGGCAAAGCCGATGTGGAAGTATTTTTTCAAGATCAGGTTGTCGCCGTCGAGTGAGGCATTGAACTCCGGAAACTTCTTCAACGAGGCGACCGCCGCCTTGATCATGAAGGCGAGCATGCTGACCCGCACGCCGGATTTTTCGATCTCCTTGTTGAGCCTGACGCGAAAATCCTCCAGCTCGGTGATGTCGGCCTCATCGTGATTGGTCACGTGCGGGATCATCACCCAATTGCGATGAAGGTTCGCGCCGGAGATCTTCTTGATACGCGAAAGCGGCTTGCTCTCGATCGGGCCGAATTTGGCAAAATCGACCTTCGGCCACGGCAGCAGATCGAGCCCCGCTGCAGCGGCGGCAGCAGGCGCGCTCGGTGGAGCGGCCGGCGCAGGAACTATGTCCGCGGGCAGGATGCGTCCGCGCGGCCCGCTGCCCTTGAGCGCACGCAGATCGATGCCGCGCTCGCGCGCGAGCTTTCGTGCCGATGGGCCGGCATAGGGAATATCGAAGGCTGCGTCCGCCACGCTCGGCTCGGCCGGCGCGGGCGACGGCACCACGATCGCGGGCGCTGCCGCGGCGGGCGTCGTTGCGGCCGCGGGTGCCGGGGCCATCGCAGAGGCGGCCGCCTGCGCCGCCGACGCGGCATCGGTCACGAGCGTGAGAATGACCGTTCCTTCGTTTACCCGGTCGCCGAGCCTGACCTTGAGCTCCGAAACGACACCCCCGAGCGGCGACGGCACCTCCATCGAGGCTTTGTCGGATTCAAGCGTAACGAGCGGCTGTTCCGGCTTGATCGTGTCGCCGGGCTTGACCATGACTTCGATGATCGGCACGTCCTTGAAATCGCCGATATCGGGAACGCGCACTTCCGCTACACCCGCCGGCGCGCTCGTCGGCGCTGGAGGCGCCGATACAGCAGGTTTTACCGGCTCGGTCTTTGCGCGCGCGCCATCGACCTCCAGCGTTAGGATCGGGGTGCCTTCGCTCACCTTGTCACCGAGCTTGACGGCAACAGTTTTGACGATTCCTGCCGCTGGCGAGGGGACCTCCATCGAGGCCTTGTCCGACTCCAGCGTGATCAGCGGATCTTCCGCTTTCACCCGGTCGCCCGGCTTCACCTGAATCTCGATGATCGGCACGTCGGTGAAGTCGCCGATGTCGGGAACGCTAACTTGTGCAATCTCACCCATCACACCTCCCCCGACCGTGACCGTCACTTGTCGAGACCCCTGTTGCGCGCGCGAGCGGATCGCATCTAGGATCTCGTCATGTCTTCCACGGCGCCGGTTTTTCAGCATTGATGCCGTACTTGGCGATTGCGGCCTCGACCTTCGTCGTGGAAAGCGTTCCGTCGTCCGCTAGCGCTTTGAGTGCTGCGAGCGTCACATAGTGGCGATTGACTTCGAAGAACTTGCGCAGCGCGACGCGATAGTCGCTGCGGCCGAAGCCGTCGGTGCCGAGACACACATAACGCTTCGGCACGTAGGGTCTGATCTGCTCAGGGAACGCGCGCATATAGTCGGTTGCCGCGACAACCGGCCCGTCGCGCCTGGCCAGGCATTCTTCCACGTAGCTCCGGCGCGGCTTGCTCGCGGGATGCAGCAGGTTCCAGCGCTCCGTCTCCAGGCCCTCGCGGCGCAGCTCGTTGAAGCTCGGGCAGCTCCAGATGTCGGCGGCGACACCGAAGTCGTTCTCCAACAGGTCCGCGGCGGCGATGACCTCGCGCAGGATCGTGCCGGAGCCCAGAAGCTGCACGCGCGGCACGTTTTGCCGGTTCCCTTCGCGCAATAGATACATGCCGCGCCGTATTCCCTCCTCGGCGCCGTCAGGCATGGCCGGGTGGGGGTAGTTTTCGTTCATCAGCGTGATGTAGAAGTAGACATCTTCCTGATCCTTGAGCATGCGGCGCAGACCGTCCGCAATGATGACCGCGACCTCGTAGGCGAACGTCGGATCGTAGGCGACACAGTTGGGAATGGTGGCTGCGAGCAGATGGCTATGGCCGTCCTCGTGCTGAAGCCCCTCCCCGCTGAGCGTGGTCCGTCCGGCGGTTCCCCCCAGCAGGAAGCCACGGCAGCGCATGTCGCCTGCCGCCCAGGCCAGATCGCCGACGCGCTGCAGTCCAAACATTGAGTAATAGATGTAGAACGGGATCATCGGCACGTTGCTGGCGCTGTAGCATGTTGCCGCCGCGATCCATGACGACATCGCTCCGGCCTCGTTGATGCCCTCCTGCAGCATCTGACCGGACTTGTCCTCGCGGTAGTACATGAGTTGGTCGGCGTCCTGCGGTTTATAGAGCTGGCCGACCTGCGAGAAGATGCCGAGCTGGCGAAACATCCCCTCCATGCCGAAAGTGCGCGACTCGTCGGG
>Ga0209328_10000409_pt1 | contig 10623 bp, 6 predicted proteins | sample JacPinW_OM3H0_M1_FD_187954 | JGI IMG/M metagenome (GOLD analysis project Ga0209328, IMG submission 187954) | Forest soil microbial communities from Algoma, Ontario, Canada - Jack Pine, Ontario site 1_JW_OM3H0_M1 (SPAdes) (version 2) | ecosystem: Environmental > Terrestrial > Soil > Boreal... | reverse complement strand
TGCTCCAGTACCAGAATGAAACTGGAATCACGCTCTCGCCCTTTCGTTCGGATGCATACCACTGCACCAGAAAGCGCATCGAGAACGTCACGTTCCCGATCAAACCGAGGATCACGAGATAATTCCAGTCCAGGCCAAGAAAACGATGTTCGTGGCCGAACCATGTCACGGCGATAAAGATTGAAGTATTCATGGGCAATTGAGCGATTCGGCGATTTCGTAACGTAATTTTCTCGATTTCATCCAGCGGACTGCGAGCAAATCGCGAAAGGATTTGAACAGACGATTCCAAACACCGTAATGACTTTTTCCGGCGTGTCGCGGATTGTTCGACACCGGAACTTCGCTGACCGTGAAACCTTCCATCTTGATCAACGTTGGAAGAAAACGATGCGCACCGTTGAAGAATTTGATGTTGGCAATGCATTCGCGCTTGAACACACGATAAGTGCAGCCCGCGTCGGTGATGTTCTCACCGGACAATTTATTGCGAACCCAATTGGCAATTCGCGACGAAGCAATTCGAAGCCAACTGTCTCCTTCACCGCGCGTTTCAACCCGCGTGCCGCACACGCAATCGGAGCCGCGCAGCGCTTCCATCATTGCCGGCAAATCCTTCGGATCGTTCTGTAAATCGGCGTCGAGCGTCGCGATGTAGCGGCCGCGCGATGATTGCATTCCGGCCCAGCTCGCAGATGATTCGCCGCAATTGAATTTGAGACGTTGCGCACGCAAACGCGGATCGGTCGCGGCCAGCTTCTGCAACACGCTCCATGAATCGTCCGTGCTGCAATCGTCTGTGATCACGACTTCAAAGTCCAATCCGAGGGGGTCGACGGCTGCGTGAATTGCCGATAGAAGCGGCCGCAGGTTCTCCGCTTCGTTGTGACAGGGAATGACAACGCTCAATTCCGGCGTGGTCATTTCTTGCCGAAGAATTCGACGATCGCATCGCAAACATAATCGACATCTTCCATCGGCAGATCGCCGTAAATCGGAAGCGAAAGAATTTCATTCACGGCCGATTCTGTTTTCGGCAACCGCGGCAAGTCGGAATAAAGTTTCATGGTAGCGGGCTGTTGATGATTGGGAACCGGATAATGAATTCCCGTGCCGATGCCTCTGCTTTTCAAAAACGCAGCCAACTCATCGCGCCGCTCGGTCTGGACGACATACATGTGATAAACGGCGCGCGCCCACGGTCGCTCCGGCGGGATTCGCACCATGCCTTCCAAGCGATCGTTGTAGCGGGCCGCGACGTCGCGCCGATGCTCATTTAAGTTGTCGAGGTTACGCAACTCGACCCGGCCGATGGCCGCTTGAATTTCATTAAACCGGAAATTGTAGCCAACGAAGTCGTGCACGTACTTTGAGCTTCGGCCATGATCCCGCAGCATTCGTAGTTTGCCGGCCAACGCTGAATCGTTCGTCGTGATACAGCCGCCATCGCCCATGACGGTGAGATTCTTCGACGGAAAAAATGAAAATGCGCCTGCGCCGGCGATGGAACCGACGCGTTTGCCGCGATACTCCGCGCCAAACGCCTGCGCACAATCTTCCACCACCCAAAGCCCGTGTTTCTTCGCGGCCAGGAAAATCCCATCCATGTTCGCGGAATGCCCATAAAGATGCACCGGAAGAATGCCGACGGTACGCGCAGTCATCGATTCCTCCAGAAGATCGACATCGATGCAGTAGGTCTCGTCGATGTCGATGAAAACCGGCCGCGCGCCGCGATGAATCATCGGCTCGATCGACGGAAACGCAGTGTGCGACGGAACAAGAATCTCGTCGCCCGGACTAACACCCATCGCGTGATGCAGCATCACAGCGCCCGTCGTCCACGACGAACAGAGCACCGCTTCTTTCGTCCCGACGTAGGCCGCGAGCTCGGCTTCGAACGCTTCGCACTCCTTCGCCAGGATGTACCAGCCGGAATTCATCGCACGAATGCCGGCTTCGCGGACTTCGTCGTTCACAAAAACGCGGGATAACGGGACCTTTTTCATTTTGTTCGATCGCGGCTTACTCGGAGATGTCGATCCACTTTCCAGTGCGCGCCGATTCGATCGCGGCTTCGACAACTCGCACGGCTTCCATTCCATCTACGCCGTCAACCAACGGCCTGCTTCGCGTTTGAATCGCATCGAGAAACGCGGCCAGTTCCGCGCGCAGCGGTTCTTCGGGAGAAAACTCGAGCTGATGCATCGCACCTTCCATGGCTTTTATTTCCGCGCCATCCCTAACGTGCCGGTTTTCGAATGTCTTAATTTTGTATTGCGCCACGTTGTAATCGCACACCGCGGAAGAATCCTTACCCACGATCGTCAGCTGGCGCATTTTCCCCGGTAAATGGTAACCGGCCTCAATCGTCGCCAAAATCGGAGCGCCACCGCGGCCATTGTATTCCAGGACAATGAGCGATTCGTCGTCCATCTCGCCGTCGCGTCCCAGAAAATTCCGCATCACCGCATGCACGCGTCGCGGCGATTTTCCGAGAAGAAACTTGAACAGATCGATAAAATGGATGCCGTCGGCAAAAGTCACGCCCGTGTCCTGCCGCGGACGCTTGAAGCCGCTGAAATTGGCGCGCAACATTTTGATTTCACCGAAGCGCCCTTGCGCGATCGCGTCGCGCATCCAAACCGAAGCCGGGTCGAACCGGAAAATGTGTCCGACCTGCAAAATCAGTCCGTTGCGTTTCGCCAACTCCGTCAATTCTTTCGCGTCCGCCGATTTTAGACTGATCGGTTTTTCAACGAACACGTCCTTGCCGGCTTCGAGCAAGTCGCGGCAGATTTCAAAATGAGTCTGCGCCGGAGTAACAACAACTGCGGCATCGACGATGGGAAAAAGCGAGGACGCATCCGCGCTGCGATGACTCTGCGAAACGCCGGAAGAACTCAACCGCCCCGGATCGCGCTCGGCCACAAAAAGGTCGAGCGGCATCGATTGCAAAACCCGGAGGTGGTTCGCACCCCAACGCCCGAGCCCGATTAGAAGAATTCGTTTCGCTTGTTGCATCTGTTACCGCTGATCAGCAAAGTCCGTCATTTAGCGCGCAGCATTAGGTGGCAGGCGATTGACACACTTTCTGGACTGGCCTCCACCGCCAGAATATCACAAATGCGCGAGCGATGCCGCTCTCGAAAAGTTTTGTTGTGGAGGCCAGCGCGCAAAGTGCGCCAACATACCGGCTCAAGGCCGTTATCGCCCCGCGTGCTACGCCGCGCGACGCTGTAGATTTTATTGTCATATGTCAACGCCGGATGCTATCACAGCGCAGCAGACGCGAGTAGGGTACGCGGGTCGAGCGCTCGCGTGCGGAGCTAAGCGTGGCCGCCGCTGGACGGCCCTGCGAGCCTCTGACAAGCCAAATGTGCTCTCGCACCCTCCTCCGCAGTCCACGCGCCTGACGTGTAGTGTTATAGATGCGGTAATCTAGTAATGAGATTCTCACGCAAGCTCCAGAAGTTACTTTCAACCGAGCTCTTCGCCAGTGCGTTCGAACATCTCAGCCGATTAACGCACCCGGTCAATAAGCGCCGCATTCTCGACACGCTTGATCGCGCGGAATTCGACAAGCTACGCGAGCAATATCCCTATCGGCCAGGCTCACCGCGCATCAACCGTTTCGAGGATGTCGTCTATTGGATCGAGATCAATATCGAGCGCTTACAGGATCTTTGGCTCGATCGGGCGCCGCCGATGCGCATTGTCGATCTTGGCTGCGGCGCCGGATACTTTCTCTACGTCTGCAAATTTTTCGGCCACGACGTCCTCGGCTTCGATACTGATAGCGAGCCGCTTTTCCGCGCGACGACGGCGCTGCTCGATGTTCCGCGCGTCATCGGCCAGATCGAACGACAAACTCCCCTGCCTGATCTCGGACCTAGGTTCGATCTCGTGAGCGCGCACCGGATTTGTTTTCACCGGATCGGCCGCGTCCGCGAAGGTGTGGAATGGTCACCCGCCGATTGGGAATTTTTCATCAACGACATTCGGACGCGGTTCCTCAACGAGAACGGCCGGTTGCTTCTCGATTTCAATCCGCGTCCGGACGGTTCCCCTTTTTTTACTCCCGAGCTGCGCAAATTCTTTTTGTCGCAGGGCGCGAGGATCTTTCGGTCGAAAGCGCTGTTGGGCGTTGATCCAAATCACCGCCCGCAATTCAAACAAGTCAGGTAGCGGCGGTTCAGTGAACCGCCCTTACCTCCAGTCCGAGCAATCCCAGCCGAGCATTTGCTCGATCTTTGTTATCTCGGCCGAGAACGCCTCGGAAAGATATTTTCGTTCGTCCGGCCTCATCGCGCGCTCGTACGGAACAATGTTTCGATCTTTGTCGCGAACACGACGCAACGGCTTCACTCCGAGAAATTCAAAAATCTCATCCAGCGTCTCCTGCTTTCGATCGCGAAAATTTTCAAACTTCACGATCTCGACTTGTTCTCGCGGAAAAAATTTGAAGACACCATCGAGCTGGTCGGAATAAAAACCGCGATCGACATAGGCAAAGCGCCGCGACTCGATCGCCAAAGGCTGCGCGATTCGCCGCGGTTCTTCTTTGAGCGCGTCCAAGAAGTCGAGCGGTTCCCGGTCCTTGAAGCGTTGCATATTCCAGTGCGCGAACGCGCGATCGATTGGATTTCGCAGCAAGATGATGAGTTTGACCTGCGGATTGTAATTTCGAATCCGCTCCATCACGGGCTTCCAATACAAGTAACTCGGCGTGCACTCACCGGCGATTGTCGATCTTGGGATTGGCCGGAAATGGCGATGCAGCAATTCGTAATCGACCGGGCGCGAGAAAGTTTCCTCGTCATCGAAGAAATGCAGCTCCTGCCGATCCGGTAGCGCGATCTGCGGATGCTTCCTTAAAAAGTAGTGCAGCGCAGTCGTGCCCGACTTTTGCGCCCCGGCGACAATAAAATCGAGCCGCTCCACCTTTCGACGTCTAATGCCAAACACGTGTCCAATCGTGATACTGCTGTCGCTCGATGTCCACGGTCGAGTTCCCTCGATCTCAGATGCCACAACTTTTTGTAACCGATAACGGCCACCCGCGGTCTTGGATATTATGGTGCACGGACTAGCGAGGTTGATGTCAGCTGCGCTCACGGTCATTGAATTTGCGATCGTCTTGGCGGTTATTCTAGTTCTCGGCGCCACGGCCATTCCTGGGCTGGTTCGAATCCGTCGGCGCGGCTAGCGATGCCGGCCTGACTCGCTTGTCGACAATCGCATCGCGATTATCGTGGCGAATGCGAAAATTTTTGGCCGCGACCTTTTGCGGCTCAATTTTGCTCGCCGGTCTCAGCGATCGCGCGTTTGGCGATGAGGGAATGTGGCTCTACAACGCGCCGCCGACGAAACAGCTCAAAGAAAAATATAATTTCGAGCCGAGCAAACCGTGGCTCGATCATCTCCAAAAATCGAGCGTGCGTTTCAGTTCCGGCGGCAGCGGTTCGTTTGTCTCCGCCGACGGCCTGGCTATCACCAACCATCACGTTGGCGCCGATGCGCTCCAGAAATTCTCTGATGAGCAGCACAATTATCTCCGTGACGGCTTTTACGCGCGAACACGGACCGAGGAAAAGAAATGCGTCGATCTTGAGCTCAATGTCCTGATGTCGATCGAAGATGTGACGGCGCGCGTGAACGGCGCGGTTAAACCGGACATGACGAGCGAGAAAGCCTCCGATGCGCGCAAAGCGGTCATCGCCGCGATTGAAAAAGAGAGCAAAGACAAAACAGGTTTGCGCTCGGACGTGATCACCCTTTACCAGGGCGGCGCGTATCATCTTTACCGCTTCAAACGTTACGATGACGTGCGCCTGGTCTTTGCTCCCGAGCAACAGATCGCATTTTACGGCGGCGACCCGGACAATTTCGAATATCCGCGATTCGATCTCGATATCTGCATCTTTCGCGCTTACGAAAACGGCCAGCCGGCGAAGATCGAGAACTACCTGAAAATGAATCCGCGCGGGCCGGCCGACGACGAGCTGACGTTTGTCAGCGGACATCCCGGCAAGACGGACCGGCAACTCACGGTCGATGAACTGGCCGACATGCGCGACCGCTTCCTGCCCTATGTCATCGGAATGTTCAAGCAGCGCGAAGTTTTACTGCACAGCTTCGGCGAACGTTCTTTCGAAAATGAGCGACGCGTCCGCGAAGATTATTACGGGGTCACCAACAATCGTAAGCGTTACGATGGTTATCTCGCCGGGGTGCTCGATCCGGAAGTTTGGAAAGCACTGCAAACGCGCGAGCAAAAATTGCGCGACGCAATTTCACGCGATCCGAAGCTAACATCGACAATGGCCGCCTATGGTCGAATCAAGAAAGCGCAGGCCGAGATCGTAAAGAACGCTCGCGTTTACAACTACTTCGAAATGGAGCGACCCAGAACGACGTTCTACCGGGAACCGCGCGCGTTCTACAGCACGCTGTTCAAATACGCGCGATTGCTTGTCCGAGCAGCGGACGAGCGAACCAAACCGAACGGCGACCGTCTCGAAGAATTTCGGGACAGCTCGCGTGAATCGCTCGAGCTAAATCTTTTCTCAACCGAGCCCGTTTATGAGGACGTCGAACTGCTGACGCTCACGGATTCATTCACCGATCTCGCCGGCGCGTTCGGCGCGAGCGATTCGCACGTGAAAATGGTGTTGGGTGACAAATCGCCGGTCGAACGCGCATCTCAGTTGATTAAAGGAACGCGGCTGAAAGATGTCGCGTTCCGCAAAAAGCTTTACGCCGGCGGCAAAGCAGCGATCGATGCCGCGCACGATCCGATGATCGATCTGGCGCGCGCGATCGATTCAACTGCGCGTCAGGCCAAGAAAGTTTTCGAAACACAGGAAGAAATTAAACAGCAGGCTTACGCCGAGATCGCCAAGGCTCGGTTCGCGATTGAAGGAACGAGCAATTACCCCGACGCGACTTTCACGCTTCGTCTTTCTTACGGGACAGTGCGCGGGTACGAGGAAAATGGAAGGCAAGTTCCGGCGTTCACGAATTTTCAAGGGATGTACGATCGCGCGGCCAAGCACCAAAACAAAGAGCCGTTCGATTTGCCGCAACGTTGGATCGACAAGAAAGAGAAGCTGGCGCTAACCACTCCGTTCAACTTCGTTTCCGACGCCGACATCATCGGCGGGAGCAGCGGCAGCCCGGTCGTGAACAAAGCCGGCGAATTCGTCGGAATCATTTTCGACGGCAACATTCAATCGCTGGTGCTCGATTGCATTTATACCGACAAACAAGCGCGCGCCGTCTCAGTCGACTCCGCGGCCATCATCGAAGCGCTACGAAACGTTTACGACGCGCAACCGCTCGTCGATGAATTGGGCAGCACGAAGTAATAATTTCCGTAGGCGTTCCTGTAAGACGCCGGTGTTCTTGGCGGTGGCAGCTTCTCGAGTTAGAACCGCACTCTAAGCCCGCCCCGGCCGCCTTGTTCGAGATAGCTCGCTTGGCCAACTTGGGCGTCGTAATCGAGGAAAAGCGTGAAACGGCCGTAGAAGGTAGCATTGAGGCCAGTGCCCACCAGGGCGGCATCACGCTGCGGATCGGTCGTGTGCACGGTAAAGGGACCGAGATCGGCGTTGATAAACTCCGCGGTGATCGGGCGACTGTCATCGAGAAACTCGTGCTGCCAGGCGGCACGCGCTTCCAATGCAACTGCCACACAGCTGTTGATCGGTTTGCGGAAAGTAAGGCGTCCGCCCAGCCGCGAACGCAGTGAGTCCATCGTCTGATCGCGCACTGCAAGGTCCGCCGCTCCCGCTTGCGTTTCATCGAACCTGTTCACGTCCAGTCTCACATATTGTAGACCGGCCGTGGGAGCTAGCGTTAAGGCCTGGCTCACGTGGAAATCATAACCGCCGTCCAGGTTCCCGGAAAACTGGTCACCAGAGGTATTTCCATGGGCGACTCGATCCTGCATTGGCGGACAATCGAGAAATGGAAGCGTAACTCGTCTGCTGTCGTAATCGTTGGTCGAATAAGTGGCGAGCCCGTTTGCGTACCAAGGGCCATGTTGGAACCCGGCGTAAACACCACCGCTATAAGTGTCCACCTTCACGTTACTGCCTTGGGTGTCCAAATCCGAGTTGGTATGTCCGTAACTGAAGACCAAACCTGCCACCAGCGACTTGCAAAGTCTCGCGTCCACGCCCGCCATTAATCCCGCAGTAGTAAAATTGGCGTCTTCTTCCAAGTCTGCGTTGCGGCCATCGACATTGCCTTGGATGATGTCTCCGCTAATGAATGCGCCAAAGCGTTTCTCTTTCTCAGGCGTCGGAAGCTCGACCGTCTTGCCATCGTTGCTCCGGGCCATCACCACGTTCTTGCCGCCGTCATCTTTGCTAAAGCCCAGGTGGCTCTCGATTTTGGAACTGGCAAGCCGCAGGCAACTGGTGTCGATGCTATCACTGCCCTCGCGCAGATTGTTCAGGCGCGCGTCGATCCCCAGCGTGTTGAAGTTGGCGTTGGCCACCGCGATATCGCCGTAAAGCTGGTAGCGCTGCGGAGAAAGTTGATTTAACGCGTCGGGAACATCCCCGCTAGTGTCAACCGCGGCCAGCAGATTGCGCCAATCATCGGACGGCGTAGATGTGAAACCGTCCAGGTTTCTACCGATTGCCTTTTGGTTCTTGGTGATCCCCTGTTGCTGATAAGACGTGGTATTGACGTCAACGATGATGTCGTCCCACTGATACGTTTCGCCGCGGAAGGTAAAGCTGCCGCTGCTATCCAACCCGTTGAGAACTCCCATGGTGGTCAGCTGCGCGCGCAACGCTGCCGCTGCTGCCTTGTTCACTCCGGAGAACGCGAAGTTTAGAACGTTGCTGTTGTTCGCACCGCCCTCTCCTTCAACCAAGCCGTGGATCACGGAAAACCCGCGCAGGTTCACTGTGTTGTTGCTCGCGCCATCGGTGATGAGGATCGCGTTTGGAATCGGGGCGAAGCCATCAAGGCCTCCAGAGATGTTGCCCCAGTTGTTGATGGTGACGTTATCGACAGTCGAGTGAATACCGGCGCCAGCCTCACCGCCATCGCCCGCGTCACCACCAGCGATGGAGCCGAAGTTATTAACGACAATGTTACTACCGAAACCTCCGTCAAAGAAAATACCATCACCGCCGTTGCCAAAAGGACCTCCGCTGTCTGTGCCACCGGGATCGGCACCTTCGCCTCCGGCGACCGAGCCGTAGTTTGTGATGGTGATGTTACTGAGATCCGCAGCGTCGAATCCGGACGCGCCGGGGCTGAAATAGATTCCCGCGCCGCCATCACCGCCATGATTAGGAAAGTCGGTCTCTGTATTCCCGTCGCCTGCGACCCCTCCATTGCCTCCCGTTATGCTGCCAGTCCGGCAATTGAAGATCGTAATGTCGCTGATATCACCAGTAGTGGAAGTGAACGCAATTCCGTGCCCGCCGTTTCCACCGTCATTCCCGCCGAGACCAGTTTCCGAATCGCTATTGTTGGCGGTGCCGCCATCGCCCCCCGTAATCGTGCCATCGTTGATGACGGTAACTCTCCGGATGTCATCACTGTAACCGACATCTTCAACGTCGCTTACGGTTAAGCCGCCATGGAAATTAATACCGTTGCCGCCAGTGCCTCCGGTATTGATGATGTCCCCAACCGCACCGCCTCCGTCGCCGCCCGTGATTGTCCCGAAATTTCTCAGGAAGATATCCGTGATGTCCCCCGTGTAGGAAACGAAGGAGACGCCGTGACCGCCATTGCCACCCACACTGCCTGCGTCGGGTCCTTCCTCGCCTTGCCCACCTCCAAGATCCAAAGGCGAGTCTGTCGCGGCGCCATTCTCGCCATCACCCCCGCCGCCTCCGGTAATAGTGCCGCGATTAATTAATGTAACATGATTGATATTGTTCTTGATGCTCGTATCCGGAAAATCGTCGCCGTCGTCAGTAATGTTGACCCCCGCGCTGAAACTAATACCGTCTCCGCCACGGCCGCCGTGGGGATCATCAGTACTACTAGAACCACTTGAAGCGCTCCCGCCATCGCCGCCGGTGACCGTACCACCTGCCTTATTAATTAAGGTGACATTGGTGATGCTTCCAGCGATGAACTCATCGGCGTCGGTTTCGCTGCCCGAACTAAAGAAAATACCGTGGCCGCCATCGCCGGCTTTCGGGTCCCCAGTCTCGATGTCGGTAGTGATGGTCGTGATGTTTCCGCCGTTGCCGCCCGTAACCGTCCCGGAATTTTCCAGCGCGACATTATTGATATTCCGTTCGGCAGTGAGACCAATGCCGTGACCACCGTTGCCCCCGATCGAGTCATCGCTCGTGTCGTTGTTATTGCCACCGTTTCCCCCGGTGATCGTACCCTCATTTTCCAGCGAGATATTGGTGAGATCGAGGCCAGCTTCCAAAAGCACGCCGTTGCCGCCGTTACCGCCTTCGGTGAAAATTCCGCCGGTGTTAGTTCCGCCATTCCCGCCTGCGATCGTACCGGAATTTTCTAGTTCGATGGCGGTTATATTACCGCTAAGAGACTCCAAGAGAACGCCGTTACCGCCTTCGCCACCGATAGAACCTTGGGCGCTGTCGCTGGGAACGTCGAAACCGTTGCTGC
>Ga0209328_10000408_pt1 | contig 10635 bp, 6 predicted proteins | sample JacPinW_OM3H0_M1_FD_187954 | JGI IMG/M metagenome (GOLD analysis project Ga0209328, IMG submission 187954) | Forest soil microbial communities from Algoma, Ontario, Canada - Jack Pine, Ontario site 1_JW_OM3H0_M1 (SPAdes) (version 2) | ecosystem: Environmental > Terrestrial > Soil > Boreal... | reverse complement strand
GTCACCCTCGAAGACCCGATCGAGTACGTCCATCCCAAGAGCAAAGCCACATTCAATCAGCGCGAGCTCGGACACGACTTCAATAATTATCCCACGGGATTACGAGCCGCGCTCCGTCAGGCGCCGAAAGTCATTCTCGTCGGCGAAATGCGCGACCGTGCCACAGTCGAGATCGCAATGATGGCGGCCGAAACCGGCCATTTGGTTTTAAGCACGCTGCATACTGTCGATGCTGGCCAATCTATCAATCGTATCGTCGGTTTGTTTTCGTTAGGCGAAGAACAGCAGCTACGAATTCGTTTGGCGGACTCGCTTCGCTACATCGTTAGCCAGCGCCTTGCCCCAAAGGTCGGCGGTGGCCGCCAACTCCTGACCGAAATCATGGGTCACAATTTGCGGACGCAAGAAGCGATAGCCATCGGCGAAGGCGAGCACCGCAGTTTCTACGAAATCATCGAAGCAAGCTCGCCGTTTGGCTGGATGACATTCGACCAATCGATCCTATCCGCTTATGAGCAAGATTTGGTCACCGAAGAAACGGCCGAACTCTTTGCCTCACGCAAAGGCCGGATTACTCGCGGCATCGATTTAATTCAAAAAGCGCGCGGCGTGGATGCCGACCTCGAATCCGGATTGCGCCTCGATCTTCCTGAAAACGCGTTCCGCTAACATTATGGAACAGGAACAGGAGACTACATTTTTCGATGTGGGCGACAACACCGCCTTGGTGTGTGTTGATCATCAGCAATATCAAAAAGTCGTCGTGCCTCAGTTGATCGACATGACCTACAAAGTGCACCTCGGCCTCTACGAAGAAGACGTGGTGCTTAAGCTCAAGACCTACAACTACGACGTGGTAATCGTTTACGAAAACTTTAAGGGCTCAACTCTCCAAACAAACCCGATCCTGGCGGAGTTAATCACACGTCCGGATGCGCAACGGCGTCAGCATTTCGTTGTCCTGCTCAGTCACCGTTTCGCCACTAACGACGCGATGAGCGCGTTCGTCCACAGCGTCGATCAAGTCATCAACATTATCGATCTGGCGAATTTGAAACCGGTCCTGCGGCGCGGCGTCAGCCAGCACAGCGAGCTTTACAACGCTTTCAACGAAATGCTCAAGAGCGTCCAATCGCTCTGATTTTCATTTCGATTGCTGCTAGCCCGAGTCGCGCACGTACCAATCGACTTTGCGCGTCACGTACATCACCACTGCGAGCACGATGAAGAGCGCGATCGCGCCCATCAGCAGCGCGTAATCCTGTTGCCGCAAAATGATGTAGAGAAAAGTGTAAATACCGGCCAGACCAGCGCCGATCATTAACGTCCTCACGCCGCCGCCGAGGAAAAATCGGCAATACCACGTGATTAATATTGTCGATGCAACCGCCGCGGTCAGATACGCATAGCCGAATCCGATAAACTCGGAGATCGAGAGAAGCAGCAAGTAAAACAGACAAAGCGCCGCGCCGACCATTAGATATTGGAACGGATGAATTTTCTGTCGCGCGGTCACTTCGAAAAGAAAGAAGGTTGTGAATACGAGCACCAGAAAGAGCACGCCATACTTGATCGAGCGTTCGACATAGCGATAAGCGTCGAGGATCGACAGGAACTGCGCGCCAAAAAGCGATCCCGAAACTGCCTTGGTGGTGAAACGCTCGTTTCCGTTCCGGCTCGTCCACGATTGCGGATAATCGCGTCCGTAGTAGGAAACTTTCCATTTCGCATCGAAGCCATCCCCGCGCACCGAACGGTCGGCCGGCAAAAACGCGCCGCGAAATGCCGGGTCCGGCCAGTTCGATTTCAGGACCGCTTCGTTTTGGACGCCGAACGGCGCGAAATAAATTCCTTCGCTGCCGTTGAAATCGAGCGGAATGGAAAATTCCACCGGAGCGCCGATCGGTTTGTCGCCACCGAGAGGCGCGGTCGCGCCGGTAGTATAACCGGGAACTTGCGACCCCGGGAGAAGCGATCGCTTTGTTCCGCCCCAATCGAGCACGATTCCCTCGCGCGTTCCGCGCAAATCGTTCACCGCGATGGTGACGAAGGCGTCTTTCCATTGCACGTCCTTGATGTCGATCTTGAGGGCGCCGAAATCGGGCGGCGCAAATCTTCCGGAAAGCTTTACCTGCGCGCGAAAAACTGCCGCATCGTAAATCCCGCGGTGCAACATTTGCGTCTCCGCATCGCCTGTGACGCTCAACGTCTCGGGAAGGAAATATGCGTTCGCGATCGCAGTTTCTTCCACTTCCCGCCGCTCCATCTTTCCATCCGGCGCCGGCATTTCCTTGACCGCTTTAAATTTATATTGATACGGAATCCCAAGCACGGGACCAATCACGCTCTGCTCCTTGCCCCACGATGAAGTGATGTCGGCGACGGCTTCATTGCGGCGTTGCAACCGATCGGTCAAGACTCCGGTGATCATCAGGAGCGGAATCAAAAGGATGAGAACGAGCGCGCCGACGCCGAGCAATTTGATAATGGTGCTATGGCGCTTTCCAAACGACGGCTGGGATTTCGGTAACGGCGGCGGAGCTGTGGGCGGGGTTTCAGGCATAACTCGAAGGTTTAATTAGGAATACGGAGTCGAAGCGAAAATCTTTCAGCTGACGAGGAATATTTTCGACTCGCTGAGATCGTTGAATCCAAAGCAGAGGTGGCCTGCATCTCAGTGAAAACAAATCGAGGTTTTCATGATCCAGGATTTCAAGTTTGCGGTCCGACAGCTTTTCAAGGCGCCGGGGTTCACGGCAGTAGCCGTATTGACATTGGCGCTCGCGATTGGCGTTAACTCAGCAATCTTCGCTCTCATTAACGGCGTCGTGCTGCACGCGGTGGTGCCGCTGCGGCCAAGCGAAGTGGTCAACGTTTTCACCGCCCGACAGAACGCGAGCCACGATTATCGCCAGTTTTCCTACAACGAGTTTCGCGAACTTCGCGAGAACGGTGGAGAGGTGTTTACCGACATTGCCGCGCTTGAGTTCGCCGTGGCCGGCATCGGGCGTGATCACGAGATGCGCCGCAGTTTTGCTTTTCTTACTTCCGAAAATTATTTCTCGATGATGGGCGTCCAGCCCTATCGCGGGAGGTTCTATGGGGCCGAAGAATGCAAACCGAACGCCAACATCGCAGTCGTGGTCGCGAGCTACGGATTTTGGAAACGCCAGGGCAGTCGCAATGATTTTGTTGGCAGCACGCTTCAGATCAACGGCCAGCCTTATACCGTGATTGGCATCGCTCCGGAAGGATTCAGCGGCGCAAACGTACTCATCGCGCCGGACATCTGGGTGCCGATTGGCATTCGCTCGCAGCTCGGTTCCGCCTTTGGCGATTCCGAAACGATGCATGACCTGAACAATCCGGAGAATTACGCCTTTAATCTTACCGGCCGCATGCGTCCAGGTCTGACAATTGAAACAGCAAAATCGCGCCTGCCGGTGCTGGCCCAGCGACTAAGCGCCATCCAGCCGGCGGACAGCGAAGGCGCGCGTGAATTACAGATTCAAACGCCGTCGCGATTCAGTCTGAGCACCCAGCCGGAGGATGACGGCCCGATCACGCTGATCGCGACGTTGCTCATGTTCATGGCGGGCGCCGTGTTGCTCATCGCCTGTCTGAATCTCGCGAACATGTTGCTCGCGCGCGGCACCGCGCGGTCTAAAGAAATCGCAGTGCGCCTCGCGGTCGGCGCGTCACGATGGCGGATCGTGCGGCAATTACTCTGCGAAGGATTCTTGCTCGCTGTTTGCGGCGGCGCAATCGGTCTCGTCCTCAGCGCGTGGGGCAACGATGTGCTACTCCAGCAGCTCCGCAGCCTGCTCGCGTCCGTCAATTTCTCGTTCGTCGTCAAGTTGCGCCCGGACATCACCGTTCTTGCGGCGACATTTCTGTTTTGTTTACTCGCAACGATGCTCTTCAGCCTCGGCCCGGCGTTGAAAGCGACGAAAGCCGATTTGGTCAACGACTTAAAACAACAAGTTGGCGAACCCGCGCGGATTGGGCGCTTCAGCCGCTTCTTCGCGCCCCGTCACATCTCGGTCATGGCGCAGATCGCGCTCTCGCTCATGTTGCTCTTCGCCGCCGGATTGTTTTTCCGCGGGGCACTGAAGGCCGCCGGACTCGATCCCGGCTTCAAAGCTGCGGGAGATTTGATAACCGAATTCGACTTCACCATGGTAAAGAAAGAGCCAGCCGATTCGCGACGATTGATGTTCGCGATGGTCGACCGCGCGCGCCAACTGCCAGGCGTTAAGGCCGCCGCCATCGCCACGATGTTGCCCTATTCTGATTTTACCAACTCGCGCCGGATTCTTTCCGCCAAAGACACAATGCCGAACGATCCGAAAGCGCCAGACCCCAGCGTGAATTCGCTCTACACCGCAATCACGCCCGGTTATTTCGAAGCGCTCGGCGTCAAGCTGTTGCGCGGGCGGGATTTCACTCAGGCCGAATGCGAGGACAAGGATGGACGGCGCGTTGCCATCATCGACGAAGAGATGGCGGCAAAAGTTTTTCCTAGTCAGGATGCGATCGGTCAGCATGTTCGTTACACGCAGCCGCCGAAAAGCGGCGGGCCCAACGACCTGGAGATCGTCGGCGTGGTCAGCAAACATCGGCACGATGTCCAGAACGACACAATTATCTGCCGATTATTCGTGCCGTTAGCGCAGGGTTATCACGGCGGCGTGTATCTCCATGTTCGCCTCAACAGCCAAGATCGACATGCAGTCGTGGCGATGATGCCGACATTGCGTCAAACACTGCGCGATCTCGATCCCGATCTGCCGTTGTTGCAGATGACGCCGTACACCGACCTGATGGAAAAATCGCCAAATCTCTGGATCGTCAAACTCGGCGCAATTTTGTTCGGCGCCTTTGGTTGTATTGCGCTGTTGCTGGCAGTCGTTGGTGTTTACGGCGTCAAAGCTTACGCCGTCGCGTGTCGCACACGCGAAATCGGCATTCGAATGGCGCTGGGCGCACATCGTAAAGATGTTTTCGCGCTGATTATGCGCCAGGGCGCGATGCAAACCGCACTGGCGGTTGGCGTTGGGGTCTTACTCTCACTCGCCGCGGGACGCGTGCTGGCACAGATTCTCTACGGCGTCAGCCCGAGCGATCCGTTCGCGCTGATCACTTCAAGTCTCATGCTCGCTGCGGCCGCGTTGCTCGCTTGTTTTCTCCCGGCCCGCCGCGCGACCTATGTGAATCCGATCACCGCGCTGCGAACTGAGTAAACTCATGCTTTGGCGCGGATCTTCGCCGCTTCACGCATGAAGTTTGGGTTTCGAACTATCCGCGTAGGTGTTTGCTCGCACGTGTCACTTCGCATGATCACCGAAAAGCAATCGATCAAGCGTCGCCCGCGCCAGTTAACCAATTCCTGACTGAGGCAATGCAAGCCACGCCGCGCGGACAACACGCGAAACAACTCAGCAGTCATATCGGCGCTTCGATGATGCGCCCAATCCAAAATCTTCGCTTTGATCAGTGGCTTTGCTAATGCCTGCGGAATCCGCTCGCGGAAGGAGCTGGCGTATTCGCCGAAATTGGAATGGTGAATGAAACCGCTGCCACCCACTTTGAATTTAGTTCCCAATTCGCGTAGATACGCTTCCACTACATCTCGTTTTGTGTGAACGAGAGAGTCGAAACTGAACGCGAAATCGACTGAAGCATCGGGAATCATCGATAGCGACCAACCATCGTTAGCGTAACAACGGACGTGCGAATCAGCTGCGAAACGTTGACGACACGCTTCGATACATTCGTCGATGCGATCAACTATCCAGAGTTCCTTGCAGTAGTCTTTCAGGTAGTGCGTCCATCGACCGAAACCGGGCGCGATTTCCAGGATCGTTTCTGCTGGCAGGTAATCACGGATCCGCGGCAAAATGGCGCCGAACCACTGAGCTGATGAAGTTCCCCAGGGTGCAGACCATTCCTCGCCTGCATCTTTCCAGTCGTATTTCATTTCAACAGCGCGCATTCGCTCGAGAACCAGCACGAACGTCATGGATGGGAACGTGGCTGGGGGCGGAATCGAACCGCCGACACGTGGATTTTCAGTCCACTGCTCTGCCAACTGAGCTACCCAGCCATTGCGGATGGTCACTAAAGCAGAAAACCTTCAACGCTCAACCGACCGTCAAGACTCACCACAGAGAACACTGAGGAGAGCATCCCTATACTAAATTGTCTCTGCGTTCTCTGCGACCTCTGCGGTGAACTCAGAATTTCCGCGGCAATTCGAGCGCGCGTCGCAACAATTTCAAATACTTGTCTCGCGAAATTTCGATCGCACCGAACTGTTGCAAATGCGGTGTAACCCATTGCGTGTCGAGCAACGCAAATTTCTTCTCGCGCAAACGTTCGACCAAAGCGACCAGCGCCACCTTGGAGGCATCGGTCACGCGATGAAACATCGATTCGCCAAAAAACGCGCCACCGATGGCAACACCGTAAAGTCCGCCGGCGAGTTTGTTTTTGCTCCAGGCTTCGACCGAGTGCGCGTGTCGGAGCTCGTGCAAACGCTCGTAACTCGCGATGATTTCGCGATTGATCCAGGTGTCCTCCCGTTTCGCGCACGCTCGAATCACGTCACCAAAGCGATTGTCGATCTTGATCTCGAAAATGTTCTTCCGGGCGACGCGCCGCAGCGCATGCGGGACATGAAAGTTCTCCAGCGGAATAATCGCGCGCGGATCGGGCGAAAACCAGGCGATTGAATCGTCTTCCATCGCCATCGGGAAAACCCCAAGCCGATAGCCTTGCAGCAAAAGCTCCGAGTCGATCATGATGTGCTTAACGTTCATGTTGTAGAGGCGCTTACGCTCCCGCTAGTGCATCTATAATGAGCCCGGTTTGTAGTGTGCCGCAATGGCGGCATGATTGTGCCAAGCGCCTGTTTATTTTGGTTCGGTGCTTGATACAAGCACCGCTACAACCGTCGATTTGCTTTTGATAAGTTCATTCCTAAAATGAGCAGATGAGACCCTTGTCGATCCTGCTCGCGATCGCGTGCGCGGCGGTTACCGGCGGCTGCGCTGATCCTCTCGAGCAGCGGAGCGGTCAAGAAGTGCAGTCGCAGTTGCAGCGCGGTATCACCGGGCAGGGACAAATCGTTCCCGAACAACGAGAGCCCGGCGATCCAGCCGGCGAACACGCCGTTCCCCAAACGCATCCTTAGCGAATGAAAACAGCCGCTCCCCCGAAACATTCAAAGATTCTTATTCTCGATTTTGGTTCGCAATACACCCAGGTCATCGCCCGCCGTATTCGCGAACTCCAGGTCTATTCCGAAGTCGTTCCGTTCGATCTTCCCGCGGCCGAAATCAAAAAACTGAGCCCGAACGGAATCATTCTTTCCGGCGGTCCGGCCAGCGTTTACGACAAAGGCGCGCCGCAGATCGACAAGGAAATCTTTTCGTTAGGCATTCCGGTGCTCGGAATTTGCTACGGATTAATGCAGATGGCGCATCATCTCGGCGGGCAAGTCGTCTTTACCGGACGCCGCGAGTACGGCGCGGGAATGTTGCACATCACCAACGGCTCGCAGTTGTTCGACGGGCTCGGCAATCAACTCGATGTCTGGAACAGTCACGGCGATGAAGTGACCGCATTGCCGAAAGGTTTTCTCGCCGCCGGCCGGACGGAGAGTTCCGATTTTGCCGCGGTCGAAGATCGACAACGAAAACTTTACGGATTGCAATTTCATCCCGAAGTCGCGCATACGCCGCGCGGCAAAGAGATCCTGCAAAACTTTGTCTATCACATTTGCCAGTGCGCGATGGATTGGACGATGGGCTCGTTCATCGAAGAAGCCTGCGAGCGCGTGCGTCAGCAGGTCGGCGACGAAAAAGTGGTGCTCGGTTTAAGTGGCGGCGTCGATTCATCGGTGACGGCCGCGCTCTTGCACAAAGCGATTGGCGACCAACTCACCTGCATTTTTGTGAACAACGGTCTGTTGCGCGCGCGCGAGGAAGAAATTGTTCAACGCGTGTTCGGCGAAAATTTCCATGTTCGCTTGAAATATATCGACGCGACGGAGCGTTTCCTGACCGCGCTCAAAGGCGTGACCGATCCAGAGCAAAAAAGAAAAGTCATCGGGAACGAGTTCATCGCCGTGTTTCAACACGCGACTGAAGAATTGCTCGCGCAAGATCGACAAAACAAAGAGCGGAGACACGGCGGTTACAAATTCCTTGCTCAAGGGACGCTTTATCCGGACGTGATCGAGAGCGTTTCAATCGGCGGAAATCCCGCAGCCGTGATCAAGAGTCATCACAACGTAGGCGGGTTGCCGGACAAAATGCACTTCGAACTGGTCGAACCCGTTCGGCAATTGTTCAAAGACGAAGTCCGCCAGGTTGGACTGCAGCTCGGTTTGCCGAAAGAAATTGTCTATCGGCAACCTTTCCCTGGTCCCGGGCTCGCCGTCCGCATCCTCGGCGACGTCACGCCCGAGCGATTGTCGATCTTGCGCGAAGCAGACACGATTGTGCAGAGCGAAATGAAAGCGAGCGACTGGTATTATCGCGTCTGGCAATCGTTCGCTGTGCTTTTGCCGGTGCGCTCGGTCGGCGTCATGGGCGATCAGCGAACTTACGAAAACACGATCGTGCTCCGCATCGTCGAAAGTCAGGACGGGATGACCGCCGATTGGGTTCGTCTGCCTTACGAACTGCTCGCCCGCATTTCATCGCGCATCAGCAACGAAGTCAAAGGCGTCAATCGCGTCTGCTTCGACATCTCGAGCAAACCGCCGAGCACGATCGAATGGGAATGACGCAATTTTAGATTGCCGATTTTTGATTTTCGATTGGTAATCGCCCGTGATGAATGCAGAGCAGCAGCGTCTCGCTGAAAACAGGCCGCACGACGAGCCATGGCATTTTTGGGGGCCATATCTGGCCGAGCGCGCCTGGGGCACGGTCCGCGAAGATTACAGCGCGAACGGCGACGCCTGGAATTATTTTCCGCACGATCAGGCGCGGTCGCGCGCTTATCGCTGGAATGAGGATGGCATCGGCGGAATTTCCGATTACAAAGGGCGGCTTTGTCTCGCGTTCGCGTTTTGGAACGAGCGCGATCCGTTTTTGAAAGAACGGTTCTTCGGCGTGAGCGGCCCCGAAGGTAATCACGGCGAGGACGTGAAGGAGCTCTATTGGTACATCGACAGCACGCCCTCGCACAGTTTCATGCGGACGATTTATCGCTATCCGCAATCGCGTTTTCCCTACGAAGAACTGGTCGCGCAAAGCGGCGCGCGCTCGAAGATGGAAGGCGAATTTGAAATTTGGAACACAAACGCCTTCGCCGAGAACCGCTACTTCGACATCGAGATTGAGTACGCCAAGGCGGATGCGCACGACATCCTGATTCGCGCGAGCGCAAAAAACTGCGGCCCTGAGTCGGCGCCGCTGCATTTACTTCCGACGATTTGGTTTCGTAATACCTGGAGCTGGGACCGAGCCCAACCCAAACCGAAGCTCCGCAAAACCGCCGAGCAGGGCCACGCTTCTGTAATCACGGCAACTCATCCTGCGGTCGGTGATTACGATTTATTCTGCGAATCGGTCGACGACCTCTTCTTTACCGAAAACGAAAGCAATTCGCAGCGACTCTGGGGCGTTGCGAAGTCAACGCCGTTTGTGAAAGATTCGATCAACGACCGCATCGTGGGCGGCAAGATCGACATCGTCAATTCGGCGCAATTCGGGACGAAAGCGGCTGCGCATTACAAATTCAACATTCCGGCAAACGAAACAATTTCGATCCGGCTCCGATTAACTCGTGCCGGCGACCCGCCTTCGCCAACCGCCAGTCCGCCTCGGACCTACGGCGCGGCAGGCAAAAAAAAGGGCGATGAGCCATTCGCGGATTTCGAAGAGGTCTTCACGAAACGGCGGACCGAAGCCGACGAGTTCTACAGCTCGCTTGCGCCGGCGTCGTTAACTGAAGAGCAACGCGAGATTCAGCGACAGGCGTTCGCGGGATTACTTTGGAGCAAACAATTTTATCATTACATCGTCGAGCAATGGCTCGATGGCGATCCGGACCAGCCGCCGCCACCTGACGAACGCAACCACGGCCGCAACGCCGGCTGGCGTCATCTTTACAACGAGCGCATCATGTCGATGCCGGACAAATGGGAGTTTCCCTGGTACGCATCGTGGGACCTGGCCTTTCATTGCCTCCCGCTCGCGCTCGTCGATGTCCAATTCGCCAAGACACAGCTCGATCTCATCGTGCGCGAATGGTACCAGCATCCGAACGGGAAAATTCCAGCCTACGAATGGAATTTTGACGACGTTAATCCGCCGGTGTTGGCATGGGCGGCGTGGCGCGTTTATCAAATCGAGCGCAAGCAAACCGGAAAAGGCGACCGCGCATTTCTGGAAACGATTTTCCACAAAATGCTGATCGCGTTCACCTGGTGGGTGAACAGCAAGGACTCCGAGGGAAATAATATTTTCCAAGGCGGCTTTCTCGGTCTCGACAACATCGGCGTGTTCGATCGCAGCGCGGTTTTTCACGATGGCACTCATCTCGAGCAAAGCGACGGCACCAGCTGGATGGGAATGTTTTCCTTGAACCTGATGCGAATCGCGATCGAGCTCGCGAGCG
>Ga0209328_10000407_pt1 | contig 10635 bp, 13 predicted proteins | sample JacPinW_OM3H0_M1_FD_187954 | JGI IMG/M metagenome (GOLD analysis project Ga0209328, IMG submission 187954) | Forest soil microbial communities from Algoma, Ontario, Canada - Jack Pine, Ontario site 1_JW_OM3H0_M1 (SPAdes) (version 2) | ecosystem: Environmental > Terrestrial > Soil > Boreal... | reverse complement strand
AAGTCGAATTCGAAGCTAGGCCCGATGGTAGTTGAGTGGAACCTGCACGGTTCGAACGCCCACCGCCTGTGAAGCGTTGTCAATTTAAAGAAATCGGAAAGCCGAAATAGAGGTCGTCGGGCCGAAATCCTAACGCGAGGTCCAGCGAAAGGCGACCTGCTCTTATCGATATGCAAAGATCCTGACTGCGCCCAGTGTGAGTGATAGGGCACCCGACTCAGCGTCCTACGCGCCCACGCAGTTCCGGATGGAGTTCGGCTCGAACCGTAGTGACGATGTTTGCGGCGTTGTCCTTGGAGAAACCGCAGACGAGAAGCACTTGATCAGCCAGCGCCAGGCCGGCTGCGACGTTCTCTGGAAATACGGTGCTGGCTCCAGCCCGTACAAGCGGCAAGATTTCCTGATCATCGGCTGCGCTTACAATGGAGGAAACAGTCGGATTGTGCTCACGTGCATAGTGAAGAATATGTTCGACCGCATGGCGTCGATCAAACGTTATTACGACGAGGCGTGCACGGGCGACGCCGGCGGCTTCCAAAATCCTTTTCCGGCCAGCGTCCCCGAACACCACCTTGTGTCCAGCCTTTTTTGCCCTGCGAAAGCGTGTCAGATCGGACTCGACCGCAACGTAGGGAACCTTTGCGGCCTCAAGCACGAGGGACACCAGCCGGCCCACGCGTCCACAACCGCACAAGATTACGTGATCCCCGAGATTTTGACTTTCCGCGCGGATGGCGGCTTCTTCGGCGTCTGCTCTGGCGCGATGTGAGGCACCGTTAACGAACTCCGCAAAACGCGCACTCCGCAGAATCAGCACTGGGCCGAGCGCCATGGTTGCGGCCAAAGCCAAAAGAGCAGGCTGCCCAACGTTCGGTTCTATGGCACCCACTTTCATCGCCAGGGTAAGCAGTAGTAAACCGTCTTCTCCGCCGTGTGCCAGAATCAGGGCGGCTCGCGTACTAACCGGGGCCGACCAACGCATGATCGCGCCAACGAGCAACACGACCAGGGCCTTTCCCGGCAGGCAGGCGACAATCCAGGCGAGGACGGCCATGGGTGCTGCAGTGACGGTAGATGGATCAACCTCCATGCCGGTAGTGACGAAGAACAGGCCCAACAGGACGTCGCGAAAGGGCCGGATGTCATCCTCTACCTGATGACGGAAATCACTTTCGCCGACCACCATACCGGCAAGGAACGCTCCGATCGGCGCGGAAAGGCCGGCCAGACGTCCGGCGAATGCCGTACCTAGCGCAAGCAACAGAACGGTGAGCAGAAAGAGATCTGTCGAGTTCGTTCTGGCAACCCAGGTGAGCCAGGTGCGAAAAACCGGTTTGCAAACGAAAGCAGCGATGCCGAGTGCGCTCGCTGCTATTCCGAGCTGGCGCAGCGCTTCCAACGGTTCGGGTCCGCCGCTCTGTTTCCACTCGCCGAGCACAACGAGAAATGGAAGGGCCGCAAGGTCCTGGAACAGCAGGATTCCCAGCACGAGACGGCCTTGCTGACTACTGACGTCGCCCTGGTCGACCAATTGCTTGAGCGTGATGGCGGTCGATGACATGGCGACCGCGCCGCCGAGCAGCACCGCGGTGGGTAACCCAACGCCCCACAGCATGGCGATTCCCGCGACGATTAAAACTGTCAAGCCGACTTGCAGGCTGCCGGCGACGAAAACATCGCGGCGTGCGGCAATCATTGCCGAGAACGAAAACTCAAGACCCACCATGAACATGAGAAAAATGATGCCGAGCTCCGCCAAAAACCTCGTTTCATCGCTTGTGGCGATGAGGTGCAGACCGTGCGGGCCGATAACCAAACCAGCCAACAGGTAACCACCGGCTGCCGGAAGCCTTGCGTGCGCAACCAAGCTGATGGCGCTGACGGAGGCAATGATGACGACTAGCGTCTTGATCAATAGGACGTCGGCCATGCGCAGCTCCGGTCCGCGTCACGCTCATTGTATCATGCCAATGCATCATCGCTCTGATGGGTGTCAAATTCCGCATCGATAACCGCTTTGGGCGGTAGCGGGCACCCGTGTCGTCGATCTGAGGATGCCAGTTCACGAAAATTGACTGCTATCAAGGTCATTAGATACTGCAACGCCCTATTCTGCAGAGAAACTGAGTGCTGCTGAATGAGCGTGGCCTGATCGAATTGCGCGAGTGATTTGTGGGTGCGAATGAGCGGAGTCTGACGGGGTTGAATTCTTACGGTGATTCCTGGCCGCGAGCTCACAGATGTTAAAGCATTCTACCCGTCAGTCTGACGACCAGTCGCTCTCGGCCGCCAAACCGTCTCAACAACTTTGGATCTCAGCCGCGTGTCCAACTGTCGATCATGACACGCGCCCAGAGCGATCATATCCGAAAGATACACTGAATCGATGTTGCGATTGTTGCGATGGTTTGTAGCTCGTGGATGGCGTGATCAGCAGATATCAGAGCATGCAGTTGTTCTACTAGCACCCATCGCCGATGCCGCCCCCGACCTGATTGAACGACATCATCGCAAGGCTCGCAAGCGTAGCAAGAGGTTCGAAGAGTTGACGGCAACTCAGCGGCACAGGCTGCGTATTGCGCTGAAGCATTTGCACTACATCGTCGAATTTTTGGGAAGCCTTTTTGACAAGAACCGAGTTCGAACATTCGTAAAGTGTTTGGAGTCATTGCAGGACGAGCTCGGCTATGCAAATGACATCCGTGTCGCCTACGGTCTCGTTGATCAAATTAGCAAAGCAACAAATCAGGATACTCGCGCGATCGATCGTGCCGGAGGGATCGTATTAGGGCTGGCACGAGCGGGTTCTTGTCGATCTCAATCCGAAGATCAGAAAGCATGTTCGTCGCTTTAGACGATTGGATCCATTCTGGTGAGGCGAAGAAATGTTGGCTGGTGGTTTTTCGGAAAGCCCGACCCGCACTGATCTGCGGGCTTTGGCTTGCCTTGGCGTCTCGGTTGACAGGTGAGATTCCATGTCCGGGCGCAACCTACTCGACGCGCTGCCGCCCGACGCCCTGGCCCGGCTTCGAAAGCGCGCACAGCCGAAATGGTTTCCGCCCATGTTGGCGACGCTCACGGATGAAGTCTTCTCGCGACCGGGATGGTTATTTGAGCCGAAATGGGATGGGGAACGCTGCCTTGCCTTTCGCCGCGGTCCCGATTTGAATCTTTTTTCGCGGAACCAAATTCGGCTGAACGGGAGATATCCCGAGCTGATTGAGGCGATTCATCAGCAGGAAACCACCTCCTTTATCGCGGATGGCGAGATTGTCACGTTCGACGGCGCTATCACCAATTTCGCAAAACTGCAAGCGCGCATGCAAGTGGAACATCCCTCCGCTGATCTGATTCGCAAGGTGCCGGTGTGGTTCTATCTTTTCGACTTGCTCTACCTGGATGGCTACGACATCCGGGAGGTTCCGCTCCGGTACCGAAAGGAACTGCTTCGAATTGCCTTCGACTTCCGGGGCTCCTTGCGGTTCACGGAACACCGCAACACTGAAGGCGAGAACTACTACCGTAGGGCGTGCCAGAAGGGGTGGGAAGGGATCATCGCAAAAAACGGGGACAGCGTATACGTGTCCAGGCGAACGCGCGATTGGCTCAAATTCAAATGCAAGCGAGAGCAGGAGTTCGTCATCGGCGGTTACACCGACCCCCGAGGAGGTCGGAACGGTTTCGGAGCGCTGCTGCTAGGTTACTACCAGCGTGGGAAGTTCGTATATGCTGGAAAGGTCGGGACAGGGTTCGACCGAGACCTATTGCGGCGTCTGAGCGAAAAGCTTGCCCGGCTGGAGACAACGGTTTCCCCCTTTGCTGAGGATGGGATGCCGCGACGCGGCGTGCATTGGGTGAAACCGAAGCTCGTCGCTCAAATCGGATTCACCGAATGGACGGTGGCAGGCAAGCTGCGACACCCTCGATTCCTTGGTCTGCGGAATGACAAGCGTCCGGAAGGTGTCGTGCGTGAGGGCTGATGTGCGATGAGGTGAAATCTCAATCCCTGTGACGAATCGGAAAAACAGTTGAAGGCAGGACAATGTCGCTCACAGCATATCGACCAAGAGAGCCTTTGCCAAAACGCTCGAGCCAGCTGGGCGAGCGCGGCGAGATAGTCGCAAGCCGCAACTTTGTCGTCCAAAAGCACGATTCCAGTCGGCTTCATTATGATTTTCGGCTGGCCGCAAATGGTGTCCTGGCATCCTGGGCAGTACCCAAAGGGCCTTCGATGAACCCTGCCGACAAGCGCTTGGCCGTGAGGACGGAGGACCATCCGCTCTAATATGCGAAGTTCGAGGGCGTGAGTCCGTCAGGCCAATACGGAACAGGAACGGTGATAGTCTGCGACTTGGGAGAGTACGAGTCTCCGGAAGACCGGCCGCCAGAGGAACAACTGGGCAGCGGCAAGATCCACGTTGTGTTGCAGGGTGAGAAACTGTGCGGCGCGTTCACATCAATTAAATTCGAAAGACAATCAAAGAATTCCAGCCGGAGAGACTACTGCTTGCTCGTCAAAAGCCGCGACGAGTACGCTGTGGGACATCGAGAGTCCTCGTTTCGATTATTCCGTCCTTACCGGGCGCACTCTGGAGGAAATCAGGGATGGAAAGCCAATAAAGCGCCGATCGGCGCGGCGCCGTGTCTGAATGGGAGCTACTCGTGCCGATCGGTAGAGTGCCACCGACCGATGCGTCTATTCGGGAGCATGATCTGGAGGCTGTCGGCAGCAAAGTGCTAGGCGGTTCGTCCCTACAGCCTATTGGCGGATTGGCACACACCGTCTTCGTTGATGGCAACGTAGTTCCAGAACGGGAGAGATAGCATGCGTATCGAACCGGCCTTCCTATTTGATTTCGACGGCACGCTCGTTGATAGCGTCTATCAGCATGTTCTTGCATGGAAGGAGGCGCTCGATGCAGAGGGCATCGAACTCTCGGTTTGGCGCATCCATCGCAAGATAGGAATGAGCGGAGGCTTGTTCACCAATCAGCTTCTTCGCGAAGGCATCACTTCATCTTCATACTCTTTCTCAAAGCGCATCACGTCTTGAATCTGCTGAACCTGCTCTTTCTGATGTGCATTTGTTTTCTTCCATTTCCTACCGAGGTCCTCGCGAGGTTCTTGGACGACCCATACAATCGAGAGACGGTCTTGTACTGCCGGCCGCCATCTGGACGCTGGCATGGATCTATGCCAGCCACAGCTGTCGGCTCATCGATCGCCATCTAGCGAGCGAATTCCTACACAAGCTGTCCGCTCAGTATCTCACCTCGGTCGCCCTCTATGCCGTGGCCGTGTTGCTGTCGTTGATCAGTTTCAAGGCAGGCCTGGGGATGTGCGTCGATCTGACGCTGTTGTATCTCCTGCCACCGAGAAACCCGGTTTATGTGAGCAGCGGATCGGGCGGCGACGTCGGTCGAGCCGGAGCGACACATTCCGGGGCATGAGAGATTCGCTCTCTCAGCGGCTTGAGGGTCACCGTTGACCTCAGATCTTCGCGGCGAGACTGATCGGCACGTTTGGGTGACGAATTTTCGCTCTACACGCCGGCGCCGCCATGCCTCAGAGCGCAGCGCTTTCGCTGCTGCGATACTTCGCATGCCATTTCGGGCCGGGCCCACGCATGTAGTGACGCTCGGGGCGATAGGGATGGCGGACCGTTTTGATCAGTCTGTGCCACCGGTTCCTGATTTCCTTCAAGCGTCGGCGAAGCGGCGTCGATGAGGATGGAATGACCAGCATGGCGCCCTCTCAATGCGGTTTGCCGAGAAGGGAGGTGAAGGGCAGGGCAAAGATCTCTTCGCCCTGATCATCGCTGACGTGCAGGACCCAGCCGCGCCAATCTTCCGCGCTCGGCGCCATGATGAGCGACCGCACGAGGAAGTCAGCGTGCTCACGCGCCTCGGCCAGGCCGCCAATCGCGGAGCCTTTTCGGTCGATGAACACTCCTTGGGTATTGGAGCAATGGAAATAGACCTGAGCCATGTCCGCCTCCTTGAAATCTGCGAACTGCAGGCTCTACGGATAGCAGCGGGAATGGCAGGGAAAATTCCGGTCTACCCCGTACCGGGAAAGTACGGGGGAGGCGGAACATTTCAGGGATGTCCGACAGCATGCGGTCCCTGTGCTTCGCTACCGCATCGGGAGTCCGCGCACTACAAAGCTTGTAGTCACCGGCCGTTTCAGGACATCAGCCGAATGTGAATAAGCGAGCAAGAGTGATCCCTCCACCGGCGGGTGGATCAATGGCTTAGCTCGCCTATCGGCGTCGGGACCCCACGCCGATTAACACACTGAACGGCACGCAGCCTATGCCAATTGCCCGGACGTGCTCGTGCTGGCGCTGCCACGCGGCGGCGTGCCGGTCGCCTACGCTCGCCCAACGGCTGCGCAACTACCACCCAAATTTGTCAGTGATGCTGATCGCCGATTTGGGGGCGCCGTGCGCGATGCCGCGATTGAGATCGTGCGCAACAACAGTTTTTTCGCAAATCCATAGTTTCCGGATGAATTAGTCACATGGCTTTTCCGTGAGCGTGGTCGGCGATTTTGCGTCTGAAGTCTTGTGCTCGAATTGAGGCCTATTCCGCGGCTTGACGCAAATTTGCGTCCTGTTCAGAATATATCTTTACTTGCCGCGGCCGCCCCATGAGAACTGGCTGGAACAGCACTGCAAAGGCCATCGTGCATAGCAGTGCAAGCGCCATCAGCTTGCCCATGCTCGACATGCCTGGAAAGCTCGACGCCCACATGCTTCCGAACGCGGTCCCGGTGGTCATGGCGCTGAATATCACCGCTCGGGTCAGCGTCGATTGCAGCAGGCCGGTTTTTCCGGCGCGCCACGCCATGACATAGTAGATCTTGAACGCGACCCCGACGCCGAGCAGCAGGGGAAGTGCGATGATGTTCGCGAAATTGAGCGTAAGACCGTCCAGTACGCAGATTTCGAGCGTAACGACTCCGGCGAGTAGGAGAGGGACGAGGGTCATGAGCACATCCGTCACGCGCCGCAAGGCGATAAAGAGTAGAATCGTGATCGCCGCTATCGCCAGAATACCTGCTTGAATAAACGCCTCCGTGACGGTTCTCGCGGACTCATAGAGGCTGACCGCGCCACCTGTCGCCGACGGTTCGGCGCGAAGCACCGCGGTCGCAAAACCGCGCAGCACATTTGTGTCGTTCGGATCGCCCTTCGGCAAGGCCTTGACGCGGGCGGTACCGTCCGGCGAGAGCCAATCGCGCACTAGGTTTTGCGGCAATGTGTTGATTGTTATCAATTGTGGGGCAAGGCTCTTGCGCAGCAGGTCCAGGTCGTAAACCAGCGCCGGCCCAAGTGCGGCTTCGGCCCGTGCCCGAGCGCCGGCATCGGAGCCGGCCAGGCGCCTCAACAGATCTGAAACATGCCGCGCGCTTTTGGCCGCGGTACTGTCTGTATTAGCTGCAGCCCTGGAGAGGTCTTCGGCGGCAGCTTCAATCGCGGCTACATTCTCTTGATCGTTCGGGGCAGGCTGGGTCCGCGGCGGATTGAGAGCTGGGCCAAGTCGTTGCGACGCTTCCCTCAGCGCCGCGATCTTCTGCTTCTGATCCGGCGGAACGAGGCTGTTCAGCGTCAAAGCTTTCGAAACTTCGGGAAGTGTAGCGAGACGTTTAGCCTTTTGATCGGCCTCTGCGAGAGATTGCGCCAATAGCTCCGCATCGTTGCCACTGGTTTCCGGATCTTGCTGCAGCTCGCGATAGGTCACCACGGCGGGAGAGTCAGGGCTTTGCAGATTGACCGGATTGAAGTCGAACGTCAGCTGCGACAACAGCGGCGTGGCGGCAAGAACGACGAAAAACGTTCCGGCGATCACCGCGATGCGATGGCGCTGAAGAAAATCGTCCAATGGCGCAAGCCTGCGAAAGCCGACCGGAGCGGGCTCGCCCTGAGGCTGGAGTTGCGCCAGCATAGCTGGAACCAGGGTAATGCTACAGACGAAGGCGATCAGCATCCCGCAACCGGCAATCAGACCCAATTCGGAAAGGCCCTTGTAGTCGGTCGGCAGAAAGGCGAAAAATCCAACGGCCGTGGCCGCGGCGGCGAGCGAGAGCGGATCTCCCACCTTGCAGGCAGCCCATCGCAACGCTTCATGCAAGTTAGGGTGATCGTGCCGTTCTGCGCGATAGCGTACGCTGAACTGAATGCCGAAATCCACGCCCAGGCCCACGAAAAGCACGAAGAATGCGATCGAAATCAGATTGAACGCACTGACCATGGCAAGCCCGAGAGCGGCAGTCGCCGCAAGGCCGACCACGAGGCTGAAGAAGACGGCGGCAACAATTTTCCAGGAGCGAAGCGCGAGCCAGAGGATGATCAAGACGCCGAACACCGCCGTCAATGTGTCGCGGACCGCGCTGTAGCGAATGACCGAAAACCGTTCGTCGTTCATCGGCACTTGACCGGTGAGATCGACCGTGGCGGAAAATTTGTCTTGCAAGTGCAAATCGGCGGCCACGCGGCGAAGCCCTTCTTCCGCCTTATGCCCGGGCTGAAGTGCCGAAAAATCGAGTACCGGCTGAACCTCGACAAAGTGCCGCATCTGCTTGCCGGGCAGCGGATGGCCTTGCAGCAGCTCCTGCCAGGAAAAAGTGGCCGGCCTCCCGGCCAGAACGTCGCTCAATGTCCGATCAGCCAGCGCAAGAGGCCACGCTAGCTGCTCCAGCCCGATCTGGCCGCCTTTGACGCCTGCGCTTGCGAACGAGAGCGTATTCATTGCGCCGCGAAGACTCGGATCGAGCGCAAGCGTTGCAATGAAGGGCTGGATCCTCGCAAATCCATCGGCGCTTTTCGTGACCTCAGCAAGAGGCTCAAACAAAAGCCCATTGCGTTCGAAGAAGTCGCCGCTGTCAGGCTGTTCTACCAAGGGAAAAAGATCGGGTTGTCGAGAGAGGGCCCGTACGAGCGCGTTCGTGGCCTGTTCGGCGTTTTCGGCTGACGGTGCTTTCACCACAGCAATGATGCCCTTTTCGGGAAAAGCTTTGGACAAGGCGATTTGGCGTTGATGCCAAGGGAGGTCTTCGGAAATCAGTCCCTCTATGTCGGTGTTGATTGAGAAGCGCGCGGCGTCGAAAGCTGCAGCTCCAAGCATCAGCAGCGTGCCGGCAATGATGACCGCCCAGCGACGGCGGGCGCAGAAATCCACGATTCGGACGATTGCTGAATGGACCATAGCTGGCACCAGCTCTCGATTGCTACGCTAGGATCGGGGCGAGCCCGAACTCGATCAAGGCTCGCAATTCCCCGCGTGGACGAACGCGATCATTGCGCTCATGTTCTTGGCTCTTTCTTGGCTCTCGTCTGCCTCGAGCACCCACAGCCATACTATCGGCCGGGACGCCGGATGACATTGAGGCCTGTCAACAATTCGGCGGCCGGAGTGGCTCAGCGGCCGCGGACCGGCCGGCACTTTTCAAGAATGAGCCGCCGCGCTCTCCCGTTTGTACACTTGCACAGACCCGTCAAAGCCGCCTATCTGAAGGCCACTGTCCGCGCCGCGCTGGAGCCGATCCGGAAAAGCGGATACCAGCGACCGTCGCCAGCAAATGCTCGATGCTGGCGATGCACTCGGCGGCGTCGGACGCATCACGTTCCAAATGACTTCGGTCTCCCTCGAGACAGTCGCGATGAAGCGCTCGATCGAGCTGCTAGGAACCGATGTAGCGCTAATCGTTCGCGCCGCGCGCTCAAACCGGTGATCGCCGATAGATGGACGCGTCGTTTTGTAGAGAGAAGCCTAAACATGCACAAAAATGCTCTCACTCCCGAAGAAACTTGCTGGAAAATTGACTAGCGTCAGCGCATTCGAGCGAGCCGGGAATATCACAATTGAGGCTACTGCGTGCGACCGCAGCAGGATCAATTTGGAGGTCGAGATAATGAAGCTCGAGAAATCGCAGTGGCGCGGCTACTTCGATCGGATGTCAAAAGCACTTGTCAGCAAGCGCGCAGAGATAGAGGTGGCCTCGCTCAAGCTCGGTGACCGGATCGAGGCCGAGTGGTTGCCGCTTCTGGGGATTTCCTACGATCCAAAGAACGACGTCATCGATATTGCACTTGAGGGATTGACTCATCTGATCCACGAACCCCGGGAGGTATACGTCGAACAAGTTGGCTTGGAGCTGTCCGCTCTTGAGGTTGTGGATGCTGAAGGCTCGCGTCAAATCGTCGTTCTCAAAGATCCGCTGATGCTGCCGGCGCCGGCGCAATCCACCAAAAAGGCGAGCTGATAATTCGTCGGAGGTTGTAGTCGACAGCCGCATGCGCCGGATTACAAAGGGTATCCCGCGTCCGTGATGCCGCCCGGATGCGATCCGCAAACGCCAGAATAGCGCCAAAACGGCCGTCTCTTGGACGATCTCTCGTTTGACACGAGGCCTGTCAGCCAATGCCAACGCACTATGTCGTCCGCGCAGGCGATTGGCGCTGTTTTGCTCGCTTTCGCTGGAACATACGTTCGCGGAAAAAATTCTCTCGGAGAGACGCGCCGGCTCGACGGCCACAAGGAGCCGTCGGCGCCGCAGAATGCACCCAATATCGTTAAACACACGGTCAGCCGCTCGTGACAGACTTCCAGCCCTACCAGACGCCACAATCCT
>Ga0209328_10000405_pt1 | contig 10644 bp, 4 predicted proteins | sample JacPinW_OM3H0_M1_FD_187954 | JGI IMG/M metagenome (GOLD analysis project Ga0209328, IMG submission 187954) | Forest soil microbial communities from Algoma, Ontario, Canada - Jack Pine, Ontario site 1_JW_OM3H0_M1 (SPAdes) (version 2) | ecosystem: Environmental > Terrestrial > Soil > Boreal... | reverse complement strand
ATTGTGCGCAAAGGCGACCTGGCCACGAGCAAGACGGTCGCATGCCCGGAAGGAATCACGCGCGCGACGGTGATGGAGATTTGCGCCGCCGAAAAAATTCGCTGCGTCGAAGCCGATTTGTCACCGGTCGATGTCTACAGCGCCGAAGAAGTTTTCTGCACCGGCACCATGGGCGAATTGGCCGGCGTCGTTAAGATCGACAGTCGCCAGATCGGTGACGGCCAGATCGGACCGATGACGAAACGCTTAAGCGAACTTTACGCGAAGCGCACGGCGAAAGAAGGCGTGCCGGTGGTCGATTAACTATTCTGTGCGCAAGGCTTGAACAGGATCGACAAGCGCGGCACGGCGCGCGGGCACCAAGCACGCGACCAGCGCAGTCGCGGCCAACAACACGCTCGCGCCGCCCAGCAACGCCGGATTGTGCGCGGAGACTTGGTAGAGTTGCGCGGCGATTAAACGTCCGAGGGCAAACGCCGCAACGATTCCAACAGCGAGACCGATGAGAACCGGTCGCATTCCCTGATTCACGACCAATCGCAGAACATCGCGCGTTTGCGCGCCGAGCGCCATGCGGACGCCAATCTCTCCAGTGCGTTGCTCGACGGTGTAAGAGACGGCTCCGTAAATTCCGATGCTGGCGAGCAGCAGCGCCACACCGGCAAAGATCCCCAGAAGCCACATCATCAGCCGCGTCTGTCCGAGCGCTTGCGCAACAATTTCGTCCATCGATTGCGGAATAGCGATTGCCACGCCGGGATCAACGGTGGCAAGCGCCGATTGCGCCAATTTTGTCACTGCGTCCGGTTTGAGCTGGCTGCGTACGAGAATGCATGGGAACGAAAAATTCTGCTGGGTCCAAGGTCGATAAATTTCCACATCGTCCGGATCCGACACTTTGCGCGAGCGCACGTCGCCGACAATGCCGACGATCTCGCAAGGCACGCTGGCGTTACCGACGAGTAATGTTTTGCCAATCGGGTTTTCATCGCCAAACACCTTTTTGGCGCCAGCCTGACTAATAATCATCACGTTTTGCCGATCAGCCGTATCGTGCTCGTCGAAATCGCGTCCGGCTAAGACTGAAATGCCCCAGGTTTTGAAATAATCAGCGGTGATACTGTGGAATACCGCAGCTGCGCGTTTGTCGATTGGCAGAACTTCACGGTCGGGGCGAGCGTAAAGCACGTTTCCGATGGCGCCGGCCAATAACGGAATATCCGCACTAATCGTCGCGCTTTGGAAAGCCGGAACGGTGTGGAGGGCAGCGAGCGTTTTGTCGGCAAAACGCTGACGGGCAGCGAGATCCGGATATTGCGCCTCAGGCAACGTGATGAAGCCGATCCAACGATGTTCGGGATGGAATCCAATATTTTGCTGACTCAGTCGGACGAAACTGGTGATCAGCAACGCGGCGCCGGCCAGCAATGTGACCGAGAGCGCGACCTGCGCACCGACTAGAATCTTACGAAAGCGTTGTTGATGCGCGCTGCCGCTGGTTCCGCGCCCGCCTTCCTTCAATCCGTCAACCAGATCGGCGCGCGAACTTTGCAACGCCGGATAAACTCCCATCGCGATTCCGGTCAAGATCGACAACACGACTGTGAACGCGAGTACCGGAATCGACAGCTCAACCCGTGTCATCGGATCGAACGGAAGAAAATTGGCTGCCATCTTCGGAACGATGGGAACGAGTTGCCAGGCTAAGAGCGCGCCGACTACACCCGCGATCGCGCTGACCAGCAGACTTTCGAAAACGAATAGGCGGATGATACTCGCCCGCGACGCACCGATCGCCATTCGCAGTGCGATTTCGCGGCGACGGCCAGTGAATCGCACCAGCAAAAGATTTGCGACGTTGCTGCACGCGATCAGCAGAACAAATGCGACTGCCGCGAGAAGGGTCGCAAACGCCGGCCGCAAATTTCCCGTCACATCTTCTGGAAGCGTTTTCAACGTCATGACTGATGAGCTGTCGATCTTGTCCGGGTGCGCGGCGCGATAACTTTCGCCGAGCGACGGCAACGCTGCGCGCGCTTGCTCAATTGTCATTTCCGGTTTCAAGCGGCCGACGACACGGAAGATGCCGCTACCACGCATCAGTTGTTCACGGGTGAATCCCGGAATGACGTACGGCTTCGTCGTCCAAACTTCGGCGTTTGGTCCCACCCACGAGAATGGAAGATTCGGTAAGATTCCGACGATCGTGTGGGCGATGCCATTGAGTGTGATGCTGCGGCCAATCACGTTCGGATCGCCACCCATTCGCTTTTGCCAAAAACTCTCAGTCACCATCGCGACATCCGCGCCTTCTTCTTCTTCCGGCAAAAAATTGCGGCCGCGGATCGGTCGCACGCCGAGAATATCGAAATAATTCGAAGTCACCCGGCCGCCGAATAGATGGACCGCATCGCCGAGCCCGGTCAGGGTAAAAGCAGAAACGTTTTCGCCGCCAAACTCGTCGAAGATGGTTTGCCCTTCACGAAGATGCTGAAAACGCGGCGCCGAAATCGGCAGCTCGAGCAGGTTACGCTCGCGCGCATTCGAATACATGTGCACCAAGCGCTCGGGATCCTTGAACGGCAGGGGACGCAGGAAGAGATCGTTGATCAAGCTGAAGATTGCAGTGTTCAAGCCGATCCCGAGCGCGAGCGTGATGATGGCGATAAAGCTGAAGGCCGGCGATTGCCGGAGTTTTCGAAATGCGAATCGAAAGTCGTTCATCTGGAATCTATTAAGTTCCGCGGCAAAATTATTCGGTCCGCAGCGCCTGAACCGGATCGACCATCGACGCTCGGCGGGCTGGCAAAAGACAGGCAAACAACGCCGTGGCCGCGAGCAATATCGTCGCGCCGCCGAGAAGAGCCGGGTTGTTCGCCGAAACTTCGAAAAGTTGCGACGCAATCAATCGGCCAAGCGCAACTGCTGCTAGAATCCCAATCACCAGCCCGATAACGACGGGCTTCATTCCCTGATTGACGATCAAGCGCAGTACGTCGCGGGTTTGAGCGCCGAGCGCCATGCGAACTCCGATTTCGCCGGTGCGTTGTTCGACGGTGTAAGCGACGGCGCCGTAAATCCCGATGCTGGCAAGGAGCAGCGCGACGCCCGCAAAAATTCCGAGCAACCACGTCATCAACCGAGCCTGACCGAGCGCCTGAGCCACGACTGCGTCCATGCTTTGCGGAACGGCGATCGCCAGACCCGGATTCACTTTCGTGAGCGCGGTTTGCACGAGCTTAGTCACCGCATCGACCTTGAGGTTGCTTCGAACAGTGATGTTCACGAATGGAAAATTTTCCTGAGCCCACGGGATATAAAATTCCATGCCCGGAGCATCATTCACTCTGATGGAGCGAACGTCGCCGACGATCCCGACTATTTCGTAGGGCACAGCGAAACTCGACGCGAGCAGAGTTTTACCGATCGGATTCTCGTTTGGATAGACTTTTTTCGCACCGGCCTGACTGATCAGACAAACTTTTTGTCCATCAGCCGTGTCGTGTTCGTTGAACTCGCGGCCAGCAAGAAGCGGAACGCCCCAGGTCTTGAAATAGTCCGGCGCGATGTCGTGGCTCGGGGCGCTGGCCCGTTTCTCGATCGGCGGGACATCACGATCGCCGCGCGCGTAAAGCGTCCGATTGCCGCCATTCAACGGAATGTCGCCGCTGATGGTAGCAGTCTCGACACCGGGAACATTGTTCAACTCGTTGAGTGTTTGTTCAGCCAAACGCTGACGCGACGCAGCATCGGGATATTGCGAAATTGGTAACGTGATTCCACCCGTCCACAGATTTTGGGAGCGGAAACCAATGTTCTGCTGACTCAAACGGATGAAGCTGGTGATGAGCAGGGCCGCGCCGGCCAGAAGAGTCACCGAGAGCGCGACTTGCGCGCCGACCAGAATTTTGCGAAAACGCTGTTGCCGCACGCTGCCGCTGGTCCCGCGCCCACCCTCCTTCAAACCATCGACCAAATCCGCGTGTGAACCTTGAAGGGCCGGATAGATCCCCATTAAAAGTCCGGTTAAGATCGACAATCCGATCGTGAACAGGAGGACCGGAACGGAAAGGCTCGTCGCAGTGTTCGCTTCCAGCGGCAGAAAATTCGACGCCATGCGCGGAACCAACGGCACCAAGCGCCAGGCGACGAACGCTCCAACTGCGCCCGCGATCACGCTCACGAGCAGGCTTTCGAAAACAAACAATCGCACGATGCTGGTGCGCGAGGCGCCAATGGCCATCCGCAATGCGATCTCACGGCGGCGTCCACTGAAACGGACCAGCAACAGATTAGCAACGTTGCTGCAAGCGATCAGCAAAACGAAACTGACCGCGGCGAAAAGAGTCACGAACCCCGCGCGAAAGTTTTGGGTCACATCCTGGGGCAACGCGCGGAGCGTCGTCGTCAATACGCTGTCGATCTTGTTCGGATACTGAGTGCGATAACTTTGGTCGAGTGAAGGCAGCGCCGCCCTCACCTGATCGAGGCTCATTCCGGGTTTCATTCGGCCGACGACGCGGAGAAAACTCGTGCCGCGCATCATTCGTTCGTAACTGAATCCTGGAAGCTGGAACGGTTTTGTCGTCCACACTTCTGCGATCGGGTTCGCCCCAAACCAAGTCGCCGGCATGTTGGGCAGAACTCCGACGATCGTGTGCGCGGTCCCGTCGAGATTGATGCCGCGCCCGATCACATTCGGATCACCGCCGAGCCGCTTCTGCCAGAAATTTTCCGTGATCAGGGCAACGTCGGCACCTTCTTCTTCCTCCGGCAAAAAATTACGGCCGCGAATCGGCCGCACCCCAAGAACATCGAAATAGTTGGACGTGAGTCGACCGCCGAAAACCTGAACCGGATCACCAAGGCCGGTCAGAGTGAATGCAAAAAAATTCTCCGCGGCAAAGCCGTCGAAAATGTTCTGACCGTCGCGATAATGCATGAACCGCGGCGCCGAGAGGGGAAAGTCGACCAAATCACGGGACTTATCGCCGCCCAGCAAATGCGCAACGCGCGCCGGCTCTTTGAACGGCAAACCGCGCAAAAACAAATCGTTCACCAAACTGAAGATCGTAGTGTTCAGTCCGATGCCGAGCGCGAGCGTGATCACCGCGATTGAAGTAAAGGCCGGCGATTGTCGAAGTTTACGAAACGCGAAACGAATATCGTTCATATGAGTTCCAGGTTGAGGATTTAGGAAAAATCATTCGGCACGTAACGCTTGAACGGGATCGACCAGAGTTGCGCGTCGCGCCGGCAACAAACAGGCGACGAACGCAACCACGGTCAAAACCGCCGTGACGAAGAACATTGTTCTGGGATCGGTCGCGCCAATTCCGAAAAGCAAACTTTGCAACAAACGCGTGCAAACAAACACGCCTACCAAACCGAGCATGATGCCAACGCCGACAAAACGCATGCCTTGGAGAACGATGAGGCGAAGCACGTCGTAACGTTGCGCGCCGAGAGCGAGACGAATTCCGATTTCCTGAGTTCGCTGCGTCACGGAGTAGCTCATCACGCCAAAAATTCCGGCGGCGGCAAGAAGGAGCGCGATCAGCGCGAACAATCCGACCAGCATCGCATTCAAACGCGGTTGCGCGACTGAATGCGACATGTAATCGGCCAGCGTTCGTGTTCGATAAACCGGGACGTCCTTATCAATTTCGGCCACGGTTCGGCGCAACGCGTTCGTCAACGATTGTGGATCAATTTGCGTTTGGACAAAGATCGACATCGATCCGATTCCAAACTGTTGATGCGGCAGGTAAATCTGCGGCTTTGGCGTAAGGCGCAGGCTGATCAAGTGCATGTCCGCGATCACCCCGACGATTTCGCGGACTGGCGGTTTGCCCGCGCTGTCGGATCCATTCGGTGTGATCCGTTTGCCGATTGGATTTTCGCCCGGGAAATACTGTTTCGCGAAACTCTCAGACACGATCGCAACGGACGGCGCATTTCTGTCGTCGCGGTCAGTAAACGCGCGGCCCAGCACGACCGGAGCGCGCACGGTTTGAAAGTAATCAGGCGTGATGACGTTGACTTGCGCGACCGGTTGTTCCCCCGCGGGCACCGGCCGTTCTTCCACATTGAAGTTGAAACTGATCTCGCTGCCGCTCAGCGGTATCCACCACGTCGCCGCCGCGGACTGCACGCCCGGAAGAGCAGAAACACGTTCGAGCAGATTCTTGTAAAACGCCGCGGACTGCTGCGGCGTCGGATAACTTGTTTCCGGCAGCGCAACACGCGCAGTCATAACGTCTGTCGCGTCGAAACCAGCGGAAACTTTTTGCAAACGCAGAAAACTTTGGACGAGTAACCCGGCGCTCGCGAGGAGAACGAGCGCCAGCACAATTTCGACGATAACCAGAGCCGCGCGTGTTCGGCCTCCGCCGCCGCTTTCACTGGAACCGCGAGCCGCTTCATTGAGCGACATCGCCAGATTTGGATGCGACGCACGCCACGCCGGCAAAAGTCCGGCCGCGATTCCGACTCCGACGCTAATCAAAGCGGTGAAGCCAAGCACTCTCGGATCGGGCGAGATTTCGTTGATCCTAGGAATGCTTGGCAAAAACACCTTCAACGAATCGAGGGCCCAGATTGCAAGCAGTAATCCAGCGAAACCGCCCAAAGCTCCAAGCAACATACTTTCGACGAGCAGTTGTTTTACAATTTGCCAGCGACCGGCTCCAAGGGCCGCGCGAATGCTGATCTCCCGGTTGCGGGTGAGCGAGCGTGCCAGCAATAGGTTCGCGACGTTCACACAGCCGACCAGCAGAACGCAACCGGCCATGGCGCACAACATCAGCAATGCCGAACGCGTGCTGCCGATCATCGCGCTGATTTGCGGCACCACTTTCGCGCCTGTGTTCAACTTTGTGTCCGGATATTGTTGCCGCCAGCTGGCGGTGATGGTGTCGATGTTTGCCTGTGCCTGCCGAATCGACACATTCGGTTTCAATCGAGCAATGCAGAAAAAGAAATTCGTATCGCGCGACTCGGTCATCGGTGTCGAACCGTCTTTCGGTGTCTCGCGCAACTTCGACATCGAAACCCAAAGTTCAGGCGGGTTTGACCCGATCGGGAAGGTAAAGCGCGGCGGCATCACGCCGATCACTTGAAACTGTTCACCGTCGAGAGTGACATTTCTGCCAATAACGCCGCGGTCACCCCCAAATCGCCGTTGCCACAAATCACTGCTCAGAATGACGACGTGGTTGCCCGGTTCGTCTTCGTTAGGCAAAAAAAACCGTCCCAGAAACGGCTGCACTCCGAGCAATGGAAACAAATCGGCCGAGACGGCTTCGCCTTGAACATGTGTCGCCTCATTGCCGTCGGTCAGCGTGCTGACAGCCTGATTCGTGTAGATCCCGATGCGTTCGAAAACGCGATTTTGAGCCTTCCAGTCGACATAATCCAGATAAGAGATCGAATCGATTTGTGTTCCAGGATCGGCCTTTTCCCGCAAATCGTACTCACCGACTGCCACAAGATTTTGCGGTTCCTGGAATGGGAGCGGCCGAAGCAACACGGCGTTGAGAACACTAAAGACCGCTGTGTTCGCGCCAATCCCAAGAGCGAATGTCAAAATGACGATCGCTGTAAACAACGGCTGCTTCCTAAGAAATCGAAGAGCGTAGCGCAGGTTTTGCATCACGAAATCATTCGGTTCGCAAGGCGATGACCGGATTAATTTTCAAAGCACGCCGCGCCGGAAAATAGCAGGCTGCCAAAGCAGCCACCGCGAGGAGCGAAGTGACGCCGGAGAAGATGAACGGATCGCCCGGATTGACTCCGTAAAGCAGAGATCCAGCAAGCCGGGTCGTCCAAAATGCGGCAAATAACCCAAACCCGAGACCGATCACCGCTAATAACATCCCCTGACGCAACACCAGTTGGATGACCTGGCTCGTTTGTGCGCCGAGCGCCATCCGAATTCCCAGTTCACGAGTGCGTTGACTGACAGAGTAAGCCATCACTCCATACACGCCCATTGAAGCCAGAATGAATGCGAGCAATCCGAGGCTTCCGAGCAACATTGCACCCATCCACGACGGCCAAAGTGCAACCGCCATGTGTTGCTGGATTGTCTTTTCATAGGTGATCGGAATGTGAACATCAACGGCGCGGACAATCCGGCGAATTTCGCTGAGCATCATCCCGGCCGCGCCGTTCGTGTGAACAAAGAGCGTGATTCCGGTGTCAGTGATTTCCTTTAGTGGCCAGTAAACCATCGGTGTCGGAATTTCGCCGAGAGTGGCCGCCTTCGAATTGCGTGCAATCCCAATGACTTCGACCGGTTCCTTGTTGATCATGAATCTAAATCGGCGGCCCAGAGCATCTTCGTTAGGCCAAAATTCCTCCGCCATCGTCTCGTCGATGATCGCAACCGGTGCGGCGTTCTTTTCTGCGTCCTGGTCAGTGATGTTACGGCCGCGCAGAAGTTGAATACCCATCGTCTGGAAATATCCAGGCGTAATCGGACTGTAATTGGCAAAGCGGCGATTGTGCTCGTCGTTTGGATCGCGGCCATCGATCACAATGGTTCGACCTTCACCGCCAAACAGGGGGACCCAGTTGTTGACATCCGCTCCGGCAACTCGTGGGTCATGGCTGATTTGATCGACGATCGCGCGCACAACTTGAATGGCACGATCGCTATCATAGCCGGCCAGCACCGGATTAATGGTCACGATATCGAGATTGTTCGTGCGAAAACCGGGATCGATCGCCTGAGCCTTGTAAAACGACTTCAGAAACAAGCCGGAGCCGATTAACAGAAGCAAAGAAACAGCAATTTGTGCGACCACGAGCAAACTGCGCAGGTTTAGGCGCGTGACTGCGCCGCCGGCGGTGGAAGCTCGTTCGCGCAATCCCTCGGTGAGATTCCAGCGGGCCATTTGCAAAGCTGGAGCCAATCCGAACATGATTCCGCTCGAGACAGCGACGACCAACGAGATAGTGAGCACCCGCCAGTCAGGTTGTGGGTTGAGCGCAATTGGAAAAGGAGTTGGCGGAAGCAGCGCGACCAGAAGATCGCCTAGGCAATAGGCGAGAATGACGCCACCGACGCCGCCAATGACGCCAAGCAAAACACTTTCGGTGAGCAATTGCCGCACGATCCGTTTTCGGCCGGCACCGAGCGCCAAACGAACCGCCATCTCGCGCTGGCGAGCAGTCGATCGGGCGAGCAGTAGGTTGCCAACGTTGGCGCACGCGATCAGAAGGATGCTCGCCGATGCGGCGAGTAAGAGAAGGGATACATTGCGGGCGAGATCTTCATTGTTCGGACCGCCGAGCCCCAGTGATTTGGCTGCCTCGAGCGACATCAGTGCGATCGAGCGCTGTTTGTTTACCTCCGGATAAGCGTGCTCGAGCTGTTTCGCGATCGTGCGCATTTGCGCTTGCGCTTCGGACATTGACACTCCGGGCTTTAGCCGTGCAATAACACTCATCAACAGCGCTCGCCGTGTCTCGAACCAAAAGTCACCGCCCGGACGCGCCCACTGATGCATTGAGACAGGCAGGTAAACATCTGGATCAAAGCCAACATCGACGCCGGTGAAAACCGCCGGCGCAACGCCAATGACAGTGAAAGAATGCCCGTTGAAGGTGACCTGGCTGTCGACAATTTTCGGATCAGCTCCCAGTTTTCTCCAGAACTTGTAACCGAGAACAACAACTGGATGGCCATTCGGCGTTGAATCCTCTTCCGGCAAAAATGCTCGTCCCAGAGCCGGTTTCACTTGGAGTAGATCGAAGTAATTTCCGGTTACAAGCAAACCGCCCACATTCAACGTGTCACTGCCGCGGGTCATCCCCATTCCGGCAAACGTGTAAGCGGCCATAGAGCTGAAGGCCGTGCTCTGTTTTGCGTAATCCTGGAAATTTAAGTATGACGTGGATTGATTGCCCTTGATGTGATTGTCGGTCGTAAAGACCTTCACCACTTCTTCGGAATGGCCGACCGGCAACGGGCGAAGCAGCAGGGCATTGATGATTCCAAAAACGGTCGTGTTCGCGCCGATTCCGAGAACGAGGGCGAAAAGAGCGACGATTGAAAAAGCCGGATACTTAAAAAGCATCCGAATAGCAAAACGAAGATCATTGATCATAGGGTCACTCCGAACGGAGAGCGATGTTTGGATCGACACGTGAAGCGCGGCGCGCGGGGATCCATGAGGCCAGCAGCGTCGCGATGAAAAGCAATGCGCCGACGCCAAGATAAATTCGCGGATCGATCCCTTTCACTTCAAAAAGCATGCTTTGAATTGCGCGTGAAAGCGCCACGGCCGCGACGAAGCCGATCACGGATCCGATCAAGAGCAATTGCAACCCGTGCGAAAGAACGAGAGTGCGAATTTGGGCCGGTCGGGCGCCGAGCGCGAGACGAATACCGATTTCACGGACGCGTTTGAGCGTGGTATAGGCGAGCAGTCCGTAAAGACCGATCGTTGCAAGCAACAGCGCCAGACCGGCGAAAATCGAAAATAGAAAGCTGAGCAAACGCTGACTGCCCCAGCTTTCCTGGACGCGATCGATCATTGGCCTCGCATCGAAAATGGGCAGCGAGGAATCGATCGAAGTGACGGCATCACGAATCGAGCGCTCGAGCGCTGCAGAAGCCATTGTCGATCTTACGAA
>Ga0209328_10000404_pt1 | contig 10654 bp, 11 predicted proteins | sample JacPinW_OM3H0_M1_FD_187954 | JGI IMG/M metagenome (GOLD analysis project Ga0209328, IMG submission 187954) | Forest soil microbial communities from Algoma, Ontario, Canada - Jack Pine, Ontario site 1_JW_OM3H0_M1 (SPAdes) (version 2) | ecosystem: Environmental > Terrestrial > Soil > Boreal... | reverse complement strand
ATGGAATATTGGGCGGCTTCGTGACCCTATCGTCTAGAGGCCTAGGACATCGCCCTTTCACGGCGGTAACACGGGTTCGAATCCCGTTAGGGTCGCCAATTCCGTTCATAGGAGGCGAAAGCCGGACCGACAGTGAACTTTCGTCACTCGTGCGACACTCAACGCGTTTTCTAAAGCATTACCTGCGTATTGGGCGCAAAATGCCACCAGACGCAAGTGGCCCAAAAAGCTCGTTGCGTGGAGGCATTGGCCTGCGGCCTGCTCAATCTCTGGAATCATGAGCGACCGCTTGCAGATCCTGGTTGTCGAGGACGAAAAAGCCGTCGCGCACATGATTGCAATGGTGCTTGGAGGTCCAGCATCCAAGGTAGCCAGGGCGAGGAGTGGCTGGGAGGCACTCATTAAGATCGGCGCTACGGCCCGACCGTTTGACGTTGTTATCACTGATCATCGTATGCCGCGCATGACGGGCCTCCAATTGGTGCGTCGACTAAGAGCGCAAAACTTTGGCGGCAAGATCCTCGTCGTGTCGGGTCATCTCTCGGACGAGGATATTCGCGCTTACGAAGAACTGAGTGTGGACATGATGATGTCCAAGCCGTTTGACTTTGACGAGCTCCAACAGGCAATGGCCGTTCTGAACAAGAAAGCTTCAGCACTCGCTGAAGCGTAGAATTTGCGAAAATAGGCGATCGTACGTTGGCCAGGGGTTGGCAGCAGCCGTTGGTTAGGTCTGCTTACATCGTATAAGCCGCCCGATAGATCTTTTTTTGTCGCGGTCTCAGTAAGACACTCAACCGCTAAGTGCATAGGGAAAAATCTGATGTTGAGGGATGAAAGGCGTTAAGGCGTGCGTTTTGCTTCTAGTGATCTGTATGGTCAAAATCGAAGTTGGCTTTGCACCGGAGGGTTTTGAGAAGAAAATGGTACAGCAGACCAAAGATGACGTTATGGCCAAGCTGCAAGGGCTTGACCTTGGCCGCGTGAAAATCGTGTTTAAGAAACGTCCCGGCCACCAATTAGCCTTTCAATTTCTTGGCGACCCAGACGCCGTAGATAAAACCAAGCAAATCCTCGGCATTTACGCCTGAGTGTCGAGGCTCGCTGCCCGTTCGCGGCGTCATGCAGCGAACGCTTAAATAGCTCAAACCTATTCGTCGTCGAACATTCGGCCGCCTTGCACCGAGGTACCGGGCATCAGTTTGAGATGCAAATGTTCGGTTAAGAATTCATCGAGCGAGATCCATCTTTCATCGATGCGAATACGCTTTGTCCATGTGCACACTTTCAGCAGCCCTTCTTGTAAACGCTTGATCTCCGCAACCGCTTTTGCGAGTTGTTGCTCGCTCGTTTTCTGACGGGTGATGTCCTGTATTTGGCCGATGAAGAAGAGGGGTTCACCAGATTCAGTACGCACTAACGAGACGCTCAAGAGCACCCAAACGATCGACCCATTCTTATGAAAGTAACGCTTCTCCATCTGATAGGTATTGATCTCGCCCGCCAACATCTTGCGCACATTCTCCAAGTCGAGATCGAGATCATCCGGATGCGTTATCTCCTGGAAAGTCCGTTTTAGTAACTCCGCTTCGCTGTAGCCGGTGATTTCACAAATCGCGCGGTTAACGCGCAGCCATTTGCCCTCGGTCGAAACGAGAGCCATGCCGATTGCGGCAAACTCAAATGCGTTTTGAAACAGCGCACCAGGACTCAAAGGATCAACAGTTCTCATCGGGAAGACCAAGAATCATATCCGGTCGGCCAGAAACGTCGAGCGAGCAGTTTGCCGGGGTAGTGTCCTAATCTGATTGTGACAAGCCGAATTTGGACAAATTCGGACACGAAAACTGCATAAATCTGCGCGAAATCCGCAACCGTCCATTTTACGACTTTGCAAACAAGTACGTGATTGCCGCAGATAACGCGCAGAATCGCGAAGTCTCGCTTTAGGGTTCGAATCCCGTTAGGCTCGCCAACTCCAAGATGGAAACCGATCGCACGCTCATTGTTGTTCCGACCTACAACGAGCGCGAGAACGTCGGCGCACTGGTCGCGCAGTTACTTCAAGTCGCCCCCGATGCGGACGTGATCTTGGTGGACGACAACTCGCCCGATGGGACTGTCGCCGCCGCCGAGCAGCTGTTCGGTAATAACGCTCGCTTTTCAAGTCTAAGTCGCACTGGTCCCCGCGGTATTGGGCGCAGCCTTTTCGATGGTTACCAAGTCGCATTGGAACGCGGCTACGCGCGTCTCGTGCAGATGGATGCCGACTTTTCACACGACCCGAACATGGTGCCGGTGTTGATCGATGCGAGTCGCAACACAGACGTGGTCATTGGTTCTCGCTATTGCGGCGGCGGTCGAGTTGTGAATTGGCCGTGGCATCGACGGCTTTTGAGCCGTTTCGCGAACGAGTACGTTTCTGCCATTACGGGTTTGACCGTGCGCGACAGTACGAGTGGCTTTAAGTGTTACGCACGTCGCGCGCTCCAATGCCTTCTCGAAATTGGCATCACCTCGGAAGGATATGCGTTTCAGTTCGAGACCGTCTTCCGCGCACAGCGCGAAGGGCTGCATATCGTGGAAATTCCCATCACGTTCACGGATCGGCGGGCCGGGCAATCGAAAATGTCGGGCAAAGTTATCCTTGAGTCGATCCTGAAGCCGTGGTTTCTGCGCTTCAGAAAGTAAATGGCTAAAGTTGTGGCGGGGGCGGAACAATCGCGTTGCTGATCTTTTTGTTGCGGAACAGCAGGTAAGATCCTCTTTGCCACCAAAGTCCGAAATCTTCTCGCAATACGTGATTCGGCTCGTCCGAGCCAACCTGAGTGGAACGATTAACCTCGTTCAAGAAGTCCCATCGCCGGTTCAGGATAACCCAGTCTGCGCTGGCAACGTCGGGTGCCAGCCGCGAGTGAGGCGCGTTAGCTGAGCCGGGATTCATCTCCAGAAAGTAGGTGGCGGGCCGCAATTGCGGTTCCAGGTAGTAGATGTAAGTGTCGCAATAATTTGTCAGCCGCAAATCTCCCGGCCCGACAAACAGGCGCTGGCCAGGCACAGAAACTCTCTCCAATTCGGTGAGCAGTTTGTCCGCGTCCTCCGCGGCATAAGGAAATCCGAATGCGAATGGTCTGCCGTGGTGGACAATGAAAATTCCTTTGTCGCCAGGTTCGAGTTGTTCGCCGGTTTTAGTGGCTTGGCGCGGCGCAACGAACCCGAGCGCGACACGAACACTTCGGTAGAAACGCGTAAACGCAGGAGCGATGAAGCCGAGAAAAATAAGCATCGCCAGAACCGCCGCCGCCGTCGCTAGCTTCCGCGGAAAAGCTTTTGTTACCGCCGACGAGAGAATGAGAGTCGACAGCGGCAGGAAACTTACAGCAAGAAGCGCCGAATTGAGCACATGTCCGGAATCGAAACGTTGGATGGCGTAGTGAATTAAACCGATCCCGAGGAGGCCAACTCCCAAAAGGAGGCGGCCCCGTTGGCGGCTGGCGTGGTTGCGGAGTTCTACGATGCCCGCGGCAATATTCGTGATGCTCGCGCCGATTTGGAGAACGAGAAGGCACTGCATCCGCCACGGTGCGGCTGAGATCGCCAGGTGGCGGCCGGGATTCAGTTTGAAGACTGGGAAGACAAACAAGCTGTGAAAAATCGGCATCGGGCCAATGATAAGCGTCATCCAGATCAACGGAGACAGCGCGAGCACAATACCTGCGATAAATCTCAATTTCGCACTACGCTCCATCGACAGAAACAGCGGCAACGAAGAGACGATCAACGCTGGGCCAAAATCGCAGCGCCCTAAAAGGGCAATGCCGGCGAGGAGGCCGGCGATAAAACAGCGCCAACTCGAGGTGACATCCGCCATTGCCCAAAGTGAACAGAGCGCGAACGACAGGCCGGTATACCAGGTATTTGCCCAGAGGTCGGTCCCGGCCAAGAGCACGATCGTGAGGATCGCGCAGCTGGCCGCGATAAGAGCTCCCCAACGCTGCGCGATTCCGAAAATCGCCAACACGATGAGAACCCGGTAGGCTAATCCCACTCCTCGCTCGACAAAAAGGTTCGTCCCGATGGCGGCATAGGCTCCGGCGAGAATCATTGGATTGCCGGGGCCCGTGATCGATTCAAAATCACGATATGGAAGCTGCCCCTTCAAAATCATCTCGGGGTAAACGAGGACCATCCCTTCATCCATGGGGATGGCGGGCGAGTGAAAAGCCGGCCAAATTCCCAAAGTAAATATTCCGCACAAGACGATGGCGATCGTTAGCTTCCGATAGGGCACTGGCATCGAGAATTCAGCGATTGATTTCAAAGTTACGCCTCAATCAAGGCATTGATCTTAGCGCGCCCGAGATTTAATTTGAAGGGATATGCCGGAGCGGGCCTACAAATCGTCGAGCAATGAGAGTGTACGGATGTTCAAAAGCGACTTCGTGGATTTTTTTTCCCGCGTCCATCCGGCGACACCGCTGGTTCTGTATCTGCCTCTGATCATGGCCAGCCTTTATTTCGCTCTTCATCAAGCACAATTGTCGGTCTTATCCGTCGTCCTGTGGTTTGGGCTCGGACTCGCCGTCTGGACTTTGCTCGAATATGTGATTCATCGCCACGCTTTTCACTACGAGCCAACCAGCCGAATCGGGAAACAATTTCACTTCATTGTCCATGGTGTTCACCATGATTATCCAAATGATGCGAAGAGGCTGGTCATGCCGCCGGCGGTGAGCATTCCGCTGGCGATTGTCTTTTATGCCTTGTTCTTTTTCCTTTTCGGACACGCCGCGCCGGCAATCTGGGCCGGTCTCGTTGGGGGCTACGTTTGTTACGATTCCATTCATTACGCGATCCATCATTTCCCGATGAAAAGCGGCGTTTTGAATCGGTTGAAGCAGCACCATTTGCGTCATCATTATCACGACGACCACCTCGGTTTCGGGGTTAGCTCGCCGTTGTGGGACTACATTTTTGGGACAAATCGCAGGTAGGGTATAGCCCCGCGCGCTGCACTTAAGTCTTGTCGCCAGCGTCGAGCTAAGTAAAGTGGTTGCCCCGATATGGAACGTCGCCACGGCGACCGATTTGCCATAAGGAATGAACCAAGACCCTGCAAAACTTAGTTTGAGCAATTTCCTCGCGGGTGAAAGCCGCGACCCGTTGCAAGCCCCGCCAAGTTTCACCGCCTGGATGCACGCCGGCGCGTGGGCGGTCGAATTGTATGAGCCGGAATTGCTTGCCAGTGCGGATGCCCGCACCACCATTAGATACGACGGCAAATCACAGCACGTCATTAATCTCTGCTCCTACAATTATCTCGGTCTGGCCAACCATCCTGATGTCGTCGCTGCGGCACATGAAGCGCTGAACACTCACGGTTTGGGCGCATGCGGTTCGCCCATGCTCTCAGGCATGACCGATCTTCATCGCGAACTGGAGTCCCGAATCGCAAAATTTCTTGGTCGCGAAGATGCGATGCTCTTCAACAGCGGTTTTGGCGGAGCACTCGGCACAATTTCCGGTCTGCTCCGCAAGAGCGACGTTGCCGTCCTCGATAATCGATCGCACTTGAGCCTGCGCGACGGTGCCGTGCTTTCGCGTTGTCGCACCGAAAAGTTTGAACATAACGACGCGGCATCGCTCGACGCCGCTTTGAGTCACAAGAGCGGACGCCGGCAGCTTGTCATCCTCGAGGGAATTTATTCGATGGACGGCGATTTCGGGAAATTAACCGAGCTAGCCGATGTCGCCCAGTCGCATGGCGCTAGCGTTTTTATTGACGAAGCGCACTCGGTCCTCGGTTGCGGAAAAAACGGTCGAGGCGCGGCCGAACAATTTGGAGTGGAAGACCGCGTTCCGCTGATCTACGGCACCTTTTCAAAGGCGTTTGGCGCGCTCGGCGGATTTGTCGCCGGATCGAAAGAGACCCTGCAATATCTTCGATTTTATGCGCACCCTTACGTTTATTCGTGCGCGTTGCCGCCAGTCGTCATCGCCGGTCTCCTCAAAGCATTGGAGATTGCCATCCGCGAAGGAACAGCATTGAGGAAGGTCCTTTGGGAAAATGCCGATTATTTTCACGAAAAATTGCGCGAGCTCGGTATCGACACCGGAGCATCGACAACCTACGTCATGCCGCTCGTCATCGGTGACCGGGAACGAATGTATCGGCTCGGTCATGAATTGCGACGACGCGGACTTTGGGTCGCGCCGGTCGATTATCCAGCAGTCCCGCAAAATCGAATTTGCTTCCGTGCCTGCGTCACGGCGAAACATACGCGCGCCGACCTCGACGAAGCTTTAAATATTCTTCAAGATACGCTCGTCCCCGCGGCGTTGCAGAACGCCTGAAGTGGGAAGCGATCTCAGCACAATCTCGGAATCTCGTTCACAGCCGCAATCGGAGATCGATGCGACTTATAAATCGCGCGAGCTTGAGGGAGTTGTCGATCTTTTCTTTTACCGGCGGATCGGTTTCAGTCTGGCGCGATTTTTTGCGCGACTGAACTTCACACCGACAGCCGTCACTCTTATCGGCGGAATGTTCGGCGTCGTCGCCGGCCATCTTTATTTCTATCAGGCTATTGCCATCAATCTGACCGGAATGCTTTTCCACGTGGTCGCGAATATTTTTGATAACGCGGATGGTCAGCTCGCTCGCCTGACGAACCAGCAAAGCCGGACGGGACGGATTCTCGATCCGATTGTCGATCATGTTGTTTGGTTGAGCATTTACGTTCATCTCGCGCTCCGTCTGTACGTCGGAGGTTTTTCGATCGCGATTTGGGTAATTGGTCTCGCCGCCGGTTTTAGCCATGGTTTACAGGCCGGCGCGGCCGACTATTGCCGGAACGCGTATCTTTATTTCGGAAAAGGGCGAAGCGAGCTCGATTCTACATCGAAGCTGAAACAGGAATACCGCCAGTACGCGTGGGACACAGGTGCTTGGCCAAAATTTCTATTGCGCTTGTATCTCAACGCGATGCACGAGCAGGAACTGCTTCTGCCTGGCGTGAAGCGCTTGCGCGACATGACCGAGAGCCATTTCGCCGATGCTGTCCCGGCCTGGTTTCAATCGCGCTACCGGAATCTTGTTCTTCCGACGTTTAAATGGTGGAGCTTGTTGATGACGAATACACGAATGCTCGTGTTGCTCGTTTTATTCTTAGCTCGTCAACCGGTTTGGTTTTTTTGGTTGGAGATCACTGCCGGCAATTTCTTGCTCATCTATCTTATTTTTCGGCAGGAAAAAGTATCGCGCTCGCTTATTCAGTTTCTCACGATGCAAAAAGACAGCGCGTGACCGCTCATCCTCTATCAGTTGTCGAAGTTCGTTCCCGCACCGAGCGGGATCAATTCATCAAATTTCCCTGGCAGATTTACAAAAACGATCCCGCGTGGGTGCCGCCGCTTATCATTGAGCGGAAAGCTTTTCTCAACCGCCAACGGCACCCTTTTTATCAGCACGGTGACGCCGCGTTGTTCCTGGCCAGGCGAAATGGCGAGATCGCCGGCCGCATCATGGTGAGCGACGATCCAAACTACAACACGCTCCATCGATCGGACGTCGGCTGCTTTGGTTTGTTTGAATCAATCGACGATGTCGATGTTGCGACGGCGTTGTTCGACACCGGAGCCGATTGGTTGCGCGGTCGGGGCCGGAGCGAAATCATGGGGCCAATCGATTATTCGACCAACTATGTTTGCGGATTACTGATTGATGGCTTTCAACATCCGCCCACGCTGCTTACCGCGCACAATCCCCCTTATTACGCGCGCTTGATCGAGGCGTGCAGTTTCGAAAAGGAGAAAGATTGGTACGCCTGGTGGTTTGTGCCGGCCCCTGCGCCGCTGGAACGTTTGGGCCGGATCGCGATAGCGCGCGCCCGAAAATATTCGGCCAAGATTCGCCCGATTGATCTTCGCCATTTAACTGCCGACAGCCGCCGCCTCTCTGCCGTGTTTAACGAAGCTTGGAAAAACAACTGGGGCTTCGTGCCGCTTACCGACGCCGAGGCGGAACACATGGCAAAAGAGATGCGCCCCGTGCTTGATCCGCGGATGACATTGATCGCCGAAGTCGACGACGCGCCGGTCGCGTTCGTGATTTGCGTGCCAGACATTAATGTGGCGTTGCGTCGTGTGAACGGACGGTTGACGCGTTTTGGTCTGCCGATTGGATTAATCAAGTTGCTTTACCATCGTCGCAAGATTCGCACGGTGCGTTTTGTTGCGCTCGGCGTTGTGGAAAAATATCGGCGCGCCGGCATCGCCGAGACGCTTGTTCTGCACGTAATGAAAGAGGGAGCACAGCGCGGTTTTTCTGGCGAACTAAGCATGACGCTGGAAGACAATGTCCTGGTGAATCGCTTCATCGAAGCATTAGGCGCGTCGAGATACAAAACCTATCGGATTTATCGTCGCCCAATTACGTCGTGAACCCGAGTCTCAATCGCGTTGTCATTCTCGCCGACGGATCAGCCAATTGGAAAATTGCAGGTCTGCGCCAGCTCAACCGGCTCGTTCTCGCGCTGAACGAATTCGCCGACTCGGCCGCGCCCGAATCAAAAATCGACATCTTCATTTCCTGGCGATCCGACATAGCAATCGAGAAGCGATGGCGCCCCATCAATCCGAGATTAACGCGGTGCAACATTCTTGAGTCTTCAGAATCTATGTCGGCCGGTGCTCGCGTACTCAGCACGCGGTTGCTCGTGAAACGGAACGGTCTCGAACCGTTCTTTAACGATTCTGCGCCCGTCGATCTCGATCAGAACATTGTTAATGAATCGGCATTTTGGGAAAAACTTTGGCGACGGTTCGAAGATGCTTGTTTCCAGTCGCCCTCTGCGCAAAAAGGCGAATCTTGGAGCCATCTTGCCGCGGATGGCGACGTTGCGCGATCGGAACGATGGCTGCTTCGCAGTAGCGGTAAATCGCGCGATGGATTTGTGTCGCGTTATTTGAACCGCCCGCTTTCCCGCGCTGTTAGTCGGCTGCTTGTGAAAACACCGATGACGCCAAACCTCTGGACGTGGCTCATCACTTTGTTTCCCGTCCTTGGTTTTCTATTCCTGATCCGCGGCGATTATTTCGGTTTTGTCGTCGGCGCTGCGCTTTATCAGGTTCACAGCATTCTTGATGGTTGCGACGGCGAAATCGCGCGCGCGAAATATTTGGACTCCGACAAGGGGCCTGGCCTGGATGCGTTTGGAGATTTAATCGCGCTTCTCCTGTTCTCGCTTGGACTTGGCGTTGGCCTATCTCGCGCCACGGACGCGACTTCGTTCTCGCGTTGGATTTTTCTGGGGGAGGGCGTCCTTTGTTTCCTCCTAATTGGGAGTCGCCTCGGACCGCATGCTCTAGAACTTCTCCGTCGAGGTCCAGCCGCTGTTGCTTCTTCAGAGCATGACGAGTCGCTTCGTCATTCCGGAGGCCGTGTCGTTGGCGCGCGCCTTACTTCTTTGGCTTTCGAATTAACGAAGCGCGACGTTGTCTTCCTCGCTTTTCTGGTGTTGGCCGCGCTTGGTTTGGCGCAATGGATCCTGCATCTCCTCTTTGTTTACGCGATTGCGACCGCGATTCTCTTACGACACGGCCGCGTCGCGCGTGCCGATAGGCGAACCACCTTCGTTTAGGCTGCGCACGGCCTTTTCGGCTTGTGCCAACATTTCGGGCGTGTCGACGTCCTGCCACCAAGCCTCGCCAATATCGATGGCTCGAACTCTTTCATCAGCGGCCATCGCGCGCACGCCATCGGCCAGACTGCAATCCCCTTCGCGCTTGGCTTGCTCGAGGTATTCGAAAATTTCCGGCGGACAAACAAACAAACCGGTATCGATCGCGTCGTAGTCTGTAAGGTCCTTGCCGATCGCAACGACGCGGTCGCCACTCGTTTTAAGTTTCATTGCATCATCGAGATCGAAAATCGCACTAAGTTTTCGATCTACCGCCACGTTCAACGCATTCGGGTCGGCGTTATGGATTGCAAGATCGACAATTGAAGGTTCGAACAGGTGATCGCCCATCATGAGAAGAAATGGCGACCTGAGCTGTTTTGCGACCGCGAGAACCGAGATGCCGTTTTGCTTTTGCCAATCTGGATTGTAGATCGGGTGCAATTGCATTCCGGCCGGCATTAATGGCTTCACGCCTGCCAAAAGCGCATCGCTGTTTGAACCTGTAACGACGTGCACAGTTTCAATGCCCGCTTTTCTCAGGGACTCGATCGTGTAAGAAAAAACAGGCCGGCCGGCAATTTGAATCAACGGCTTGGGCAAAGTGTCTCCGATCGCGCGCAAGCGGGAGCCGGACCCGGCCATCAAAATCACCGCGTCGGTGATTGATTTCTTAGCTGTCGATCCAGGCGGCGCCATGCTGGGTAATACGTTTTGTTCGTGAAGCGCTCCATGATAGGATGTCGCTCTTGTTTTGGCGAATGATCATGAACTGGCGACAAGCGCGATTCATTAGACAAACACTGGCCACCGGTCCTCGAGCGGACAATAAGCGAGTGATTGCATCGCTCTCCACGCTCCCAGATCGCATCCACAATCTTGAGCCGACTATCCGCTCTTTGTTGAATCAAACCCGGCCGCCGGATGAAATTGTTTTGGCCATTCCAGAATTTTCCATTCGTCAAAAGCGACCG
>Ga0209328_10000403_pt1 | contig 10656 bp, 4 predicted proteins | sample JacPinW_OM3H0_M1_FD_187954 | JGI IMG/M metagenome (GOLD analysis project Ga0209328, IMG submission 187954) | Forest soil microbial communities from Algoma, Ontario, Canada - Jack Pine, Ontario site 1_JW_OM3H0_M1 (SPAdes) (version 2) | ecosystem: Environmental > Terrestrial > Soil > Boreal... | reverse complement strand
TAGCTTGATCGTTCAACAGCCGCACGTTCATATAAGGATAGAAAGAAATGGCGTCAGTAATGTTCCCACGCCGCCGCAGCCTCGTTCCGCTAAGCCTCTGGGACAAACCCTGCTCGATCTTCACATCCGCCACCTGAACCTTGAGAATGGTTGGGTTCTCTATAACGATGTGACGGTTCCGTTGGCCGTTGAGGGTGACAACTTACGCCTGGCGCTAACCGCAAGCGGAGCGATGGACCATTTGTCGTACGACGGAAATCTGGTCTGGCAGAATGTCACTTTCACGGCGCAACGTTTTCTTCCAGTGCCCATCGGTGTTTCCGCGAAGTTCACAATTTCGCGAGACGGCTTCACGGTGCAACAAGGCGTGCTGAGCGCCGCGCATTCCCATGTAGATGCCCAAGCCGAGCTCGCCAACTTTGCCGACCCACGATGGAACATGCGCTACCGCGGATGGCTTGAGCTCGTCGATCTTCGTGAAATTTTGCGGAACCCACTGGTCCCCACGGGTCGCGCCGACGTTCACGGCGAAGGAACATTCGCCGGCGGTCAATTCCACGGCACAGGCATCTACGCTGGTCGCGATATCGCACTTCCCTATGACGATTTCCATGCCAGAGGCCTAACCAGTCACGGAACCTTCACTATAAATAATGACGGCCTCGTGGTTCCCGACTTTTATGCCGGCGCGCTCGGCGGCACGGTGAAGGGTCGCGTTACTTTGCAATTCGCCGGATTGCAATTTCACGCCGAGACTCACGTGCAAGGCGTACGTTTAGCCAATTTGCTGCCCTCCATCGAACATCATGGATTTCCGATCGATGAATTGCACTGGGACGCTGATTTGACGGCCGACACCAAGGAAGACTGGACTGGCGCATTCGAACATTTTGGGATTGCCGCGAAGATGCATTGGGCGCCGCCGGAAAACGTGGCTGCAGGCCACGAAGCGGTTGAGGGAGATTGGCAATTCGTCTACAAGTACGACACCAGTCTCTTCACCGTGGTGTCGGGAGCATTTCAAACTCCTACAACAAATGGCAGCGTTTCCGGACTGCTGGCGCCACGCGATTCCGGAATGGATCTGAAGTTTGAGACTACCTCCCTCGATAGATACACGGATTTCATCAATGCTCTACGCGATGTGTCGCCGCGCTCCGCGGAGGCCAAGCAACCCCTGTCCGGCCAAGTTAGCTGGGACGGCAAAATCACCGGCCCGTCCGGCAAACCGACATTCTCTGGACATGTGCGCGGCGAAAACGTACAACACAGTTCGATCATTCTGGATTCGCTCGATGGCGATCTGGTGTATTCACCCAGGCAATTGTTGCTGTCGCGAGGACATGCGCGCCGGGGGCCTACGAGTAGTTCGCTCGAGATCAATCTGGAACTCACGGACTGGAGTTTTCTCCCTGAAAATTCCTGGTCCGCGGACGCCAGCCTGGAAAAAACTTCCCTGGAAGGTTTGCAGCAGCTTGCCGGCTGGTCGTATCCAGTTCGGGGAAGCTTAACGGGTGATTTCCATGGCCGTGGCACAAGGGCCGAACCAACCATTACAGGACTCTTCGACTTGGCGGACGGAAGTGTTTACGGTTCGTCTTTCAATCGGCTGCGTGGACAACTCACCGCCAGCACCCAGGAAGTTCGCATTGCCAACGCCGAGTTGCGCTTTTTCGCGTCAGGAAAAGAAAAGGGGCGCGGAGCCGGCATTGTCACCGGAACTGCCGCCTACCGTTTTGCAGACAAAACCATTGCCGCCGATTTAGTTGGCGCGGCACTCCCACTGGAAAGCTTCAACAAACTGCAATCCTCGATTGCCTTAGGTGGTCAAGTAACTTTTAGGTTGAAAGCCGATGGCCCCATCCAGGCACCAATTGCCAATGGCACATTCCACGTCACCGATCTACGCGTGGGACAGGAAGTGATCGGAAGTTTTGACACCGAGCTGGCCTCCGATGGAAAGACAGCGCGATTAACCGTGAGTTCCGCGATGAGCACTGGAGAAATCTCTGGAGGCTACACTCTGGGGCTTGCGAATCCATTTCCGGTGGAAGGAAAAGTCTCCATCAAAAATATCGATCTCGATCCATTCCTGTTAGCTGCACTGCATTTAAAGGAATTCAGCGGGCATGGTAAAGCGGACGGCGATATCTCCATAAAAGGCGCGTTGAAAGACCCGCGCGGAATCGTGATGGAAGCAAATTTCTCGCGATTGATACTCAACTACGCGAATGTGCAGCTTGAGAATAGTGGGCCGGTACGTTTCCGCTCGTCGCGTGAAGCGCTCGAGATTGAGCCTGTCGTCATGCACGGTACGGACACCAACCTGAAGATTGATGGATCCGTACAATTTACCGGCCGGCGAAACCTGGCGCTCCACCTCGATGGCGCGGTCGATTTGCGCCTGCTTAACGAGTCCCTGCGAAATATGGACGTGCATGGTGGTGCGCAAATTAACGCCGCCGTGGAAGGCACCATCGATCATCCGCGCATCACCGGTCGAGTACACATCGATAATGCCTCCGTGCGCGCCGCGGATTTTCCTACCGGCCTTAGCGCCATCAAAGGCGACTTGGTTTTCGATACCACTCGGCTTTTTTTTAGCGACGTAACCGCCGAAGTCGGTGGCGGCACCCTGCAACTCTCCGGCAGCGTAAATTACGGCGAAGGCGGCATGCGCTACGACCTCAACACCAGCACCGACCGCGTCCGTATTCGCTATCCGGAAGGCATGAGCTGGTTGCTCGGTGGAAATTTGCGGCTGACGGGTACGGGCAACTCCGGCATCGTCTCCGGAAAAGTCACCGTGCAACGCGTGTTGTTGACGCAGGGGCTTGAAAGTGCTGGCGTGTTGGTCTCTTCCAAGGAAGGTATCTCTGGCCCTACAACAGATTCGCCGTTCTTGCGTAATTTGCAGTTCGACATCGAAGCCGTATCCTCTCCTGACGCGCGCATGGAATGGCCCGGCGCGGAACTGGAAGCAGACGCTAACTTGCGAGTGCGCGGCACCTGGGAACATCCCATCATATTGGGACACATACATTTGCTGTCCGGTGATTTGTACTTTGCTGGAAACCGCTATCGTGTAGCGCGCGGCGACATTAATTTCGCCAACCCTTTCAGGCTGGACCCCGTGGTGAACGTCGAAGCCACCACCACCGTTCAGCAATATGAAGTCACCCTCAATTTCAACGGACCGTCCAGTAAACTCTCGCTGGCCTATCGCTCCGATCCTCCATTGCCCTCCAATGACATCGTGGCGCTATTGGCGATGGGACAACGCAGCGCGGAAGGCACTGCGCGCAGCGGCGGCACAGCGCAAAGTGCAACCTCCGGCGCGACGGCGCTTTTGTCAGAGGCGGTGTCCAGCCAACTCGGTGGCCGGCTGCAACGATTATTCGGTATTACCAGGTTGCGCGTAGATCCGGGCCTGACCCCCGTGGCATCCAGCGCCGACCAAAACGCCGGCGCACGCGTCACGGTAGAACAGCAAATCGCGCGCAATCTGACCATCATGTATGTTTCGAACGTGGGTTCAACGCAGGAGCAGGTAATTCAGGTGGAGTACAGCATAAACCGCAATATTTCCGTGGTGGCCTTACGTGATCAAAACGGAACCTTCGGCATCGACGTAAAAATCAGAAAGCGCTTTAAGTAATTTAACATCCCGATTCAATAACTGAACAAAACATTTTAGGGGCGCTGCGAAATTTCTTTCATCTGATCCTGGAGCGTAGCTTCCGGCTTGCTCTTGGTGCGCTTGCCGGCAATACCGGGCGTATCGGCGTCGGCATCTTGTGATTTCAGCGTAAGCAACGATTCGCGAGTTGCACTGCTTGCTGCCGACATTTCCACCGTCTGGATTTCCTTGTTGATCTTGGATGATTCCGCGGCAAACTTCTGTCCCAGAGGCGACGAGTAAAAATCCAGCAAGCCTTTTATTTCGTCGTCGGTGAAGTACTTATCGTAGATCGCCGCGATTTGCTGCATGGCGCGTTGCTGATCGAAATTCTTCTCAAAGCTGCCCGAAGCTACGGTAATCAACTCCTGCCGTTTCGAATCATCAGCAACATTCTTTACGCTGGCACCCAACTTTTCGCGATATTGCGCCGCGGATTCGCTCGCCACGGATTGCAATTGGTCCTTGACGCCGACATATTGCAACAACGAGCGCAGATCAGCAGCCTTTTCCGGATCGATGGATTTCGAAGTCGCCAAAGTATTCGTGCCCGATGGCGACGCTTGCACAGGATTTTGTGATCCGCCCTGCGTAGCGACGATGAATGCTGCGATATAAATTACGATAAGTGCTAAAGCCGCTTTCATACTGCCCTCCGTGGCTTCTATCGTGTTGCTCGCCACAGATCCAATTGTAGGTAGCGCGTGCGCGCTTTCCCGATCGTCGAAGGTCAGTTGCGACGCGGCATCCACTGTCCCGACGTTCAGGTCTCAGAACCATCCATTCGTCCCAGTGCGCAAAACGGCGTGAATCGGAGCTACCGCAAATTCTTCTGTCAATAGAACCGCTTTGGTATACGAGGCGCGGAGTCTGATAGCATGCCCCTCGATGAATGAGTCAGCGCCGAAGAGCGAACCGCCCAGCAATATCCCGCAGCCCGAGATTCTCGATCGCGAAGCCGGGCTGCATCGCGGCCTGACATCTTGGCAAGTGGCGATGATCGGGCTGGGATCCACGATTGGCACCGGACTTTTTCTGGGCAGCGCGCTTTCCGTAAAGCTGGCCGGTCCCGCGGTGATCGTGAGTTTTCTTTTAGGCGCAACTGTTACCGTTACGTTGATGTGGGCGCTCGCGGAAATGGCCGCGGAACATCCAGCCGCTGGTTCCTTTGGCCTCTATGCGGAAATGTATGTGCACCCGTGGGCCGGTTTTGCGATCCGCTACACATACTGGTTGTGCCTGGTATTCGTTGTTGGCAGCGAGGTGGTCGCGGCTGCCATCTATTGCAAATATTGGTGGCCGGGTGTGCCGTCCTGGATGTGGATCGCTGGCTTTTCGCTCGCGTTGCTGTACGTCAATACCATAAGAATAAAAAGTTTTGGCGTTTTCGAATACTGGTTCGCGATGATCAAAGTCGTTACCATCGTCGCGTTTCTGATATTGGGCGCGGCGCTATTATTTGGCGTGGGATTTCCGCGTATTGGCGCCGCGAACTACACCGCGCATGGCGGATTCTTTCCGAATGGCTGGAGCGGCGTAGGACTGGGCGTAACCATGGCCATCTTCAGTTTTCTGGGACTGGAGATTGTCGGCGCGACAGCCGGAGAGGCCGCCAACCCATCGCTCGCGGTGCCGCGTGCATTGCGACGAACACTTTCATTTCTGGTGCTCTTCTATCTCGGTGGACTCGCCATTGTGGTGGGTATTGTTCCGTGGAAGGAACTGGGACTGGGCGAAAGCCCGTTTGTCCGCGTCTTCAGATCGGTGGGAATTCCGGGTGCGGGCAACGTCATGAATTTCGTGGTGCTGACCGCTGCGCTTTCCAGCGCCATGTGCAATCTATATTTCACTGCCCGTTTGCTTTTTTCACTGGCGCGCGGAGGCTACGCTCCCGCGACATTAGGAAAATTGAACAAGGTCGGGATGCCCGTCGCAGCAGTGATGGCTTCGGGCGTCGGCCTGCTCATCGCTCTTTTTCTCTCTCATTTTTTCGAGTCCACCGCTTTTGTATTCATGATCGGCGTGGCCTTTTTTGGCGGCCCATTTGTTTGGATCATGATCCTGGTTACGCATCTGGCTTTTCGCCGCGCCAACGAGCGCGCCAGAAAATCGATCCTGCGTTTTGCGCCGCCTGGACCTTGGAGCTCGCTCTTTGGCCTCGCTGCGCTGGTCGCCGTATTGATTTCCACCTGGTGGGTACCCGGATTTCGTATCACCATGATCGCAGGTCCAGCCTGGCTCGTTATTATGACAATTTGCTATTTAATCTGGGTTCGAGTCACCCGCGAAAACGAGCTACCTAAGTCGTGACAGGAAATTCTGAGATATGATCGCAGATGTAGCAGGGGGGAAGGGCCGCACCGCAAGGGGTTCCAGAGGCTAACGCCAACCGCGCGCAGGGGCTTGGGCACCGTTTGCGAAAATAGGCCAGGCGCAAACCAAGCCCCTGCTGCGTCATTTTTCAGCTTTTAACCTAATTCACTACAAACCCAATTCACTACATTGTAGCCAAGCTTTCGATTAGGTACTCTGGTTGTTCTAGTGAACGCAAAGTCCTCATGAAGCAACCTGGTTGTAACTGGCTGGTGCAGCTGATCGCTCTTACAGGCTTGCTTGTTCCGAATTGCCTGGCCCAGCAGAACCCGGCACCGTTGACTGAACAGAAATCTCGCGACGAAGTCGCGCCTCGAACTTGGGCTCCATCTGAATCCTCTGCACTGGCGACCCCGAGATTCATCGACGTAACCAAGTCTTCGGGGGTAAATTTTGAGTACCTTTCCTCCCACACCTCCAAAAAATATCTGATCGAAACGATGGGATCGGGTGTCGCCTTGTTCGATTACGACAACGACGGTCGCCTCGATATTTTTGTAGTAAACGGCGCGCCGCTCAGCGACCCCACTGCCAAAGGATCCATCCCCCAAAAGACAGAACCGAAGTATTGGAATCGTCTGTACCACCAAAAGTCTGACGGCACCTTTGAAGACGTAACCGAAAAGGCCGGGTTGCAAGGCTCCGGATACGGCATGGGAGTCGCTGTCGGAGACTGCGACAACGATGGCTTTGAGGATTTGTACGTCACTGCTTACGGCGGCAATAAGCTGTATCACAACAATGGAGACGGCACTTTTACAGATGTAACCGGCAAAGCTGGAGTCGCTGGCAGCGGCTGGTCCACCAGCGCAGCGTGGGTTGATCTCGACGGCGACGGTCGCCTGGATTTAGTTGTGCTGCGCTACCTGCAGTGGGACTTCGACGACATCTGGTGCGGTCAACGCCAGGAAGGCTATCGCACCTATTGCCATCCAGATGCGTTTCCCGCCATCTCCCCGCTGGTTTACCACAATGATGGCAATGGGCATTTTACCGAGATCGCGCAAAAAGCCGGCCTCGCGCATCCAGGAAAAGGATTAGGCATCGACCTCGCCGATTACGATCGCGATGGCCGCGTCGATCTATTCATCGCCAACGATTCCATGCCCGAATTTCTTTACCGCAATAAAGGTGACGGCACCTTCGAGGAGGTTGCGCTGGCTTCCGGCGTTGCCGTCGATGGCGAGGGCCACACCTACGCAGGCATGGGCGTAGACTTCGCGGACTATAACAACGATGGTCTCCCGGATTTGATAGTCACCGATCTCGCCAGTCAGATGTACGCGCTATACAGAAATAATGGCGACGGCACCTTCACCTACGACAGCTATCCTTCCGGCCTCGGCCGTATGACCATGGGTCATTCCGGCTGGGGAGTACGATTCATCGATTATGACAACGACGGGTGGAAGGATCTTTTGATCACCCAGGGGCACGATCTCGATACCGTGCAACTCAATTTCCCAAATCTTCGCTACCGCGAACCAATGCTCTTGGTAAAAAACACGGGCTCAAAGTTCGTGGATGTCTCCGCCCAGGCCGGAGATATTTTTCAAAAAGCGTGGGTAGGGCGCGGCCTGGCAATCGGCGATCTTGATAACGACGGCCGCTTGGATGCCGTGGTTACTGGAAACGATGGGGGCTTGTACATTCTTCACAACTCCACGCCAACGCAAAATCATTGGTTGACATTGTCGCTCGTGGGTCACAAAAGCAATCGTGACGCCATTGGCGCGGAAGTAAAAATAACCACGGCGAAAGGACTCCAGATGGCCACAGTGACAACTGCCGGCAGCTATCTGTCTTCCAGCGACAAGCGCGTTCATTTCGGTTTGGGATCCGAGACAGCCGCAACTATCGAAATCCGTTGGCCCAGCGGAATTCGTCAAACCATCAAAAATGTTTCCGCCGATAAAATTCTTCGAGTGGATGAACTTTCCGAATCTATCGAACCATCTACTACTCCCAGATAGAGTTCCCAATAAGCACCACGGAAGCACAATTCGCGCGGTCCATCTAAGGTTTCTTCTGGCCCGCCGCAGAAGTAATGCCAGTGCCTTCTTTCAGCACATGAATCGCATCGACAGATAGGTTGTCGAAATGCTCCACCAATCCACTGGGCCAGCGCACTTCCACCCCGTCGATCTTTGCCGCGACCCCCAGCCCGAAGTGTACTCGCAGATCGTTTTGCGAAATGTAACTGGACCCGCTGCGCACCTCGTCCACCAAAGTTCTGCTGCCCACTTTCACGCTGATTTTTGCGCCGATCCCGTCACGATTCGAACGCGTCCCCTCGGTTTTGAACGCCACCCAGTGATTGCTGTAATGCGCTGCATTCACCAGCAGGCTCGGCTTGGCATACACATTATTGATCAGCACCGATATTCGCCCGTCATTCCAAAAATCTCCCACCGCCAGGCCCCGCGCGGAGGAAACCGTACTGAATCCGGGCCCAGCGCTGCTCGTAATATCGGTAAATGTTCCGTTCCCATTATTGTGATAAAGCAGCCGCGGCTCCATATATCCGCTGCTCAAATGAAATTTATCCACTTCCGGATACACGTGTCCGTTAGCGAGGACCAGATCAGGCCAGCCATCATTGTCAAAATCAAAAAACATCGTGCCCCATCCTAAGTATTGTGTGTGCAGGCCCATCCCCGCGGCGTAAGTAACATCCGAAAACACTCCTCCACCATCATTGCGATACAGCGTCGGCGTATCGTCGGAAAAGTTCGTTTTGAAAATATCCAGCCGCCCGTCGCCGTTGTAATCCGCGATCGTAGTTCCCATGCCCGCCTGCTCGCGCCCATCTTCGTTAAACGCGACTCCGGCCATCACCGCAACGTCAGTAAACGTTCCGTCATGATTGTTGTGATAAAGAATGCTTGGGGCGCTGTCGCACGCCACATAGATATCCGGCCAGCCGTCGTCATCGAAGTCAAACGTCGAAACGCTGAACGCGTAATGCCCGCCGGTTTGATCTATATGCGCTTTGGTGCTGACATCCGCAAACGTTCCGTCGCCGTGATTTTCGTACAAAATATTCTTCGCTCCAGGCAATCCGCGCGGCCCGCACATTACCGGCACACCTTTCCACACACAGGAACTCCCTTCACCTGGTTTGGGAGTGGTAGCCATGTTGAAATCCACATAATTCGCCACCATCAAATCCAGGCGCCCGTCGCGGTTGTAGTCCACGAAAGCGCAACCGGTGCCCCACGCCTTTCCCGATCCGGCTACGCCAGCCTTCTCGCCCACTTCAGTGAAAACGCCATGATCGTTGTGGTACAGCCGGTTCTTGCCGTAATAGGTGACATATAAATCTTCCCAGCCATCGTTGTCGTAATCGCCCACGCAAACGCCTTGGCCCCATCCCGTGGCAGTAAGCCCCGCCTTGGCCGTAACGTCCGCGAAGGTCCCATCATGATTGTTGTGATACAGGTGATTGCTGGGAGCTTCCTTCGCCGGAAATCCTTCCAACGTCGTTCCATTTACGATAAAAATATCCGGCCAACCGTCGTTATCGTAATCGAAAATCGCCACTCCCGTTCCCGTCGTCTCGATAATGTATTTCTTAGCGTCCACGCCCCCAAACACATTCACCGCTGTGAGCCCAGCCTTTTCTGCGATGTCGCTGAAATTTGCCAGCCCTGGATTGAACGCGGTTTTCGCTATCGGGGCCGGCGGCGATGTCTGCGCAGGCAACTGTGAATGCACCACGCCACCAAATAAAACCACCACGCCCAGCAGCCAGAAAACCGAAGTACGTGTCCGCGCCCGAAAACTCACGAACATGCCCATTTTGATAAGCATTTAGCCCTAACAAACATTTTGAAACCCATATTTTCAATCATCCTCCAGGCCAGTTTTACGATGGACGTCTATAGACAGGCATATTGTCTCTCGGCCCAACGCAGATAGCTGAATGGCACGCCTGTCACAAAGTACCAGTTACCCTTAAAAACTTTGTCTCCAAGGGAATCCAAATTTCATCTAACTCGCATCATAATGGACGTTCCCATGGTTTTCCCCGGATATCGGTCGTTAGTTCTCAGGATGGGCCTGATCGCTCTCTCATGCGGTCTAGTTACTGCACAAGCTCAGTCTCAACAGTTCCCGACTATTCCACCATTTGACAGCCGTCAACCTGATCCATCGAAACTTGAGCGACCTTCCAGTGAGAGCCTACCAAACACTCCGGCTCAACGGTTGCCAGGACTCATCAATGGCACAGTTGTCGATCAGACCGGAGCTGCCGTCGCCGGAGCGGAAGTTAAACTCATCCGCGAAGTATCCCGAGACCGAGCCGTATCAACAACTGAAGATGGCCAATTTTCTTTCCTCAACATAGAACCCGGCACCTTCCAGCTTGCGATTAGCTCCCCGGGGTTCACAACGCAAACTTTTTCTGGAACTCTGCGCTCCGGTGAGGCCTACGCGGTCCCAAAAATCGCATTAATTGTTGCCACCGCCTCAACTGAAATGCGCGTAACGCCCGCGACCGTAGATGTGGCGCAAGACGAAATCAAGGTCGAAGAACAGCAGCGCGTTTTTGGGGTGCTTCCGAACTTCTATGTCAGCTATGTCGCCAACGCAGCCCCGCT
>Ga0209328_10000402_pt1 | contig 10658 bp, 9 predicted proteins | sample JacPinW_OM3H0_M1_FD_187954 | JGI IMG/M metagenome (GOLD analysis project Ga0209328, IMG submission 187954) | Forest soil microbial communities from Algoma, Ontario, Canada - Jack Pine, Ontario site 1_JW_OM3H0_M1 (SPAdes) (version 2) | ecosystem: Environmental > Terrestrial > Soil > Boreal... | reverse complement strand
TTGAGTTGGACTTCAATCAGGTTTGGAGGCTCGATGGCTTCCTTGATTGTTCCGAAGTGGATGCGTTCCGAATTTCGTTCTGACATAATCACCAGGCCACGGGGTTATTCTCGCGCCGATCCACAATAAATTGCGGCCGCTTGGGTACAAGAGCCTACTGCGTCACCGGAGAGCGAGGAGTGCAAAAATTGCCTCAAAACAGCGGCTTGTCAAATAGACCCCACCGTTTTGCTGCAATCTTCGTTTTTACCACCAACTGCAGGTTAAAAATAAGTCTCCCTTACTTCTAACAAAAACCGAGACTAGACCAAAACGGCCGCCGCGCAAGACATTTCACGTGGCGGCCGCTGTTTAAAATTTGCTTACTTGATTTCGACCTTCGCTCCAGCCGCTTCGACCTTTTTCTTGATCTCTTCGGCTTCCTGCTTGGTCACGCCCTCCTTGATTGGCTTGGGAGCGCTTTCGACCAGCGCTTTCGCCTCGGCCAATCCAAGGCCAGGCACCGCGCTGCGAATCTCTTTGATCACACCAATCTTGTTTGCGCCCATCTCCTTCAGAATGACGTCGAAGGTGGCTTTCTCTTCAGCCGCTGGTGCTGCCGCGCCGCCGCCGCCAGATGGAGCTGCCGCCATCGCAACCGGTGCGGCCGCGCTTACACCCCAATCCTCTTCAAGCTTCTTCACTAACTTTGCGATCTCGAGCACTGAGTAGCTGTTGAGATCCTTGACCGTCTTTTCTATATCTGCTGCCATTTTTTTCCTCCAATTGCCGCCTCCGAAAGCCTTCGGAGAATTAAGATCGACAGCTGCCGACCCGGACAAGTTTTTATTTGTTGCTCGCAAACGTCGTCGCGACGTTGCGAAAATCTTATCCCGTTACCTCCGTCGGTGGGGGTTCGTCTTTCTTTGTCTCCGGCGATGAAGTCACTTCTTTAGATTCAGGAGCGGCTGATTCTGGCGCCGCGGCAGTCGCTTCCGCTTGGGGCGCGCTTTCTTCCTTCGGCGCGGGTTCGCCTTTGCCGGCTTTCGCGTTGAGCAGCCGCGCGAGCGACGACCCTGGCTCATTTAGTACTCGCACTAATTTCGTCGCCGGAGCCAAGAGCAACCCGAGTAACTGCGCACGTAAAACATTCTCTGGCGGCAAATCGGCCAGCGCTTCCAGCTCGGCGGTGGAAACGGCCGCCCGATCGATGAAACCGAGCTTTAGCATCGCTTTCTTGAATTCGGTCACAAAAGTTTTGAATGCCTTTGTCACCGGTGCCACGTCCTTCTTTCCCGTAACCACTGCAGTCTGGCCCGTAAGCTTGCCGTCACCTGCCGGGAATCCGGAATCCGCCATCGCGCGCTTCAGAAAGCTGTTCTTCACCACGTGAATCTCAGCGCCCGCGCCGGCCAGCCGTTTCCGCAGCTCGCTGAAATCGTCCACCTTCATGTGTTGATAATCAGCCACCAGAACGAAGGACGACTCCTTCAATTCTTCGGAGAGATCTGAAACAATGTTGGCTTTCTCTGGTCTCATGATGTCGATCTTATGCGGCTTGCCCGGCGAGATACGGCGATGGATCGAGCTTCAGGCCGGGCGACATTGTCGCGCTTAAAGTCATCGCGTCAACATAGCGGCCTTTGGCAGTGGCCGGACGCGCGCGAACGACCGCTTCAATCACGGCGTTGCCATTTTCTACCAACGCTTTTTCTTCGAATGAAAACTTTCCAACCGGCACGGCGACGTTGCCGTTTTTATCGAGCTTAAATTCAACCCGGCCAGCTTTGACTTCCTCAACTGCCTTCGCCGTGTCTTCCGACACCGTGCCAGCTTTGGGATTCGGCATCAATCCGCGCGGTCCAAGGACCTTGCCGAGCTTACGGACTTCGGCCATCGCCGTCGGTGTCGCGACCGCAACGTCAAAATCTTGAAAACCTTCCTGAACTTTTTGGATCAAATCTTTAAATCCGACGTGCTCGGCGCCGGCATCTTTGGCCGCTTTCGCAGCTGCGCCTTCCGCGAACACGAGAACGCGAACGTGCTTCCCACTGCCGTGCGGAAGGGCGCACGTACCGCGGACCATTTGATCCGATTGTTTTGGGTCGACGCCGAGCCGGAACGAGACCGTTACGGTTTGATCGAACTTGGTCGGCGGAAATTTCTTCAGCGTCGCGACGGCGTCGTTGAGGTTGTAGGCTTTTTTGCGGTCCACCTGCTCGGCGGCCGCACGATAACGTTTGCTACGTTTTTGTTGCATAATTTTCTGCAGTGTTAGCGCCCGCTTTCCCGGCAAAGGCTCCTGCTAATTATCCACCTCTAGCGAGGCGGGGCGGCACAGTAGGGGAGCATTTTAGGATTGTCAAAGGCCCTAAGAGTCTGGTAAAACCCGAGGGTTATGAAAAGCCCCACTTATTATAGAGTATTGATCGTTGCCGCCTCTCTCCTTGTCGCTAGCCAGCTCTTCGCCCGGCCAATTGGTTTCAGCGAACTGTCACTCATGGTTCGAATGCACGAATCCGAAACCGATATTAAGAATGACGTCGCCGGGCGAAAACTTTTGCACGGCTTAACTCAACCCCAGGAAGGAATTCTTAAATCACAAGGCGCCAGCGACTCGCTGATAAAATCACTTCGCGATTCGAACCTCGTTGCCTCGAAAGAGGAAGCTGCTGCCGTTGAATCGGCCGCCGCGCATCAGGCCAATGGTTCATCGATGGAAACACAAAATCACTACCCGCGCGTTGACGTTTTCGACGTCGCGTTCGGTCATCCAATCAATTTAAGCCGGTGGGGCGGCCTGGATTACGAGATCGCATTTTACTCGTACCGCTTCGCTGGCGAAGATCACATCCAACCGGCTCTGATCGACAACGTTCGTACCAGAACGGTCGTCTCCAGAACAACTCCGCTATTAAGCGAAAGTGAAACATTTACCGCAGATTGGTATCCGACCAACGGCGTCCGAAATTGGAGATACACGCCATATGACGGGAGCGGTGGAACTTTGCTCGCTGGCCGTGGCGACTTCCGCGACACGCGCTCGATCAATTTCAGCGATTCCGTAGCAGTCAGTTCTCATTCCGTTTCAAGATCGGTCGCAGTGGATTGGGATGATCCGGTTTTCTTCGACGGTCAGTCCTACACCTTTTATCCAGTGTATTCCGCAGGTGGCGTCTCGTTGTATTTCATCAATGCGACGACATTTTCGGCAAGAGTTGCCGTCGCCGTCGATAAAGATTTAATCGGCGGGAATCTCCGCGTCAGCATCCGCTGAGACCGCGACTGGCTGTGCGCTCGGCGGACCGTTGCGGACTATTTTTCCCTCTTTCATGACGAACGAGACCCGCTCGGTCGCCGTGATATCGGCGGTTGGATCGCCCGGCATCGCAATCACATCTGCGAGCTTTCCTTTTTCCAAGGTTCCGGTTTTTTGCGCGATGCCGAAAAGATCCGCGGCATTTCCGGTGGCGGTCTTCAACGCATCGATCGGTTGCATTCCCAGATCGACCATTACTTTGAATTCTTTTGCGTTCTGGCCGTGCGGAAATACCGCGGCGTCCGTTCCGAATGAAATTTTGACGCCCATCTTTACTGCGTTTCGAAACATGTCGGTGCGCGCGGCCGCCGCCGCTTTCGCTTTGGCCTGCAGTGCCGGCGGATAATTGTCGATCTTGCTCATGATCCATTCCGTCGCCATCAACGTTGGCGTGAGGTACGTCCCTTTGTTTTTCATCAACGTGAGCGTCTCCGGTTTCATGAACGAGCCGTGCTCGATTGAATCGACTCCGGCTTCGATCGCCTCTTTCGCGGCCTGATCGCCGTGGCAATGAACCGCCACTTTTTTGCGCAATCGATGCGTTTCGTCCACGAGCGCGGCGATTTCGGCGGGTGTAAACTGGGGCGTGTCGACTTCGTCCGCCAGCGAAAGCACTCCACCTGATACGGCTGCTTTGATCACGTCCGCGCCGTTTTTCACTTCGAACCGGACTGCTTTGCGAATTGCGTCCGGTCCGTCCGCGATTCCTTCACTGAAATCGGGTTCGCGCCCGAAAAGCATGTCGCGGAATCCGGAAGTGGCATCGAAATGTCCGCCGGTCGCGCCGATTCCAAAAGTGGCAACCAACATTCGCGGCCCGACGATCACGCCTTTATTAATCGAGTTCCGCAGCGCAACATCGACAAACTCTTTGCTGCCAACGAAACGGCTGCCGAGATCTCGTACGGTTGTGAATCCTGCTTCAACGGTCGCGCGCGCATATCTGGTCGCCGCGATTGCGTGCTCGGAGACATTCAGGTCGAGTTCCCTGAGTCGGCGCTCGTTGTAGTTGCCGGAAAAATCGAGCGTCAGATGCGTGTGCCCGTCCATGAAGCCGGGCGAAAGCGTGGCGTCGCCGAGATCAATAACTTGCGCGTCCGCGGGCGCTGGCAAACTGCTTCCGGCGTCGACAATCTTGTTGCCTTGAACAATAACGACGCCGTTTTGGACGAGCGTCTGTGATTTGCCATCGAACAAACGTTTTGCTTTTAGAACGATGACTTTGTCGGCGGCGTCAGCTCCGATCGCGCAGCTGAAAAAAGCCAACATTGCGAATGTAAACCGCAGGGAAGATCGATTAAAACCATGGACGTTCATTCCGGCGGTATAGAAACTTCCGAGAGACAAAGCAAGACTGCGCGATGAACGCCTCCGGTCTTGTTTACCTCGTCGGCTTTAGCTTCAATGCTTCGATGCTCCAACCATCAATCTCCTATCGCCCGCTATTGCTCCTCGTCTTGATGACGATGTCGATCTTCGGATACGTGTTCGGGCAAACGAATCCGCCCAAAGGACCATCGCCTGAACCCAAAGCGGAAACGACTCCTACGCCGCCACCTGCAACTGATTACGACATTCGCTGGGGGGTGAAGATTTCGTTGCGGGACAAAGTTGAATTAAACGCAACGCTTTATTTGCCAAAAACGCCCGACAGATCGGCCCCTAAAACTCCTGTCGTCTTTACATTAACGCCGTACATCTCGGACACGTATCATGCACGCGGGGCTTATTTCGCATCGCACGGCTATATATTTGCGCTGGTCGATGTTCGCGGCCGCGGTAATTCGGCCGGCGAATTCGAACCCTTTGCGCAAGAGCCGCGCGACGGTCACGACGTGGTCGAATGGCTGGCGCAGCAACCGTTTTGCGACGGAAAAGTGGCGATGTGGGGCGGGTCGTATGCCGGCTTCGATCAATGGGCGACGGCCAAGGAATTTCCGCTACATCTCGCGACGATTGTTCCGGCTGCGGCCGCGCATCCGCCGCTTGATTATCCATCGCTCGATAACATCGGCGAAACGTACGATGTCCAGTGGTTCACCTTCACCAGCGGCAAGGCGAGCCAGCAAAACCTTTTTGGCGACTCGAAATTCTGGCGGACGAAATTCCTCGACGCCTACAAGAAGCATATCGCTTTCAGCACGCTCGACTCTTTCGTCGGCAATCCTTCGCAGAACTTTCAGCGCATTTTGAAGCATCCGACCGCCGACGCGTATTACGACGCCATTGCGCCAACGCAGGAGCAGTTCAAAAAAATGTCGCTGCCGATTCTGACCATTACCGGGCAATACGATGGCGATGAGCTGGGCGCGATGACATTTTACCGCGACCACATGGCGAACGCGTCGCTCGAAGCGCGTGCGAAACATTTTCTCATCATCGGGCCCTGGGACCACGCCGGAACCCGCACGCCCACTGATGAAGTGGGCGGCGTGAAATTCGGACCCGCGGCGATTGTCGATCTTAACGATCTTCATCGGCAATGGTACGACTGGACGATGAAGAGCGGTGCTAAGCCGCAGTTCCTGAAGAATCAGGTCGCGTATTATTTGCTCGCGGCCGGAAACACCGGCGCGAATGGCGAATGGAAATACACCGACAGCTACGCAAACCTGATTGCGAATCCGAAAGCCTTTTATCTCGATTCGAAAAATGGAGATGCCAACGGTGTTTTCCGTTCGGGTTTCTTGGCCGAAAAGCAACCGAACCAAGGCGCGGACGAATATGTTAATAATCCGCTCGACACGCATCGGGGCGAAGAAGTCGAAGGCGCCGAGCCGAAAGATAAGACTGCTGCTATCGACCAAAGCTTCGCGCTCTGCATTGGCAAGGACGGCCTCGTCTATCACACCGATCCGTTTCCGAAAGAAACTCCACTGATCGGTTGCCCCAAAGTTTCGCTTTGGGTTGCGATCGATACGCCCGATACCGATTTGCAGGCGGATCTTTACGAAATTCAACCGGACGGCACGAGCATCGCGCTTTGGAACGACATTCGCCGATTGCGTTATCGTGAATCGCTGCGCGAAGGAAAGCTCGTGAAATCAGGCGAGATCGTGAAATGCAATTTCGATCCGGGTCTGTTCGTTGCGCGTCGTTTGATGAAGGGCAGTCGTCTGCGTCTGGTCGTCTATTCGCCCAATTCAATCTTCTGGCAGAAAAATTATAACTCGGGCGGAGTCGTGGCCGATGAGACCGCGAAAGACGCCCGTACCGCGCACATCAAAGTTTATCACGACGCACAGCACGCGAGCGCGATTGAGTTGCCGCTGCGCTGATGAAGTTGATGTCGCGAGTCCTGATCGTTGGAGCATTTTTACTTCTCGCGATCAATTCGCGTGCTGCGTCCGAGATCGTCATCGCGATCCGTTATTTGCAGGCCGAAGGGATGAGCCATTCGCACCTTTATCTGTACAGAGACGACGGGAAGTTCCTTCGCCAGCTCACCGCCGACAATTCCGGACAGGATGTCGATCCGGTATTCGCGCCGGACGGCGAGATCGTTGTCTTCGCGCGCGAAAAACCAAACAGTCCGCTCGAGTTTTGGAGCGTGCGTCCGCTCGGCGGTGATTCAACAAAACTCGACTCGGCTCCGGATTGGTACGAACAAGCGAAGACTTCGTCCTATTTTACAAATCGTGAAACATCAAAGCCGGTCGAGTCGACATCGTCCGTAACGGCGTCACCAGAATCTTCGCCGTCTCCGAGCACGGCTGGAATGATGGGCGAGCGGCGAACTTACAAAGCGCCGGACGGATCGGTGGAGTTGATTCTGCGCGAAGACCCGAGCGATCCGGACGATCAAGCCAACGGCGAGCGGCACGGCAAACATTACGTGCTGCGTTATTTGAAAACTGGGATCCAGGCAGATTTTGGAACTTTGCCAGGCTTCTTCGGCGCTTATGAGATATTGCACGACCGACAAAATCCGGATCGTCAGTTTTTGCTCGAAGGCTTGCTCCGGTTGGCATTCTTCGGTTTGCATTTGAACAGTACCGATGGCGATACCTCTTTTGCGCTCGATCTAAACGGGCCTCGCCTTGTGCGACTTTCGCCCAACTGGGCGGCGCCGGTGCCGTTGCCGGGCGAATCGGCCTTTCTCACGCTCACTGAAAATCGCTACGTGCCGATTTCGGGCACGGCGAAAACGGCGAACTGCTCTTATATAGAACGTTGGGACGCGCAGCTGCAAAAAACCCGGTACGCGAGAGCGAAAGCAGCCGCGATCTTCTACGGCGCGTCAGTTTATCGTCCGGAGCGAACGCCGGCTGTGATTACGATTCGTCAAAACGCGGATTAGCCTGAAAGCATGAAAGTCTTTTGCGCAATTTTATTTATCATTGTCGCCGCCAGCGAAACGCTTCACGCGCAACAAACCGATTCGCTAGACAAACTCGCCGCCGATTTTTGGACGTGGCGAACCAGATACGCGCCGTTTACCGGCGATGATGTCAATCGAATCGAACGCCCGGGCGGAATGCGCGATTGGTCGCGCGCCAGGATCGACAGTCAACGCAAAGAGCTGAGTGAATTTGAGGCGCGCTGGAAGAAAATCGATTCCCACACGTGGCCGATCGCCAGGCAAGTCGATTATCGCCTGATCGGTTCGGCGTTGTCGCGGGTGCGGTGGGAGTTGGACATTAACCCAAGCTGGCGACGCGATCCGACTTTTTATATTGGGCAAACGCTGACGCCGATTGTGGAAGCGTTGACTGTTCCCGCGCCGTACAACGATACACAATCGCGCGAAATCCTGACACGGATCGAAAATATTCCGTCCATTCTCGAGCAGGCGAAACAAAATTTGGAAAAACCGCCGGCGCCATTTACGCGGGTGGCCGTTCAATCGCTGGAGAACATTCGACCACATCTGCATCAAATGGCCAGCGCGCTGGCAGGATCGACAACTCTGAAGGAGCAGGATCTCTATGGCGCGACCGATCGCGCGGCAGACGCATTGGAAAAATATCGGGCCTATTTGCAACAACTGTTCCCATCGCTTCCGATTCCGACTGCGCTCGGCCGCGACGCTTACGTCTTCTTTTTGCGCGACGTCGCGATGTTGCCGTACCCACCGGAGCAGTTGCTGGCGGCGGGCCGACAGGAATGGGACCGCGCAGTCGCCTTCGAAACATTTGAGATCCAGCGAAACCGCGATGTTCCGCCGCTGAAATTGGCGGAGAACATCGACGAATGGGTCAAAGACGCCGCGGCCAGAGAATTGTCGATCCGAAAATTTCTGGGTGAGCATGGCATTCTCACTGTTCCCGATTGGCTGCAACATTACACTTTGCGACCAATGCCGGAATTTTTGCGCGCGTTGCAGAGTTTTGGCGAAACCGATGATTTCACTTCGCCTTCGCGATTGAATCAAAATTGTATTCGCTATCTGACGGAGCCGTCAGCAAAGCTCGGCTACTTTTGGCGAGCAACGGCGCAGGATCCGCGACCCATCTGTGTTCATGAAGGAATTCCAGGCCATTATTTCCAGCTTTGCCTTTCCTGGAAGCATGAGAACCCGATTCGCCGTCATTATTATGCTTCCACCGCGAACGAGGGGATCGGTTTTTACGCCGAGGAAATGATGCTGCAGGCGGGTTTGTTCGACGACAGCCCGCACACGCGCGAGATCATTTATAATTTTATGCGTCTGCGCGCGCTCCGCGTGGAAGTGGATATAAGACTCGCGCTCGGCGACTTCACCCTCGATCAAGCCGCCACATATCTACATGACAAGGTCCCGATGGACATGGAAACCGCGCGCGAAGAAGCAACCGCTTTTGCCACTGGGCCGGGCGGGGCGATTAGCTATCAAATCGGTAAGCTCCAAATCGTGAAATTTCTGGCCGACGCGCGATTGCAGCAGGGCGATAAATTCAACCTTCGCGCGTTTCACAATTTTGTTTGGAAAAACGGCAACGTCCCGATTTCACTCCAGCGCTGGGAATATTTGGACGATGCGAGCGAAGTGCCAAAGTAAACTCGCGGTTTACCGGAATCGGCGTCGTGAGATCTCCTCTTTTATGTCTTCGAGTGCTTCCTCGCGCTGTTCGCGGATCGTTTTGATGTAGAAGATCGTGCCAACGATACCGACGGCTGTGGCGCCGAGGAAATTGACGTTTGGATTTACTCTCCAAAGATAGGCGCCGAAAATTGCCGCCACGCTGACGATCAAATCGCGGACTAAATAGTAGGCGCCGACCATTTGTCCGCACCGAACCGGTTCGCAATAACCGATGATGAGTGCCTTGCGCGACGTGTCGCCGAATTCCTTGAAGCCGCGAATGACGAAAGCGACCACGAGCAAGGCGAAGCTATAGGATGGAAATGCATGCGAAATGAGCAAGCTGATCGGAAAAAGCGTGAACATGATAAACGTCACGATGACGAAGGGTTCGCGTCCGTATCTGTCGGCGTAATGCGAAGCTGGGATGATGCACAGCGTCGCGGCCAGCATTTCCACAGCTGTGAGGACGCCAATTTGCTTCGCGCTCACGCCGATGTAGTCCATCGCGAAGATCACCACCCACGCATAGGGAATGCGTTCGCAAAATCGAACCAGAATGTCGCTCAAGAGCAGCCGCCGCATCGGCGAATTGAACTCGCGCAAGCTTTGCCAAAAGGTCAGACGTTCCACAGCCGTTTCTCCCTTGGGTTCGTCGCTGATCTGCCGTTGCACGAAAATCGCCGCGCCCGAAAGAACGATGGAAATTACCAGCGCGATCCGAACGCCACCGATCACACCGAAGCGATCGATCAGCAGTCCGCCAAAAAACGGCGCAACCATGATCGGCAATCGCTTGATCACCGATTGGACGCCGATGCCCATTGAATGGCGATTTGCTTCCAGCGCGGCCGCAACGAGTGAAAACGTGGCCGGCAACGAAAAGCAGCTCCACGACAGAAATAGAAACATTCCCGCGATTACCGCGCCCCAATGGGGAACAAAAAGCACGAGCGCGTAGCCGACGATCGACACGATGTTGAAAGTTAGAAACGCGCGCCGATGTCCCCAACGATCGACAATCACTCCGCCGGGATAGGCGTAAACCGCCCCGAGTAATGTGCGCAGCGCATCGTAGAGACCGATGACAAAAACACTCGCGCCGAGCGCCTGGAGAAATTTCGGGACAAACCTCATCCAGAGTTCTTCGCCCGCGCCGATTACGAAAATAGCGAGCAGCAGAACGACGAGATTTCGCTTCAGTCCAAAAAAATCGGCCAGCGATTTCAAGGCGCGCACGCAGAAGTTTTGGCCGAATCGCGCTATTTATTCAAGCACGCGGCCAAGATCGTTTTTACGACCGTTTCGTCGTGCCCGCGCGTTCTACTTTGAGATTTCAATTCTGCCCTGCGCGAC
>Ga0209328_10000401_pt1 | contig 10659 bp, 10 predicted proteins | sample JacPinW_OM3H0_M1_FD_187954 | JGI IMG/M metagenome (GOLD analysis project Ga0209328, IMG submission 187954) | Forest soil microbial communities from Algoma, Ontario, Canada - Jack Pine, Ontario site 1_JW_OM3H0_M1 (SPAdes) (version 2) | ecosystem: Environmental > Terrestrial > Soil > Boreal... | reverse complement strand
CCTGCCGTTCACCAAAGAGGCGTCGATGGCCAAGCTCTTTGCCACCGATGCGGCGATGGACATCACGCTCGATGCGCTACAGGTCTTCGGCGGATATGGCTACCTCGAGGAATATCCGATGGCACGACGGGTTCGCGACGCCAAGGCCTGCCAGATCTACGAGGGGACCAACCAGGTGCAGCGCGTGGTCATCGCCCGCGAGCTGGAGCGCGCCTGATGGACTTCGCGCTCAGCGATGAGCAGCTCCAGATCCGCGAGATGGTTCACGACATCTGCCTGGAGCGGGTCGAACCGCGAGCGGCCCAGATCGACGAGTCCGGCGAGTTCCCCTGGGACATCAAGGAGCTGTTCGCGAAGCACGAGATCCTTGCCATCCCCTTCACACCCGAGTACGGCGGCGTCAGCGGAAGTGCCCTGACCTTGATCGTGGCGGTGGAGGAGATCGCCAAGTTCTGTGCCACGTCGTCCCTGATCCTCAGCGTCCAGTCGCTCGGCAGTCTGCCGATCTCGCTGGCCGGGACCGAAGAACAGAAGAAGAAATACCTGCCGCCCCTCGCCCGTGGCGAAACAATGGCGGCGTATGCCTTGACTGAATCAGGTTCCGGCTCAGACGCCGGTGGCATGCACACGCGGGCAACCCGGCGTGGCGACACCTATGTGATCAACGGTTCGAAGACATTCATCACCGGCGGCAGCGTCGCGGACACCCTCGTGGTCTTCGCCCGGACGGATCAAAACGGCGAAGGGCTGGCGCGCAACATCTCGGCGTTCATCGTCGAGAAGGACATGCCCGGCTTCAAGGTGGGCAAGCTGGAGAAGAAACTCGGTATCCGCGGATCGCCCACGGCGCAGCTCTTCTTCGAAGACCTGGCGGTGCCGGCGGCCAACCGGCTCGGGAACGAAGGAGAAGGCTTCACGCTCGCCATGCGCGTCCTCGACCACTCTCGTCCCGGGATCGCGGCGCAGGCCCTCGGCATCGCGGAAGGTGCCTTCGACCTGGCCCTCCGCTACGCCCGCGACCGGCGGCAGTTCGGCAAGCCGATCAACCAGTTCCAGGGGATCCAGTTCATGCTGGCCGACATGGCCACCCAGATCGAAGCCGCTCGCGCCCTGACCTACGGCTCGGCTGACGCGCTCGACCGTCACCTGCCCGACATCAGCCTCAGCTCGTCTATGGCGAAGCTGTTCGCCTCGGACACCGCCATGCGCGTCACCACCGACGCGGTGCAGATCCTGGGCGGCTACGGCTATCTCCGCGACTTCCCGGCGGAGCGGATGATGCGGGATGCGAAGATCACGCAGATTTACGAGGGGACCAACGAGATCCAGCGATTGGTGATTGCCCGTGAAGTGCTAAAGGAGAAGGCGTGACGATCAAACAGCTCTACGTTGCCGGCGCCGGCTTGATGGGGGCGGGGATCGCCCAGACCGCGATCAGCCATGGCCTGGACGTGACGATTCGCGAGGTCGATGACACCCTCGTCAACCGCGGTGTCGAGAACATCAAGAAGCGACTCGAGAGTCTCGTCCAGAAAGGCAAGCTCGATGCCGCCGGGCGCGATGCGGCGCTGGGTCGTCTGCACCCGACCACGTCCCTCGAGGCGGCGGGCCGCGCCGACTTCGTGATCGAGGCGATCACCGAGAACTTCGACGCGAAACGCGAGCTGTTCAAACGTCTCGACGGCATCTGCCGGCCGGAAGCGATCCTTGCCAGCAACACGTCGTCGATCCCCGTCACACGGATGGCGGCGGTCACCAAGCGGCCCGATCGCTTCATCGGCATGCATTTCTTCAACCCGGTGCCGGTGATGCCGCTGGTGGAGCTCACCCGCGGCCGCGATACCTCCGATGCGACCCTCGCCACGACGCTCGAGCTCTCGAAGGCGCTGGGCAAGACGCCGATCACCTCGCTCGACTACCCCGGCTTCATCGTCAACCGCATGCTGGTGCCGTTCATCAACGAGGCGATCCGGGCGCTGATGGAGGGGCTGGGCACGCGTGAGGACATCGACCAGGGCGCCCGGCTCGGCCTGCACCACCCCATGGGCCCGCTGGAGCTGGCCGACTTCGTCGGCCTCGACACTCACCTCTACATCTGCGGCGTTCTTTACGAGGGGCTCCACGAGCCACGATTTGCGGCGCCGCCCCTGCTCCGCCAGCTGGTCGACGCTGGTCACTTCGGGCGAAAGACGGGTCGCGGGTTCTATCGCTACGGTCCCGACGGCAGCCGGGTCCCAGACTGAGTCGGGCTACGCCTCGCGCCGCGCCGGCTGCGTCCCGCCGGGGAGGGCCGCTGGTTTGCGCCGAATGACCGAAATGGCGAGCAGCCCCAGCGCGACCACGAGCGAGGCCGCGGCGAGGATCGCGACAGCGGCGGCGATCACCGCCCAGATCAGGCCGCTCTTGGTCGCGATCAGGCTCAGGGGCGTTCCACCTCTGACGTGCAGGACGACGAAGGAATAGCAAATCCCAAAGGTGGCGAGCGCGATCAAGAGGGCCCCGACGCGTCGCACCCGGGCGATCCACAAGCCGCCGATCAACCACAGCGCGGCGGTGATGGCCGCGGCGAAGGCGCCATCTTCGGCGGTGGTCGTGCCGAACCCCGGCAAGGCGTTGCCGGCGAGATGCACATTGTCGGTTGCCTCCAGCACGGCCAGCACGGTTCCGATCGCCGCAACGATCAAGAGAGGCAGGGTCCCGCGCCGCCGGTTGTAGCCGGTGGCGTGGCCCCAGCAGACGATCGCGGCGACCACCGTGACGACGCAGGCGATCACCAGGCCGATGAGGTCGGCCGCGACCGGAAGGCCCTCGATCCGCACGAAGCTGCCGATCGCCCCTGCGGTTGCCGCGAAATGCTGCTGGGCGATCTCGCCAAGCTGGACGAAGGCAATCGCGCCGGTGAGGAAAACCCCGATCGGTTGGCCCCGGAAACCCAGGATGATGGAGCCCAGCCATACCACGAAGACAATCAGGGCAGCGATCGTGTACACGGTATCGACCTGCGCGGCGTGGAGCTCGTGATAGAGATTGAAGCTCCCCAGCGCCAGCGCGATGAGACCCGAGACGAGCAGGAGGTAACGGGCGGGAAATAGCAGCGGGCCTTGCCTGACACGAAGGGCCGGCATCGCCTGCATCTCCAACATTTTACGGGTGGACCGGATTCGTCCTCGCTCGATTCGCTACACTTTCTGCGCACTTTGGTAAGGCAACCGCGCCGGCGGCGCGCATCCGCTGCGCTCGGCCGAGACCGCGTGTGGCAGTATGCCCGCACCGCAGTGGCCGTCATCGTCGGGCTGGCTCTCCTGCTTTCGGGGCTCGCCGTCTTTCGTGTCTGGTCGGCCATTCACGCGATCTCGCCACGCGCCCAGCCACAAGACCTGATCGCGCTGGTTCAGGCAAAGAGCGACGAGCCGGGCTCGGTCGGTTGGAAGATCAAGCACGACGAGCGCATCAACATCCTCTTACTCGGCTACGGCGGGCCGGGCCACGACGGCCCCTACCTGACCGACTCGATCATGCTGCTGTCGATCCGTCCCGGGACGCGCGAGGCGATCATGATTTCGGTACCGCGCGACCTGTGGGTGAAGATCCCGGCACTGCCGGGGAATGGGTTCATGACGGGCAAGCTCAATAGCGCCTATGCCATCGGAACCGATCACAACAACTACCCCAACGTCCGCAACGAGTGGAAAACCAGCACGGGTGGTGGCGACCTGGCGGCGGCCACGGTCTCGCAGGTGACTGGCCAGCCGATCGATTACTGGGTCGGCGTGGACTTTAAGGCGTTTCGCGATCTCGTCAACGCGCTGGGCGGCGTCCGTGTCAATGTGCCGACGATGCTCGACGACCCCTACTTCCCGGCCGGCGAGTCGACCGGGATGATGCGGGTCCACTTCGATACCGGATGGCAGCAGTTCGACGGCGAGCGGGCGCTCGAGTATGCGCGCTCGCGGGAAACGACCTCCGACTTCGACCGGTCGCGCCGCCAGCAGCTGGTCATGCTGGCGGTCCGACAGCGCGTCTTTTCCTTGAACGCGATCCCGCGGATGCTGTCGTTGCTGGGCGCGCTGCAGGACAACGTCCGGACGAACCTGCGCCCCGGCGACATGCAGCAACTCGCCGACCTCGCCGGGAAGATCAAGGACCAGGACATCAGGCGCGTGGCGATCGACACGTCGAATCTGCTGCGCAGCGGCACCAGCAGCAATGGCCAGTACATTCTCGAGCCGCTGGACCCCACCTACGGCGCCCTGCATCGCTACCTGGCGATGGCGCTCCCGGACCGGTCGGCGCTGGCGAAGCAGGTGCCCTTCCAGGTGCAGGATGGCAGCGGCCGCTACTGGCTGCCCTACGGGATCGGAACGCCGGCCAGCATCATGACGTCCCTCCTTCAGGCCGAGGGATGGGAGGCGAGCGTCACCCCACCCGCCAAGCAGCGCGTCACCCAGACCCAGATCCTGGACGGTTCCGGCGGCCGCGCCGCCGCGATGGTCGCCTGGCTCCAGGACTACTTCGGCGCGGTGGTGACCACGGTCGCGCCGCCGGCGAGCGGCCCGACCGTAACCGTCCTCCTCGGCTCCGACTTCACCCTGAAGACCTTCCCGGCTCCCACGCGATAACTTTCCCTTCTTGCGGGGGAGGGCAGGGTGGGGGGTACGATTCGATCGAGATGAGTTTGGCCGGCGCCTTGCTTTCCGGCGATGTCCGGGCGCTGGCGCGGGCGATCAGCCTGGCCGAAGATCGGGACCCGCAGGCGAGCCAGCTGGTGGCCGAAGTGCAGTCCCACACCGGGAACGCTTACCTGGTCGGGCTGACCGGCGCTCCGGGGACCGGGAAGAGCACTCTGGCCGACGCGCTGGTCAAGGTGATTCGCGACCGGCAGCAAACCGTCGGCGTGATTGCGGTCGACCCCAGCAGCCCCTTTACCGGGGGCGCGGTGCTTGGCGACCGCATCCGCATGGGGCGCCACACGCTCGACAAAGGGGTCTTCATCCGCAGCATGGGCGCCCGCGGCCATCTCGGCGGCTTGGCGGCGGCGACCCGGGAGGCGATCCACCTGCTCGACGCCTACGGCCGCGACGTGATCCTGGTGGAGACCGTGGGGGTCGGCCAATCGGAGCTCGAGATCTCGACTATCTGCGACACAGTGGTCCTGGTTTTGATGCCGGAGTCGGGCGACGCGGTGCAGAGCATCAAGGCCGGGATCCTGGAGATCGCCGACGTTTTCGTCATCAATAAATCCGACTTGGGCGGCGCGGAGAAGACGCGTCGCCTGATCCAGGACGCCATCGGGCTCGGCCCCAAACAGGCCTGGCGCCCGCCCATCGTGCTGGCGTCGGCGGCCAAGGAGGAAGGGATCGAGCCGGTCTGGGATGCGGTCCTTGCGCACCAGGCCTACCTGACCGAAAGCGGGACCTTGGCCTCGCGGCGGCAGCAGCGGCTCAAGCAGGAAGTCATGGCACTCGTCGCCGACCGCGCCCGCGAAGACGCCCGGCGCGTGCTGGAGGGCGACACGGCCGTCGGCCGCCGGGTGCGCGAGAATCGGAATGGGAAACTAAACCCGTACGCGCTCGCCGAGGAGGTCCTCGAGCAACGGGCACCGCAAGGAGGCAGCTGATGGCACTGCGCCGCAAGACGGCCTACGAGGAATGGGCCGCCCGCTACCGGGGCGGCAAACCGGCGCCGAAGGACAGCGCCGAGACGATGTCGGGCCTGCCATTGCAGCCCCTCTACACTCCCGACGACATGGAGGGTTGGAACTACGACGAGAAACTCGGCTATCCGGGTGAATTCCCCTACACGCGGGGTGTCTACCCGTCGATGTATCGCGGGCAGCCGTGGACCATCCGGCAGTTCGCCGGCTACGGCACCGCCCAGGAGACGAATCGCCGCTACAAGTTCCTGCTCGCGCAAGGGCAGGCGGGCCTCTCGGTGGCGTTCGACATGCCGACCCTGATGGGCTATGACTCCGACGACCCGCTCGGTGAAGGCGAGGTCGGCCATTGCGGCGTGGCGATCGACTCGTTGGAGGACATGGAAACCCTCTTCGAAGGCATCCGCCTGGACCAGATCACCACCTCCATGACGATCAACTCTCCCGCGGCGATCCTCTACGCGATGTACATCGCCGTCGCCGAGAAGGAGGGCGTGTCACCGGAGAAGTTGGGTGGCACGCTGCAGAACGACATCCTCAAGGAGTACATCGCCCAGAAGGAATACATCTTCCCGCCGGAACCGTCGATGCGACTGGTGGTCGACACCATCGTCTTCGCGGCGCGCCACATGCCGCGCTGGAACGCCGTCTCCATCTCCGGCTACCACATTCGCGAGGCGGGCTCAACCGCCACCCAGGAGCTCGCCTTCACGCTGGCGGACGGCATGGCCTACGTCGAAGCCTCGATCAAGGCAGGACTTACGGTCGACGAGTTCGCGCCGCGGCTCTCTTTCTTCTTCGACTCGCACATCGATTTCTTCGAGGAGATCGCCAAGTTCCGCGCCGCTCGCCGGCTGTGGGCCCGCATCATGCGTGACAAGTACGGCGCGCGCGATCCCAAGTCCTGGATGCTGCGCTTCCACACGCAGACGGCCGGCGTGTCACTGACGCGCCAGCAGGTGGAGAACAACGTGACCCGGACGGCCTACGAGGCGATGGCGGCCGTACTGGGTGGGACCAACTCGCTTCACACCAACTCGATGGACGAGGTCCTGTCCTTGCCGACCGAGCGCGCGGCGCAGATCGCGCTGCGCACGCAGCAGGTGCTCGCCCATGAAACCGGGGTCACGAACACGATCGACCCGCTGGGCGGCTCCTATTTCATCGAGCAGCTCACCGACGAGATGGAGCGCGGCGCGCAGCGCTACTTCGACGAGATCGACGCGCTGGGCGGCGTCCTGCGCTGCATCGAGAACGGGTTCTTCCAGCGGGAGATTGCCGATGCCGCCTTCGAGTTCGAACGCAAGCTCGAGGCCAACGAACGGATCATCGTGGGCGTCAACGCCTACAAGGACGGTGAAAGCGGCGACGTCCCCACGCTGCGCATCGGTCCGGAGACCGAGAAGGGTCAGGTCCGCCGGCTCAAGGCACTGCGGGCGCGTCGCGACAACACCAGCGTCTCAAATCGCCTCGAGGAGTTGCAGACGGCCGCTCGTGGCACGGACAACCTCATGCCGCCACTGCTGGCTTGCGTCAAGGCGTATGCCACGGAGGGCGAGATCATGGCGGCGCTGAAGGAGGTCTTCGGCGTCTACCGCGAGCCGATCCTCTTCTAGATGATCAAGCTGCGCTTTTCCCTGTTGGGACGGATCATTGCGGGACTGGCGGTCATTATCATCATCGCCCTCTACGTGACGAGGCTATGACCGCCCGCGTCCTGACGGCAAAAGTCGGGCTCGATGGCCACGATCGCGGCGTGAAGGTCGTCTCGCGGGCATTGCGCGACGCCGGGGTCGAGGTGATCTATGCCGGGCTCAGGCAGACGCCGGAAATGGTGGTGGAAGCGGCGATCCAGGAGGACGTCGACGCGATCGGGGTCAGCCTGCACAGCGGCGCGCACATGACGCTCATCCCCCGCATCCTCGAGCTGCTCAAGCAGCGCAACGCCACCGACATCGTGGTCTTCGGAGGTGGCATCATCCCGCCGGACGACGCCAAAGAGCTGAAAAAGTTGGGCGTCGTCGAGATCTTCGGCCCCGGGACGTCGCTGCAATCGATCATCGACTTCGTGAACTCCGGCTTTAAGGCGGCGTGATCGCGACCGCACCGCGAAAGCTTGGCCGGTTCGAGCTCCACTGCCTGAGCGATGGGCACTGGCGGATGGACGGCGGCTCCGTGTTTGGCGTGGTGCCCAGGGTCTTGTGGGAAAAGCTCAAGGTCCCGGACGCCCGCAACCGCATCCCGATGGCGACCAATTGCCTGCTGGTCCGCACGCCCGACGCCAACATCCTGATCGAGGCCGGCATGGGCCCCAAGCTCTCCGACAAAGAACGCGACATCTGGGCCTACGAACGGGACCCCGGGATCCCCGACGCGCTCGCCGGTGTTGGGCTCCAGCCGCAGGATATCGACCTGGTCGTGCTCAGTCACCTGCATTTCGACCACGTTGGTGCACTGGTCACTCCTGGCCGGGACGGCGAGCTGACGCCACTCTTCCCGCGCGCGCGCCATGTCGTCCAGGCCACGGAGCTGGAGGCGTGGCGGAATCCGGATCCTCGCAGCAAACCATCTTACAAGCCGGAAAACTTGAAAGTCGTCGAGGAGGAGGGTCGGCTGCAGGTGGTCCACGGGGACCAGGAGGTCGCGCCGGGTGTCCAGGTGCGCGTCACCGGTGGTCACACCGCGGGACACCAGGCGGTGTACGTCCGGGATCAGGAGCAGACCGTGGTCTTCACCGGCGACTTCCTCTTCATGCGCGCCTTCCTCAAGGTCAACTGGGTCAGCGGGCTCGACCTTTTCCCACTGGAGGCGATGGAGCACAAGGCGGCCTTCCTCAAAGAGGCGGCACGCGAGCGGTATCTGCTCTGGTTCTATCACGAGACCGAGCAGATGCTCGGTTACTGGACCGGCGAGGGCTTCGAGCCGGCTAGCTGACGATCAACAGGACTTCTGAACCGCAGCGCTCGCACTCGCCCCGCACGACGTAGTTTCCGGTCTTCAGGTCCATCGCCGACGGATTGAGGATGCCAACCGCCTGCCGGCACGAGCGGCAGTTCGCCTTCATGGGCGCCACTGGGATTTCGGGGGGCTGGAAGGTCCAGGTGTGCGGACCGACCTGGTGCATAGTTGCGTGGGCGATGGCCATTCAAGAGCTCCATCTCTTGTAACGCGCCTGGTCAGGAAATGACCTGCGCCGTTCGGACCTGCAATCTACTGTGAACGGCGTACCCGTGGGCCCGCCTAGTAGACGATGACCGGGGTTCCGGTCGGGGTCCAGTTCCACAGCCAGACCATGTTGGAGTAGGGGACGTTGACGCAGCCGTGCGTGCCCGTGTCCTCTCCGGTCGGGTCGTAGTGGGGGCCGTTGGTCCCCGGACCGTAGCGCGAGCGCCAGTAGGCGTCGTGAATCCCGTCGCCACCGTTGAACCACATCACCATGGTGACCTTGCTGTCGGGGTACCAGAAGGGCGAACCCTTGGGCCAGGGCGAGTGCATCGTCCAGGGTGAGACCTTCCAGTAGACCTTGAAGCTGCCGGGGTCGGTCTCCAGGCCGGGCCGGCCGGTCGTGACGTAACTCCAGAAGACCTGCTGCCCATGGTCGTAGGCCCGGATCACCTGCTCGCTGAGCGAGATCGTGAGCGCCTTGTCCGGCAGGGTCTGGGTCATCGCGTCGCCCAGCACCTTCGCCTGCACCATCAACCCGCCGGTCACCTGGTCCAGCTTGGCGGCGGTGTCGGCGCTGCTCAACTTGGCGGTGAGCTTCTGGACATTGATGTCGACGACGGAGACGTCCATCGAGAAGATCCTCGCGGTCTGCATCGCACCCTGGACCTGCGCGAGCGCGGCGTTGGCTCCGGCTCGGGCCAGGCCGGTGTCGCCGTGATCCGCGGCGGCGGCCTGGGCGGCAAACTGGTCGATGAGCTTGTTGGCGTTCTGCTGGTCGGCGATGAGGAGCGAGAGCTTCGTGAGCCGGGTATTCAGCTCGGCGCTCACGGCGCGGTAGGCCCGCACGTTGCTGGCCTGCTCCAGCTCGATCGAGGCCTTCGACGGCAAGCCGGCGAATTCGACCAGGAGTTGGTCGTCGACGCCGATCTGCTTCGCCTTTTGCAGGTTGGTCGTGAGCTGGCTGACCGCCGACTGGGCGGAGTCGTGGGTTTCGACCAGCAGCTTCTGCACCCGGGTCTGGAGCTGCTCCTTGATCTGCACCTCCTGGCCGGCCGCGCGCGAGAAGAACGCGATTCGCTGCTCGTTGAACGGCGCCGAGGCGGCCGGCGGGGTCTCGCTGGCGGTGGTCAGTTCCTGGCGCTGTAGGTCGGAGTATTCGGATGTCTCCAGCCCGGCCTCACTGGCTCGGACCTGGGCCGCCATCACCTGGGCCCGTGCGGTGTGGAAGTCCTGCTCCGCGAACGCCTCCCGCATCTGCTGGACGAAGATGAAGCCGGCTACCAGGGCGAACGTCCCCAGCACCGCTCCAATTCGGAGGGCGTTCCGACGTAGGAATCTAAGAGATGATGTCAGCATCGTTGTCAACCGATTTTATGCGGTTCGGCCACTGATGGTAACGGCCGAACGGCGGAATAGTTCCGGTGAAGGGCCGTTCAGCGGGGGCCAAACGCTGTGTTAAGATGGGCCGCGCTCGTATTCAGTTCGAAGGAGAAACGCCCTGGCGGCCACCACCCCCGTTACCTTGAAACTTGACCCCCGTCCGGATCGCGGCCGCCACCTGCAGGCGCTGCGCCGGGAGGGCCGTCTGCCGGGGATCGTCTATGGCCACAACGTGGACGCCGTGACCGTCGTGGTCGACGGCCGCGAGTTCATCAAAGCCTTCCAGAAGGTCGGCCGTAACCAGCTGGTCGACCTCCAGCTCGGCGACGAGCCGGTCCGCAAGGCGCTCATTCGCGAGGTGCAGCGCAGCCCCCGCCACGGCGACCTCCTGCACGTCGACTTCTACCAGGTCAACCTGACCGAGAAGATCGAGTCCGAGGTCCCGATCGAGCTGGAAGGCG
>Ga0209328_10000399_pt1 | contig 10703 bp, 9 predicted proteins | sample JacPinW_OM3H0_M1_FD_187954 | JGI IMG/M metagenome (GOLD analysis project Ga0209328, IMG submission 187954) | Forest soil microbial communities from Algoma, Ontario, Canada - Jack Pine, Ontario site 1_JW_OM3H0_M1 (SPAdes) (version 2) | ecosystem: Environmental > Terrestrial > Soil > Boreal... | reverse complement strand
GTGCGCTGGGTGCAAGCTGGGTGCAAGCAAACCATAGCGCGACTGTCCCCCTCGCGCGATTTCTAATAGCTCTCAAGAGCCGAAGGAAACCCAGACCCGCGCGAGGCCGTCTAACACCCTGCGAGCACTCAACTTACCTTTTCTTCAAGAAACACCATCATTACCTGTCACAAAACAGGGAACTTTTTGCGCCTCCCATGGGAAATGCTAGATGAAACGCATAATGCCTGATCAGACCCGATGAAAATTCGACAGAACGATCAGGACGAAGAGCTCCTCAAACGCTCCTCCAGGGGCGACGAAGAAGCATTCACGAATTTGTATCGCAGGCATGCGGACGTTCTGTACCGCTTTGCGTTTCGCATGACCGGCAGCTCCTGGGGAGCCGAGGAAATTGTTCAGGACGTTTTTATGACGCTAGTTCGCGAGCCAGGCAAATACGACGCTGAACGAGGTACGCTGCCCGCGTTTCTTTTCGGCATCACGCGCAACAAGATCATGAAGTACAACGAGCGCCTGCCACGCGAAATTTCTCTAGTGCAGCGCCAGGAAGACGGCAGCGGCGGCGGATTGACGCTACGGGATTCTTTCACGCCGGCGATGTGGGTGGAACAACGCGAGCGCCTCGAAAAAGTGAGAGCCGCGGTGATGGATCTTCCCGTCGAATTTCGCGAGACGGTAGTTTTGTGCGAGTTGGAAGAAATGAGTTATGAGCAGGCCGCGCGCACGCTCGATTGCCCCATCGGCACGATTCGTTCTCGGTTGCATCGCGGGCGCGCGCTGCTGCTCGCCAAGCTGGAAATGCTTCGCGACGCGCCCCGTCGCTGGAACTCTGTAGCAAGATAGCAGAAATGGAAGAGCTGATATGAACTGCGAAGAATTCGAAATTTTAAGTTTGGATGCGCAACGCGACGACTCCATCGGCGACGACAGCCGGGAACGCGCTCTGCAGCACGCTCGAGTTTGCGGTCGGTGCGCCGCGCTGGGAGCCTCATGGGCCGCCGCCCAGTCAGAGTTGGCTGCGTTGGCGGAGAGCAGCCGGTTGTTGCGCGTGCCTCCTCGCGTGGAGGCGAGAGTATTGCAACAATTTCGGCTCAAGCACGAGCCCAGGCAAGAGCGCAAAATTTTGCAGCTTGCAACATGGGCCCTGGCAGCGGCCGCCGTGATCGTATGCACATTAGCGGTATGGGACTTGCATAACTGGCGGCAAGGTTCACTTGGCGTACCCATCGCTACTGCCCCGGCTGCGGACCGCAACACAGTTCCCAACCTTTCAACCAGTGCCCCAGGGACTAACGCCAACTCAGCCACTGATGATTCCGAGATCCTGATTGCCGGCAACGAAGGCAACGGCGGCAATGATTTTACCCAGTTGCCCGGGAGTTCTTTGCAGGAAGTAGAAGATAGCGCGATTGTGCGAGTAAGAATGGAAAGAGCTTCGCTTGCCGCGTTCGGATTGCCAGTGAATGAAGACGAGGCCAGTGACTGGATTCAAGTTGATTTACTGGTGGCCAGCGACGGCTCGGCGCAAGCGGTGCGCCTGCCTGAATAATAAGTTTCTGCGGTGATGAGTCACCGCTTGCGGAGAGAAGAGGAGAGCTGCATGAAGCGAAATTGTTGGATGCACTTAGTTTTGGGTGGCGCTTTAGTTCTGGGTACGGGAACGGCCAGGGCGCAAGGGCCTGGAGGCGGTCATCCGGGTCCGTTTGGCGGTCCGATGGAGTTGATGGGCTTCGAAGGAATGCACGGCGGGAAGCTCGTGAAGGGCGCACCATTCTCCGCGACGACCACTTCAACGACACAACAGACCTTGCAGGACGGCACGACCATCAATCGCACTGCGAATGGTGCTATTTATCGCGATAGCGAAGGGCGCTCGCGCCGCGAAGTAGCTTTTACGGGCGTGGGCCCGCTGGCGGCAACTGGCGGCACACATAAAATGGTAGCCATATTTGATCCGGTTGCCGGCGCGCACTACATGCTGAATCCAGATAAGAAGGTTGCCCATAAAATGACCTTGCCCGCGAATGGCGGCGCTGCGAAAGCGCAGGCCTTTGAGCAGAAAATGCAGGCCCGCCAGCAGCAGGAACAAGCGTCTGGAGCGCTGAAGATCGAATCTCTTCCACCGCAGGTGATAAATGGTGTGAAAGCCGAAGGCACCCGCACCACACACACGATCGCAACGGGAGAAATCGGCAATAGCGCCCCTATACAAATCGTATCGGAACGCTGGTATTCGCTTGATCTTCAAACGGTGGTACAGAGTTCGCGAACAGATCCGCGATTCGGCACCACTACTTTCTCGCTGTCCAACATTCAGAAGACCGAGCCCGCAGCGACGCTATTTGCCGTGCCGGCGGACTACACCGTGAAAGAGGGCGGACCTGGATTTGGACATCACAGCGGCCCCGGTGCGGGAGCCCCACCTCCTCTTCCGGCCAATTAACTATTTTATTTAACCTCTTCTCTCCTGAAGACGGCGGACGCCTTTCTGGCAGCGCAATTTGCTGCCAGGAAGGTTTCGTCGTTTTTACCGAGAGAAAATTCCGTTTGCCCCGGTTGGATTTAATCCGCGTGTAGATCAGCGCTCGCGTGGTTTGAACATGTTTCCGGCAATGCGGGTAACCATTCTGCGCGGCACCAGACGCTCACCTTGCGCGCCAAGATAATTCCCCAGGCCAGAGATCACATAACTCTTGCCGGCCGCCAACGCCTTCAGCCCGGTGCGCGCTACTTTCTCTGCCGTTTCAGCTTTACGCATGAATTTTTCCTGGCCTGCCACAACATGAAATTCCGACTCCGTCGACCCGGGGCAAAGCGCGCAGACGCGAATCCCATGAGGCTTCATTTCTTCCGCCAAGCCTTCTGCGAAGAGTAAGTCGAACGCTTTAGTCGCCGCATAGGTTGAAATGTACGGGACCGCCTGGAAGGCGGCGGTGGAAGATAGAATCAGAACGTCGCCGCTGCGCCGCGCTACCATCTCCGGCAGATACAGCCACGTCAGATGTACTACCGCCGCACAATTGACCTGCACCATGTCCAGCAAGCGCTTAACTTCAATCGAAGGTAGTTCGCCGTAGGCGCCGAAGCCCGCGTTGTTCACCAGAAGTTCAGTGGAAATTCCCTGCTCGCGTGTGAAGGCGTAAATCTTTTCCGGCACGCTTGGATCCGCCAGGTCCGCTGCAAATATGGAAGTTTTAATCTTGTGTTTTGCGGTGAGCTCCCGTGCTAATGCTTCAAGTCGCTCTTGCCGTCGCGCGGTGAGAACCAGATTCGCGCCGCCCGCAGCCAATTCCCTCGCGAGCGCCACACCGATGCCCGCACTGGCCCCGGTAATCAACGCCCATTTTCCGCGCCAATTTGTAATCATGTTATTCGCCTCATTCTAATAACCCTCATTACGTACCCGTGCCATTCGCCTCGTCAGTCTACTTGGATCCATCGGAAAATGCGGGGATACGGCAGAACGGCTCTCGTTGTCCTTATTCCTGGAAGTCACTAAGGATCGAACCAAAGAATTTAAATTATAAGTTGAAACAGAATCGAAATCCCATACCGGTGACAAATCCATATTTTACAGCGGCATAGAGGACCCCAAATGTATACAAGGCGTTAATACTGCAGCCGTTCGTAAGGGTCAAATCAGTACTAAGGTCCCATTCTGAAACACTCCGCCGCCGCCTAAAAACGTACTGATAGTACTAGCTACGTCTTACCTCGGCCTCCGGCTGGGTTACCCCAGAGACGTTTGCGCAGAGTTTACCAGGTGACCTGGATAGGCCACGGAGAAGAAATGCCGCTTGACCAGTTAGATCAGCAAATGGTCGACAGCCTTCCGCAGCTGGCGGATGTGTATGACCGCTATGGCGTGCAAGTCAACGCCTTGTCGGTCCCCGAAATATTCGCTCTATATGAGCGCACCGGCTTTCTATATCCCGATAAAGCTGCGCGGCTTTTCCCTCATCTTGCGCAAGTGCGTGAGAACTGGCGGAGGATGTTAAAAGTCGGCGATTCACTTTTGTATGTCCTGACGGCTGGCGACCACAAAAAAGGCCTGGCATCTTTAGCCGTCTGGAGAGCCTCGCAGAATGGCTGGATGTCCCAGCACTTAGTCTCCGACAACAACCCCTACGCATCTCGCGCGGTATTGCTTGCCGCAGCAGCGGCCAGAATTCGCAAAGATTGCGACGTATCGGCGCAGAACTGGTTCCGTCCTGAGAATCGCTTTCCGGCGCGCGTGTTCGGATCGATGGTAAAGACCATCGGCGAGTCCCTCTCATCCGTCCAGCGGCATGCTTACTTCGGGCTACCGCGCACGTTGCTGCTGCCGTCGGCGAAACGAATTCGCGTAGTGCCCTACAACCCGTCGCACAAAAATGCACTGCTCGAAATTGCTTCCCAAGCGCGGGGCAGAATTTATGTCATCGCTGAGGAATTGGAGCATGACACCGAGTTCGAAACGCTAGCGGACTTGTATCGCAGCGTCGGATTGCGCCGTTCGCGGCACGTTTGGCTAGCTTATCGCGCGCACAAAGAAGAACCAATCGGCGCGGCCATCGCGTATCGCGGGCCGTTGGGTATTAATTTCAGTTACCTCGAAAATCGCTGTGATCTGCTACTTCAGCCCACACTTCCTGAAGCGGAAGTCACCGACGTCGCGGCAGCACTTCTGACCGCCTCTGCCGCCGCTTATAAAGACTTCGAATTGGATGAGATTCCGGTGATCGCGGACGAAATGGCCACGCACGCCCTGATGAAACTGGGAGGCGAGTTTGTCCGCCACTATTGCCAGGGAATTTGGCTGAAGGACGGGCATCCGGGTTTCTACAAACACGTTGACGGTTTCTATTCACGAATTTTAGCGCGACTCGAAAGGCAGCAGGAGCCGCAGGAAACTCTGATTGGGCAGGAACGGTAATGAGTAAAGGCGTGTCCGCAGTCGAATACATCATGGAAGATCCGCGCGAGGCGATGCGCCTTGAGGCGAAAGTGGACGCCCATGCCTGGGTGGAAAAGTACCTGGCGCATCGCGTTGGCGCCGGCGCAGAAGTTCTTTCCGTGGGTTGCGGGCCAGGAGTGATATTGCGCGAGGTGGTCGCGCTCGATAAGTCCATACAAGCGACTGGCGTGGACATCAGCGAGGACCGTATACGGGAAGCGAGACAGCGGCATCGCGGGGTCGAATCAATGAATTTCGTGCGTGGGGACTCGCATGCCATGGAATTTCCCTCGAATCGCTTCGACCTGGTGTATTCGCGGATGTTGCTCGAATACCTGAGGAACAAAGAACAGGCCGTACGCGAGATGGTTAGAGTTTGCCGGCCTGGCGGGACGCTACTTTTGCAAGATCTGGACGGCCAGCTCTTGTGGCACTACCCCGAAGATGCGGAGATGCAACAAAACAGCGAGAAAGTTGTTACCGCGCTGGCTGCCACCGGATTTGATCCCTTCGTGGGCCGCAAACTTTTTTCGTTCGCCCAAAGAGCCGGGTTGCAAGACATCGATGTGCAGGTTGAAAGCTACCACCTGATAGCGGGAGTAGTTGGTCCGGAAATTTTGAAGCAGTGGGAGCTCAAGTTGGAGATCGCGGCACCGCAGTTGAAGAAGGTGCTGGGTAGTGAGACGGCAGCGAAGGAACACGCACGAAGATTTCTCGAGTATCTGCGTCGGCCGGACACGCTGACGTATTCGACAGTATTCACGGTAAGTGGAAAGAAGCCGCTGCAGTAAAGCGGTAAGCGTTTCAGAAGCATTCGGGTAAACAGCGGGCCAGGGTTCAAATGCAGTCAACGAATTTAAGGGCCAGGAAAAAGAAATGAATATCCAGTTTGGGGATCTAGCACGATCACTGTTCAAGACTTCAGAGAAGGGAATATAACCATGTTTTCGAATCGCCCACCCAGTTTAGCCGCCGCAAGGTTCGTCGGGCGAACCATGCTTGCGAGTTTCATGACCGTCTTCCTGGCAGCGAACGGCGCTGCTCAGAGCCAACAGAGCGTGCCAGACGTTACCGCTCTCAGCATGGAAGACCTCATGAACATACAGGTGACCTCCGTCTCTAAACGGACGCAGAAGGTCGCCGACGCTGCTGCCGCGGTTTTCGTCATCACTCAGGAGGATTTGCGACGCTCCGGCGCCACCAGCATTCCCGAAGCGCTGCGACTAGTCCCTGGTCTGGAAGTGGCGCGCATTGACGAAAACAAATGGGCCATCGGTTCGCGCGGCTTCAATGGACGCTTTGACAACAAACTGCTGGTCCTCATCGACGGCCGGAGTGTATACACGCCGCTCTTCTCCGGAGTTTACTGGAACGTTCAAGACGTCATGCTCGAGGATATCGACCGCATCGAAGTCATTCGTGGACCCGGTGCAACTTTGTGGGGAGCGAACGCTGTCAACGGCGTAATTAACATCATCACCAAGAAAGCCAAAGTTACGCAAGGTGCTGTTGTGACCGCAGGTGGCGGCAACGAAGAACGCGGCTCCGTGGCTGGTCGCTATGGCGACAAAATTGGCAACGATATGTCCTATCGCATTTACGGAAAGTATTTCGACTGGGCTCCGTCTCAATACGCCACAGGCGGCACAGCTAACGATGGCTGGGAAGCTCAGCGTGGCGGGTTTCGCGCGGACTACACGCCGGCAGGCTCCAACTCGTTCACCTTGCAAGGTGACCTCTACCACAGCGGGTATAACGAAACTTTAACGATCCCGTCTTTCGCTGCACCCTATTCCAGCACTTTTCCGAACAATGGAGCATATAGCGGCGGAAACATTCTGGGCCGCTGGAACCATTCTTCCGAAGGGTCGTCGATGTCTTTGCAGATGTACTACGACAACACCACCTTGTCGGACAATTCCCTATTCGTGGATCACCAAAATCTTTTCGACGTGGACTTTCAAGATGGCTTCCGCCTGGGTGATTCACAGCAAATGGTTTGGGGCTTGGGCTACCGGTCCATTATTGACCGCAACGACCCCAGCTTTTCCGTTTCGCTCCAGCCCAACCAGCTAACACTGAATCAGTTCAGTGCCTTCCTGCAGGACGAGATTAGTCTCGTTCACAGTCTACGTTTAACGGTTGGTTCAAAATTCGAGCATAACGCCTTCACCGGTTTCGAATTCGAGCCCAACGTCAGACTCCTTTGGACCATGACGCCTAACCAGTCGATCTGGACTGCTGTCTCTCGCGCGGTTCGCACCCCGGCGCTAACCGAAGAAGGATTGCGACTCACATCGGCGGTCGTGCCCCCTGGAATACCCCAAAACCCCACCCCTTTCCCCGCTTTGATAACGGTTTACGGGAGCCACAACTTCCAATCGGAAGATTTGCTGGCCTATGAATTGGGCTACCGCGTTCAGGTAACCAATACTCTCTCGACGGACATCGCCACCTTCTACAACCGCTATTCCAATCTGCGAACTGCAGAGCCAGGCGCTCCTTTTGTCGAAGGCAGTCCGGTCCCGACGGATCTAGTTGTCCCCTTCATGGCAGGCAACAAAATGGGCGGCGGCACGTACGGCGCCGAGCTCATTGCCGATTGGAAAGTCACGCCGAAGTGGAGACTTGTCGGTTCTTACAGCTACCTGCAAATGGACATCACGAAAAACTCTAACAGCCTGGACCCCACGGCCGACCTTCCCAACGGATCAAGCCCGCGTAATCAATGGTACGTGCGGTCCTCGCTGGATTTGCCCCGGCACTTTGACCTCGATAACACTCTGAGATTTGTCGATCATCTCCCGTCGCTGAACATACCGTCGTATTACGCGCTGGATGCGCACCTTGGATGGCGCCCAGTGCCGCGCGTGCAGTTATCCATCACCGGGCAGAACTTGCTCGACAACCAGCACCTGGAATTTATCCCTGATTTCATCAATACCGCTCCTACGATCGTAAAGCGGGCCATCTACGGCAGCGTCACTGTGAATTTCAAGTAATTGGAAAGTGAACTGTGAAGCTTTTTAAACATTCGAGGCCCGCGAACGTCATGTTGAGACGACTGGCAATACTGATCGCCGTCTTAAGCATGACGCTGAATTGGACGGCATCGGCTGGCGCGCAAGCCGGCGATGCTCCCGATTCTTCGGAATACCTCGTCAAGGCGGGTTTCATTTATAACTTCGCGAAATTCGTGGAGTGGCCTTCCACGGCTTTTGCGGAGCCGGACTCTCCTATTGTCATCGGAGTGCTGGGAGCGGATCCGTTCGGAGACATCATCAATCACGTTGTGGAAGGCAAGAAAATTGGGGCGCGAGGATTTGTGGTGCGGCGTTTTAAGTGGAGTAAAGATCTGAAGGATCTTAAAGAGTTTAAAGAATGCAGAATTCTGTTCGTGAGTTCCTCCGAGAAACTGCATTTCGAGGAAGTAGTTGACGCCGTCAAAGCGCTTCCGATCCTGACCGTCGGTGAAGCGCCCGGCTTTGCCGAACGCGGAGGCATGATCCGCTTGATGTTGGAAGATAACCGCGTGCGATTTGAAGTGAATGTGGAAGCCGCTCAACACGGAAATTTGAATATAAGCTCCAGGCTATTGACGCTAGCAAGAATCATCGCGCCGGCCGGGCCATTGGCAAGGAAGCCCGGATGAATTTTCACAATCTTTCCATCAAGCGGAAATTGACGCTCATCACCATGCTCACCAGCAGCGCCGCGCTGGTGCTTTCCGCATTGAGTTTCCTCATTTACGACTTGGTTTCCTTTCGCCACTTGCTCATTCAAGACCTTCGTACGCAGGCTGAAATTATTGGTTACAACAGCGCCGGTGCCATGGAATTCAAAGACGTGCCCGCCGCAACCGCCACGCTCACCGCGCTTACCGCAAAAGAAGACATCGTGGCGGCGGTCCTGTACACCGTGGATGGCAAGGAGTTCGCGCATTACTCGCGCACCAACGACGCCTTCCCGAAAGTTCTTCCTCCCGTATCGCAGGCGCTGGGATATCGATTCGACGGCGGATATCTGCAAGTTTTCCACGACGTCACCCTGAACGGCGAACACCTCGGAACACTTTTCTTGCAATCCGACATGCGCCAATGGAGTGTGCGAGCCAAACGCTACGGCGGAATTCTTTGTATTTTTGTGCTGGTCTCCGGCACCTTCGCACTGTTCGTTTCCTCCAAATTGCAGCGGCTAATTTCCAGGCCAATCCTGCACCTGGAAGATTCCATGAGAGAGGTTTCCGTCAAAAAGAATTATGAGGTGCGCGCCACGAAGTCTTATGGCGACGAAATTGGCAGGCTGATCGATGGTTTCAACACCATGCTATCTGAAATCCAGCACCGCGATGGGGCGCTGCGCTCCGCGAACGATGAATTAAAAACTAGGACGCTGGAACTGGAGAAAGAAATCCTGCACCGCAGACAGACGCAGGAAGAATTGTTGACCGCTAAGCATACCGCCGAGGAAGCCAGTCGCGCGAAGAGCACGTTCCTTGCAAATATGAGCCACGAATTGCGCACACCGCTTAATGCCATCATCGGATATAGCGAAATGCTGGACGAGGAGGCGCGGGAATCGGGGCGCTCGGAGAACGTTGAAGATCTGCGAAAGATTCAATCAGCCGGTAAGCACTTACTTTCTCTCATCAATGACGTGCTGGATCTTTCAAAAATTGAGGCCGGGAAGATGGGCCTGCACCTCGAGGATTTTGAGGTATTGCCGCTCATCGACGAAATCGTCACCACTGTGCAGCCCGCTGCTGCGAAGAACAGCAATGAGATTAAGCTCCACGTATCGGAAAACGTTGGCTTCATGCGGGCGGATATCACCAAAGTCAGGCAGATCCTGTTTAATTTATTGAGCAACGCATGCAAATTCACCGATCGCGGCACCATCACCGTGGATGTGGATCAAAACGATCGTAATGGTTTCATCCGCTTCCGCGTCAGCGACACGGGAATCGGAATCAGCGAGAAGCAGCAACAGAACCTGTTCTTTGAATTTTCGCAAGCGGACGCCTCTATCGCCAGAAAGTATGGCGGCACCGGCCTTGGACTGGCCATTACCCATCGCTTTGTCCAGCTCATGCGAGGACAAATCTCTGTGGAAAGCGAGCCCGGGAAGGGCTCCATCTTCACCGTGCAATTGCCCACCCAGGTGGTTCTGGACACTACAAAGGTCGCGCGTTCCGCAGCGGCGAACGAAGGCGAAGCTTCGCCGGCGGGTTCCAAAATTTATCAAGACACAATTCTGGTTATAGACGACGACGCCTCCGTTCGGGATTTGATGTCCCGCTTCCTGAGCAAATCAGGATTTCGCGTAGTGGTCGCGTCCAATGGCGAAGAGGGGTTACGGCTTGCAAAGCAAGAGAAGCCCCTGGTGATCACTTTAGATGTGGTCATGCCGGAATTCGACGGCTGGTCGGTGCTGAAAAAGCTCAAGAGCGATCCGGCTTTGTCGGACATCCCCGTCATTATTGTCACCATCGTCGATAATGAACCTATGGGGCTTGATCTGGGAGCCGCCAGCTATCTTGTTAAACCCGTCGACCGTGACCGTCTTGCCGTTTTGGTTGAAAAGTACCGCATGGCTCGCTCAGTTGACCGTCCACATTCAATGCCCTCTGCACCAGGGGCCAAGAAACCTAAGCGTCAAACCGAATTGAAATCGATAGGAGATGTACATCATGCCGACGATCTTGTTGGTCGAAGACAATGAAATGAATCGTGACATGCTATCCAGGCGTTTGCAACGCAAGGGC
>Ga0209328_10000398_pt1 | contig 10705 bp, 10 predicted proteins | sample JacPinW_OM3H0_M1_FD_187954 | JGI IMG/M metagenome (GOLD analysis project Ga0209328, IMG submission 187954) | Forest soil microbial communities from Algoma, Ontario, Canada - Jack Pine, Ontario site 1_JW_OM3H0_M1 (SPAdes) (version 2) | ecosystem: Environmental > Terrestrial > Soil > Boreal... | reverse complement strand
GCGCGGCGGTGACGGTCAACATCGCGGTCAAACTGCCCTTGCCGAAGGCGAGCACCGCGCCCGAAAACATCAGGGCCCCAGCCACAAGGCAAATTTGTGCAAACAGGCTCCATTGCTCACTGCCCCGGAACGTGAGTGCAAGTCCGACCGCAAATACGACGACACCAAGGATGAGCGCTGTCTCGGGCCTCGGCACCAGCGCCAAAGCTCCCGCGCTCACGGCAACAACTCCGAAGCCAACGAGTAAGTTAATTGCGAGCGAACTGGTGTCTTTGGCGGCCAAACGGCGCAGTCGCTCCGCCTCGACCGAGGAGAGTTTTCCTTCCTCCACAAGTTTGGAGAGATCGAGCGTGATCTTCACGTCACCCCCTATCTTTAGACCGCGCAGCCGGCAGTTCGTAGGATGGGTTGAGCCATCATCTCAGCCGCTTCACGCCAAATCGAGTTTCGATGCCACGGTGGAATCCGCATTGAGCCGATAGATGATCGGCACGCCGGTGGCGAGTTCGCGCGCCAGAATTTGTTTCGGCGAGAGTTTTTCCAGCACCATGATCAGCGCGCGCAGCGAATTGCCGTGGGCGGCGACCAGCGTGCGCTCGCCGCGCAGCACGCACGGCAAAATCTCCTGCACGTAATAGGGCAGCGCGCGCGCCAGCGTATCCTTCAGGCTCTCGCCGCTGGGCGGCGGCACGTCGTAGGAGCGGCGCCAGACATGCACCTGCTCCTCGCCCCATCGCTTGCGGGCGTCGTCCTTGTTGAGGCCCGACAGGTCGCCATAGTCGCGCTCGTTGAGCGCAAGGTCTCGCTTGATTGGAATCTCGGTCTGGCTGAGGTGGGTCAGGATCAAATCGAGCGTGTGCTGCGCGCGAATCAGCACCGAGGTAAAAGCGATATCGAATTTCAGCCCCTGCTCTTTCAGCTTGCGGCCGGCTTCTTTCGCTTCAGTGATGCCCTGTTCGGTGAGATCGGGATCCTTCCAGCCGGTGAAGAGGTTTTTCAGGTTCCATTCGCTTTGGCCGTGGCGCACGAGTACGAGAAGGCGGTCGCTCATTTCCTGTCCGTTCAAATTTCTAGAAATCACTAAGCCCGAGCACATCGGCCATCGAATAGAAGCCGGGCTTCTGATTACGCGCCCAGAGTGCCGCCTTGATGGCGCCTTGCGCGAACATGGTGCGGTCCTCGGCGCGATGCGTCAGTTCGATGCGCTCCATGGGACCCGCAAAAATCACGCTGTGGTCGCCGGTGACGGTGCCGCCGCGCAACGAGGCAAAACCGATATCGCCTGACCTGCGCGCGCCGGTCTGCCCGTCGCGGCCGCGCGCCGAACGTTGCTCGAGCGCGATTTTACGGCCAGCGGCTGCCGCCTCGCCCAGCAACAAGGCAGTTCCCGACGGCGCGTCAACCTTGGCGCGGTGATGCATTTCCAGGATTTCGATATCGAAGCCTTCGTCGAGTGATTGCGCGACCCGCTTCACCAGCGCCGCCAAGAGGTTGACCCCTAGGCTCATATTGCCCGACTTGACGACAATGGCGCGCGAGGTGACGCTCTTGATCACGGCCTCATCGGACGACGACAGCCCGGTGGTACCGATGACATGCACCAGGCCGCGCTGGGCGGCGATCGCGACATTGGCGATGGTCGCGCCGGGCACGGTAAAATCTAAAATGCCGTCGGCGTTGGCCGACATCGACCACAGATCAGCCGATAACTCGACGCCATTGGCAGGCAACCCCGCAAGCACGCCGGCATCCTTCCCCAGCAGCTCCGACCCGGGCGCCTCCAGCGCGCCGGTGAGGACGGCGCCCGGCGTCTCCGAGATGACGCGCGTCAGCGCGCGGCCCATCCGGCCGCCCGCCCCCGCAACGATCAAGCGCATGTCGGACATCGTTCAAAACCTCACCCCTGCGGTATAGCCGGAGCGGGCTGTTCCGGCAACCAATTGGGCTCCGTAACGCCAAGCGGGGCGCTAAAAAGCGCCCCGTCATTGCGAGGAGCAAAGCGACGAAGCAATCCGGCCCTCCGCCCGGGACACCGATGGATTGCTTCGCGGAGCCTGTCATCGGGCGCGCATTCGCGCGACCCGTTGGCTCGCAATGACGACCCCTACGGCTGCGGGCCGTCGTAGCCTTCGATGATCACGAGGTCGCACTCCGAATGCGGCGAGCGCATTGCGACCAGGCGGGTATATTCGGGCGAATTGTAGCAGGCGACCGCGGTCGCATAATCCGCAAATTCCAGCACCACATTGCGCGACCGCGACGAGCCTTCTTTGGCCTCGTATTTGCCGCCACGCGCCAGAAATTTGGCGCCGTATTTCGCAAATACCGCGCCGTTCTGCGCGACGTATTCCTTGTAGCCGTCCATGTTGTGAACATCGACGCGCGCGATCCAGTAGGCTTTTGCCATCTCTCGTTCCTTTGCTTGTCTAACCCAGCGCTTGCGCGATCTCGGCCTGGATGGCCTCCGCCATCGCTCTCGGATCGGCGGCTTCGATCACCGGCCGTGCCACCACCAGATAGTCGGCGCCGGCCGAAATCGCGCGGGCCGGCGTCATGATGCGCTTCTGATCGCCGGTGGCTGTCCCCGCGGGCCGGATGCCCGGCGTTACCAGAACCATCTGATGGCCGACGATCTTGTGCAGGGAGGCCGCCTCCTCCGGCGAGCACACAAGCCCATCGACACCGAGTACCTGGGCCTGCTGGGCGCGGGCTTCGACCAGATCGGACACCCCGAGCCGGTAACCGGCCGCATGCAGATCGTCGTCGTCATAGGAGGTCAGCACGGTGACCGCGAGGATTTTCAAATCCGATCCGGCGCGGGCCTCGGCCGCCGCCTTCATGGTCTGCGGATAGGCGTGCACGGTCAGGAAGGTCGCACCAAGTCTTGCAATGCTCTCGACACCGCGCGCCACGGTATTGCTGATGTCATGCAGCTTGAGATCGATGAAAACCTTCTTGCCGGCGTCCGCAAGCTGACGCACCAGCGGCAGTCCTCCCGCATAGGCAAGCTGATAGCCGATCTTGTAAAACGTCACGCTGTCGCCGAGCCGCGCAATCATCGCTTCCGCCGCCTCGACGCTGGGCAGGTCGAGCCCCACAATTAACCGGTCCCGGGGAGCGATCTTGGCTGGCTGCATGTCACCTCACATCATGCGTTGGGAGACGTCGATCAATTGCCGCACCAGTGCGTTGAGCGCCTCGATATCGGTCGGATGCTTCAGGCGGTCCATATCATCATAGGCTTCGCTGGCGAATGACAGCGCGAGCTGGTTCGGAATGACGACGGCGTGGCAGGCGGTCAGGATCAGCCGCAGCGCCGCCAGCGACCGCGTGCCGCCGAGCCGGCTTTCGGAGGCGGCAGCGATCGCAAAGGCGCGTCCGCGAAACACCTGGCCGCGGCTTTCTTGGCCGTCCTGCACCCGCGTCACCCAGTCGATGGTATTCTTCACCAGAGGCGGCACCGAGGAATTATATTCCGGCGTCACGACCAACACGCCATGATGGGCGCCGATCATCCGCTTGAGATTGAGCGCGTTTTTCGGCACGCCCGACTTGCTCTGCAAATCGCCGTCATAGATTGGGAGCGGAAAATCGGCGAGCGATATTCGGGTGACGTCGGCACCGGCTTGCGCGAATTGATAGCTGGCTGCTGCCGCAAGCCTGACATTGAGCGAGCCGGTGCGCAGCGAGCCGGGGATCACCAGGATTTTCAGCGCGGCCATGATCCAGATCGCAATAAGAGACGAACCCGCCGCCTCGCGGCAAGAAATCGGTTCAGCCCTTGCGATACACCCAGACACGGGCCGGCGGAAGGTTCATCCAGATCCGCTCGGAGGCTTCTGTGGACACCCCCGGCAGCGATTTCGGGATCGGCGGCACCACCGAATAGGTGAACTGCACGAACGGCGCGCCCGGCGCCAGCGCGAGGAAGGCGTCGCGGATCAGCCGCAAGCGCGTCAGCATCGGTTTGGTCACCAGCGGCAGGCCGGAAACCACCGCGGACGCAGGCGCGCTCAACACATTCCAGAGCGAATCCCGCAACGCGTAGGCGTCGCCCTGAACCACCGTCGCCTGCGGATAACGGTCGCGCAGCAGGGCACAGAAACCGGGATTATATTCGACCAGTACGAGGCGCTTCTGATCGACGCCGTGCTCGATCAAGGCGCTGGTGATAGCACCGGTCCCCGGCCCAAGTTCGACGACCGGCCCTTTGGAATCGATATCGACATAATGCGCCATGGTGCGCGCCAGGAAGCGCCCCGATGGCATCACCGCGCCCATATGCAGCGGCTTCTCGATCCATGAGCGAAGGAAACGCACCTCATCATCGAGACGAGGGGGCTTTTTCAACGCACGCACGGACGATTGCAAAGGCATTGTCGCTACCAGGCGGGACCGCAAATAGCGGGGACTGTCAGAAATTGGTCATAAAGACGTATAGGTAGCAACTGAAACGGTCAAGCCGAACGCGCGCTTCAGTTGGCGCGGGTACCGAAGAAGTCCTTGACCTTAGTGAAGAAACCCGCTGCTTCCGGCTGGGTTGCGCCCGAGGATAATTTTTCAAATTCGGCCAGCAATTCCTGCTGCTTCTTGGTCAAATTCTGCGGCGTTTCGACCACGACCTGGACATACATGTCGCCGGTCTGACGCGAGCGGAGCACCGGCATGCCCTTTGATGCAATGCGAAAGCGCCGCCCGGACTGGGTTCCGGCAGGGATTTTCACTTTGGTCTTGCCCTTGTCGATGGTCGGCACCTCGAACTCACCGCCCAGCGCCGCCGTCACCATCGAGATCGGGACCCGGCAGTGCAGATCGGCGCCGTCGCGCTGGAAGAACTGATGGCTCACCAGCGAAAGGAAAATGTAGAGATCGCCCGGCGGGCCACCACGGACGCCGGCTTCGCCTTCGCCGGCAAGCCGGATGCGGGTGCCGTCTTCCACGCCTTGGGGAATATTGACCGACAAATTCCGCTCGCGCGTCACCCGCCCCGAACCGACGCATGACGGACAGGGGTCTTCGATCATCTGGCCGCGGCCCTGGCAGCCGGGACAGGTTCGCTCCAGCGTGAAGAATCCCTGCGCCTGCCGCACCCGCCCCGCCCCGCCGCACATCGAGCAGGTCTTCGGCTTGGTGCCGGCCTTGGCGCCGGTGCCCGAACAAGATTCGCAGGTGACCGAGACCGGAATCTCGATCTGCGCGGTCTTGCCGATGAAGGCTTCCTCCAGCGTGATTTCCATGTTGTAGCGCAAGTCTGCGCCGCGCTCGCGGCCGCCGCGGCCGCGCTGTCCGGCCATGCCGAACAGGTCTTCGAAAATGTCGGAGAAGGACGTGGCAAAGCCGGCGCCGAAGCCGGGTCCGCCGCCACCGGCACCCTGCTCGAACGCCGCATGGCCGAAGCGGTCGTAAGCGGCGCGCTTGTCGCCGTCCTTCAAAACCTCGTAGGCTTCGTTGATTTCCTTGAAGCGCACTTCGCTTGATGCGTCGCCCGGATTCTTGTCCGGATGCCATTTCATCGCGAGCTTGCGGAATGCCGCTTTGAGTTTGGATTCGTCCGCAGTTCGCTCGACTTCAAGGGTTTCGTAGTAGCAGCGCTTGGTGGACATTCGTCAAACCCGCCCGAAGTTCGTCCTCATGCCGAAGGAATGCGCCCCTTAAGGATGCAGCCTCCGGCTTAAAGAAAAATGACCCCCATTCGTCGAGACGCTGCCAGCGTGCTCTTTCGAATGAGGGCCATGGTGGTCAGCCCGCTTAAGCAGACTTCTTGGTGTTCTTGTCGTCGTCGACCTCGGTAAACTCCGCGTCGACCACGTCGTCCTTTGCGGCATCCTTGGCCGCATCGGCCTCGGCCTGCTGCTTGTACATCGCCTCGCCGAGCTTCATGGAAGCCTGCGCCAGCGTATTGGTCTTGGTCTTGATGGCTTCCGCATCGTCGCCCTTCAGCGCTTCCTTCAAATCGCTGACGGCGTCTTCGATGGCGCGGCGCTCGGTTTCCGCGATTTTCGAACCGTGCTCGGCCAGCGCCTTCTCGGTGGAATGCACCAGCGAGTCGGCATGGTTTTTGGCGTCGACCGCCTCGCGGCGCTTCTTGTCCTCGGCGGCGTTGGCCTCGGCGTCCTTGACCATCTTCTGGATGTCAGCTTCGGACAGACCGCCGGAAGCCTGGATCCGGATCTGCTGTTCCTTGCCGGTCGCCTTGTCCTTGGCCGACACGTTGACGATGCCGTTGGCGTCAATATCGAAGGTGACTTCGATTTGCGGCATGCCGCGCGGCGCCGGCGGAATGCCCATCAGGTCGAACTGGCCCAAAACCTTGTTGTCGGCCGCCATTTCGCGCTCGCCCTGGAAGACGCGGATGGTGACGGCGTTCTGGTTATCCTCGGCGGTCGAGAATACCTGGCTCTTCTTGGTCGGGATCGTGGTGTTGCGATCGATGATGCGGGTAAACACGCCACCCAGCGTCTCGATGCCGAGCGACAGCGGGGTGACGTCGAGCAGCAACACGTCCTTGACATCGCCCTGCAGCACGCCGGCCTGGATCGCAGCACCGATGGCGACGACTTCGTCGGGGTTGACGCCCTTGTGCGGCTCCTTGCCGAACAACTGCTTCACCACTTCCTGGACCTTCGGCATGCGGGTCATGCCGCCGACCAGCACCACTTCGCCGATCTCGCCGGCGGTGAGGCCTGCGTCCTTCAGCGCCTTGCGGCAGGGCTCGATGGTCTTCTGCACGAGATCATCGACCAACGCCTCGAACTTGGCGCGCGTCAACTTCATCGTCAGATGTTTCGGCCCGGTCTGATCGGCGGTGATGAACGGCAGGTTGATTTCGGTTTGCGTGGTCGAGGACAATTCGATCTTGGCCTTTTCGGCGGCCTCTTTCAGGCGCTGCAAGGCAAGCTTGTCGTTGCGCAGGTTGATGCCCTGCTCCTTCTGGAATTCATCGGCCAGATAACTGACGAGCCGCATGTCGAAATCTTCGCCGCCCAGGAAGGTATCGCCGTTGGTCGATTTCACCTCGAACACGCCATCGCCGATCTCGAGGATCGAGATATCGAAGGTGCCGCCGCCGAGGTCGTACACCGCGATGGTGCCGGATTTCGTCTTGTCGAGACCGTAAGCGAGCGCGGCCGCGGTCGGCTCGTTGATGATACGCAGCACTTCGAGGCCGGCGATCTTGCCGGCGTCCTTGGTGGCCTGACGTTGTGCGTCGTTGAAATAAGCGGGCACGGTGATGACCGCCTGATCGACCTTCTGGCCGAGATGGGCTTCCGCGGTCTCTTTCATCTTCTGCAGGATGAAAGCGGAAATCTGCGAGGGCGAGTAGGTCTTGCCGTCGGCTTCGACCCAGGCATCGCCGTTGGACGCCTTGACGATCTTGTAGGGGACAAGCTTCTTGTCCTTCTCCACCATCGGGTCGTCATACCGGCGGCCGACCAGACGCTTGACCGCGAAGAAGGTCCGCTCGGGATTGGTCACCGCCTGGCGCTTGGCGGGCTGGCCGACCAGGCGTTCACCATCATCGCTGAAGGCAACGATCGACGGGGTCGTCCGCATGCCCTCGGCGTTTTCGATGACTTTCGCTGTCTTGCCATCCATTACGGCGACGCACGAATTCGTGGTGCCGAGATCGATCCCAATGACCTTTCCCATGGTCCTCATATCCTTCTTTTTGCGGCAGGTTGGCTGGGCCCTGACGGCGCACCAATCCAAACCCCCAAACGATCAAATGCTCGCGATATTGCGACGGTGAGCCTCATATAGGAGGGGGGCTAGGCCCCGCAAGGACTTACGCGCAACCTTAACCTTCGAAAACCCTTAGGCTTGAAAGATAGTGTCCCCATTTGGGCCGCAAGGGGCAACCAAGGGTCGGCCAAGGCAAGATGCAAAGGCCGACCAGCGCAGGGGCTGGCAGGCGGTTGCGTCAGGGGGAACGGAATACGGCTTGGTCTGTCGCCTGAGCCGCAAAACCGCTAGAAGCAAAATGGGCTGTCCAACGCCGTCCCCGGAAAAGACCCGTAACCGGCCGACCATTGAACGGCCTCAATGCAACCTCAGTAGATTTTTCATGAAGCCCATTCGATTGAAATCCGCGGTGGCCCTGCTCATGGGCGCTATCGGTCTTGTCTCCTGTCTCGCCATGGGTCCCGCCATCGCCGCGGAGCCGGTTTTCCCGCCGGGAATCCGGGTCGGCATGACACCCCTGGTCGGCCTCTCCCGCGCCAAATCATTTGTCGGATTCGAAACCGAGGACGGAGGCGTCAAGGTCCTGGTGGCAGAGCTGCCGGCCGACGCCTATGGCGAAGTCATGAATGCCTTCAAGGCCAACCCGGCGGGCGCCGGCGGCATCAAACCCGAGACCATCGAGACCTCGGCCGGCCTTGCCTACTACACGATCGAAAACGCCAGGGACGGCGCCACCAGCGTGCGGCGCTATTCGATGATCATGTCCGGCGGCGCGTTCTCCGGCTATGTCGCCGTGCAGGTTCCCGAGAACGCGAGCAAGATCTATACCGACGAGGCCATCCGGCAGATGTTTGCGTCGGTGGCGATCCGCAAGGAAGTTCCGGTCGACGAGCAGCTCGGATTGATGCCGTTCAAGATCAGCGAGCTCGGCGATTTCAAGAATATCCGCACGCTCGCGATCGGCGCCGCCATCGTGCTCGCCGACGGCGATGAGACCACCGGCTTTGAAGCCGCGCCCTTCATGGTGATCGGCGTCATCGGTTCGACCCCGGCGCAGCCGGACGATCGCGGCCGCTTCGCGCAACAGACCGCAACCAGCATTCCAGGCGTCCGCGACGCGCGGATCACGATGTCGGAGCCGATCCGCATCGACGGCGTGCCCGGCTATGAGACGCGGATCGATGCCACCAGCGGCAAGGACAATACCGCCGTCACGGTGGTGCAATGGCTGAAGTTCGGCGGCGCGAGCTCGCTGCGCATCATCGGCAGCGCGCCGCGCGACACATGGCCGAAAGCGTTTCCCCGCTTCCGTGCCGTACGCGACGGCATTCAGCCGCGCGGATAACAGGGGCTCGATTACGCGGGCTCAGGCCGCGTTGTTCGGCTCGTTGCCGTTGGCCGCTGGCGCCGTGGATTTGGCGCCGCCCTTGGAAACCGCAACCAGCGCCGGCCGCAGCACCCGGTCGCCGATCATGTAGCCGGCCTGGACGACCTGAACCACCGTTCCCGCCGGCACCGAAGGGTCGGGGACCTCGTACATCGCCTGCTGGAAATTCGGATCGAACTTCCCGCCCGAGGGATCGAATTTCTTGACGCCGTTTTTCTCCAGCGCGTTGAGCAGCGAGCGCTCGGTCAATTCGACGCCTTCGATCAGCGCTTTCAGGCCGGGATCGGCGGACGCCTTGGTGTCGGCCGGAACCGCATCGAGCGCGCGCTGCAGATTATCGGCGATATCGAGAACGTCGCGGGCAAAACCGGAGATGCCATAGGTTCGCGCATCGGCAACTTCGCGCTGGGTACGTTTGCGCAAATTCTCCATTTCCGCCAGCGTGCGCAGCATCTTGTCGCGCGCTTCGGCGGCCTCCTTGGCCAACGCCTCGACTGAACCCTCCTCGGGATCGTCGGGCATGATATATGGCTTGGAAACCACGGGCTCGGGGCCTTGCGCCGGGTTCGCCGGATCGTCCTTCTGCCGGGTGGGATCGGTCATAGACTGCCTTCTTGGAAAAACCGTCTGGGGTCAATGGGGGGTGAGTTGCCAGCGCCGGATATCGTGCTTTAGGGGAAGAAAATCAAGCGCAACCTACCCCGGTTCACCCGCCCAGCATCTGGCTGACGATGCGCGCGGCATAGTCCACCGTCGGGATCACCCTGGCATAATTGAGCCGGGTCGGCCCGATCACGCCGAGAACGCCCACGATATGGCCGGCGCCGTCGCTATAGGGCGCGATGATGGTGGAGGAACCGGACAGCGAAAACAGCTTGTTTTCCGATCCGATGAAAATCCGCACGCCCTCGGCGCGTTCCGCGCGTCCCAACAGATCGATCACGCCGCGCTTGGTTTCGAGATCGTCGAACAACAACCGCACGCGTTCCAAATCTTCTAGCGCGTGGAGGTCTTCCAAAAGATTGGCGTGACCGCGCACGATCAGCTGGCGGTCATCATTTTCGCCGCCGGACCAGCTCGCGATCCCCGCCGCAATCACCTTCTGGGTCAGCTGATCGAGCTCGGCGCGGCTTTGAGTGAGCGCGGTCTCAAGTTCGAGGCGCGCTTCGGCCAGCGTCCGCCCTCTGATCCGCGCATTGAGGAAATTGGTGGCTTCGATGAGCGCGGAAGAGGGAACCCCGGGCGGCAGCGTCAGCACGCGGTTCTCGACCTGCCCGTCCTCGCCGACCAGCACCACCAGCGCCCGCTCCGGCTCCAGGCGGACGAATTCGATGTGTTTCAGTCGCGAATTGGATTTTGCCGTCAACACCACCGCCGCCGCGCGGGTCAAGCCCGACAGCCGTGTCAGGGCTTCCCCAAGGGCGGCTTCGACCGATTGCGCCTTGCCGACGGAGGCAAGCTGACTCTGGATCGATTGCCGCTCCGCTTCGGTGAGATCGCCGAGCTGCATCAGCGCATCGACGAAAAACCGCAAACCGAATTCGGTCGGCAGCCGGCCGGCCGAGGTATGCGGCGCATAGATCAGGCCGAGCTGTTCCAGGTCCGACATCACGTTGCGTACGGAGGCCGGCGACA
>Ga0209328_10000397_pt1 | contig 10730 bp, 9 predicted proteins | sample JacPinW_OM3H0_M1_FD_187954 | JGI IMG/M metagenome (GOLD analysis project Ga0209328, IMG submission 187954) | Forest soil microbial communities from Algoma, Ontario, Canada - Jack Pine, Ontario site 1_JW_OM3H0_M1 (SPAdes) (version 2) | ecosystem: Environmental > Terrestrial > Soil > Boreal... | reverse complement strand
ATTCGCGGTTGCGACCGCGACGCGATCGCTTGGCGCATTCTGAATTGCGGCGAACGGCAGCGTTGCGAGGTACGCAACGTTCGCGAGCAAATAAAGGCCGATCACCAGAAATGTTCCGAAAGCGAGCGACAAGGGCACATTGCGGCGCGGATTTACTACTTCTCCCGCGGTGAACGTGATGTTATTCCAGGCATCGGCCGAAAAAAGAGACTGTGTTTGAGCCACGCAGATCCCAACAAAAAGGCCAAACGCCGTTGCCGCAGTCAATCCGGGTCCGACTTCCTGCAAGCCGCCGCGCAAAGTCCAAAAGTCTTTGAAATTTTCCGCGCCGATGCCCGATCGCACGCCAACAATGATGCCAAGTACAATGAGCGCGATAAGCGCGCCGGTCTTCGCTGTTGTAAAAATATTTTGAACCCACTTTCCGAGATTCAACCCGCGCGTGTTCATGAAGGTCAGGAGCGCGATCATCGCCAGCCCTAGAAACTGGGCAGTTGAGAGAGAAAAGGCATAACCGCCAAACCGAATCGGCTCGATCAAGTAGTTCGATTCTGAAAACCATGGAAGCAGGACACCGGTGTAGCGGGCGAACCCAACCGCCACGGCTGCGATCGTCCCCGTTTGAATGACAAGCAACAGCGTCCAGCCATACAGAAAGCCCCACAGCGGCGAAAAAGCTTCGCGCAAATAAACGTATTGCCCGCCGGCCTTCGGCATCATTGCCGCTAACTCGCCGTAAGAAAGCGCCGCCATCAAAGTGAGCAATCCGGTAACGACCCAAACGACGAGTAACCAGCCGGGCGCGCCCACTTGGCGCCCGATGATCGAGGAGACAATGAAAATTCCGGACCCGATCATCGAACCGGCCACCAACATGGTTGAATCGAGCAAGCCAAGTCCCCGAACAAACTTCTGATCGGTTGCCGGCGGCGAAATCGTCGAGGTTTGCACGGTGTTGAAAGTACTCAGGGTCGGCGAGAGTTAATCTTACCGGGCTGCATCGGGCAACGCCAAAAGAGAGCACACAAAGTACCCGCCGTCTGTTTTGGTGAATTTTACGTGATCGCCAGCGGAAATAATTTCCGTGTTTCACGAAAGGTGCTATTCTCGGCGGCGTGATTTCCAAAAGCCGCCGTCTCCGGTGCTGCTGCGCGCGCATCGCCTTGTCGATCTTTTGCGGAGCCATCGCGCTTGTTCCGCAATTATCCCCCGCGGTCCCGAAGCGTTCCGCACCAGCGGGCTTTGGTCGTGACGCTCAGTTCGAAGCGTTGCCGCTTGTCCGATCGAGACAAAACCATTTGCTGGTCCGGGCGTGGATCAATGACAAACCCGCGCTGCTTATTGTCGATAGCGGGTCGCCCGGGACGGTCATCGCTTCGAAACGCCGCAGCTATTTTGGTGTCAGTCAGGTTTCAAGCGATTCGAAGTATCCGGCGCGCGTTCGAGTAAACGGTTCCTACAATACTCTGGTGATGGCGCACACCCTCCGTCTCGGAGGGCTCACTGTGGCCGACATCCCGGCCATTTCCGCCGATATGAGCGGGCCGCGCCGCGCCGCGCGCGTTCTGCACGAACGGCAGGCAGATGGAATTCTCGGGACTGATGTTTTGTTCGCCAGCAGAGCAGTGCTGGATTGCCAGCGACAGCTTCTCATCTTGAACCTGCAACCGGATGTGCCGACTGCGGTGCCCGGTCTCGATTTTCGCGGATTCCAAAAGGTGCCGATGTTTGTGACCGAAGGTTTCAATTTGTATGTCAACGGTTTGGTAAACGGCTCGCAAGCGCGACTGATGGTCGATACCGGTGCATTCGCCACCCTTTTACACAAGCCGTTCGTTAGACAGCTGCACATTCCGACCGAGCAGACGCGCTTGGCATCGGCGGCGATCAATCTCAAGGAAGAAGGTCTCGATATAGCGCGGATCCGAAAATTATCGGTCGGGACGTTCGACATCGTCGGTAAGGAAGTTGGCGTGGTAGATCTGGGCGGCATTCTGCATGAAGCACTTCAGCTCTCGCCGCCAGCCGTTGGCTTGCTCGGCGCCGAGATTCTCAATCGGCACCACGGGATCATCGACTTCGGGACGCGCACGCTTTACCTGAAGAAGACCTGATCCGGTTCGTCTTCAGCGGCGAGAAGTCCGCTTATTCGTTCTACGAAGCTCGATTTGCCTCGGCAAAAAGAATATGCAACCATTTGGTTGCATAAAGTGGACGATATCTTCAAAGCCCTCGCCGATCCCAGCCGCCGCGCCCTTTTGGATCAGCTTCATCAAGCCAACGGACAAAGCCTAAACGAGCTTTGTCGGCACCTCGACCTGACCCGGCAAGGGATTACGAAACACCTGGCTATTCTCATCCAAGCTGAGCTCGTTGTTCCGCTATGGCGGGGACGCCAAAAGCTCCATTATTTGAATCCCGCTCCGCTAAAACAGATCTCCGAGCGCTGGATCGACAAACATAAGAGCGCCTGTCTCCGCGCCTTGAACGATCTAACCAGGAGCTTGGAACAATTAGAGTCGGAGAGGGATTAAACCGAAAAGTTATTCGACGTCGATCTCGCGCACGCCTTTTTGCTGACGGACGTTTTCGACCTGATTTCGAATCAAGTCGGCAAGACCCACGGAGTGCGGAACGGCTTCGATCACCGCTAGGGGCGATGATGTGTCCGAAGTATTGAGTTGGACGTTCTCGATGCCACAGAGCCGATAAAGAAACGGTTGCTGTCTCTCGATATCCTTGACCCGATAAAACTCCAGCGTGTCGGTCACTTTGCTCAAGATTCCTTCGGTCGTTTTTAGCCGCTCGTTCGTCACTTCATATACCGTGCATTTCGTTTGGAGATAACGTTTGGCAGCGATAAAGATGGGGACTGCCAGAAGAACCAAGATGGATGGACTGAACTTTCGGATTTCCGGCGATGAACTGCGGCCCAGGGTGAGGAAGATGAAAACGATTGCCGCTGCGATCAAAATTTGGACAACGAAGAAGCCGAAGTTTTTCCATTGCGAAACGCTCCCGCGCCAAACGGTTTCTTCAGGCATCCTCGAGTTTTAACGCCATGGCTCGGATCAAACAAGCATTCGTCCTTGGAGCCGGACTCGGGACAAGGCTTCGCCCGTTAACGGACGAATTGCCCAAACCGCTCGTTCCGATTTTTCAGAAGCCGCTCATCACGTTCGCGCTCGATCACTTGATCGACACCGGCGTCGACAAAATCTTTATTAACACGCACCGGCTTCCGGAGAAATTTGCCGAAGCGTTTCCGGAAAATCGCTACGCCGGAAGAACGCTCGGTTTTATCAACGAACCGGTCCTGCTCGAGACCGGCGGCGGCATCAAGAACATTGAAGCCGAGCTCGGCAGCGAACCGTTCATTACTTATAGCGGCGATCTGTTGACCGATGTTCCCCTGCAGCCGCTGGTTGACGAACATTTCAAGCGCGGCAACGATGTTACTCTCGCGCTGCGTAAGACCGGTCTGGGTTCGGACATTGCCGTTTGCGACAATCGCGTGGTCGATATTTCCAATCGCCACGGCGTTCCGGGCAGTTACGATTTTGCCAATATCGCGGTTTGGAACCGATCGCTTTTCGCGCGCATTCCGGCCGGCCAAAGGATTTCGTTCATCCCTGTTTTGGCCGATTGGATTTCTCAGGGCGGCAAAATCGGCGGCGTGGCCCTCGATGAAGGCCGCTGGTTTAATCTCGGATCGCGCGAGGAATATTTCGAAGTCCATCGATCCGTGCTCGCGGGTTGGCGACCGGGCTATGTGAAAGGATGGGCGTGGTCGGCGCGCATTCATCCGACCGCAATTGTCGATCCAACCGCACAGCTGCGCGGCTGCTCGGTCGTCGGCAGGGACTGCCGGGTCGGCGCCGGCGTTATTCTCAAGGACACAATCTTGTGGCCCGGTGCACAAATTGCTTCCAAAAGCGAGCTGTTTGGTTGTATTGTCCGCGCCCGAAAAACCGCCACCGGCACTCATCGCAACATCGACATCTGATTCATGAGAACCGAGACTCTTCTCCGCCAGACGCGCCGGCATTTCCCGCGGTTCAATGTCGATGAAATAAAAATTGCGCCGATCGAGAAAGGCGGCTCGGACCGGAAATTCTATCGCGTCCGGTGCTCGTCGGAGCAATCCCTCATCTTGGTGAAATACGATCTCGGCCGCGACGAGAACCGCCACTATGTCGAGATCGCGCAATTTCTGGAAGCGCATGAGATCCGCGCTCCGAGAATTTATTATCACGACGCGGACGAGGGTCTGATTTGGCTGGAGGACCTCGGCGAAAATGATTTGTTCAGTTATCGGGCCGAGCCGTGGCTGGTGCGACGCGCGTTTTATGAATCGGCTTTGGATGAAGTTCGCAAACTTCACCGGTTGCCGGAAGCGGTCTGCGTCGAAATGCATCGCCACTTGCCGGCCGAATTCAACGCCGCGCTTTATCTTTGGGAGCAAAATTACTTCTTCGAGAATTGCCTCAGCCGTTATTTCGAAGTCGATCAAGTGAAGATCGAGAACGTCGCGGCGTTACCGGCCTTGCCAGAAGTCGCTGAGAATTTGGCGAAGCGCTCTCGGGTTTTGGTGCATCGCGATTTCCAATCGCAAAATATTTTGCTCAGAAACAGTCAGGCCTACCTCATCGATTTTCAGGGAATGCGCCCCGGTCTTGCTCACTACGATCTCGCTTCGCTGCTCTACGATCCCTATGTCGATCTAACTGATGACGAGCGGGACGAACTGCTGGAACACTATTGCGGCGAAACACCGGATGGCGATTTTCAGGAAACACTCCGGCTTTGCGCGATGCAACGCCTGATGCAGGCTTTGGGCGCGTATGGATTTCTCGGCCTGGTGAAAGGACACCAGCATTTCCTGCGATACATTCCCAAAGCGGTGAATTCGCTCCGCGACGTTGTCGCTAAAATCGCGGGCCTGGAATTATTTAAAGATCTTTTGGCCCGGCTTAATTAATTTTTTGCCGGCGGCTTGAACGCGCGCGGACGTGGGTCGTCAAACACCGGTCTAGCTGACGAATGGATTCGTCAGCCGCTCGGTGCCGATTTTTGTCGGCGGCCCGTGACCAGGGAGAACGGTCACGGCGTCGCCGAGCGGAAATAATTTCTCGCGAATCCCGCTAAACAAAAGATCGACATCGCCGCCCGGCAGATCCCAACGGCCGACGCCGCCCGCGAACAAGACATCGCCGCCAATCAGCAATTGATCCTCGCGCGAGAAAAAACAAAGACTGCCAGGACAATGGCCCGGCACTTCCAATATGTGAAACTCCGCGCCCAAAAAAATTCGGGACGGCGTTTCTTCGACGGAAAAATCCGGCGTTACCGGTTCGATTTCCAATTCAAATCCGAAGTTTCGGAAAAAATTCGGATCCGAAATCATCGGCGCGGTCGCCGGATGACAGCCAATCTGGCAACCAAACTGCCGCTTCACTGCGGCGACGTCCTGAACATGGTCGATGTGGCCATGCGTCAGGAGAAGGAGTTTCAGATCGATATTGCGGGAGCGGACCCAATCGCAAGCCCCTTGGGCCGCATCGAACAGAATCCAGCCTTCCGGCGCGGAAAGGAGATAGCAGTTAGTTTCAAAAATCCCGCCGCAAAATGTCTCATAGATCATTTCGGCCGACTCTAAATGACCCGGCTGGCTTCGGCCAGTGACGCTCGACCGCCGCCCGTCCGGCTCGGACTTCGACCGATGCTGATCTCGGGTGGCGAAGGGTGAAAGAATTTGAATGTTTTGAGCGTATAATTGTCTCAACACCTTACATGTCGATCCAGGGCCATTGGTTGCTTTTAGGCACGAAGTCTGCGAACATGAAGACCGCGCTTTTTTCATGAAACTACGTCTTCCTCTTCTTGTCGCGGTCATGTCGGTCGCCTTTGCTGGTGTCGCGCCGCAGCCATTGCAGGCAAAATCGGACGCCGAGCAGATTTGCGTCTCGGTTGGCCGGTTGTTGGAGGAAGGTCACTACACCCATCAGCAGCTTAATGCCGATGTGTCCCAGAAATTTTTACGCAATTACCTCGAGCTCCTCGACTTCAGCCACCTTTTCTTTACTCAGAAAGATGTCGACGCTTTAACCGCGAAATACGGCACCGCTCTGGCCGACGATGTGTTGCTGGGAAATCTCAAGCCCGCCTACGAGATCTACGATCTCTATCAAAAGCGCGTAGACGAGCGTGTTGCCAATGTTAAGGAGCTGCTCAAGCAACCGATGGATTTCAAGACGGACGCCACCGTGGAAGTGCGTCGCGAAAAAGCGCCCTGGCCGAAGGACGAAGCTGACGCGAACGAGCTCTGGCGCGGGCGCATTGCCAGCGAGTTGCTTCAGGAAAAATTAAGTGAGCATCCGATTGAGCCCGGTCCACAGCTGGTCGGTCGCCGTTATGATCGTATTGCGCGCAACGTGCATGAAGAAGATCGCGACGAACAGGTGAAGCTCTATCTGGATGCCCTCGCTCAAACCTACGACCCGCACTCGGAATACTTGAGCAAAGCCGACTTCAAGAATTTCAACATCCAGATGGGCCTGTCGCTGGTCGGCATCGGCGCGATGCTTCGGACCGAAGACGGTTACGCAAAGATTGAAAGTCTGGTTCCGGGCGGGCCGGCCCAAACCGACGGTCGATTGAAAGTCGGCGATCGAATCACGGCCGTCGGGCAAGGCAGCGGCGAATATGTCGATGTTCGCGACATGCGCCTGGACAAGGTTGTGGAAATGATTCGCGGCAAGAAAGGGACCAAAGTCCGTCTGCTCGCAATCCCAGCCAACGCCTCGGATCCGTCTCAGCGCAAGAATATCGACCTCGTGCGCGACGAAATTAAACTGAAAGACCAGGAAGCGCGCGCTGACATTATTATTAAGAAGGACGAAAACGGCGATCCGGTGAAACTCGGCTGGTTGACGCTTCCGTCCTTTTACGCGGACATGGATCGGCATTCCAAGAGCACCACGCGTGACGTGCTCGTGCTGCTTAAGCGGCTGAAGAAAGAAAACATCGCCGGCTTAGTCATCGATCTTCGCCGGAACGGCGGCGGCTCGCTCGAAGAAGCGATCTCGCTCACCGGTTTGTTTTTGAAATCGGGGCCGATCGTCCAGACGAAAGGTTCCAACGGAAACATTGTCATCTCGAGTGATCCCGATCCTGGAATTGCGTATTCCGGTCCGCTCATTGTTTTGACGAGCAGACAAAGCGCGTCGGCCAGCGAAATCTTTGCCGCGGCGCTTCAGGATTACGGCCGAGCTGTGGTCGTCGGCGATAAGAACACTTTCGGCAAGGGCACCGTGCAAACCATTCTTCCGATTGGCCGATTCACTTCGTTGCTCGGCAGCCGTTCCGACGATGACGGCGAGCTCAAGCTCACGATTCAAAAATTTTATCGCGTGGCCGGTGGCTCAACTCAGCTCCACGGCGTCGCTTCCGATATCGTCTTGCCGACGTTGACCGATCTTCCTGAGTTCGGCGAAGGCGCATTGAAGAACCCACTGCCCTACGACGAAGTGCCGAAGGCTCGCTTCACCAAGTGGTCGGACGGCCATCCGTTGTTCATTGAAGAATTAAAGCGTCGTTCGGCCGAGCGCGTGCAGCAGAACCAGGAATTCCATTATGTGATGGAGGACATGGACCGGCTGCGCCACAAGCTCGATGAAAACCGTATCACTTTGAATGAGGACGCGAGGCGTAAAGAGCTGCAGGACGAAAAATCGCGTAAAGAAACTCGTTCAAAGGAGCGCCTCGCTCGTCGTGAGGAAGAGCCGAGCATTTATAGAGTCACGCTCGACAATGTCGACAAGCCGAACCTTCAGTTGATTATGTATCCGGGGAAATTGGCGCAGGCCAAAGCAAAAGATGGCGCGACCAAAGTTTCACCGGAAGCAGCACCGGATGACGACACTGATACGATCGGCGTGGCCGATGATGCCAAGGAACCGGCTATCGATCCCGAACGCGACGAGGCCGTCAATATTCTGGCGGATTTTGTCGATCTTTCCAAGGGACCGAAAACGGCCAGCACCGGCGTCAAGAAAGCTACCGCCCAGCGACCGTAAGTCCGAGCTGGTGGGTCGCGATCTCCGAGCGCGATTTTCTAAACGTCTTCGGAGAAGCCGTTCCACCACCCTCAACGGTCAATCGGGTGCGATTCGTAGATCCGAGGGCGCGGTTCGTACTGCGGACCAATCTGTCGCCGAAACCACGGTAACTGGAAGCCGCCCTGGGGCTGGGGGCCGAATCGAGAATATCCGTCGGTTCGCGGCGTTCGCCCAAAGACGGTCACCGGCGTTCCGACTTCGACCGCGTTGAAAAACGCGACCGCTAGTTCCTCCGGCATTCTCACGCACCCGTGCGATGCCGGATAACCCGGCAAATATCCGGCGTGCATTCCGTCGGATCCATGGAACCGCATGAAGTAAGGCATCGGCGCCGGAACAAACTTGCAGCCGCGCGCCACGTGCATGTCCACATCGGCATCTGCCACGATCGTGCGTCCGTAACCGTCGACAATTTTACCGTAGATACTCGAGGAATGGCTGCGCTCTTTCTCGATCACCTTGAACGAGCCGGTTGAGGTGAGATGCCCGTAGCGGCCGCTCGAGATCGGCGATTGCATCACAACGCTCCGTCCGCGAATCAAGTAAGCAGTTTGCTGACTCAGATCGATCTCGACCCGGGACGGATTGTCATTTTGCGCGAACAAACTCGTCGCGAACAAACACAGAATTGGAAATCCCCGAAAAGCCCTCACTCCGTTTTAAACCCAGCAATTTGACGCAAGTTTCTGACCCACGATTCAAACTGCGATCGGCGCTTTGATTGACGGGTGCGGGTTGTAATCGACCAGTTCGAAGTCTTCGAACTTAAAGTCGTGGATGTTTTTGACCGCTGGATTCACTCTCATTCTCGGCAGAGGTCGACATTCACGGGTCAGCTGCTCGCGGGCTTGATCGAGATGGTTCTGGTAGAGATGCAGATCGCCAAAAGTGTGGACGAAATCGCCCGGTGTAAGATCGACAACTTGCGCGATCATCATCGTGAGCAGCGCGTAACTCGCGATGTTGAACGGCACGCCGAGAAATAAATCGCAGCTGCGTTGATAAAGTTGGCAGCTCAGCTCCCCGTCCTGTACATAAAGTTGGAACAGCACGTGACACGGGGGCAGCGCCATCTGCTCAATCTCGGCCGGGTTCCACGCGGTCACTATTAACCGCCGGCTGCTCGGATTCTTTTTGATCTGCGCGATCAAACTGTCGATCTGATCGACGCGCACGCCGTTTCCGCCACGCCAATCCCGCCACTGCGCGCCGTAAACGCGGCCAAGATTTCCCTTCTCGTCTGCCCACTCGTCCCAAATCGTGACGCCGTGCTCGTTCAAATATTTGACATTCGTGTCGCCGCGCAAAAACCAGAGCAGCTCGTAAATGATCGATTTGATGTGCAGCTTTTTTGTCGTCAGCAGCGGAAATCCTGGACCGCTCGGGCGTAAATCGTATCGCGCTTGGGCGCCGAAGATCGACAATGTGCCGGTGCCGGTGCGGTCTGCGCGCGGCTGACCTTCTTCGAGAACGAGCCGGAGAAGATCGTGATATTGCCGCACGCGAAAAGTTATCGCGCGTGCGAGTTTAGCAAAACTAAAAATGGTGGATCGGCCGCTCCGCGGGCGATGTTAAATTGTCGCGGCTTCGCCGCCATTTATCAGCATCGAGTAAGGGACTGCTCGATCCACCAAAAACGTCAGCGTTGCCCGTTGAGGTCTTTTTCGAGATGCTCCTTGCGCTCGTTTAACGTTTGCAAACGCAACTGCCAGCGATGCAACTGAATGGTGAGCTGATTGATGTGACCGGTCACTTCAGCGCGCTGCGATTCGTTTTCTTTCAGCTTGCCGCGAACCTCTTCGGCATACGCCCGTGCGCCTGCGTCCGGCTCTTCCGGCGTTGGAACAGCTGTAAGCTTGCCGCATTTCTGGCAGGTCAAACTCAATCCGGCTGCACCGCGATTCACGACCAACGCTGACTTGCAGTGCTGGCAATGAAAGAAAATGTCCGGATCAGCCTCGACTCTGTGCATTGAATCTTTCGCCGTTTCTACTGCAATAGAACGAGCAGGGCCTGTGCCTCTGGCACAGAAGTTCCAAAATCCCAACTTCCAAATCCCAGGGAAGCTTCAGACACCAAGCTTCAAAACGCCGCTGGGCCAATTTTTGCATATTGGATATTGGAGTTTTCCCTGATGCTTGGAATTTGGTGCTTGGGACTTCGGAGCGCTCGCCACGCGCGCCGCAATGGCCCGAACGTCTAGCCCTCAGCCCACGAATGTGTGACCGATTGTCGCTAAATCAGCGATCCAATAAAACCCAATAATCTACGTTATTCATTGATTGACAGCCGCTTAGATACGCGAGCGCTCCGCTGGCTTATGGTTTGCTAAAGACCCGCTCGGTCGAATTCGCCACAGTTTGAGGTCGTGTGTGGCCTATCGACCAGGAAAGGAAATTACAATCTTATGGCTAAAGTTTTAGGCATCGATTTGGGAACCACCAATTCCTGCATGGCAGTGATGGAAGGTGGCGACCCGGTAGTTTTGGAAAACTCGGAAGGCGCGCGCACCACGCCGTCGGTAGTCGCGTTTACGAAAAGCGGCGAGCGGCTGGTCGGCCAGGCCGCGAAGCGTCAGGCGGTGACGAATCCGCAGAACACAGTTTTATC
>Ga0209328_10000396_pt1 | contig 10732 bp, 11 predicted proteins | sample JacPinW_OM3H0_M1_FD_187954 | JGI IMG/M metagenome (GOLD analysis project Ga0209328, IMG submission 187954) | Forest soil microbial communities from Algoma, Ontario, Canada - Jack Pine, Ontario site 1_JW_OM3H0_M1 (SPAdes) (version 2) | ecosystem: Environmental > Terrestrial > Soil > Boreal... | reverse complement strand
AAGCCGATTCTCGCCGTTCTCGAAGATCGCCGGCGGAAGATCGAGGAAGGGCAGCTGAACGCGGAAAGGATTAGGAAAGAGCTGGCAGAAGCGGAGAAGCGTTATCAGGAAATTGTGGCCAAAGCAAATGCGGACGCGCAACGAATGATTGATGAGGCGCGCGCAAGCGCGGCGCATTTGTCGGAACGTAAACAGCAGGAAGCAATCGCGGCGGCCGAGCAAATTGTGGCCAAAGCAAAGGAAGCGGCGGCGCTGGAGCACGAACGTCAAATGCAGGCGTTGAAGCGCGAACTCGGCCGACTCGTTGTCGAAACGACGGCGAAGGTCACCGGCAAAGTGCTCACGCCTGACGATCAAAAGCGATTGCAGGAGGAAGCTGCACGCCAGGTAGCCTGATGAAGATTAACAAGGAAGTTCGCCAGCTCGGTCGAGAGATGTTGCGCGCCAGTTTTACTGACGCCCAACTCGACCGCGGCAAGATCGCGTCGCTGGTGCAATCGTTGATTGCAAAGAAACCGCGGCATTACATGGACATCCTCCATTATTACAAACGCCTGCTTCGTCTCGAGATCGAAAAGCGGCACGCAAAAATCGAAAGCGCGATGCCGCTCGCGCCGGAAACAGCGACCGCCGTTGTTAATCGACTCAAGAAAAAATACGGCGCTGATCTGACGAGCGAATTCGCTGTCGACCCGGCACTGCTTGGCGGCGTCCGCGTCCGAGTCGGCAGTGACGTTTGGGACGGCACTCTCCGTAACCGCCTGGAACGGCTTCAACAACAACTTTAACTAACCAAAATCATGAGCAGCATTCTTGAAGACATTGAAACGAAGATCGCAGGCCTGAAAACGTCCGCCACCAAGAGCAACGTTGGCGTCGTGCGCGAGACCGGCGATGGCGTCGCTCGCATTGAAGGATTGAGCGACGTGATGCTGAACGAGATGATTGAGTTTCCGAACGGCGTGTTCGGACTGGCGTTGAACCTCGAGGAGACCGAAGTGGGCGCGATTCTGCTCGGCGAGACCACCAAAGTTTCCGAAGGCGACGAAGTGAAGACTACGGGAAAACTTCTCCAAGTCCCAGTAGGCAAGGCTCTTCTCGGGCGCGTGGTCAATACCCTTGGTCAGCCGTTGGACGATAAAGGCCCCATCAAGAGCGAAACCTTTTATCCGCTCGAAAAAATCGCACCGGGCGTAATCAAGCGGCGTAGCGTCAATCAACCGGTCCAGAGCGGTATCATGGCGATTGACGCCATGATCCCAATCGGCCGCGGCCAGCGCGAGTTGATCATCGGCGACCGCGCGACGGGCAAGACAACCATCGCGATCGACACAATCATCAGTCAGGCGCGTTTGAACAAAGCCGCCGAGGATCAGGGAGATAAAGACTATCGCCCGCTTTACTGCATCTACGTCGCGGTCGGGCAGAAAAACTCCAACGTCGCGCGCGTGCTCGACACTCTCGAACGCGAAGGCGCGATGCCGTACACAACAATCATTTCCGCGCCAGCGTCCGACACCGCGACCAATCAATATCTGGCGCCGTTTGCCGGCGCGGCCATGGGCGAATGGTTCATGGATCACGGAATGGACGCGTTGATCATCTATGACGATTTGTCGAAGCACGCGGTCGCTTATCGTCAGGTTTCGCTCGTGCTGAAGCGGCCGTCGGGGCGAGAAGCGTATCCGGGCGATGTGTTTTATTTGCACTCGCGTTTGCTTGAGCGAAGTGCCCGTATGTCCGAGGACTTTGGCGGCGGCTCGTTGACGGCGCTGCCGATCATCGAGACGCAAGCGGGCGACGTATCGGCTTACATTCCGACCAACGTTATCTCGATCACTGACGGTCAGATTTATCTCGAAACCGATTTGTTTTACCAAGGCGTGCGGCCCGCGATCTCAGTCGGCTTGTCAGTGAGCCGTGTCGGTTCGGCCGCGCAGATCAAAGCGATCAAACAGGTCGCAGGTAAAGTGAAGCTCGACCTCGCGCAATTCCGCGAGCTCGCGGCGTTCGCGCAGTTTGGATCCGATCTCGACGCTGCGACCAAAGCGCGTCTCGATCGCGGCCAGCGCATCGTCGAGTTGTTCAAGCAGAAGCAATACAACCCGATTCCGGTCGAGGAACAGGTCGCGGTCATGTGGGCGATGCAAAACGGATATGTCGATCCTGTGCCGGTCGACCGCGTGAAGGAATTTCAGTTGAAGCTTCAGGATTGGTTGCAGACCCGGAAGGAAAGTTTGCTCCGCGCGATCCGCGAGAAGAAGCAGCTCGATGGAGATCTCGAATCGCAACTCAAGAGCGCTATGGAGGAATTTAAAACAACCTGGGTCTAACTTTATTTAGATGGCCAACACGCAGGACATACGGCGCCGGATCAAATCGATCCGCAACATTGGGCAGTTGACCAAAGCGATGCAGATGGTCGCGGCTTCGAAGATGCGCCGTGCCCAGCAACAGGCGCTGGCCGGCCGGCCCTACGCTGGGTTGATGAACAAAGTCCTGGTTTCATTGCAAAAACGGACCGATCCGAGGCTGCATCCGCTGTTGGAGGTTCGGGATATGAAGAAAGAATTGGTGCTCATCATCAGCACCGACAAAGGTTTGGCCGGCGCGCTGAACACGAATCTTTTTCGTGAGACCGCTAATTTTGATAAGGCGAAGACGGCGTTCGTTGTCACCGGAAAGAAAGCCCGCCAGTTCATCGCGCGAACGAAACGCGAGTTGCTGGCCGATTTCGAATTAAAAGACTCGCCCAGTTTCGTTGAAACCAAGCCGCTCTCGAAATTTTGCCTTGAAAAATTCCTCTGCCGCGACCTGGACAAGGTCTCCGTGCTCTACACGCATTTCATCAATACCGTCAATCAGCGTTCTGTCGTCCAAACGCTCTTGCCGATCAGCCCATTTGATTTACCGAAGAAACACGAGGAAGCGGCGGACGAAGATGTCGATCCAATGCTCGGTTATGTTTTCGAGCCCACGGCCGAAGTCGTGCTCGACGCGGTGCTGCCGTACTATATTCAGTTCCAGGTTTTCCAGATGATTCTCGACGCTCGCGCGTCCGAGCATAGTGCGCGAATGGTGGCGATGAAGAACGCCACCGACAACGCGAGCGAGTTCATCAAGGATCTCACTCTAGAATACAACAAGATGCGCCAGGCCGGTATCACGACCGAGCTATTGGAAATCGCGACCGCGCAAATGGCGCTTGGCTAACAACTTAATGAAAACAGGAAATATCGTTCAGGTGATCGGTCCGGTGGTGGACGTCGAATTTCCGGACTCGAAATCGCTGCCGAAAATTTATAACGCGCTCGAAATCGAGTACGAGGTCAACGGCAACCCGACCAAGCTCACGCTCGAAGTTCAACAGCATCTTGGCGAAAACTGGGTGCGCTCCATCGCGATGTCTTCGACCGAAGGATTGAAACGCGGGATGAACGTAACAGACACCGGTGCTGCAATTAGTGTTCCAGTAGGCGAAGGCGTGCTCGGCCGACTGTTCAACGTCACCGGCGATCCCGTCGATGGAAAAGGCCCGGTGAAATTCACCAAGCGTTATCCGATTCATCGCAAAGCGCCGGAGCTCACCGAGCAAGATGTGAAGGCGACGATTCTCGAAACCGGAATTAAAGTCATCGACTTGGTTTGTCCGTTTTCCAAAGGGGGCAAAGTCGGAGCGTTCGGGGGCGCCGGAGTCGGCAAGACAGTCATCATTCAGGAGTTGATCAACAACATCGCAATGAAACATGGTGGCGTCTCGATGTTCGCCGGAGTGGGCGAGCGCAGCCGCGAGGGGAACGATCTCTATAAAGAAATGATCGAAGCCGGCGTCATCAATCCGGACGATTTGTCGAAGTCGAAAGTGGGAATGGTGTTCGGGCAGATGAACGAGCCGCCGGGCGCGCGGTTGCGCGTCGGGCTGTCGGCGCTCGCGATGACGGAATTTTTCCGGGACGAGCGCAACCAGGACGTGCTCCTCTTCATCGACAACATCTTTCGTTTCTCACAGGCTGGGTCCGAAGTTTCGGCGTTGTTAGGCCGTACTCCGAGCGCGGTCGGTTATCAGCCGACGCTTTCGGCGGAGATGGGCGATTTACAGGAGCGAATCACCTCGACCAAGAAAGGATCGATCACTTCGTTCCAGGCGGTTTATGTCCCGGCGGACGATCTAACCGATCCCGCGCCGGCAAATACATTCGCGCATCTGGATTCGACGATCGTGCTCGAGCGCTCGATCGCCGAGCTAGGAATTTATCCGGCGGTCGATCCACTGGCGTCGACGTCGAAGTCGCTCGCTCCGGAAATTGTCGGCGAAGAACATTACAATGTGGCCCGCGGCGTGCAGCGAGTTTTACAACGCTACAAAGATTTGCAGGACATCATCGCCATTCTTGGAATGGATGAATTGAGCCCGGACGACAAACTAACGGTTTACCGCGCCCGCAAAATCCAGCGCTTCCTCAGTCAACCGTTCCACGTTGCTGAAGTTTTTACCGGCAGCAAAGGACAGTACGTCTCGATCCAAGAAACAGTGAAAGGGTTCAAAGAAATTCTCGATGGTAAACATGATGATGTTCCCGAAACGAACTTCTACATGAAGGGCAACATCGACATGATCAAGGAGGGCTAATCGAATGCCGACGCTCAAGCTCGAGATCGTTACGCCGGAGGAAAAGATTTATTCCGAAGACGTGGACATGGTCACGCTTCCCGGAGCGGAGGGCGAGCTTGGCGTTTACCCTAAACACGTTCCGGTGCTGACCACGTTGAAACCGGGCGAGCTGCGCGTGATTAAAGATGGACGCGAAACGGCGCTGGCGGTGGGCGAAGGTTTCGTAGAAATCAAAACGGACGGGGTTTCCATTTTAACCGACATGGCGCTCGAGGCGGATAAGATCGACATTGAGGCGGCTGAGAAAGCCGTCGAACGCGCACAGGCAGCGATGAAAGAAGATCACACCGCCGAGGAAGTCGCCGCCATTCACGCGTCACTGCAAAAGGCGCTCGCCCAATTGCACGTCAAACGGCGCCGTCATCACGGTTAGGCCTCGACATCTTGCAAACGCCGGAGATTCTGGGAATCATCGCGGGCAACGGCGTTTATCCCGAAGTTCTCGCCGCGGCTGCACGCGGTGCCGGCGTTAAGAAGATTGTAGCTGCAGCCTTCACGAACGAAACCGATCCGGCAATCGATAAGCATGCTGATGTTGTCGAGTGGCTCCGAGTCGGACAACTCGGCCGACTGCTAAAGTTTTTTCGCGAACATAAAGTTCATCGCGTGATCATGGCCGGACAGATCGCGCCGAAAAATCTTTTCGATTTGAGGCCCGACGTGAAAGCACTGGTTGTTCTCGCCAAACTCAAACAGCGGAATGCTGAATCAATCTTTACCGCGATCGCGGATGAGCTGAAGAAAGAAGATGTCGACCTTTTGCCGGCGACAACTTTTTTGGAAGATCAGTTGGCGACCAAAGGCTTGATCGCCGGGTCAAAGTTGTCGCGCGCCGAAGAGGATGATGTCGATCTTGGCTGGAACGTGGCCAAGGAAATAGCGCGGCTCGACATTGGGCAGACCACTATTGTGAAAAACGGAACCGTTCTGGCAGTCGAAGCTTTCGAGGGAACCAATGATGCGATCAAGCGCGGCGGCGCGCTCGCGCGTGAAGGCGCGGTGATGATCAAAGTCGCGAAGCCGAATCAGGACATGCGTTTCGATGTCCCGGTCGTCGGCATCGAGACCGTAAGGGTCGCGGCCGACGCAAAGCTGCGTGTTATCGCTGTCGAATCAGGCAAGACTTTGCTCCTCGAGCACGACAAAGTTGCCGATCTCGCGCAGCGCTCGAAGATTTCGATCGTTGCCCGCTGATTTGCAATCGGCAATCGGCAATCTAAAATCTGCAATCTCGCGGGGTCTTAGCTCAGTTGGTAGAGCGCCTCAATGGCATTGAGGAGGTCAGGGGTTCGAATCCCCTAGGCTCCAATATAAAGAGGCCCAACACTTTATCTCATTCGCGTTTATGGTTAAGGACCGACTTCGACTAGGTTTGCCCATCTGAAACGTACACGACCGATGCAACTAGTCGAGCGCCGGTGAAGAAAGGGTTCGAGCCCTGTAGGCTCCGGGGTTTTTTGTATTACATTTAATCCCCTAACGACCAATGTTCGGACGTTTGTATTTCGTTAGGACTTTGACTAATGAGCGACGTGGCCAATCTCGCGGATCTCGACCGTCTTTACAACACTGTCGCGGACGAAAGACTGACCCCGTCCGCATCCGTTATTTTTGAGACTTCAGGTTTAGTTCGCTCAGCAAGGACCGCAATGGGCCGGCAATTTTGCCTCGCAGCCAGACAACGAACAAATCCCAGGTTGCGCCGGCATCAGCGATGGGAACCATGACCACGTTCGGGACGTCAAGGTGAGAAATGAAGGCTGGTTGAATCGAAATCGCTTCTTCATTCGCTGCCACGGCGAGTGATTCCACAAGACTAGTTGTTTCATCAATGGTGGCCAAGCGGGGACGGAAGCCGCCATACTTGCGGCAGAGCTGAATGATCCTCTGGTTGTATCCCGGCACCACATCATCCGATCCCCGCACGAACGTTTCGCCCTTCAACTGTGAGATAGACACCTGTCTCTTGGTCGCGAACCGGTGACTGACGGGAAGCGCAACAAGGCTTCTAACCGTCGCGATTTTCCGAATATAGAAATCGCGCGAGAGCAGGTCTATGCCGTGCAACGTCAAGGCCAGATCAATTTTGCCTTGCCGTAAGGCGATGATCATCTCGCCGGGCGTTTGATCGAGCATTTTGACTTTCAGCCTTGGATGATCGCGCCGCAGCACGGCCAGAGCCGGCCCGAGATACTCCTGGACGGCGGACGCAATATAGCCAATTCGCAACCGTTCACTCTCTCCGCGATTCAGCCGGCGGACTTCCGCCATGGTGGAATCATAATCTGCCAGCAGCCTTTTTGCCCTTTCGGCAAGGACATCTCCTCCGTTCGTAGGACGCACCCCGGCCGAGGTTCGTTCCAAAACCTGCCCGCCGAGCTCGAGTTCCAATGATTGGATCTGTCGCGTGATGGCGGACTGAGAAATGCGCAGACGGTCAGCCGCACGACGGAGGCTGCCTTCTTCCAGGATCACCAGAAACAAACGAAGTTTTTCCAGCACGATTGAAATGGTGATGCGCATTTTGCATCACGGCAATCACCAACCAGCATTAGACCCAAGGATCGATAACACGGACGTTCCCCACATCGAATCAGAGCAACCTATGAAGACGCAACATTTCTATATTGATCTCACTCAACGCCCGCCCCGGAGCTTTCGTGTTCGCTTGGGCAACCACGTGATATTGGCACGCATGCTCGACAAGGGCCGGGCGACCCTCGCCGGGAAGAATGGCGAATACATCTACAATTCGCCAACCGACCAGCACCTGGTGAAATTTCTTAGCTTCGATCCCGATGCCTTGTTGAAGGAATTGGCCACTGGCAAAGGTGACGGGGAAATGCTCGACTGGGTTCAGGCTCATTCCAAGACCCCGCGCGCTCCATGGGAAATCGAGGCCTGGTCTGCTTTCATGGACAAACGCGGGCCGGACAGCGATGCCGAAACCTTGGCGTTCTTTGCCGAAAACCTTGGCCGGCTTTCTAAAACCCGGGAAGACATCAAAACCTTCTTCGAATTCGGCGAACTCGATGACTACGTCAGCTTTGGAGGAAACGCGTAGGTCTCACATTCTCGAACATAACGAAGAACAAAAACTAAGAAGAAACATATGAGTAATAACAACGGACAAAAATTAGCGGGAAAAATCGCGGTCATCACAGGCGGAAATAGCGGGATTGGCTTAGCCACGGCCAAGCGCTTCGTGGAAGAAGGGGCGCACGTCGTGATTACTGGCCGACGAGAGAAAGAGCTGAAAGAGGCCGCAGCCTTGATCGGGAGAAACGTTACGACGGTCGTGGGCGACGTAACGCGCTTCGAAGATCTGGATCGGCTCTTTGCCGTCGTGAAAGAAAAACACGGTCACATTGACATACTCTTCGCGAATGCCGGCTGGGGTGAAGTCGCACCGCTCGAGACGGCTACCGAAACTCATTTCGACAAAACCTTCGACTTAAATGTGAAGGGAACGTTCTTCACGGCGCAGAAGGCCCTTCCCCTCTTTAAGGATGGCGGCTCGATCATCCTGACTTCTTCAGTCGCGAACGTAAGGGGAGATTCAGCATTTAGCGCCTACGCCGCTAGCAAGGCAGCCGTGCGTTGTTTCGCTCGCGGCTGGACGGTGGAGCTAAAGGATCGCAAGATTCGTGTGAATTCGATGAGTCCTGGCCCAATCGAAACTCCGGCTCTGGAGAACGCGGGCCTCACGGCTGAACAGGTGAAACAGGCGGCAGCTCAGTTCGCGTCGGAAGTTCCGCTCGGCCGCAGGGGCAAGCCCGAGGAAGTCGCTGCTGCCGTGGCATTCCTCGCTTCCGATGAAAGTTCATACGTCACCGGCGTGGATCTCGCCGTCGATGGAGGGATGGCACAGGTCTAACAAGAAGAAGAGGCCTTCGTCTTCGGACAGAGGCTCGCTGAAAGATCTTAATCAGATACACACTAACCGACCTAACGAAGGATTGGATATGAACGTTAATGAACAGTTCATCAGAGAAACGTGCGCGGCCGCAGAAGGTCGAGCATTAGATACCAAGAAGTTTGTCTCCGCGTTTTCTGACGATGGATACATGTGGGATATGGCTTCCGGCACGAAGTTTCGCGGGAAAGGCATTGGTGACTCCATTGCCGCCTTAGCAAGTGCATTCCCCGACGTCCACCGCGAGATATTAAAAGTCCACGTCGCGGGCGACGTCGTCATCGTCGAGGTGGCAATCCGGGGAACGCACGAAGGCGAGCTGAAGCTTCCTTCGGGAACTATATCTCCCACGGGTAAGAAGATAGATTTCCCGTCGTGCGATGTTTTTCACCTCGAGAACGGGAAGATTAAATCGTTTCATTGCTACAATGAAGCTGCCTTGATGCTGCAACAACTCGGCGTCGATCCTAGCTGAATGATACAAGTCACGCGATCCGATGTGAGAAAAATGGAGGAGTTTCGATGAACACAAAAGCGAATGTTAAGACTGTGAGGGATTTTTTTGCAGCACTCGGCCGCGGCGATAAGCAAGGCCTGCTGGCGTTGTCTGCCGAGGACATTGAGTGGATTATTCCGGGCGAGGACTGGCCGCTGGCCGGCACGCACCGCGGGCACGCGGGATTGGCGGATCTGCTTCAGAAGGCTTCCGACACGTTGGAAACTTCTTACCCAGAGCCCCCCGAATTCGTGGCGCAAGGCGACCGGGTTCTGGTCGTCGGCTTCGCGAAGGGGAGAATCATAGCCACGGATAAGACGTTCGAGGACCATTGGGTCTTCGCCATAACCGTTCGAAATGGCAAAGTGACGAACATCCGGGAGTATATCGACACGCAAGCACTGGCGCGGGCCTCCGAGATGGACGCAAGCCCTAGGCCCTAACCCATCGACACCGGAATCCTCGCCGTTGTTTACAAGTTCCTGCTCGGCTTCGGGTGAAATGGCCAGTGTCAAAAGGGTATCAAACGATGGTCCGTAACCCCGCAAACGAGGGCTACTTGCCCCTCCCGTGAGGACGAATGTCAAAAAGGTTCGGACCCCTCGGCTTCAAGGGCTCGACGTAGGAGAAATAGCCTTTCGAGATATTTCCTTTCGGCTAAAGAAAAGCCGTAACTGACAAAAAGGTACCGGACCGTGTAGGCTCCGGGTTTTTGTATTACATTAATTCGCTCGGATCGCACTGGTTCGTTAGGTAAAAGCAGGGGTTCGCACTAAATCCGACCAGAATAATTCGCAGAGGGCTCTGCCGCTAACTACGATGACGAATCTTCGAGCGATACAGAAGAACTACTACCCGCCGCGTTTTGTCAGATCGGCTTGGTATCTGTTGATTAGGTCGTCCTGGTCTTTGATCTGGTGTTCGAGCGCTTTCTTTTCTTTGGGACCGGAGGCGTTGCGCAGCTCGCGGCCGCGGGCATCAACGTGCTCACAATCGATAGCCGCGGACACGGCGAGAGCGGCGGCACTGAAGGTGAGCGGAAAAGCCGGCCGCCTGATCAACACGCTTTGGCGGGAAATCCTGGGTGAGGGTTTGCAACCTGAACCGCGGAGCCAGCGGTCGGACTTCGAAGCGCTCGTCCACTGTGAGGAGGTAGCTGTCGAACACGAAGCTCGGACGGTCACAAGCCTCAGCGCGTGAAGATCCGCACGGCAGCACGACGATGATCATGGGGACCGGACAGGAGTTCCCAAAGCGTTCTTCAGACGAATGACAGAATCGTGCGCAGATGGTACTATTACCGTGATAATAATGAACTTGTGGAACTGTCGGTTCTCCCTCACAAGAGAAAATGACTAAAACTATTATCTTATCCATGTGTCTCGCAGCTTCCTCATTTTCGCTTGATGCACGTGCCCAGGATACACTTACCCGGGATGCACTTGCCGAGAATGACCGCCAGTATACTGACGGCCCGGTCACTGAGGTGAACTACATACAAGTCGAGTACGGGCATTTTCCAGAGTACATCGCCTGGCTAAATTCGACCTGGAAGCCGACCATGGAAGCGATGAAGAAAGCTGGGTTAATCATCGATTACAAGGTCTTCCAGGCCAGTCCAAAATCCCCGGATCAGCCCAATGTATTT
>Ga0209328_10000395_pt1 | contig 10736 bp, 8 predicted proteins | sample JacPinW_OM3H0_M1_FD_187954 | JGI IMG/M metagenome (GOLD analysis project Ga0209328, IMG submission 187954) | Forest soil microbial communities from Algoma, Ontario, Canada - Jack Pine, Ontario site 1_JW_OM3H0_M1 (SPAdes) (version 2) | ecosystem: Environmental > Terrestrial > Soil > Boreal... | reverse complement strand
GCAGGTCTGCGTGTTCGGCAAATTCGAATGCGCCGCGACTTCGACAAAGCTGTGGCAATAACGGCAATCCATCCCGAGTTGGGTCACGTGGATGTCGTGCGGAAACGGCACCGGCTGGATCGGTTGATAGCCGACGCGGGTATATTTTGGCGTGACGTAATACCACGTGGCCGCGGTCAATCCGCAGGCGATCAGGATGCCAGCAATCGCCATTTGCAGCGGCAGCCAGTTGCACCAGCGTGGAAAGAAATTCGCCATAAAATCAGTGGACGCCCTGCCTCGCCCGACACCGCCGCCACTTTAGAAACGAATTCAACTCACTCTCAGGATGTGCGCACATCGAAGACATCACTCTATGAATCGAAATTCGCTCGGCAAAAGAAAACTCGTAGGTAGCATGTCGATCTAAATTCCCGGCGACTCTTCCTCTGCGGAAAGTCGCGTTTCGCAAAATGATCACGTCAAAACTTCGGGGAAGCGTCAAGTGAAAGCGCGGATTTCTTTCGCCTGCGTTTTGGCATTGTTGGGCAGCTCCATTTTCCAGATGCGCGCTGCTGAGGACGTCGATCTTCTTCTCTTCAACGGAAATGTTTACACCGTTAACGAAAAAAGGCCGCACGCCGAAGCGATCGCGGTCAAAAAGGATCGCATAGCGTTCATTGGTTCGAATGGAGAAGCGAAAAGATTTCATGCTGCTCGCACCGTCGATCTTGGCGGCAAAACAGTGCTGCCGGGTCTGACCGATTCGCATGTCCACATCTTCGGCATTGGCGAGCGCGAGCTGACCTTGAATCTCGAGGGCACGAACACGCTTGAAGATTTCTTGGCAAAAGTGAGAGCGCGTGTCGCGCAAACGCCGCCCGACAAATGGATCACCGGCCGCGGCTGGATCGAGACTTTCTGGAAGCCGCCCACGTTTCCAACTCGCCAGGATCTCGATTCAGTTGCAGCGGATCATCCGCTTTTTCTCACCCGCGCGGACGGCCACGCGGCAATCGTGAATTCTGCGGCGTTGAAAATTGCCAAGATCGACAAGAACACCGCGAATCCGTTCGGCGGGGAAATTCTAAAAGATAAAACGACCGGCGAGCCGACCGGGATGCTGCTCGATAACGCGATGGATTTGGTCGCAAAAAATATTCCTAAGCCAACCTCAGCCGAACGCGAGCAAGCACTGGTCACTGGAATCAACCGCGAGATCGGGCTCGGCTGGTGCGAAATTCAAAACGCCGGCAGCCACAAGGACGACATCGATCTTATTAAGAAGGCGTTTGAATCCGGTAAAATTAAGATCCGGTTCGTCAATTGCGTTTTTGGCCCGGGCGAAGATGCGCAGCACTTTCTGAAAGAAGGAGCGACTCTCAACGCGTTCGATCACCGTTTCACTCAGCGCACGATCAAAGTGATCTTCGATGGCGCGCTCGGTTCGCGCGGCGCGGCGTTGCTGAAGCCATACAGCGACGCACCCGAAACCTCCGGTTATCTGACTGAAAAACCGGAAGAACTGAAGCCGATGTTTGAGGAAGCGATGCGGCGCGGGATCCAAGTCGAGACACACGCGATTGGCGATCGCGCCAACCGGTTGATTCTCGATCTTTACGAAGCCGCGCTCAAAGCAGTGCCAGCCGAGCAACGCAAAATCCGCGAGCCGCGCTGGCGTGTCGAGCACGCGCAGATTGTCGATCCTGCAGATCTTCCGCGGTTCGCCAAGCTCGGCGTGATTCCATCAATGCAACCCTCACACGCGATCAGTGATTTGTTTTTCGCGCCGGCGCGGCTTGGAATGGATCGGCTGGCGGGCGCTTACGCGTGGCAGAGTTTTCTGAAATCAGGCGCGATCATTTGCGGCGGATCCGATGCGCCCGTCGAGCGCGGCGAACCGATGATCGAATTTTACGCGGCAGTCGCGCGCAAAAGTATCAAAGGCGAATCCGGCGAAGGCTGGCACCCCGAACAAGGCGTATCGCGCGAGCAAGCGTTGAAGATGTTTACGATCTGGCCGGCTTACGCCGCGTTTGAAGAAAGGGACAAAGGAACAATCGAAGCCGGCAAGCTCGCGGATTTCACTGTGCTCTCACAGGACATCATGAAAATTCCTGAGCCGGAAATTCTAAAAACACGCGCCGAAATGACGATCATCGGCGGCGAAATTGTTTACGTCGCGACCAAAAAGCAGACAGAATGAACAAAATTTACAGAATGGCTTGTCTGTAGAATCCAGAATTTTGTCCATTCTGTTAATTCTGTCCGCCCCCGCAAATCTGCGTTATCCGCGTAATCCGCGGTTGACTCAGTGTCCAAGCAGATAAATCGCCACCAGCGTCAGCAGAAAGTACGGAACCAGAATCGCCGCGCCGGCGTACTCTTTTGCCACTCGTTGACCAAAAAACAGCGCGAGGATCGCGATCGCCGAGACGACCGCGCCGTAAAACGCGATCGTTGGATTGCGCGCAAAAATCAGCGCGAGAAATCCTATGCCGCTGAGCAAGCCGGCTGCAACTTCAATAATCGTGAGCACTGCGAAGAGAAGCGGAACGGTTCCAGCCAGCGGACTTTTCGCGAAATGGCCTTTCAACCATTCGAGGTTCCCTTGTCGATCGACAAGTTTGTCGATCCCCGATTGCAAAAACAAAATCGCGAGAAAGAGCGAAACCAGGAGCTGAACCAAATAAAGAGGCGCGAGCGGGCTTTGCATTCGTTTAGCCTAACGAAGGCGCGCGCAGATCACGAATACAAATACTCGTCGTGGTACTCGCGTTGAGGAGCGAACTGGACGGATTGGTCGCCGCCGGTTTCGGGATACTCGAAGATTTTGCCTTCGTAATTGCGGATCACGATTTTTTCGTTGTCGTGATAGAGAACGTAGCCGGGATTGATTGGCACTTTGCCGCCGCCGCCGGGCGCGTCGATCACATATTGCGGAACGGCGTAGCCTGTTGTGTGACCACGCAAGCCTTCGATGATCTCGATGCCTTTCGCGACCGATGTGCGCAGATGCGATGAGCCGTTGATCAAATCGCACTGATAAATGTAATACGGGCGAACGCGGCACATGAGCAGTTTGTGCACGAGCGTTTTCATCGTTTCGAGATCATCGTTCACGCCCGCGAGCAAAACGCTTTGGTTACCGAGCGGAATTCCGGCGTTGGCGAGCCGTTCGAGCGCTTCTTTCACTTCGATCGTGAGCTCGCGCGGGTGATTCACGTGCACGCTTATCCAGAGCGGATGGTGTTTGGCGAGAATCGCGCAAAGCTCAGGCGTGATCCGTTGTGGCAGGAAAATCGGAACACGCGTTCCGATCCGGAGAAACTCGATGTGCTTGATTGCGCGCAATCGCGTCAGCAACTTGTCGATCTTATGGTCGCTAAAAATGAGCGCGTCGCCGCCGCTCAAAAGCACGTCGCGCACTTCGGTGTGTTGTTCGAGATAACGGAACGCTTCTTCGAAATCGGTGTGCAATTCCTGTTCGCCGACGCCGCTGACCACGCGACTTCGCGTGCAATATCGGCAATAGGCCGCGCAACGATCCGTCACCAAAAATAAAACTCGGTCGGGATAGCGATGCACCAGTCCTGGGACGGGCATGTGCGAATCTTCGCCGCAGGGATCGGCCATGTCGTAGGGCGACGACCAGGTTTCTTCGACTCGCGGGATAACCTGTCGCCGGATGGGATCGTCCGGATTTTTGCCGCGCGGGATCAGATTGAAAAAGTGCGGCGTGACTGCGAGCGCGAGTTTGTCGCCGGAAAGGAGCACGCCGCCGCGTTCTTCGTCGCTAAGATCGACATGTTGCTCGAGCTGAGCGAGCGACGTGACCCGGTTCTTGAGCTGCCATTTCCAATCATTCCAAAGTTCGGGCGCGACATGCGGCCAGTACCCGGGCGCATCCGACACGAATTCTTTTCCATCGCCATTCCGAAGAGGTTGCATTTTGAGTAAGGACGAAAACGCTAAGACCGGTCAGAATCATGTCAACGCGCGAACCGCCAAGTGCGCCGCGCACAAGGTGGATCGGCCGCTCCGCGGACGATGCTAAAATTTTGCGGCTTCGCCGCCTGGTCTAACATCGAGCAAGGGACTGCTCGATCCACCTGGCGTCTACTGAACGGCGACGACCGTGCCGATTGGAATTTCAGCAAAGAGTTTTCGCGCCGTTTCGCCGGGCAAGCGAATGCAACCGTGCGATGCCGGGTAATTCGGCACAACGCCTTCGTGCATTCCGAAATCGAGACAACTCAATCGCATGAAGTAGGGCATATCGACATGATAAATAGTCGAGCGGTGATAGCGTTCTTTGTCGGTGATCACGAAATAGCCGCGCTTGGTGGAATACCCGTCACGACCGGTCGAACAGGTCGAATTCAAGACCGGCACGCCATCTTTGATCAGGGCCATGTGCTGGGAGGAGAGCGAAATTTCTATGCGCAGGTGATCGGGCGGCGGTCCGCTGCCGAGAAGAATTTGCGCCGGCTGCCAATGGCCGAGCTCGGCCGCGAAATAAAGCGCGATCATTTTGTAGCGACCGGTGGCACGATTGCGGTCGGCGCCTGTTTGCAACAGCGCGCGGACGTAATCGGTGCGGCCCAGTCCGGCCGCGAGCATCAGGCAGGTGACGTCGCGATCGTCCTCGATGTAATTTCGAAACGACTTCGACGGAAGCGCGTCGAGAAATTCCCTGTCGTATTTTGACGGCAGGGTCGTGTTCACGTCCGCGCCGCATTCCAACAAGGTCGTAAACAGAGGCGCATTATCTGTGGCGATCGCGTAGGCCAGTAGTGGAACGCGCTTCCCTTCCGGCGTAGGCGGAGGAATATGTTTCGAAAGGAGCAGCCGCGCCGAATCGCGATCTCCCGCGCGCAGAACATTGTCCAAAGCGCGCAAAGCGCCGGCGCTCCATTGTTCGAGTCGCGGCATTCGCGTAAGAATTTCCTGGGCAATTTTTGGGTTGGCGCTCCCGAGAGCGAGGGTCAGCAGCTCGGCGTTGTCGCCGTAGGCCAATTCCAGATCCGGCGTCAGGCTCAAGAGGAGATCGACTATTTCGACTTTCTGCGCGGCAACAGCATAATAGAGCGCCGAATGACCAGCGCGGTCTCTGGCGGCAACGTCAGTGACATGTCCGGCCAATGCGCGAACCAATTCCAAGTTGCCATGCATTGCCGCCACCATCAGGGGCGTCACTCCCGCGTTGTCCGACAGGTCGGCGCTTGCTCCAGCGTCGAGTAATCTCCGCGCGACAACCCGATCCTCCCGCAAAATCGCAGTGAAAAGCAAAGAGCGATCATTAGCGGCTCGCGCGTTTGGATTCTGGTGCTGACGAAAGTAACGATCGATCAATGAAGTTTGATGCGTCTCCATCGCGCGAACGAATTCGTCAGCTGGGATGGGCCTGGGGTCGTAGCGCTCAAACCCAAGCCATACAGCGGCAACCAGAAAGAGGGCGGCCAACATGCCGACTGAAACCCGATTCAACTTCAATGAACGCATATCCGGAGAGAGACCGACCGATAGTATACCATTAGTCAAGCGGCGCGCCGACGCAATTCGCGTGCCCCGGAATGTCACCCGTTAGTGGACTGTCGCCGTTGAACGTAGCATGTTCGATGCTGTCCAACTTCGAACGATGCGTTTGACCTCAATTTCATTTTTCATCGCGGCACTCAGCACGATGTTCGCCGCCGCAAATCCGTCCTTTGCTGGATCGATCCTGGCCGCGACGCCGGAGATCGCACCGATGCCGACGGTTCCAGCGGCCGCAGCCGAGCAGGGTAAGGACGTCGTTCATCAGTTGAACAATGCTTTCGCCAAGGTTTTCGAGATTGTCGCGCCGAGTGTTGTCATCATTGAAATTTCAAAGAAGAGCGACAGCGAAACCTCCGCTTTCGAGGACTTGTTCTTCCAAGGCCCGCCCGATGAGAATAATCCCCACCGGAACCAGAGAAATCTTCAGCCGATCCAAAGCGAAGGCTCCGGATTCATCGTCCGGCCCGATGGCTACATCTTTACCAACTTCCACGTGGTCGAGGGCGCCGACAAAATCGAGGTGAAGCTGAAAGACGGTCGTGAATTTTCAGCAAAGGTGATTGGCACCGACGAGAAGACGGACATTGCCGTCATTAAAATCGAGGCCAAAGATTTGCCGGTCGTGCAATTGGGCGACAGCGACGCGGTGAGAGTTGGGCAATTCGCCTTTGCGATCGGGGCCCCATTCAAACTCGATTACACTTTCACTTACGGCGTCGTGAGCGGCAAAGGACGCAGTAAATTGCTCGCGACCAGCGGCTATTCGATCTCGGATTATTTACAAACTGACGCCTCGATCAATCCCGGCAACAGCGGCGGTCCGCTCTGCGATATCGACGGAAAAGTGATCGGCATGAACACACTGATTAACGGGATCAACCGTGGTCTGGGCTTTGCCATTCCGAGTAACATGGCCAAAGAAATCGGCGAAGAGTTGATCGCCGGGCGCAAGATCACGCGGCCGTGGCTCGGGATCCGCATCGAAACGCTCGGTGACGATCCTTCCGTCCGCGATCTCTTCAAAGGCATCGACAAAGGCGTCGTCGTGCGCACGATCGAAGCCGACGCGCCCGCTTACAAAAGTGCTCTGCGGCCGTTCGACGTGATTACACATGTTGATGCAAACGCCGTGAGCACAGACTCGCAGCTGCAGCACGAGATTTTGAAAAAGAAAGTCGGCCAGAAAGTCGAGCTGACGATCTGGCGAAAAGGACAGACGCTCAAGGTCCCCGTCACTACCGGCGAATTGCCGAATGAAATCTCGCGCGCCTCGAATGAACCGGCGCGCCCGCCGCAGAATCGAGAAGAAGAAGTGGGAAAATTCGGGCTCCAGGTCCAGGAGTTGACCAAAGAAATGGCGCAACGCTTCAAACTTGGCGTTCAGCGCGGCGTAATCGTGACCGACGTCACCGAAAAAAGCTTGGCCGCGCAGCAGGGGATCGAACGCGAAGATGTCATCACCGAAGTTGACGGCAAGCCGGTGACCGATGTGAAAACATTTCGCGACGCCTTAAACAAGGCCGATCCTAAACGCGGCGTTCTTCTCTATCTCGACCGCAAAGGCAGCAAGACTTTCGCGGTTCTAAAAGCCAGCGGCGGCGAATCGCCAAGCGATCGCTAAGTTTTCCGGCTACCGATCACGACGAGCAGGATCCCGCCGACGAGACAGATTCCGCTTACAACCGGCGGAAAACTGATCCCATGACTTTCGGTGTGCTTGATTTCAAGAGGCCCAAGTTGCGCGTCTTTCTTTTCCTCTCTCCAACCCAGGCCGCCGTAGGCGAAGCCGACAATGCCAACGATGATGAGAATGATGCCGATTATTCCAGTTGGTTTCACGGCGCGGATGCTACAGCGGTCGTCGGCCGCTAATCAATTGGATAATCAGGACTACCACCGCGATCACGAGCAAGAGATGAATGTAAGCGCCGAGAACGTGGAAGCCGATGAAACCAAGCAGCCAAAGAATCAGCAGAATAACAAAAATAGTCCAAAGCATAAAAACCCTTTCGTTTAAGGTTGTTATCAATGCTTCGTTTCGCCGCTGGTAGTCGCGCTTACTGAAATTTGCGCGGGAGGATGTCGATTCTTCTATTGGCCAGCTTTTTTAAGGACGGTGCGCAGGTCCCAGCCGCTTTGTTCCAGCTGCGCTCGGGCCGAACCATAATCGCATTGCGTAATTTCGGCGACCATCCGGGTCGCGCGATCGCGCAACTTCGTGCTCGAAGTGTTCAGATCGATCATCAAATTGCCGCGGACTTTGCCGAGCGCCACCATCGCGCCGGTGCTGATGATGTTGAGCGCGATTTTGGTCGCCGTTCCTGCTTTGAGCCGCGTTGATCCGGTCAAAATTTCCGGACCGACGGCGAGATCAATCGCAAGATCGACATTCACTTTCTGATCGCGAGCCGGATTGCAGCTGAGCAAAACCGTCTTTGTGCCCAACGATTTCGCTCGGTCAAGAGCGCCTAAAACGAAAGGCGTGCGACCGCTGGCCGTGATTCCAATTACAACATCGACATCTTTGACACCGCGGCGATCAATTGCGAGCGCGCCGTTGCTCCCCTCGTCTTCCGCGCCTTCCACGGCCCGGTGCAGAGCGGTCGCGCCGCCGGCGATAATGCCCTGCACGAGTTCAGGTCGCGCGCCGAAGGTTGGCGGAATTTCGCTTGCGTCGAGCACGCCGAGGCGCCCGCTGCTGCCCGCGCCGAGGTAAAAAAGCCGGCCACCTTTGCGCAGCGAGTCAGCAACCAGCTCGATCGCGCGCGCAAGATCGGCAATCACCGCGCGCAACGCTTCGCCGACGAATTTTTCTTCGTCGACGAAAAGTTTCACCAACTCCTGCGTGCTCATTTTTTCGAGATTTTCCGAACGCGGATTGCGTTGCTCAGTCAATGCTGCAGCCAGGTCATCGATTTTGTCCGGAGAAGATTCTGCCTGAATTTCGGGCCAGCTCTGCATTTTCGCCGCCAGCCACGCCGCGCCCAATTCCGGGGCTCGTTCAGAGTTCGTCACCCGCGCGTCGGGGAGCGTTTTTTTCAAACGCCGTCGAAATGCGTGGTTATAGATCGAGTCCCGCTGAAAAAGCCCGCCGAGCAGAACAACCTTTGGCGCGAGGACGTGTAATCTCGTCGCCACCGCTTCGGTATATTCGCAAAGAACGCGCGCGCCTTCTTCGATAATTTCCATGACGCGCGCATCGCCGCCGGCCGCGGCTTCGAAGACGACCGGCGTCAGCATTGCCACTTCCATTTTGTCGGCGGTCTGGGCCCAGCGGACGAGCTCATCGAGATTGTTCAGCGACAACGCTCGCAAAACTTTGGTAGTGAACTGGACTTCGCCGCGCTGCAGATCGTATTCGCGCAAAATCAAGCGCAGTGCCTGCAAGCTGAGAAAATAACCGCCGCCGGCGTCGCCCAAAATGTGTCCCCAGCCTCCGGCATTTTCGATCCGCTTGTCACGACGACCGGTGATGGACGAGCCGCTTCCGGCGTTAACAACAATTCCATCACCATGTCCAAGCGCTGCCGCCAAACCGGAATCGCGATCGCTCCCAACCACAACTTTCGCCTGCGGCCAAATCTCGGCGCAGAGCCGCGTGAGCGATTGTCGATCTTCCTCAGTGCCACAACCGGCCAGGAAAATTCCGGCACGATTGATTTCTTTCGGCAGCTCACCAAACATCGAGCGCAACTGATCCGGCGTGGCGAGGCGAAAGTTCGCCGGCGGGCGTTTCCCCTGGTCCAAAACGCGCAGCTCACTCTCCGCGCGCTCGACCAAAACCCACGACGTTTTGGTTCCGCCCCCCTCCACGCCCAGGATTTTTTCGCCGCCGTTCATTGTCGATCTTTGTCCCGTTTGTATCATGCTCCATGGCCAAAGACGAGACTCAAGCGGCGTCGCGAATGGCCCAGCTGCGACGTGAGATCAAGGAACACGATCGCCGCTATTACGAGGAAGCCGCGCCGACGATCACTGATCGCGAATACGACCGGCTTTACAGAGAACTGGTCGATCTGGAGGCGAAATTTCCAGAGCTCGTCACCGCCGAGTCGCCAACTCAGCGGGTTGGTGGCAAGCCGCTTCAGGCCTTCGCGCAAATTCAGCATCGAGTGCCAATGCTCAGCCTCGACAACACTTATTCCGAAGATGAGGTCGCAAATTTCTACAAACGCATCACGCGGCTTTTGCCTGACGAAAAAATCCCGGTCGTGATCGAGCCGAAAGTCGACGGCGTCGCGGTGTCGGTGATGTACGAAAACGGTCGGCTCAAATACGCCGCCACCCGCGGCGACGGTTTGGTCGGAGACGACATTACCCAAAATATCAAAACGATCCGATCTGTGCCGGGGCGTTTGCGTGGCACTCCGCCAAAAATTTTCGAAGTGCGCGGAGAAGCGTATCTCGACAAAGGCGGTTTCAAGAAATTGAACAAAGAACGAGAAACCGCGGGATTACCGTTGTTCGCGAATCCGCGCAATGCCGCCGCTGGTTCGCTCAAACATCTTGATCCGAAAATTGCGGCGCGACGCCCGCTCGGAATGGTTTTTTACGGAACCGGCGCGACCGAAGGCGTAGATGTCGATCTTCATTCGGAAATTTTTCCTTTGTTCAAGAAGCTTGGCCTGCCGACGCATGAGAATTGGTGGCTGGCCGATTCGGTCGAGAAAATTCTGGATGCCATTCGCAAGCTCGACCGCATCCGACATGATTTTCCGTACGAGACCGACGGCGCTGTGATCAAGGTCGATGCGCTCGAGCAACGCAAGCGACTCGGTTTCACCGCGAAATCACCGCGCTGGGCGATTGCTTACAAATACGCGGCTGAGCGCGTCGAAACGAAGTTGCTCGATATCAAGGTGCAAGTCGGACGGACAGGCATTCTGACGCCAGTGGCTGTGCTCGAACCGGTGTTTGTCAGCGGGAGCACGGTCTCGCGGGCAACGCTACACAATGAGGATGAGATTAAACGCAAAGACATTCGCGTCGGCGACACCGTCGTGATTGAAAAAGCCGGCGAAGTGATTCCAGCAGTGGTTGAGGTCGTGAAGTCGAAACGGCCGCGCGCTGCGAAGCCGTTCGATTTCCTGAAACACATTCATGGCAAATGTCCAGTTTGTGGCGGCGAAGTCCGACGCGATCCGCAATTTGTGGCCTGGCGTTGCGAAAATCTCCATTGTCCGGCGCAGACCACACGGCGCGTGGAATTTTTCGCA
>Ga0209328_10000394_pt1 | contig 10741 bp, 10 predicted proteins | sample JacPinW_OM3H0_M1_FD_187954 | JGI IMG/M metagenome (GOLD analysis project Ga0209328, IMG submission 187954) | Forest soil microbial communities from Algoma, Ontario, Canada - Jack Pine, Ontario site 1_JW_OM3H0_M1 (SPAdes) (version 2) | ecosystem: Environmental > Terrestrial > Soil > Boreal... | reverse complement strand
AGCGCCACGTAACAGTGTACGAATCGCCAGCTGACTAGGATTTTGAGCGATTCGAAAATGTGGACACGCGATCTGGGCGGCGCCAATCAAATCCGACGGCAATTGGTGCAGCGCCCCGGAAAGTCGCGTATCGATTGGACGAGAATGAACCGTCCTTCCAGGACCTGCCCCACGAAAGAAGAATCCCCATTCAATTTTCTGTTCGTCGCTAATGGACCCACGTGCTGACGTTCGGCCGAGAACGTTTTGCAAGAGCATGTCGTGCCCAAAACTAAAGAGGTAATTCGGTCTAACCATCGCGTGTCCGAAGCGCATCGCCGCCACCGAGAACTCAACCGGAATTGAAAATGTTTCCCATTCAATCTGCGGCTTCCGATCAATGAAAATCCTTTTGTAAACCGCCGGATCGAGAATGCTTCGCAAGTAATCTTCACAAACCAACCACTGAAATTGCCTTTGGATCTGCCGCCGCGCGGTTTGAAAAAGTTCAGTCGGATCCGAAATCTCTTCGCGAAACTGCTCTACCGCAAAATTGTGAAGTCGACCAAACACCGCCGTCATCTGCCGCAAAATCAAGTTCGCGGCGCTACGATCGTCGGCCAAGACTCGATCGCCGTTCGCGCTGGTGCAGATATCAAACGAGGAAGCACCATTTTTCGACTCGCCCAATTTGAGTCGCGCGCCGCCATTCTCGTAGAGTTCAGGCGAACAGGCCGGACCGCCGCCATAAAGGACGTCCAGATCGAGTCGTGCGGTCTGTAGATTTTGCAGCTCTTCCGGTTCTTTTCGCCACACGTCGTCGACTGAGCTGACGTCTTTCGTTAAATCGTGCGCAATCAGCTGACCAAAATACGTGTACCCGGAGTCCGGCAGAATCTCGGGGCGCTCCTCAGAAACACGGGATCCATCGTCCACCATCGCACAACCCAACGCTGTCAGCGCATCAGAGTAGCGGTCGAGATCAATCGGAAGCTCACTGGGCGGAAGAAGACGACAATAGCAGTCAGGCGCTGATTCACGAAAAGGCTCCACACCCCCTTCTACGGAATTCTTAAAGGGAAGTTCACCGGAGGATTTCTGAGAGCCGCTGTTCTGTCCAGGCATCAGGATTTTGCCAAAACCAGCGAACTTCGCCGGCAGAAATCCTTAGTACGCTGTGATGGAAACCGCCTTACCTCATAGCCGACGACGTATTCCAGATGGCCTTCCGGATTTGAACGGCCTGGAGTGTTGCGACAAGCCTTCGACGGATAAAGCCGGCGTGATCGCGGCGTTACTACGACAAATTGCTGCAAAAACCCGAAACGATCATCTCCAACCCTTCTACTCAATGCGTCTCGTTGCGGAGCACTTTCACGTCGCACCGGCTATGGTTTCACGAGTTTATCATCGACTAAGCGCAGAAGGTTTACTCCGTACCGTGTGGGGCTCAAAGACATTGCTGGAGCCCATAAAATCCGGCCGAAATGGAGCATGCCGATGCGTCGGTATCCCCGTTAGTCTCATCCGGTTTACAGCATCATCTGATTATCGAACATCGATCCTGCTCTTGCAGTTGGAAATGTGGAACCACGAGATTGATGAACACCTCCTATTCTTCGAAACGCAGGAAGACGAGATCGTGAATCTTTGCACACGAAACCACCATCCTCCAGTTGACACGGTCATTTGGCTATTCCCCTCTGAATCGTGCAGGCAAACGCTTCTACGACTGCGTGATCTTGGATTTCGGGTTTTCCCTTTGACCGACGGATCTAAGTGCGGCGCCCATGACTCCTATGTGATTTCTGATCACTCCTCAATACGAACAGTTATCCGGAGGCAGATTCTGAAGATCTAGTGAAACGCTTCATTTCGACATGTCGTGAAGAAGAAACTCTTGGCATGTTACATGTCGATGAGACAGCATACGTTTGCGTCTATGCAAATCGGCTCTGGAACGACTCAGGCATCGATGTCCGCTGGGGCCAAAGGTACACATTCAGAGTGCCAAACGGCGAGAAATGGACCGACGGGTGGCGAATCTGCCGCGCAGATGGTTATCCGTCGAGCCGGCCAATGCGACCGTGGGAGTGTCTACGACGCATTCCTGGAGCGAAATGGCTGGAATTGATTGGGGCTATAGGACGCTCGCCCAAGTCAGCATTCGTAATCGGGCAAGGCTTGTCCGATCTACCGATACTATTTCCGGGTCGACTCTATTTCTTCGCCAATGATCTGCGGTGGATGTACTGGAACAACGGAGGCCTAATACCGCTCAGAATAACACGCACAAAATGAGATCAGAAGCGGGACATCTTCCGATTTGCTGAATTCAATCTCAGCAGGCTCACGCTTCTTGCTGAGAAAAGGGATGTGTGGTGAATACTGAGTGGACGTTGGCGGAGGAGCTGCAAATTGGACGAAAGTTTAGGAGCCCACAGGTCCGAACAATCGAAGTTCGTCGATTTCTCTTTTTGTTAGGCTTCGTCTGGCGAATACGGCAACTCGGTATCCCGAACCTGTTTGCCCGGCGTGGCGTATGGCCTTGTGCTGCCTACTGGATCATTCGGATGAAGTTGAGACCGTCGGGGCAGCTAACGATTCGAACTGTTCTTGAACTGTTTCTCTAGCGTTTGCCAAAACGTCGACCACAGACTGCGAGTAAATTGCAAAAAGCTTCCAGTCTGAACAACTCAGCGATGAGGCCGGATTGCTCCACCAACTAATAAAATTATGGCTAAACCATCGTGGAATGAAACCGATGCTCGGGTCGATCAAATCATTGCGGCTGATAAAGGATACCACCCGTCCGAGATTCATGATAATGACAACTTGCGCGACGATCTTCGCTACGACGACGATGGTTTGAGGTCTCTTGCGCCAGACATCAACAAAGAATTTTTCAAACCCGGCAAAGGCCTATCCGCGGACGACATGGTTCGTTGCCTAAAGGTAATCGGGATTGTCGCCCTCATCGACGAGCAACCAACCGCTGACTTCAAATAATGGGCGTTCCTAGACATCTTCCCGAAATAGCAATCTTGTGCTTCTCAGCAGCGTTGAGCGCGACTTCAGTTGGACAAACTGCTCTGGATCGTGACCTACAGGTGCTCTACGAAAAATACGGCCGCGATTCTGTCGTTAGAAAGGTCGAGCGCGATAATCCTACGGCAGCCGAAGCAGCGAAAAAAACCAACTTACCCTCAGACGCGCTTGCCAAAGAAAAGCAGCCGGAGCAGACCGGACTTGTTTTATTCAAAGACCAACCGTTTCAATTACTTGTTCGGCGTTCTTACAGCGATGTTACGTCCGCAGAAGATCCGTCGATTAGTGATGCAAAGGAATCTACGCGCCAGGCCGAGGCAGCCCAATTCTCCTACTCCCACAATTACCTTACCGGGGCAGATCAATGGTCGGCTGTCGGCGCGATCATTGCACCAATCCAACTTTACCGAAACCATGGCCCAGCCTCGCAAAGCGGATTGGCCCTTCAGCTTTTAGACCTCGCTCCGAGCGTTAGCCTTAACCGAGTTTCTAATGAAGTAGATGCGACCAAGGAAGTGGACGAATTGACCTTTCGTGTTGGCATGTTCAGTCAATGGCTGGGTATCCTCGGGCCACTTCGATTGTTGAACCTTAGTAGTTACGCCAGTTACACCACCAATTCTGGACTCCATGACGGTGGAATCATTGCCGGCGAAATAGATCTCGAACCCCTCACCAAGTTGCCGGGCAATCGCACTTTTACCCGACTGGCCGAGAACGGAAGTGCAAAGGAAGGCCGGGAGGGTTCTTTAATCGAATATCATTGGAAGGCATATGTTCACACCGAATTCGGCGGACACACTGGTGAATCGGCAATGTCTGGCAAAACGGACAAAAATGACTTCTTTCGCATCGGGCCGGTTCTTTCTTTGCAGCTGGACCCGCTTTTCCTCCAGCGCTTGAACGCATCCATTAATTATAGCTACCTAGCGGGATTGGCAGGCAGCCCTAGTGATAGCCACCACCTAGTAGTCAAGACTGGCTTCATCCTCGACCACACGCCCGATACAGATCATTGGACATTGGATGCGACTTATGAGGACGGAGACACGCCACTCGTGCAATCGCGCGCGCGTACCTTCCTTCTTAGCCTAGGAATAAAGTATTAACTCTTAGTAGAAAGGTAAATCCTGACAGCCCCCAAGTTGAACCCGATCAGAAGAAAACGGGCTCAGTCGCGACCTTCGAAAAAGACTAACTCGAGCACTAAGTCCCCGATGACGGCCTTAGATCTTATTGACACGATCGTAATTGTGATGATGGAGAACCGCTCATTCGATCACCTTTTGGGCTACCTGAGTCTACCAGAATACGGTGGACGGAGCGATGTCGACGGCCTGAAGTCGGAAATGATGAACCCATTCGATGGAGTAGATTACAAAGTTTATCGTCTTCCAAGTGGGCAATTGAAGTTGCCTGCCGATCCTCCGCACGAGCGTCCGTATATCACCACTCAACTCTTGGGGAACCCAACCCCCAATGGAGCAATCGCGAGCTCGCCACCATATCCGATGAGCGGGTTCTTGAAGAGTTATAGTGAAGTGCCGGGCATAGATTTGAAGAGTTCTCCGATTCCAATGGGCTATCACGCGGGAACAGATCTGCCGGCCACTGATTTTTTTGCGAATCAATACTGTATTTGCGACCGCTGGTTTGCACCGATTCCCACCGGAACGCAACCGAACCGGCTCATGGCGATGAGTGGAGAGGCCCTGAGTGACATCAATCAGAAATTGATACTTCAAAAACAAAAACTTGTTTACGATTGGCTTACCGAGAGGAACATCCGATGGCGCGTCTACCATGAGGGCATCCCCTTTTTCATGCTAATGGACGGATGGCATCTAAAAATCCTGATCGATAGCCACTTTCGTGACTTCGATGATTTTCAAGGGGACGTAGCCCTTGAGTCAGACGACACGTATCCTCAAGTGATATTTATCGAACCTCGCTACGCGGACGCTCCGCATGTTGAAGCTCCAACCGACGATCACCCGCCGACACCCATCATCAACGGCCAGCATTTCTTACTGAAAATATACTCTGACCTTATTGGTAATCCTGACCGGTGGTCGAAGACAGTAGTGATCATCACCTACGATGAAAATGGTGGTTTTTTTGATCATGTCTCTCCGCTTCCAATCGTCACCAAAGCGCCGAGCGGAGCTAACTATCCACCTTTTCTATCTACCGGGCCCCGTGTTCCGGGGATCATTATTTCCTCACTCGTGCAGCCGGCGAGCATATACCACGACGATCTGGATCATACTTCGATTCTTAAATTCATCGCGAAGAAATTTGGCGACGGAAAGTACTCTCCAGCCGTTGATGCTAGGCCGGTCAAGGATTTAACAGGAGCGCTAACGCGCGACATACCACGACAAGACCCTTCCATGCCAACCGGAATTGGACAAACACCCGAGAATCCTGCTTCCGAACCTACACCCCTAGCGTTCAAAGATGCTATTGCAAAAGCCGCCTATGTAAATCCCATTGCGGCGGCTGAAAGATACCCCGAATTGTTTACGCATTTCGAAGAATATTCGCCACCGAAGCCCACGTGAATACGACTGCGTTTTAGGAGATACCTTTTAATGACCCGGTTCCATAGGGGAGCCGAAGCCGGTACATGCCATCCAATCCAGGGCTTCAGCGTAGAATTCTCGGACTAGTGAATTCAGCGATACTAGACATGCTTAATAGCTTTCGCGCTGGCGAATCCACTCTTAATCTCCTGAATGTCAGCGCTTAGCTGATCATAGTTGAAACCCGGAGGTGCCAATCCGGCCTCTGTCCAATCGGCACTGAGGAGCGCGTACGCCTCATCACAATAGGTATCCCAGAACTGCCACGTCATTCGCTTTTTGTCTCCCCATGTGACGACAGTCAAGCCACGCTCGTCGTAAGCTACGACTGGCACCGCATGTCCGCCCCAAGAACCCGGCGCTCCAGGACCTGTGGCACCACCTGGAGGTACTGCCCACACGTCTTGGTTCTGTGCAGAAATGGGCAAGGCGACTCCAATGTAACAATTCCCAAACCAATACACAGCATCCATTACTTCATTGTGATTTTGCAACTCCAATGCTGCGTATGCTCCGAGCGGATGCCCGTCCACACCGCTCGTTAGCCAATAGTTGAGAACGTCAACTTCAACCGCACCCTGATCGGTGCTCGGATCCGCAGGATTGTATCCTCCCACCGTTTCGTAAAGTTGCTCGATCTGTGGATTCGAGAGCACTACAGGCTTGTTGTTATAGGTTGTCCATTGCTGAATGACATGCCCGACCGCAGCACAAGTGCAGTCGCCAAGATTATCGTTCATCATCATTGGCCAGTTGGTTACCTTGCTTTGGTAGTCAGTTGATGCCGGCGCTGGTGGTAGAGCCTTCGTGTACCGAGCAAGCATAGGCACTCGTGGATCGTGCCGAGGGTGCCGCTTGCCCAATTTCATTTTGCTGTGATCAACCATAGAAGATCCTCTTAGTTTTTCCGTTTTAGAAAGTGTGCGACGTTTTGCCATGTCTTAACCAACGAGCGCTTTAGCGTCATCGGGGACAGGCGCGCTAGCGCTTTTTGTGCGAGGCGGTGAGCGTCCTGAGCCTCTTGCTGAGCTCTCTCTTTACCAGCAGATCCGATTTGCAGCCCGAAGAAAGCTCCGACCAAGGTCCCGAGCACGCTCGTGAACAAACCGACGACTGCAACGACATCATTGGACTTATACTCCGTTCTGGTCACGAGAAAGATCACCAGTGTTGCGGCGATCGCCAAACCTATAACCGCAGGCCGGAAGGCATACGTGATGCGCATTTTGTCAGTTCCCGGATCTTGTGCTGGATCTGGCATAAGATTGTTTCCTTTCAGTTTTCATGACAGGATTTGAACAAGTCTCTTACCTAACAAAATCCAGACTTGACCAGAGAAACACTTGCGAAACCGTTCTATCGCGATAGGAGCCTTCGTAAGAGCATCATGGACGCTACGCTAATGCGCGGTCGACGGATGCAGATACTCGAGTGCATGCTGCTACGTTTGAAGCCCTGTAACAGAAGCAAAATGGCGATATCGCCATACTCATCACTCACGAACCGTTAATTTTTTTCAGTAAGGCATGCAAATCATTAAGGATTTGTTGCCTCTTAGCGGGATCGCTCTCTTTCTCCAGATCGATAAGTCTCTGCCTTACCTTAGCATTCTTATCGGATTGAGCAGCGACGGCTTTGGCTTGCGTCTGCGCACTTCCGTCGCCGCGCACAGCAGTAAGCAAAACTTCGACTAAACGTTGCAGAATCTGCTGGACGGCTTCGGCAGCGTACCCACCCAAAATAGCAAGAATGCCCGGAGTCAATCCATATTGTGTGTTTTCTAATTGTCTTTGTAACAGCGGCCCAAGTGTTGTGGCAAGAATCACGCCTCCGATTACCCCTGTAATAAATCTTGCGCCATAAACGGCGTTGAATTTGGGATCGAACGATCGATTGACTAAATAGTCCTGTGTGTTGAGCAAGATATAAAAGGATGCCCCGAGGCCGGCGCCGAAAAAAGCATTTAAGGTTGGCAGCCAGTAGTCGAAATGTCTCCATTGATCGACTATAGTTGCGACTGCGATCATCGCATAACCTCCGGAGTAGGAGTAGGAGTAGGAGTAGGAGTAGCAGTGGTTCCGGCCACTATTTTTTCGAACTTGTCCTTGGCCGCTGGAATTGATGACATTACGAAGCCGAGTGCACAAGCAATGGAGACCCAAGCCGCCCCTTTTACGAGCAGCGGCATCCCTCCAAGAAATCGATGTTTTCCAGGCGGAGGCTCCGAAACTTGCAGCGACATCGCCGTTGCTGGGGCGACTATCTGCGAGAGAGCTGCATGGATCTTCAGAATGAGTTCTGTTGCTGACACAGTCGAACCTTCGCCGCCTGCCTTGTCAGTGTCAGAAATCAGCTCTCTCGGAACGCTCGACACTGTAGGAAGACCAAGGCGCTTTAGGATCGCATCGAGTCGCGCTATGTCAGCGCTCAGCTCAACCGGAATAACCCGCGCTTCCCTAGTTGCAAATTTCAACATTAGGCGGCAATCAGATAACAAATCCGGTCCGGTTGCCTCATCCGTCGTGTCATTTCCTTCGAGCGCCATCGTTTAGTTAATCCTTTGGATTAGTGCTGAATTGATTACCTTGTGTGTAAGGGAAGAATCCTAGTCATTCTCACGAGATAACAAATGTCAGTGCAATAGATTTGACGAAATGAAGCAACTGAAACAGTTACGATACAGTTTCGGCCGTCCTGCCAAACTTTCTGCCCCGATTTCACTCCTCACAAATATTCTCGACAAAGTAGACCAGTTAGCGAGAGTATCGCGGCGTGCCCCCTAAAGGAGAAGAAATGCGTTGTTGACGCGTCGCGTAATCTCAGGACGCGTTAAGTCCGATTTTCAGGCCGTTCGATCAATGATCGTGATCCCCCAGAGTTACTCGTGGTCTAGGACGAGCGATGGTTGACGAGTTTATCCGACTGGGTCATACCGTTGTCGGCTGCGCTAGAACACGGCGACAAATTGCTCAACTGACCCTCAAGTATCCACAGCATGATTTCCGGATCTTCGACGATTGAAACGGGCACTCGGATGTCATTGGGATGATCTACTGGCGAAGATTGAGGGTTGATGCCGTCGGCAGTTCATGCGGCAAGGGTTTACTCGATCGACGAAAGCTCTGTATCGGGGATCAATCACAAAAAGGAAGATTGGAAGCTGCACATCACCAATCCGTTCTTCGGGTATTTCCTTAAATGGAAAGCGCAGTGATGAACACAGGGGCCCGGAGGAATGAACCACACTCATGTCTATATCGATCGCAAGGTCGCCTGTGTTGGCAATTCTTAGCGAATCGAACCCCTCAAAGAAATAGCGACAACAACGCCGTGCAAAAGGCGCTAAGGTTTACGGGAAGGCGTATTTGCCTGCCCATTTGCCCCACCAATGAAGAACACGATCCTGATCTGCGTCCTCGTCCGTCGCCATAGTTGTAGCTCTCTGGTGGTGCATTTGGACCAATCGAGGAAGCGATTCAATCATTTGGCAATTCATACGAACTGCGGTGTGTTTAGCAGTAAATTGCTGATCAGCTTTTGCGTAGATTTTTATCCTTAAGCGATCCGGCGGTTTGGCTACCAGTCGATTCCGAGTTGCTTCAAACCAAACGTCAACACTTTTGTTCCGCCCCAGCCACCTAGTAGCGGGAGGACAAATGCACTATACGGATTGAAAACGACACCATGAGGGAAACTGGGAACATGAACCAAGCCGAAGAGCAATAGCCAATAAAGAACAAAGCCGGTAAAAATGCCAACAGGGATTCTCGGCCAATGAGCATTTTGGGACAGCAATGCCAGCCAGCCTCCCGCTAATCCTCCAATCCCACATAGAATAAGGATAAGCGTCGGCGTCGCGACAGTAAGGTCTGTAGGGACTCCTCGCAAGCCTCCGGACTCAGCGACTAAGCGAACCGATCCCGGCCAAAAAGGTCGGAATTTCGTCGTCACACGATACTGATTCGCACTAATATTGATTTTATTATCGTCAAATTCTCCACCGCCTGAGTCTACAGCCAACCAGATTTCTCGCGTTTCATCGGTAGGAACGCTGACACCATCCCCATTTATCAATTCAATAGCGATTTCTGCGAATTGAAATAGTTCTATACTTCGTGGACTCGCCCTAATACTTAGGCCAGCCACCGGCGCCACAAACTTGATCTTCATCGGGATACCATAGATTTCGCGCGGCCACGGCCGTGACCCCAGAAAATTCACACTTACAGTGCCCGGTCGATCCGCAACGAGCTGTGCTTCACCGTGATCGTTTCCCTTGCGAATTAGAATCGTTTCAGGACCGATACTGCTCATGAGACTGAATGCAATATCCCACGGCGCCACATCAGCAAGCGTTGCATAGATAGTCGCAGCATCCTTTTTATCTGCGGCGAATTTACGGTCAGGATAGAACATGAAGGTGATACGAGGCAGCCAGTAGCGGTCCGGTTGCGCCACCGTCTGCGGTGTTTGAGATAACTCCGCCATGGCGATGCTAGGAGCCAGAGCAGCCCGGCCAAAAAGTGGAGCCCCCTCGGTACTTCTGACCAATGCATGGTCACTGTTGAAGCCAACGCGAATTACTGCGGCGGAAACACGCGTGTTTAAGCGGGATGCGGATGGTGAAGTCAGTCTATTTGGCGATGACTGCGGCGACGAAGATGGCGCTGGCGAGATAACTGGCGCAGGGCTCGGCGAGGCGCCGTCGGAAGGCCGCACGCTCAAAATCGTGCCGCCGCTAACCAACTCTGGATTCGAGGCGCTTATCTTTAGCGGGCCTGCTTCTTTCAAAGGCAACTGAACAGTCTTTGAGCTCTCCCCCTTCTTAACGACCACTTCAGATGTTTCAGTACCGCCACTTTGGGCGACAGCTTGGACTCTTATAGGCAAGTCCTTATCCGCTGCTGCTTGATCGTTCTTGGGGTCAACGAGTTTAATCTCGATTTGAGCCGTGGCCCCAGAGGTCAATGTCGCTGATTCCTTGGTAACTTCTATTTTCGTGGCCGTTCCGCTCAGCGACTGCGCAATCCCAATGGTCGTGCACTGGAGAACCGATCCAAACCAAATCACAAGACCTACAATTCTAAATACTCTGGCCGAACACCGAGATCGCTTGCACCGGCCTGCGG
>Ga0209328_10000392_pt1 | contig 10757 bp, 7 predicted proteins | sample JacPinW_OM3H0_M1_FD_187954 | JGI IMG/M metagenome (GOLD analysis project Ga0209328, IMG submission 187954) | Forest soil microbial communities from Algoma, Ontario, Canada - Jack Pine, Ontario site 1_JW_OM3H0_M1 (SPAdes) (version 2) | ecosystem: Environmental > Terrestrial > Soil > Boreal... | reverse complement strand
GCCTGGGCGCGTCGCACGAAGCGATTCTGCAAGCACTCACAAGCGTCCGTGGCTCACAACGAGTGGTTACACAAAATCCAGAAGCCACCTACGAGTCGCTAGAAAAATACGCCCGCGATCTTACCGAACTGGCTCGGCGTTCGAAACTCGATCCGGTAATCGGCCGCGATGAAGAAATTCGCCGAGTAATGCAAATTCTCGCGCGCAGGACGAAAAATAATCCCGTTCTGATTGGCGAACCTGGCGTAGGAAAGACCGCCATCGTGGAGGGCCTGGCGCAACGTATCGTGTCTGGCGACGTGCCAGACGTATTGAAAACAAAGCGACTGGTTGCACTTGATCTTGCCGCCCTCGTCGCGGGCGCTAAGTATCGCGGCGAGTTCGAAGATCGCCTGAAAGCGGTATTAAAGGAAATCAGTCAAGCTGAAGGACAGATCATTCTGTTCATCGACGAGCTGCACACGCTGGTGGGCGCAGGCGCGGCCGAGGGCGCCATGGACGCGTCAAACATGTTGAAGCCGGCACTGGCGCGCGGTGAACTGCGCGCGATCGGTGCCACCACCCTGAACGAATACAAAAAATACATCGAAAAAGATCCTGCGCTCGAACGCCGCTTCCAGCCGGTGATGGTCGAGGAACCCACCGTGGAAGACACCATTTCCATTCTGCGTGGGCTCAAAGAACGCTACGAGGTCCATCACGGCGTGCGCATTAAGGACGCGGCCATAATTGCCGCGGCGACTCTTTCACACCGCTACATCTCGGATCGCTTCTTGCCCGACAAAGCCATCGACTTGATCGACGAGGCCGCCGCCAGCTTGCGTATGCAGATCGATTCGCTGCCTGTGGAGATCGATGAAATCGAGCGGCGCATCATGCAACTCGAAATCGAGCGCCAGGCATTACTGAAAGAAACTGACAAGCATTCGAAAGAGCGCCGCACGCAAATTGAAAAAGAATTGGCAAGGCTCAAAGAAGATTCGAGTGCCCGCAAGGCGCGCTGGCAATCCGAGAAGCAAGCTATCCAGAAAATCCGCGCCTTGAAAGAACAAATCGAACAGCTCAAAGCTGAGGAGCAGAGATACGAGCGCAGTGGAGAATTGGCTAAAGTGGCGGAGATCCGCTACGGACGCATGGCCGCGGCTGAACGCGAGCTAAAACAGGCGGAGGCGCAATTCGCCGCTATGCAAAAAAATGCGCCCATGCTGAAAGAAGAAGTCGATGAAGAAGACATCGCCAAACTGGTGAGCAAATGGACGGGAATTCCCGCTGGCCGTTTGCTGGAAAGCGAAGTGCAAAAGCTCGTGCACATGGAAGAAAGATTGCGCCAGCGAGTGGTGGGCCAAGACGACGCACTCGCCCGCGTTGCCAACGCCGTGCGGCGAAATCGTGCCGGTCTGTCAGATCCCAAGCGACCCATCGGATCCTTTATTTTTATGGGCCCCACCGGCGTGGGAAAGACCGAACTCGCTCGCGCCGTTGCCGAATTTTTGTTCGATGACGAAAAGCTCATGATCCGCATCGACATGAGCGAATACATGGAGAAGCATAGCGTCTCGCGACTCATCGGCGCTCCGCCAGGTTATGTGGGATATGAAGAAGGCGGACAATTGACGGAACAAGTCCGCCGCCATCCTTACTCGGTTATTCTGTTCGATGAAATCGAGAAGGCCCATCCCGACGTATTCAACGTGCTGCTGCAAATTCTGGAAGACGGTCGCTTGACCGATGGCAAGGGCCGTACTGTGGACTTCCGAAACACCGTACTGGTCATGACCAGCAACGTTGGCTCCGCAGCGATTTACGAGCTGGCAGGAAATGATCCCGAGGCGGCCCGTAAGGAAGCCATGGAAGCGTTGCGTGCGGCGTTCCGGCCAGAGTTCATCAATCGCATCGACGAAATCGTCATCTTTAACCCGTTGGGCAAGGAACAGCTCGGAAGGATCGTCGAGTTGCTCTTAAAGAGCGTGGAGAAGCTGCTCGCGGAACGTCAAATCACTCTAGAGCTGACTCCCGCCGCGGAAGAGCTGATTCTCCAAGAGGGCTACGATCCAGCATATGGCGCACGACCGCTGCGACGCACGATTCAGCGCCTGATTCAGGATCCGCTCGCGTTGCTGATCCTGGAAGGTAAAGTGCTCCCTGGCCAACGCATACGCGTGGATCGCGATCCTTCGGGAGAGAAGATGCAATTCACCGTCGTTAAGGAAAAACAACCCGCGGCTGCGGCGTGAATCTAATCTAGTAGCGGAACCATTTCGTTCAATCGAAATAGGGCTCCGCTATTCTCACTGCGAAATATTTTTGTCACTTGTGCGTAGTAAATGGTGGAACCCTTATGAAAATCTTGCGAACAAGTGTGCTGCTGATCCTGCTAAGCGTCATGCTTGTAGTTGTCGGTGGCGCGATTGGCGGGCAGAACGGATTAAAAATCGCGCTGGCGATTGCTGTCCTCATGAACAGCATCTCTTACTTTTTCTCGGACAAAATTGCGTTGGCCTCCAGCGGAGCTAAGCCGGTTACCCGAGAACAAGTGCCACGGCTATACGCCGTGATGGAAAGACTCGCGGCCAAGGCCAACTTGCCGGTACCCAAACTTTACGTAATTCCTGAAGCCGCGCCTAACGCCTTCGCCACCGGTCGAAACCCTCATCACGCTTCAGTAGCGGTGACGGAAGGCTTACTCCAACTGATGAACGATGAGGAACTCGAAGGCGTCATCGCGCACGAGCTTTCCCATGTGCGCAACTACGACATCCTGACCAGCTCTATTGCAGCTACCATTGCTGGCGCCATCACCTATCTCGCGTCCATGGGACGCTTTGCCATGATTTTTGGCGGGGTTGGCGGAGGCGATGACGACCGCGAACGTGGCGGTGGGCTTGCCGCGCTTCTCATGGTTTTCCTGGCACCCATTGCCGCACTGATCCTGCAACTTTTTCTCTCACGCACCAGGGAATATTCGGCAGACGAGACCGGCGCGCGCATGGTGGGACAGCCTTACGGGCTAATCAGTGCCTTGCAAAAGCTGGGAGCCTACAACCAGCGCATTCCCACAACAAGCCTTCCCCCGTCGACAGCGGCGCTGTGTATCGTAAAACCGTGGTTTGGCAGCGGCACTTTGTCCTCGCTGTTCAGCACACATCCCCCGCTCGCGGATCGTATTGCCGCGCTGCGTGAATTGACGATAGTGCCCAGCCGCTCCTGAGCAATGGAGGAAGCGTCTCCCAGCATTAACGATCTCTCGGGTTCAGTGCGTAAATATTGCCCCAGGGATTTGTCCATTTCGTTGCACACTTTCGCTAAGCATATAAAATTCACTACCTTGCGTCATTGTGAACATCCAATAAATATGGTGTGCGGAGTGCACTAATCGAGGTTACGGTGCACGTTACGCCCAGGGCGTTCAGGAAGACAGGAACCATGAGCTGTCGAGATACTATCCATTTGATTTGCTGGTATTTAGAGCACAGGTTATCGCCTACTGTGGAAGACGAGATCTCCGCGCATCTGAGCGGATGCGCCGATTGCCGGTTGGTCTTGGAAGCAGCAACCCACACTTTGGATCGTTATTTCGGTTCAGGCCTAACCGGGGAACCCACTACAGCCAGCAGAGCTGCCTAGAATAACCCCTTCGTTAATAATAATTTATACCAAAAAATGTGTGTGTCCATCGCAGCATTTTGACCCTCCCACTCTCCGTCAATTTTCAATCCATAAATGACACTCCTGTAGCAATTTTTACGCGTGTGTAACCAGCGTGTAAGCTTTACTAGTCCTAGTACCATTAGTCCTGCCCCGGCTCTTCCTTCATTCGTTGCTATCTACCTGCACCCGCTGGTTTTGACTGATCTCGGTGCCATACAGGGAAGTTGGCCGCCGGGATGCACTGTTTCCTGTATGTGGCGGGCCGGGGTGGCTGCCGAAAGAGGAGAGTCCCATGAGCGAATATCAAGAACCGGTAATACAGACTGCTGAAGCGCCGCGCTGGGTGGCGCTGGCGGTGGCAATCGTCGCGATATTGTCGTTGATTGGGCTTGGAGTAGGGTGGAGCGCCATCAGTCACGTCAACGGTATTGAACAGTCAACCCAAGCGTCGCTGAAGCAGACCACTGACACCCTGGGCCAGCGTTTGGCGAAAGCCGAAGAGCAAAATCAGCAGCTTCAGAGCGATCTGAAAGTAGTTACCAACAAGCTCAACGTAACGCAATCTGAATTGATCGCGGCTCGCAAGCAAACCAAGTCCGCAACCGTGGCATACGAGAAGAAGCTGAGCGGTTTGCAAAGCTCCGTGAGTTCGGAATTGGCCACCAAAGCGAGCACTGACGATGTCAACAGGCTGAATGGCGACGTGACTGGCGTTAAAGGCGATCTGGACGCCACCAAGAACAGTATTCAAATGGCTCGCAGCGAAATGGGCACGCTCATCGCTCGTAACCATGATGAAATCGATCAACTGCGCCGCATGGGCCAGCGCGACTATTTTGAATTTTCCTTGACGCGCAAAAGCGGACCGCAAAAAGTCGGCGGCATTCAAGTCCAGCTGAAATCTACCAACGTAAAAAAGAACCGCTACACGGTAGATGTGCTGGCTGATGACAAGAGCTTCGAGAAGAAGGACCGTTCCGTGAACGAGCCGATCTTCTTCTATACCGGCGGGAGCCGTGCGGCACTCGAATTGGTAATCAACAAAGTTACCAAGACCGGAGCCACGGGCTATTTGAGTCTTCCTAAGTCCGCAGGAGCTACGGCGAGCGCCAGCGCCACCGCATCAAGCAGCTAGCAAATTACAACCCTATTGCAGCCAAGATCAGCGCCGCCTGAGAGTCGGACTCTGATCGCAAAAAGGAGGGCTCGAAAGAGTCCTCCTTTTTGTTTGTGCACCCCTCTTTAGGAAGGCCAGCCGGCCACTATCTCTCGACCGGTGTAAATCGCGCGCGTCAATCGTGATTCGCGATCCACGGGTTTTGTGCGGCGCAACGTTTCCGCTACGATGTACTGCTGCCATGACTACCACTCTGATTCACGCCAGACAGGCGCTGACGCCCACAGGCGAAATCGCGGATGCCGGAATACTCATGCGTGACGGCGTCATCGAGCTGATTGGCCCACGTGAAGGGATGAACCTACCGGACGGTGCTGCTGAAATCTCCGCCAAGGATAAATCCGCAATTCCCGGATTCGTCGATGTGCACATCCACGGCGCAGGCGGGCGCGATGTAATGGAAGCCAAGCCGGAAGCGTTAAGCATTGTCGCTAAGACCCTCGCTCGTCACGGCACCACTTCCTTCGTAGCCACCACAGTGACCGCCAGTGCGGAAGATATTTGCCGGAGCGCCGAGGGAATCGCGAAATATATCGCCATGCAGCACGAACCTCACGAGCCGCGCGCCGAGGTGCTGGGCATACATTTCGAAGGACCGTTTTTGAACGAGCTCAGGCGCGGCGTGCATCCGGCCGAGTGGCTTAGGCTTCCTTCGGCCGAATTGCTGGCCAGGTTTGTCGCCGCTGCGGGTGGAAACGCGCGGATTCTGACGCTCGCGCCAGAATTGCTCGGCGCCATGCCATGTATTGACGCCGCCATAAAAGCTGGAATGGTCGTTGGCATCGGCCATACCGACGCAACCTACGAGCAGGCTCGTGCCGCGATCGCACACGGAGCGCGTCACGCGGTGCACGTTTACAACGCCATGCGGCCCTTTTCACACCGCGACAGCGGAGTGATCGGTGCCATTCTCACCACGCCGAACGTTACCGCGGAATTGATCGCCGACGGCGTGCACGTCGAAGAAGCGGCGATGCGCCTGCTCTTGCAAGCCAAGAGCTCGGACTGCGTAATTTTGGTGAGCGACGGAGTTTCCGCCACGGGTATGCCGGACGGTAAATACATGCTGGGACAATTTGAAGTGACGGTTGCCGGCGGCGTGTGTCGAAACTCCGAAGGAAAATTAGCCGGCAGCACGCTAACGCTGGACAAGGCCCTGAGAAACGTCATGGCGCTGGGCAAATCGTTTGCAGAGACCACCCGGATGCTCACGCTAAACCCAGCTGGCTTGCTCGGTGTGGAGTTCAAAAAGGGCGCGCTGCGCGTAGGCGCGGACGCGGATGTCGTGCTGCTGGACGAAGCCATGCAAATTTCGGGCGTTTGGGCTCGTGGAGCGGCTGTAAATTGATTGAGCGCCGGGAACCTCAGAGCCAGTTAGGATTTGTTGAGCGGGATTTTCAGTTCTAAAGCCAGCTCCACGGGATTGAACGGGCTGCACGCAAAATACCGATCACCTACCCGCAACGTTGGAACTTTTCGTTTGCCGTGATTAGCTTGTATCACAATTTCTTCGCCCGCAGGATCTTCCTCGATATCCACTTCCCGGAATTCCACGCCGCGTTCTTTCATGAACGATTTAGCCCGTCGGCAGTCCGGGCACCAGGCGGTGGTATACATCGTGATGATTTCCATGAAAATTATCGTCCTTTGAGTGGTGGGAAGGCCTGGCGCAGCCCGATCAACTTCTATAACAGTTTAACCCAACGAGATATTAGATGCTGTGGGTGTGCACGCGGTGACGGATGTTGCCGACCCTAATGCGTACAAGCGCGCGCTGCAACGCGACTGTCGCGCGATCCCAATCCACATCCGGATCGGTAGACGCCAGGCGCTTTTCCGCTCGTGCAAGAGCTTCTTTAGCGCGCTCGACATCGATCTCTTCGGGCCGCTCTGCGGTTTCCGCCAGCACTGTCACGCGATCGGGCAAAACTTCCGCAAATCCACTGAGCACCGCAAGAACAACCGGCTCCCCGCCGCCCGACGACTTGTACCTTAGCTCACCGTTGCCGAGTTCCGTGATCAGCGGCGCGTGACCAGGCAGAATGCCAAGCTCCCCGGTAGCGCCGGGAAGCTGCACGCTGGCAACTTTTTCACGCACCAACTGCCGCTGCGGCGTGACGATGATGAGCTCGATGGCTTCGGGAAGCATCTTGTTCTTCTATGATCCGCTCTACGCGCTGCTCTTCATGGTTTCAGCCTTCTTCAAGGCCTCATCAATAGTACCCACCATGTAAAAAGCCTGCTCCGGAACATCGTCGTATTTGCCTTCCACGATTTCCTTGAAGCTCCGCACCGTGTCTTCGATCTTTACGTATTTCCCTTCCAGCCCGGTAAACTGCGCAGCTACGAACATAGGCTGCGAAAGGAATTTTTCGATTTTGCGGGCGCGCGCCACGGTGCGCTTATCGTCGTCGGAAAGTTCTTCAATACCGAGAATGGCGATGATGTCCTGCAAATCTTTATAGCGCTGCAAAATCGACTTCACGCCCCGAGCCACCGAGTAATGTTCCGCCCCCACGATGCGCGGATCGAGAATGCGCGAAAAACTGGCCAGCGGATCAACGGCCGGGTAGATGCCGCGTTCCACGATCTGACGGCTCAGGTTGGTAGTGGCATCCAGGTGCGCGAAAGTCGCCGCTGGCGCGGGATCCGTATAGTCATCGGCCGGCACATAAATCGCCTGCACCGAGGTGATGGATCCATTCTTCGTGGAAGTAATGCGCTCCTGCAATTCACCGATTTCGGTGTTGAGGTTGGGCTGGTATCCGACGGCGGATGGCATGCGCCCGAGCAGCGCGGAAACTTCCGCGCCGGCTTGCACGAAGCGGAAAATGTTATCGATGAAGAGCAGCACGTCGAGATGTTCTTCGTCACGGAAATATTCCGCCACCGTCAGTCCCGTCAGGCCGACGCGCAGACGCGAGCCGGGTGGTTCGGTCATCTGCCCATAAATCAATGCGGCCCGGGATTTCTCCGTATTGCCCGGAACGATGACGCCCGACTCCGACATTTCCAGCCAAAGGTCGTTGCCCTCGCGAGTGCGTTCGCCCACTCCAGCGAACACCGAGAGTCCTCCGTGCTGCATGGCCACGTTATGGATGAGCTCGAGAATCAAAACGGTTTTGCCGACGCCGGCGCCGCCGAACAATCCAATCTTTCCGCCTTTTACGTAAGGCTCCATCAAATCGACGACTTTAATTCCCGTCTCGAACATCTCGAGGCCCGTCGATTGATCTTCCAGAGGAGGCGCGGCGCGGTGAATCGGATAATGCGTGGGACTATTGATGGGGCCAAGCTGGTCCACCGGCTTGCCCAGCACATTCATCACCCGCCCCAGCGTGGCGCGGCCAACCGGCACGGTAATGCCATGTCCCAAATCTTCCGCGAGCATTCCGCGAACCATGCCTTCGACCGGTTCCATGGCCACCGCGCGCACGCGACCCTCGCCAAGATGCTGTTGCACTTCCGCGGTGACGTCCAGCGGCTCTGGAGTATTGAAGCCTTCGCTGGTGATGCGCACGGCGTTATAAATCGCCGGCAGGTGGCCCGCTTCAAATTGAATGTCCAGCACCGGGCCGATTACCTGCACCACTCGTCCCACGTGTTCGCGTTTTTCCGCCATGCTTTCTCCTAGGCGCCGTACGAGGCGCCGCTGACAATTTCAATAATTTCTTTGGTAATAGCCGCTTGGCGCACTTTGTTCATGTGCAGCGTAAGCGCTTCGATCACGTCATTCGCGTTATTAGTGGCCGCTTCCATGGCCGTCATGCGCGCGGCGTGTTCAGCCGCCGAAGATTCCAGCATGGCGCGAAGAATTTGCGTCTCAACGTAACGCGGAAGCAGCTTGGCCAGAATTTGCTCCTCGGGCTGTTCATAAATGTAATCGATGGGAGTTTCGCTAGCCTCCCCGGGCTTCTTCTTTTCTCGATCAGGCTGAGCAGTCTTGTTAGTATCATCTTCATCTTCGCGAATAGCCTCCACGGGCAACAGCTTCTCCACCGCCAGAGTGGGAACCATAACGCTTTTGAATTCGCTGAAAATAATGTAAACAGAATCAATCTCTTCCTTTACGTACAGCTCACCGACAAGATTGGCGATCTCCCGTGCGGTTCGAAAGTCCACGCGCGCCAAGACATTCACATATTCTGCGGCAAACGTGAAACCCCCTCTGCGCAGTGCATCGCGTCCCTTTTTTCCGACCGGAATCGTAGTTATTTTCTTGCCCTTATGACTGCGGAAAAATTCGTGCGCCTTGCGCAGCACGTTGCTGTTAAAAGCTCCGGCCAGGCCGCGCTCGCCGGTAAGCACGATGACTAGAATATTGTTTTCCGGCCGTTTCGCGAGCAACGGATGCTCCGGCGATTCGATGCGCCCCATCGTGGAACGCAGCACTCGCCCGAGCTCCACCGCGTAGGGACGAGCAGCTAGAGCGGCTTCCTGCGCGCGACGCAACCGTGCCGCTGCGACAAACTTCATCGCGCGGGTAATCTGCTGGGTATTCTTCACCGAGCGGATGCGGCGCCGGAAATCAAGTAAGGTGGCCATGTCTTAAGACTTGTTTGCTGGAGCAAATTACTTTGCTATTGGCGTCTCTTCTTTCTTCGCGGATGGATCTTCGCTCTTGGGCGTCGCTACTGCTCCAGTGCCGTCCTGATTCTTCGCCGGAGCCGCTGCAGCCTTCGCAGCCGATTCACCGGCTTCTTCCACATCTGTAGCAAAGCGTTCCTTGAAAGCCTCGACGGCTTTCTTGATCTCGCTCTTGATGTTGTCGTCCAGCGCTTTCTTTTCCGCGATGGACTTCAAGATGGCGGGATAGTTGGTCTCCACAAATGCCAGGAATTCGCGTTCGAAGCGGCGCACCGCAGGAACCGGGATGCTGTCCAGCGCTCCGCTGGAAGCCACGAACAGACTCAGCACCTGTTTTTCAACCGTAAAGGGAGCGTACTGGTCCTGTTTCAAAATTTCAGTGAGGCGCTGGCCGCGGCCCAGTTGCGCTTGCGTGGCTTTATCGAGCTGGTCGGCGCCGAACTGCGCAAACGCTGCTAGATCGCGATATTGCGCCATGTCTAAGCGAAGCGAGCCAGCGACTTGCCGCATCGCTTTAATCTGCGCGTTGCCGCCCACGCGGCTGACGGAAATTCCAACGTTAATTGCCGGACGGATGCCCGCGTTGAAGAGGTCCGCTTCCAGATATATCTGTCCGTCGGTAATGGAGATGACGTTTGTGGGAATGTACGCAGAGACGTCTCCAGCCTGCGTTTCGATGACCGGCAAAGAAGTCAGTGAGCCCGCGCCAAGTTTATCGTTGAGCTTGGCGGCCCGTTCCAGCAAACGGGAATGCAGATAAAAAACGTCGCCAGGGAAAGCTTCGCGGCCCGGTGGGCGCCTTAGCAGCAAAGAAATCTCGCGATAAGCCTGCGCGTGCTTCGAAAGATCATCGTAGAAAGTTACCGCGTGGCGTTTGGTGTCGCGGAAAAATTCCCCCATGGCGCAAGCGGCATACGGTGCGATGTATTGCAAAGAAGCAGGCTCCGATGCGGTGGAGGCCACGACGATGGTGTAGTCCATCGCACCCGCGTCCGTCAGCGTCTTCACTACTTGCGCGATGGTCGAGCGCTTCTGCCCAATGCCGCAGTAAATACAAATTACGTCGCCGCCCTTTTGATTGATGATGGTGTCCAGAATCACTGCGGTCTTGCCGGTCTGGCGATCGCCGATAATCAATTCCCGCTGGCCGCGGCCGATAGGAATCATCGCGTCAATAGCCTTGATACCCGTCTGAAGCGGCTCACGCACGGGCTGCCGGTCCAACACGCCCGGCGCGATGCGCTCCAGTGGATTGCGCTGTTTTGCTTCGATCGGGCCTTTGCCGTCCAGCGGTTCGCCAATCGGATTGACCACCCGTCCAATCATCGCTTCGCCAACCGGCACG
>Ga0209328_10000391_pt1 | contig 10760 bp, 7 predicted proteins | sample JacPinW_OM3H0_M1_FD_187954 | JGI IMG/M metagenome (GOLD analysis project Ga0209328, IMG submission 187954) | Forest soil microbial communities from Algoma, Ontario, Canada - Jack Pine, Ontario site 1_JW_OM3H0_M1 (SPAdes) (version 2) | ecosystem: Environmental > Terrestrial > Soil > Boreal... | reverse complement strand
GTGTGCGGACGAGGGCTGGCGCGCGACGCATTCCAGCGTTGATGACGTAAAGAACGCGCGGCGTGACCTCAGCGGGCGATTTTCGATCTTTCGTGAAGTCAGCAAATCGCGGGCTGACCGGGAAACCGAACACCTTGATTTTTCCGGACGGCACGCCGCCATTTCGGACGACGGCAGCGCTTTGTTCGTTGGCGACGATAAAGTAATCGGCAGGCGAGCGGTACCAAATCGCGTTAACTGTGATCGAATCCGTGACGACGGCGACGTTTTTGCAGCGCTGTTCACTTCCCAAGATCTTCTGCAACAAATAGGGATAGGGTGGAAACGTCGAAACAACGACATCCGGTTGGAAGCGGTCGAGCAGGCGGCCGAGATTTTTCTTGAGGCTGCGGAATCGCTGGAATCGTTTATCGAAATCTTTTTTGCGATCGAGCCAGTTGTAAACGTAGCCCCACGATTTCGGCCAGCGGTTGATCAGGGCCAGGTACGTGCGCCGGACAATTTCGTTGAACGCGCCAAACGTTTCCGGGAACAAATCGCGGAGTTCGACTTCGACCTTTGGAGCGACCCGCGCCAGCCCGGCGCGAACACCGCGCGCAGCGCTGTTGTGACCCTCGCCAAATCCGGCGGTGAGGATCAAAATTCTTTTCACGATTCGTTAGGCCAACACCGCAACGACAGCAGCTGAAGCGCGTGGAAGTTTAATGGATATTTCCGGTCGGCAAAGTAAACTCTCCTCTGCGTGAAAATGTTGCGCGTAATCTGGAAAGTTTTTCGACGGCTGGTTTGGGAAACCGCGACTGACAACACCACCGGTCTGGCCGCGCAGATGGCTTACACGCTGTTGATCGCGCTTGCGCCGGTGCTGCTTTTTCTCTGGCATCTGCTCGGCTTGTTCGGGACCGATCCGGCGAAGTTACACGGGATCTTCGGCGTCCTAAAAAGTTTTCTCCCGCCGGACCCCAAGGTTCAGGACATTCTCGATGCTGCTGCCGCGAGCGTGGTCGTGACCGGCTCGAGCGGATTACTTGCAAACGCGGGTATCCTGCTCGGGATTTACTGCGGCACCGTCTTCATCGCGACCATTTCGCGCGCGCTCAGTCATACCTACGGCGTGACTGAACCGCGCAATTGGTGGTCGAAGTACGTGATTTCGTTTTTGCTGCTGTTCTGGTTCGGAATCGTGATCCTGGTTTGTTTCAACGCCATTGTTTTCGGCGAAACACTGGCCGGCGTCGCGGAAGTAAATTTTCAACTGAAAGTGCCGCTCCAGGAATGGGTGGCGGCTTTGAGCTTGCCATTTACGGCGATCGCCTTAATCGGGCTCGCGCTGGTTTTGTATCTGCTCACGCCGGAAAATTTTCTGACCATTCGGCAGGCTCTGCCTGGCGCGATCTTTTTTTCGATCGGCTGGATCACGGTGACGAAATTGTTTCAGTTATATGTCGCGCGCTACAGCCGCTACGACGCAACTTATCTCGCACTCGCGTCGATCATCATTTTGCTGACCTGGATGTATCTCACTTGTTTGTTCCTGCTGCTCGGGGGCAAATTAAACGCGATCCTTCGACGGGAACGAGAAAAACGCGGCAAATCTGAAACCGTCGAGTCAGCGATGCAGCCGGCGTGATGAATTTTTGATTTCGTTGCCGGGTTGATCGGACGTAACACTCTGTTACGCTGCGCAGCAGTGGTACGTTTCCGCGTTTGGCTGACAACTTTTCTCGCGCTCAGCGCGGTCATTGGCGGCTTCGTCCTTCAGGCGCAACAAACCGATGAGGAGAAACCGACGCGAATTCTGAAGGCTCGGGCGGTGAGTTCGCCATCGGTGGGCGAATCGCCGACACCCAAACCGAAAACGTCGCCACACAAGAAAAGGAAAACGACCTCGCCCTCGCCGAGACCAAAAGCGAAAGCAAAGAAAACCCCAGCGGAAGAATCCGAAGCGTCTCCGACACCGAGCGAAACTCCGGAAGCGACGCCGAAGGCAAAGGCGAAGAATAAGAAGACCGCGGGAAAAGAGACTTCGCCGAGACCGAAGAAGAAGAAAACCGTCGGAGAAAAATCGCCAAGCCCGCACAAAGCGGCTTCGCCCAAACCATCGGAGACTTCGCCGGTAAAATCGAGCGGATCACCGCCGCGCGCGATCGCCGTTCCGAGTCCAAGCGCACTGCCGCCACCATCTGGGCCAAGATCGACATCCGCATTCGGCGCGCCGGTTGAAGAACCGGAACAATTGACGATCGAGAAATACGGATATGAAAAACCGCGCGGTTTTTGGGCGCGATTATTTGGCGGCGGCCGGCGGAGCAGCAGCAGCGGCGCCGGTTACCGTTACCTTACCCGCGCGGTCCGCGATCAAATCGATCGCGCGCCGGTCGCGCGGAGCCGCTGGCAATTTATTGTCGTGCACAACAGCGGAACACGTCAGGGAAATGCGGCCGCGTTCGATTATTACCACCGGCATATTCGCCGAATGCAAAACGGACTTGCTTATCATTTCGTCATCGGCAATGGAACTTCCACCGGCAACGGCCAGATCGAAGTCGGAGATCGCTGGCGCCGACAAATCAATGGCGGCCACGTTCACAGCGATTATTTGAACAACATCGCGCTCGGCATTTGTCTGGTCGGCGATTTCAATCGCGATCAACCGACACGTGCGCAACTCGACTGCTGCGAAGAATTAATTCGTTATCTCCGGCAACGCTGCGGGAAAGTCGGCGATCATTATCCGATTGTGAAGCCGCATCGCGAAATGAATCCGCCGCGCTGGGCGACCGATTGTCCGGGCGACGTGTTTCCCTACTCCTGGTTCCGGCGCTTTCAGGAATAGTTCAGCTGCGCGTGGCCACGATGACGTGGCTCTCCTTGTAATTCCAGCGGTAGCCGAAGTTGAATTCAATCGGCGGCGGACTGCTTTGCTCAAAAATCTCCTGCAGTTTCGGCTGGTAGTGTTGTTTGAAAATCTCGATCGGGCCGATGTAATTGCCGAAGACGCGGATGTTCCATTTGTCGCGATTGAAATTGGCGACTGGAACACCGGCGTCGTCCTGAACGATGGTGCTGCTATGGTCGAGAATGAAATCGCGGATGCGGCCGAAACCTTCCTCAAACATCAAATAGGAAGATGACTTAAGAAAGCTGCATCCGACGCCGAAGTGGTCGCAGAACCTGAGAAACCCCGGCGAGGAAGAGATTCCACCGTCGGAAATGTCGGTGGTGAAATAGTAAAGCGTCTGCTGTTGGCCGGAGTGATTGTCGATGTAATCAATCCGGACACCCGGGGTCTCGCCGCTACCGGGTCGGCTCTGCTGGAATGCTCCACTCGCGCTCAACGAGCCGAAGCTGACATCTTTGATGGATTTGTCCGCACGGGCGAGGAACACGTAGAGAATTGGCAAAGTGCCTTTCAATTCCTGCGACTGAAGATCCACTTTCATGTCTTTGGTGATGAAAAAGCTGAATCGGAGCGAGGAATTCATTGCTTCCTCGAGATTGTGCAGCGCCGCGGAAAGATCGGGCGCTGCTTGCGGATCCGGCGGCGGTCCGAGCGATTCCTTGCCGCAAAGGATATAGACGTCGGCTTTGGGAAAGAATTGATCGATGTAGAGAAAATCAGGACCACTGAACATGTAGAAGGCGACCGGGATATGTTGTCGTGATTCCGGAAAGTATTGGCCTTCCCAAGTGTGCAGGTTCAGGAGTTGCCGCCTGTTCATCTTGGCAAAAGCCTTTTCGAAATTCGCGGAATGCTCCTGCCATGCCGGATCGGTCGTTAACGAAGCGAGCGGCGAATTTTTTGGAAGCGGCATTCCGGCGAGAAAGCGCGCGGTGTCGTCGGGCGGTGGCTGCGCGCGGGCAACCTGCGCCAGCGCGACGATCGACAAGGTAAAGATCGACAATCTGGCGGGAGTGAGATTTCCCGCAGCAAATTTTTTCATTGGCCAGCACTGACGCGTCTTCCGGCGCAAAAGTAAAGGAACAACCCGGCGATTGCCGTAGCGAGACCGGCGACTGATTCAATGGTTTTGGAGCGCAAAAGATAAATCATCATCCAAACGGTGATGGCGGCGAAGAGGATCGGCGGCGCGGGATAGAGCCAGATGCGGTAGGGCCGCGAAATGTTTGGCCGCGCTATCCGCAGCACGATTACGCCCAAGACGGCCAGAAGCGAACAAATCAACAAACTGAATTGAGTGTACTGCACCACGCTCTCGAAACTGTGGGTCAACAAAAGCAAGTTCACGATTAGCAATTGTAGAACGATCGCGGCGGTAGGAACGCCATGTTTGTTTTTGCGGCCGAGTAATCGCAAGAGCCAGTGGTCTTCGCCCATCGACATGGTGACGCGCGGCCCGATCCAGGTCATTGAGCTGATCGTCGAGATCAGTCCGAGGCAAATGAGCGCGCCGACAACCCGCCCGCCGTTGGCGCCGAAAATGTGCTGTCCGGCAATCAAGCCGACTTTGACCTGGCCGCGCATCTCGGATTGAGGCGTCGTCGCGAGAAAAATTCCGTTCAATAGAACGTAAGCTACGATCACGACAACCGTTCCTGCGAGAAGAGAGCGCGGAACATTTTTTTCCGGCTTTTTAATTTCGCCGATGATGTAGCTGGCGGCGTTCCACCCGGAATAGGAATACATCACGTAAACCAACGCGACCGCGAACGCGCTGCTAAAGATCGACATCGTATCGCCAGACGCGGGCAGAAAACTGATCGGCTGTTTCGATTTGACAAAAAATCCGGCGAAAATAAGCGCGGCAATCAAGAGTAATTTCAAAAGCGTCCAAAGATTTTGGAAGACGCTGCGGACGCGCAGATTGCCGAGATGAAAAAGTGCTACGATCCAGACGATCGCGAACGAGAGAGTTAACGGTGAGCCGAAACGAGACATGTCTTGGAAATATTCGCCGAACGCCATGGCCGCCAGTGCAATCGGCGCGGCGAAACCGACCGTGGCGGAGATGAATCCGGCCATGAATCCGAGGGCGGGATGATAAATCTCGGAAAGAAAATGGTATTCACCACCGGAACGCGGGAGCGCTGCGCTCAGTTCACCGTAACAAAGCGCGCCACAAAGCGCGGCGATTCCACCGACGATCCAAAGCATGAGCAAAGCAAAGCCGGATTGGATATCGGCAACCTGAAATCCGAGACTGGTGAATACGCCGGTGCCGATAATGTTTGCGATCACAATCCCGCAGGCGGTGAAAAAACCGACGGTTCGTCGAGTAGTGTGCAAATCCGCGCCGGCTGGTTGGGGGGATTTATCCATGTTGGGAGCGACAATGGCACTTGCGCGCGCGATTGGCTAATTGCTTGAACGATCTCTATTGTCAGAAGTGACTGACCGCGTCATCGTGAACTCAAGATGAAAACCATTCTCTCCCTGGAAACGGCGACGCAGCTCGCGGTCTTTCTGGAAAATCGTCCCGGAGCGTTGGCCCGCGTCTGTGAAGCTCTGGCCAAAGCCGGAATCAACATCCATGCGCTCACCGTTTCAGACACGGTCGATCATTCGGTGGTTCGAATGATTGTGAGCGACCCAACTAAAGCACTGATGCTGCTGGGCGAGCGCGGCGTCCTGGCGTTTGAGAACGATGTGCTTTGCATTGATGCCGCCAACGAACGCGGCGTGCTCGGCAAAATTGCGGATGCGCTCTCGCGCGCTGAAGTGAACATCGAGTATGCTTACTTCGCGACAGGCGCCACCTTGCCCAAAGGCATCATCGTGCTGCGACCATCGGATGTGGAAAAAGCGCGACAAGCGCTCGCGAATCTGTAAACGAGGATCGCTTCAAGATTGATCGCGATCGCCAAGTGCCTCGCCATTCATGTCGGGCTTGAGCGATGAGCGGAGCGAGACTGACATAGAAGCGAACGACGTAGACCAAATATCCGGCGAACCCAAGCAGCTCAGCTGCGATCAGCCAAACGTGCGCGTTGCGCGCCAGAAAAAAAGTTGTCGCTCGGCAATCACGGCGTGCGCGTTCTCGATCAAAACCGTCAAGGCGACGCCCCGAATAATGCCGACGAGCGTGAGCTCGATCTCTACGACCATTGGATCCAATTCCGAGCGCGCCGCGGAAAACTTCATGGCCGTGGCTCCTCGCGATAAGGTTGATTCGATTGAAACGATGTTAAGAGATTCTCGGCAAGTTCGGCCGTCTTCGCATCACCGTTCGATCGCGCGAGGGAAAGTGCATCTCGAGCAGCAGCGATCGCCTCGGAAAATTTTCCGACTTCGGCGTAAGCGGCCGCGGCGCTGGCAAGAAGCGCGGGTTGTTTGCGTTCGGTCAGCGCGCAGGCGCGCTCTGAAAGTTGAACAGCCCGCGGCCCATCGCGCAGTGCGGCATCGGGATGAGTTGCAAACAACCAGGCCAGTTCGTTTAACAGCGGAGCAGAATCTGGCGGTGAAGAAGCGATCGCTTTCAACTTCGAGGGAGCGTTCGAACCTTGGGCCGCGAAATGCACGGCCAGATCAAGTTTGCCGGCGATTTCGGAGCGATTAGGCCGGAGCAATAACGCGTAGGCGAGTTGATGAGCGGCAGTCGTGAAATCGCCAATCCCGCCTGCTGCGAGACCGATTCGATAATGCAAATCGGAATCAAATGGTGAGACAACGAGTGCATCGCGTCCAACGGCGAGCGCTTCTTCGGCGCGGCGGAGTTCGCTGGCCAAAGTGAAGACAAGATCGTAAGCACGCGCTTTCTCCGGCTGCAGTTCGAGAGCGTGTCGCGCTTCGCCCATCGCCCGCGTCATATCTCCCTGCTTCGCCAGACTGATCCCCAATTGAAGATGACAATCGCCGTTCGCAGAATCCAACTCGAGGCCATGCTCGGATTGCGCGACGGCTTTGTTCGGCTCACGGATCTCATCCAAAACTGCGGCGAGAAAGCAACATGCGCTCGCATTGGAACGTTCGTTTCTTGTCGCCTCAGTTGCTTCTGAAAGGGCCCGGTCCGATTGAGACTGCGAAATCGACCTGAGCGCCGCGTAGATATGTTGTTCGGCCGACGCGCGGATCCAGACCGAGCCGAAGCTGTTGATGCTAAAAAAAATGAGCGCGCTGCCGAAGAGCAGCTGCAAAACGCGCGAGCGCGCGGTCAGCATTTGCCATCCGGTTACGGCGAAACCGCAAAACGGTACGATTGCGGACAATCCGTAGAAAGCCTTAACTTGCGCGTAGGAAGGGACTCTTAGCGTCATGAAAATCAGCGCGACTGTGACTGCGGCTGAAAGTCCAAGTAACAGAAACCATTCCGGTGACGACTGACGAGTGAATCGATAGATCGCGACTGCGGCGCCAATGGCGACGAGCAGAGTAGGGAGCAATGCGAGCCAATATCCGCTGATCATGAGTTGGTAATTCCACGGCGTGCGCGAAAGCAAGCCGGACAATCCGCCGCAAAGGCTGTCGCCCCAGAGTGTCGAATAAATTCCATCGGCCAAGCTGTTGAAACCGCTGAACAGCGGAGCAATGAGCGCCGCGCCAAAACGAAAATAATCGCGGGCAACGTGAAACCCGGGGTCTTGCCACCACGGAAATCCTAAAGCGGGATCCCAGTTGCCGACGATGGGCGTGCCGAAATGATGCCAGACCCGCACGTAGTGCCATCCGCAGGTAACGAGAATCGCCGCGATTGTTACTCCGAACGCACGGAACCAGCCAAAGATCGAAGCTCGTTCTTGTAAAAGTTTGATCAGCAAAGCGCCGAAAAGCGGCGGAATGAGCAACAGGCTCGTGGCCTTGGCCAACATCGCCAGTCCCGCGCAAACGCCAAGCCAGAGACATTGCGAAGCAGATGCGCGCTCGCTCGTTAAGGTCCGCAAGCCAAAGTAAATCGTTGCGGTCACGAGTGTCGCAGCCAGTGTCTCGTTCGTTACGTAATGCGAGAGATAAAGCTGCATCGGTAAAAACGCTGCCGTCAGCAGTCCAATCGCTTGAGCAACAAGCCGGCCGGGGAAGAGCAAGCGCAGACTCAGAAAAACCAAAATAAAATTCGCGAGGCCGAAAACCATCGTCATCGCGCGTAAGACAATCACCGCGGCGTCGTCCGCGACCGGGAGCCGGCAGATTGAAAGGACCGCGGCGGAAACGGCGTAATAGAGCGGCGGCTGAAACATTTCGAACCCCTCGTTTGGCAGCGGCAACGCCCCGTGGTCCTGGATGTACTTAATATAAGCGATGTGGTCCTTGGAATCGTAGCCGGAGGGGAACGGCAACATTTTCGCGTTGTTCCAAAAAAGAATGAACCAGGCGACGCTGCATAGTCCGAGCAACGCGAAGAGTTGCCGGTGGGAAAATTTTGCACCGTCGCCCTTCGTTTTTGCCGTAATTTGACCCAACCACCAGCCTGCGGCGATCGTCAGGAGAACCGCCAGAACTGCAAATACCGTCCATGATCGCCAAATTTTAGGCACCACATCGAATATTCTTTCGCCTCCGGCTAGAAGATTACCCGGCCCGGCATGCTTCGGCGTTGAAGCGAGCGCGCTGTGGCGCCATGCCGAACCGGCAAGGGACACTTCCCAATTGTCGTCACTCCGCAAAGTCGATGAGTCCGCGGTTAATGTGAGCCAGAGCGCGGGTGGCGCGTCATCGTTGAAAACTCTCGCCTCAACCGTGTTCGGACCGGTGCGGAAAAATTTCGACGCGTCGAGTGTTGAGATCTGTTTCCAGTTGCGCGGCGAAACGGTTTGAACCGTTTCGCCGTTAATTTTCAATTCGACTCGCTTGGCCGCGCGAAGGAGCAATCGCGCCGATCCCGGTTGCGTTTCCAGCTGGAGCGTCCGTCGAAAAGTTGCATCCATCATCGCTACTGGATGCGTACGTGCGTTCACCGCCGCGGGGAAAATAACCCACTCGGCGCGGCTATCTCGCGGCAGGAAATTAATTTTTGGATCGCGAACGCATTTCCATGTGAGGCAGCCAAAAGCGACGGTGGCAGCCGCGCCCAGAGCGAGTGCTGTCCAGAATGTTTTCAACGGCGCAAGCTCGGTCGCAGTAGCGGCCTGGAAAAAATGCGTGCCTGGAGGGATTCGAACCCCCAACCTTCTGATCCGAAGTCAGATGCTCTATCCAGTTGAGCTACAGACACAATGACAAATCCCAAAATCCAAGTTCCAAATTCCAAAGTAAGTGTTGGGGTTTGAATATTGGCATTTGGAATTTGCGAAAGCTGGGTGGTCGACGGGACTCGAACCCGCAACAACCAGAACCACAATCTGGGGCTCTACCATTGAGCTACGACCACCATCACGGGATTCAGATTCTAGTTTTTAGACGCGCGATTGCAAACGCGCAAAGAACGCCGCGCCTGTGGCACACTCTCCGCTTCTGTTTAACACGATGCCCCATCGTTTCGTTGCAACCCGCAGTCCGTTTGTTATCGTCCGCACGCCGCGCTCGATGAAGAAAATCGGCTCAATCCTGCTCGCCACCTTCGTTTTTTGTCTGGCCGCGCCGGTCTTGACCGCCCAATCGGATGATCCGAGCGAGACGTTTCTCCAAGCTTACATGACGTCGCAGCAGGGCGAAAAACTCGAGCACGAGAATCAATTCAAAGCCGCTCTCTCCAAGTATCGCTTTGCCGGCAGCCTGCTCGAACAGTTGCGCAAGGCACATCCGGACTGGCAACCCGCCATCGTCGAATACCGGGGCCGCAAAGTGAGCGAAAGCATCCTGCGCGTGCAGGACAAAGCTTCGACCCAGGAAAATGTAACCGCCACCGCACCGACTGCTGAAAACGCCACCGCAGCTCCGCCAGAACCGACACCGGCCCAAGTCGCCAAACAACCCGCAGCGCCGCCGCCAGTCGCGAAGCCGGCTCCATCGAGTACAGCGAACGAAGTTGCGATCGAGCAGGCCACTCGCAAACTGCGCGATCGAGTCGATCAGCTCGAAGCTGAGTTGCAGAAATCGCGCACGCAGATGAGCGCGGCCGAAAACGAAAAGCAATCGTTGAACAGCCGTCTCGATCAAACCAAATCGAAGCTCGAAAAAGCACAGGGCGATCTCGATAAAGCGAAAACGAGTGAGAAGCAGGTGCGCGACCAATTAAATCAGGCGCAGGCTTCGTTGAGGAAAACTGCGGCCGCGGGTTCGAACGACAGTAAAGCGCAGGAGGCCCTTAAGTCGGAAATCGAGCAATTGAAGAAAGCGCTCGTTTCGGCGCAGCAAGGCCGCAGTGCCGCCGAAAAAGAGCGGGACGATGCCAATGCGAAAGTTGCGAACGCCGACCAACAGCGAGCCTCCGCCGGCAAAGAACGGGATGAAGCGAATGCGCGCGCGACTGAAGCTGACCAAAAAGTCGCTAGTGCAAACAAAGAACGCGACGACGCGCTCGCGCAATTGAAGGGATTGAAGGATACGGAGCAGCGCGTCGAGGTGCTGGTCGCGGAAAATTCCGATTTGAAGCAGAAGCTGGCTGACGCGGAAAAAACTGTGCGCGAGATCAGCGCGGACAAACCGAAGAAAGAAAAAGAACTCGCCGACGTGAGAAAACAGATCGGCGATCTTCAGCAGCAGCTTGCCGCCAGCCAGAAGCAGAATCAGACCTACGAAGTCACAGTCGCGCAGTTACGATCGCAGCTCGACGAAGCGAGCAAGCAGGTCGAGCAGGTCAAGCTCGTCGGCACTACACCTGAAGAGACAGCCAAGCTGACGAAAGAGAATGAAATGCTGCGCAACATCATCGTGCGCGAGCGCCAGGAAGAAGCGCGGCGCGATCAGGCGAAAAAGCTGATGCTGG